>ERZ1034753.58-NODE-58-length-37308-cov-10.806056_pt1 | contig 37308 bp, 30 predicted proteins | sample MGYA00520702_ERZ1034753 | MGnify/ENA primary metagenome ERZ1034753 (study PRJEB33766, sample SAMN09781700) | gut metagenome | biome: gut microbiome | host: Homo sapiens | place: Madagascar | study: EMG produced TPA metagenomics assembly of the PRJNA485056 data set...
AACTCAGTTTTGACTTCAAATTTGATTAACATATATTAAGAGACACTAGTGATATGGAGTAATTTTTGTACCTTTGCATATGTGAGGCAGCATGGATATGCTATGACATTGCTATTACCGAAAGCCAAGCGAGCATTCTTGTGTACCTTTCTCTTTTGGTCAGCAATGATAACGCCAATGATTCTGTTGTCGGCAAATCATTAGGTATTGTTAGGGGGAAAATACGGTTCTATAAACTGATAGGATTTTCAGCAAAACCACAAAATGCAACAAACAGAAACCAAAGAAACAATAGGAAACAAGGAAAATGCGAAAATGTTGTTTTCTTGAACTTTTGTTTCTGTATTGTTTCTCGTTAAGACAGAATACTCGTATATATACTGATATTCAGATGGTTATGAAATAACAAAATAGACTTGCGAAGTATAGTCGAGTCCAAGATCAAGCTGACAACTCTGTTCTGGCTTCAATGCTGTATTGCCTATCTCATAACGCTGTGTTCCCTCATGCTCGCCATTCGATGCCAACTCACTGATGTTTGGCGCACGGAAGCCGCACGACACATTTGCCTTGAAATTAAGATTGGGCAACAGCTCATAAGCCATTCCTAAACTACCAGAGAACCCATCAAATCCTCGGCTAAAGTTTTTGAAACGCTCCACCCTATCGGCATTGTCGTTATCATTGTCTTCAACAAGCGCATCGCCATGCAGATGACGATGGTCGTAGCGCACACCGCCACTAAGATTCATCTTATTAATAGAGCAAGTTGCTGTGGCAAACAAACCATAATCAAACAGACGATAATCCGGAATGAGAAACTCGGAGCCTTTATTTACCGACTCTTGCCACATTCCATTTATGCCAGTGGCTATCTTCCATGCTCCAAGCATTGGCGAAGTGTAATGCAAGTCGTAGTTTATGGTGTGGAGCATAAGGTCAAGACCACATTCGTCTCGCGATTCCTCAAACTCCTGTCGACGGTTCTGTTGATAAGCAGCAAGCAACTTTATGTTGCCCTCGCCTACATACCACATATTGTCGAGCACAGCCTTGTAGTGGTGGATTTGCTGAAAAGGCAGAGAACGACCATAACTCTTGGGATTGAAACCATCGGGCATTGCAAGATTGCCCGTCTCCTCATCTCGTTCGCCCTCAACAATGCCTGGCGTAAGATGATAATAATCGAGCGTAAGATGAGTGTGCCCGCCATTATGATTCCATCCAAGCATCTGCATGAACGACTGTTCGCGATAGGCTGAGCCATATACATATCCGTCATACCTATTTTTATAAGCATGAGCCATCTTGCCACTATATCGCGTATTCCACACAAAACCTTGCTTATTGCCGGCAAAGTTAAGCGAATAATCAAAGAGTCCGTTGTTCGACTGATAACCACTCATTACATTGGCCCCCATCTCGCCCATCGACAATACCGGCGCACTATTGAACACTATAACACCTGCCAAAGCATCAGAACCATACATCAAGCTTGCAGGACCTTTGAGTATCTCTACCGAATGAACAGAAGCCGCATCAATCTCTACTCCATGCTCATCGCCCCATTGCTGACCTTCCTGGCGTATTCCGTCATTTACTACAACCACACGATTATAGCCCATGCCTCGTATTACGGGTTTGGAAATACCGCTACCAGTGGTTATCTGCGACACTCCCGGTTGACGGCTTATGGCATCAATGATATTTGTGGAAGGTTGGGATTCAAGTTGTTTTGGCGACACAACACTTATTGGCGAAGCCGATGTTACAAGCTTTTGTTGCCCTGTTAGTCCGGTTACCACAACCTCATTTAGCTTTACATTAGTTTCAGTCAATGGCTGATGATGTGTTGAATCAGCTTCTTCTGTCATAGCCATAGAGGGGACTGTTGCCGACGAGCATGCGCCCATCAGTAACAATGATTTATATATTGTCTTCATTTATTTTATTCTTATTGTTGGAGTTTCTTTGGAAAATAATCCAATGGTTACAACAATAACGTCGCAACCACTATTTAATATGTATTTACCAACAATAAGGCGGTGCTCTCGTGCTTCTTACGCTCACGTTCCTCAGCCTTACCTTTGAGCAATGCACAAGAACTGTGAGCCTCTTCACAACAGCGACAGTTACCAACATAGCCACTACTGGTACAAGATATGATGTGCTCTGAAACTGACAGAGCACACAATCGTGCGTAAGAGTTTGGCTTGAGGCAATATGTCCGCTGTGATGCACATGATGCAGACAATCCTGACAACAAGACACAACAGCATATTCCTCCACCTTATTATTATGATGGTGGAAGCTTACCATCACCAACATTGGCAAGTACACCAATATCAGCAACCATGCAAAGCGAACGTGTCTTCTGTTTGTCATTTTAAGTGCAAAGTTATTATTTTTACTCCCAATACCAATATTTTCCGTGTTAAATAATAAATACATTCATTAAACATGACAATTTAACACACTTATCTGACAAATTTGGCTAAAATGTCAACTTGGCATTGTCTAAATGCGGTTGGCACATTAGTTGAATAATAACATAATGAAAGCCGAAGCCAATAGAGGCAAGCGGCAAGAACAAGATTATTAACAAAACAGAAATCCCCGATGGAACCTCAGGGCGAAGAGAGGACGAGAAAAATAAAAATGGAGGTATTTCATTATGTTGTTAGTTCGCAGAAATAATTATTCAAATTGGTTGAACGATTGGTTTGACAACAGTTTCTTCAACACTGAGGAAGTTCCGCAGACACGCACTACGGCTCCTGCTATCAACGTCAAGGAGACAAGTGAGGAATATATAATGGAGGTTGCTGTTCCTGGACTTAAGAAGGAATGGGTGCGCATCAACGTCACAAATGAGGGTCTGCTTCACATGGCTATCGAGAACAAGATGGAGCATAAGGAAGAAAACAAGGAGTGTAGTTGCAGCAAAGAGAGGCACGAACGCTACTTGCGCCATGAGTTCTATTATGGCAACTACGAGCAGAGCTATACTCTTCCGGACGAGGTGGAGCGCGACAATATCTCAGCAAGCGTTGCCGACGGCATCCTTACCATTGTGATTCCTAAGACAACACCCGAGAAGGAAGCAAAGGTTATGAAGAACATTGAGGTGAAATAACGTTTTCATCATCACCTCGAATATAGAAGATTGGCTACAGGCACAAGAGCCCGTAGCCAATCTTTTTTTATGGACAATAAGCCAGCCTGTCTCGACAACAAAAACATACTGTTTTTTCAACGATACCACATCAACCAACTTGACATATAATATGAAATTGTTGGCGATGACTTTACGTAACAGATATTTCAAGAAAAAAGCGTACCTTTGCATTACAAATTCAGGATAATATAAAACACATATAAACCTTATTCATTATGAGCATCAACATCCAAAGAAATCAGAAGAAAAGAGTAGTAATCGTTGGTGGCGGACTTGGCGGACTGCGCCTTGCCGAAGACCTATACGGCGTAGGCATGCAGGTAGTGCTTATCGACAAGAACAACTTTCACCAGTTTCCACCGCTTATCTATCAGATAGCGTCGGCAGGTATCGACCCAAGCAGCATTTCATTCCCCTTCCGTCAGATATTCCGCAAGCGCAAGGACTTCTATTTCCGTATGGCTGAAGCTCGTATGGTAGATACCGACAAAAAGATTCTACAAACTTCTATCGGAAAGATCGACTACGACTACCTTGTCTTGTCAGCCGGAGCTACAACCAACTTCTTTGGCAATAAGAACATAGAGGACTGGGCTATTCCTATGAAGACTGTGCCCGAAGCTATGGGCCTGCGCAATGCCTTGCTATCAAACTTAGAGCGTGCTCTTACTTGTGCCACCGAAGAAGAACGCCAAGAACTTCTAAACGTCGTTATAGTTGGTGGTGGTGCTACTGGTGTAGAGATAGCCGGAGCCTTGTCGGAGATGAAACGCTACGTCATTCCATACGACTATCCCGATATGGACTCGTCATTGATGCACATTTATCTTATAGAGGCAGGCGACCGTCTGCTTGCCGGAATGTCGCAAGACTCGTCAAAGAAGGCTTACGACTTCCTCAAGAGTATGGGTGTGGACATCCAGTTCGGCAAGATGGTTACTGACTACCGCGACCATAAGGTCATTATGAAGGACGGCACAGAGATTCCTACACGTACATTCCTTTGGGTGTCGGGTATTAGAGCCAATGCTATGCCTGGCATAGACGAAAGCCATTTGGGTCGTGGTTTCCGATTTAAAGTAGATCAATATAACCGTATTCCTGGCTTGGAAGGAGTATTTGCCATTGGCGACCAGTGTCTGCAAACAACAGATGAGGCTTATCCTAATGGACATCCTCAGGTAGCTCAGGTAGCTATACAGCAGGCTAAGAACCTTGCCAAGAACCTCAAAAAGATTAACGAGGGTCAAGCCGAAAGCTCACTCACTGCCTTCAAGTACAAAAACCTCGGCTCTATGGCCACCATCGGACGCAACAAGGCGGTGGTTGAAATAGGCAAGTTGCGCAGTCAGGGCTTCTTTGCATGGATATTGTGGCTTGTCGTTCACCTGCGCTCTATTCTCGGTGTTAAGAACAAGATGATGGTGCTGCTCAACTGGTTGTGGAAGTATGTTAGCTACAACGACTCTATACGTATGATTACATACGCCACAAAACCACGTGAGGTGGTTGAGCGTATGGAAAGAGAGCAGACAACACACCTTGGCGAGGACTTGATGGAATAAAAATACAAAATAATATCAATAGGAGGGTATGGCACATTTGTCATACCCTTCATGCTATTTAACAAACTACACCTTATAATATAAGTTAAAAATAATCTGCAAGATACACATTTGTGATATTTTGCGTAATTTTGCAAATTGATATATCACACATTTTTATATTTAGTATGTTGGAAAATAGCACGAATACTCCAAAGAGAAAGAATCCGTTTTTTGAACCTTACAACACCCTACACGATACTGTACCATTCGAAAGAATACGCCTCGAAGACTATGAAGAGGCTTTTCTTGAGGGCATACGCCGCGACGATGAGGAAATAGACAAAATCGTAAACGACCCCGAGGAACCAACTTTCGAGAACACCATTGTGCGTGTTGACAACGAGAACGGCGAAAACTACTACGACTTGCTGTCAAGAGTCTCTACCGTGTTCTCGTGTATGATGAGCGCAGAAACGTGTGACGAACTCGACGCATTGGCGCAAAAGATGAGTCCGATACTCACCAAGCACGCCAACGACGTGAAACTAAACCGTCGACTGTTTGAGCGCATAAAGCATGTTTACGAGCATCACCGCCCGCTTACACCCGAGGAACAGATGCTGCTCGACAACGCCTACGACGGTTTTGTGCGCTCGGGAGCACTGCTCGACGAGGAAGGCAAGGAACGTCTGCGCAAACTGACCGAGGAGGCAAGCATGCTGTCGCTACAGTTCTCGCAAAACCTGCTTAAGGAGAACAAGGCATTCACGCTGAACATAACCGATGAGGCTCAGCTCGACGGACTGCCCGAAACAGCACGCGAGGCTGCTCAGCTCGCCGCAAAAGAAGCAGGAAAGGAAGGCTGGCTCTTCACTCTCGATTATCCCAGCTTTTCGCCATTCATGACATATTCCACACAGCGTGAGCTAAGAAAACAGCTCTATATGGCTCGCAACACAGAGGGCACACACGACAATGCTGAGAACAACCTTGAGATTTGCAAGCGGCTTGTCAACCTGCGCCGCGAGATAGCACAGCTGCTCGGATATGCCACATATGCCGACTATGTGTTGGTGCATCGCATGGCATCGAATGCCGACAATGTGTATAAGTTGCTCAACGACCTAATCGATGCCTACAAGCCCACCGCCATAGAGGAGGTGAAGGCTATAGAGCGCGAGGCAAAGCAGATTGAAGGCGACGACTTCCAGTTGGAGCCGTGGGACTTTGGCTACTACTCGCACAAGCTACATATGCGCGAGTTTAATCTCGATGCCGAGATGCTACGCCCCTACTTCGAACTGTCGAAGGTTATCGACGGCGTGTTTGGATTGGCAAACAAACTTTATGGAATCTCGTTCAAGGAGTCGAAGGAAATACAGGTGTATCATCCTGACGTGAAGGCTTATGAGGTGTTCGACAAGGATGGATCTTATCTTGCTGTGTTCTATGCCGACTTCCACCCACGCAAGGGCAAGCAGGGTGGAGCGTGGATGACAGAATTCCAAGGACAGTGGATAGACCGCAAGGGCGTGAACGTGCGTCCGCATGTGAGCGTGGTGATGAATCTTACCAAGCCAACAGCCGAAAAACCAGCTCTGCTGACACTTGGCGAGGTGGAGACATTCCTCCATGAGTTTGGCCACTCATTGCACGGCATGTTTGCCAATACTCGATTCGAGAGTCTAAGTGGCACCAACGTGTGGTGGGACTTTGTTGAGTTGCCTTCGCAGTTTATGGAGAACTACTCGGTAGAGAAAGAGTTTCTGCGCACATTCGCCTTCCATTACCAGACAGGCGAGCCTATGCCGGACGAACTAATCGACCGCATTGTGCGTAGCCGCAACTTCATGGCTGCCTATGCTTGTCTGCGCCAGGTGAGCTTCGGATTGCTCGACATGGCATACTACACCAAGAAGGAAGAATTCAAGGACGACATCATCCCATTTGAGAAAAAGGCTTGGGAGAAGGCTATGATAATGAAGCAGTTGCCAAACACTTGCATGACAACACAGTTCTCGCATATCATGGCGGGCGGATATGCCGCTGGCTACTACAGCTACAAGTGGGCTGAGGTGCTTGATGCCGACGCTTTCAGCGTGTTCAAGAAGAATGGCATCTTCGACCAAGCTACGGCACAAAGCTTCCGCGACAACATCCTATCAAAGGGTGGAACCGAGCACCCTATGACGCTGTATAAACGATTCCGTGGACAAGAGCCTACTATAGACGCATTGTTGGAACGCAACGGAATAAAGAGAAACTAAATATTCACTGCTATTATATAGCAATTATACTGATATACTATGCCAACAAAACATGACAATCCCATCACTACGGAGAAGGGCAAAGACGCAAAAGCATCCAAGCAATTGCACCTCGACCTACGCTACCTACGTATGGCTCGCATATGGGCAGAGAACAGCTACTGCCAACGCCGTAAGGTTGGCGCCTTAGTGGTTAAGGACAAGATGATAATCAGCGATGGCTACAATGGAACGCCAAGTGGCTTCGAGAACGTGTGCGAGGACGACAACAACCTCACCAAACCTTACGTTCTACACGCCGAAGCCAATGCCATAACAAAGCTCGCACGCAGTTCAAACAACAGCGATGGTGCAACCCTGTACGTAACAGCATCGCCATGTATAGAGTGTGCCAAACTGATTATACAAGCTGGCATAAAACGCGTTATATATGGTGAGCAATACCGTCTGACTGATGGTATTGACTTGCTGAAGCGCGCCAATATCGAAGTTACATATCTAAATCCCGACGATTATGAATATAAACAAGTCTAACAGATTTATGCCTTTGCTCATGGCTCTGTGCGTAGTCGTGGGCATACTTATCGGCACTTTTTATGCCAACCATTTCTCGGGCAACCGACTTAATATTATCAATTCGGGCTCCAACCGCCTGTCAAACTTGCTGCATATTGTAGACGACCAATATGTTGACAAGGTGAACATAGACTCGTTGGTGGATATGGCTATACCCCAGATTCTGGCAGATCTTGACCCTCACTCTGTATACATTCCTGCCAAAGATGCACAAGCTGTAACAGACGACCTAAAGGGTTCGTTCTCGGGTGTAGGCATCGAATTCACAATACGCAAGGACACCATACACGTACAGAATGTTGTAAAGAATGGACCAGCTCAGCGTGCGGGAATACTCGCTGGTGACAAAATTGTTAGTGTAGACGGAAAAACATTTGTAGGCAAAGTAGTAACACAGGACGAGGCTATGCGCCGACTTAAAGGTCCGAAGGATACTAAGGTTAAGATTGGCGTTGTGCGTTACGGACAGAAGGCTGTGAAATACTTCACCGTGACACGTGGCGATATTCCACAGCGCAGCATAACAGCCACTTATATGCTCGACAAATCTACAGGATACATAAAGATTAAGAACTTTGGCGAGACTACATATCCAGAGCTACTCATCGCACTTGCGCAACTGTCGCAGGAAAGATTCTCCAACCTTGTTATCGACCTACGCGACAATGGTGGCGGATATATGAACTCTGCCGTGCAAATGGCAAACGAGTTCTTGCCTAAGAACAAGCTCATTGTGTATATGCAAGGACGCAAGTCGCCACGTCAAGACTTCCGCTCTGATGGACATGGCTCTTATCAGAAGATTCCACTCATTGTACTCATCAACGAGGCCTCGGCTTCGGCTTCTGAGATATTTGCAGGTGCGATGCAAGACAACGACCGTGCCACTATCATTGGACGACGTTCGTTTGGCAAAGGATTGGTTCAGCAACAGATAGGATTCCCCGACGGCTCAATGATTCGACTTACCATTGCACGCTACTATACTCCATCTGGTCGCTGCATACAAAAGCCGTTTAAGCCTGGCGACAACCAGGACTACGACAACGACTTGCTTACACGCTACCAGCATGGCGAGTTCTTCTCGCAGGACAGCATCAAGCACACTGGTCCGGCTTACCATACAAGTATTGGACGTATTATATATGGTGGCGGTGGTATTACACCTGATATCTTCGTGGCAGAAGACACTCTGAGCATGACATCTTACTACAAGCAGGCTGCCATGTCGGGACTTATCCTACAGTATGCCTTCAACTACACCGACAACAACCGTCAGAAACTCAATACCTACAGCAGTATGATGGAAATGTCTAAGTATCTTGTAAGCCAGAACACCGTAGAGCAATTTGCTGCCTTTGCTGACAAGAACGGACTGAAGCGCCGTAACCTTATGATACGCAAGTCGCACAAACTGCTTGAGCGTTTCATCAACTCGCGCATCATATACAATATGCTTGACGAACAGGCTTGGACAGAATACATCAACCAAGACGATCCAACAATAGCTACAGCCCTGAGAGTGTTCGAAAAGAACGAGGCTTTCCCGAAGAAACCGGGAGCCAAGGCAAATACCCAAACCAAGAAAAGAAAGAAATAAACCTCTTATATCAACAGTAATAGTTTATTTAATCACAAAAAACAAAACGTTATGAAACAATTCAATCACAAGTCAACCCTTTTGGCTATTGCTATGTGTGCAATGTGTACAAACATGAACGCCCAAGCGTGGGACGGAACATCAGCCGAATGTACCAAAGGAGACGGTAGCAAAGCTAATCCGTACCTTATCGAGAATCCTCAGAACCTTTCCTGGCTCGCCGAGCAGGTAAATGGCGGCAATACATTCGAGGGAAAGAACATTAAGCTTGCAGCCGACCTTGATATGGGTGGCAAAGAGCATACATTCCCAATGATTGGTAAATTCGATAAATATACAGATGCTTCAGGTACTCCCATAGACAATTCAAAATACTTTAAAGGTACATTTGATGGAGCAAAACACATCATCGACAATCTTAATATATCTTATATAGAAGAAGGTGGTAGTGTTATGGAAGAAATTGGCGGCACAGGTCTATTTGCATCTATAACAAATGGTACAGAAATTCGTAATATTATCATTGGCAGTAATTCTACTGTAAAGGGGGGTGCTGTATCAGGTGTGCTTGTTGGTTATATGGGCGGTGGTATTGTAGAATATTGCGAGAACCGCGGAAAACTTGATGCTAATACCTTCTCTGGAGGTTTTGTCGGCGAAATGGAGGGTGGCATTGTAAGATTCTGCTCTAATAGAGGCTATATTCATGCTGCTACAGAGATGAGTGGTATCATAGGCCAAGGAGCAAACAATGGCATTGTTAATTACTGCTATAACACTGGACATGCAGAGTGTATTGGCTTTGGTGGTGCAGGCATTGCAGGAGCATTGTACGATTCATTCAGCGTAAGTAATAGCTATAGTATTGGTAAAACAGAAGGTCAAGAAAACAAATGGATGGGTATACCACAGGCTATTGTATCATCTACAGATACCAAATGTACCATAAAGAACTGTTACTATGTTAAAGAATTTACTGGTGTTGACGATGAAAATGCAACTGCTGTTACTGCAGACGAGATGAAACAAGCCGACTTCCTAACAAAGATAAACGCTGGTGAAGATGCTTTCGTTGCTGACACAAAGAACATCAACAACGGCTTCCCAATTCTAAAATGGCAGGCAACCGAAGCTACCGGTATCAAGCACATCAACAACTTTGCAAGTACAGCTATCAACCTCGACGGCAATACTGTTGTATGCGACCAGCCTGTTAAGGTATACACTCTTGAGGGCGTACTCGTGGCAAGCGGACATGACGTAACTCTTGACAAGGGTACATACGTTATCAAGGCTGACGGTGCCATGAAGAAGGTTGTCATTAAGTAACACTATCTAAAACGACGGACGCAATGAAACAACATATCATTTCGTTGCTGCTTCTGTCGGGTGTCGGCATAAATATCTGTGCGCAAAACACAATTACTTATCCAAGCAAGCTGTCAGCGGGAACGCTGACAGCTATGCTTCGCGCCCAAAAAGCCGATACTCCGAACCAGCTGAACGCTTTTATAAAATTGTATAATGATGCCGACCGCACAACTGTAGCCACCGAATATGGTGTTAAGTTTAATGTGGGCGGCAATGGTCTATACACGGCAATTATCAACCCTAACACTATTGAGGCTTTAAGCAACGACGCTCGAGTTGAACGCCTTGATATAGGCAACAATGCAACAACAACACTCGACCGCGTACGCCCACTTGTTAATGCCGACAAGACAGGCACAGAGAACGGATTGCCGACACTCTTCGATGGCAAAGGCGTAATAATTGGTGTGGTTGACAACGGTTTCGACTTTACCCATCCTATGTTTAAGGATGCCGACGGCAATTGCCGTATCATTACAGCATGGGACCAGAACGTTACTGGTGGATTCAACGACTATGGTTACGGCGTAATATACAACACTACGGAAAAGATACTTGCAGCACGCCACGACAATAGCTATGACACTCATGGAACACACGTGCTCGGCATAGCTGGAGGTAGCTCAAGTAGTGCCTACAAAGGAATTGCTACTGGTGCCCAACTGGCTGTAGTATCTACCAACAAATCAGAACAGGGCATTATAGATGGTGTAGACTACCTTATTAAATATGCCGAAAGCCAAGGCAAACCTATAGCCATAAATGTGAGCCTCGGCACAGTGTTGGGATATAAAGACGGAACAAGCAATTTTGCACAACTTCTTGATCAATTGCTTTCAGGCAAGAAGGGCGTGCTTCTGAGCATTGCCACTGGCAATGAAGGTCATCGCAACACGATGATTGCATCAAACAATAATTGCTCGTCTACTCTTGTACCGCCAAGCTACGGCAGAGAGAATATCTTTATGCAAGGCGAGACTGGACACAGCTACAAACTAAAGCTTACGCTTAAGAATACAGCTACTGGCGATGTTCTGCTTGAGAAGATTCTTACATCAGACAATGAGACGTCTGAAAAGATTACAGATTTTGGAACAGACGATCGAGCCAACGCTCTTCTTACAATGTCGTCGCTAAAGAACGCTATCACAGAGGCCCCGACTTTCAATATTAATCTTTCTTATCTAACGGCTACCAATGAGCAGTGGCAGATAGAGTTTACTACAGATGGTGGCAAGTATATGGCTGCATGCGATTATGGTTCGTTTGCCGCAGGAGGTAACGAGGGTTTTGTAGACGGCTCGTCGGCTTCTACACTTGCATCTACATCCACAGGAAAGAATCCTATTGCCGTTGGCGCATACGTATCACGTAAGGATTATACCGACATATCAGGCAAAATCCACAACAATCCATGGACTGAGGGCGACATATACGTACGCTCAGGCAAAGGTCCTACATTTGACGGACGTATCAAGCCCGATGTTGTTGCTCCTGGCGCTGCAGTAATATCATCACTCAATTCGTTTGCAGCTATGTATTCGGTACCTTCTACAGAAAAGGTATATAGCGAAACCACCAATGACCGTACTTATTACTGGGGTGTGGGCAGCGGAACATCAATGGCTACTCCAGCCGTAACCGGAACAATGGCTCTATGGCTACAAGCCAATAGCACGCTGACACTTGAACAGGCAAAGCAAATTATTGGCAATAGCGCAATTAGCGACACTTATGCCAAGGATCTGCCAAACTCTGTATTCGGATATGGTAAGATTGACGCACTTGCCGGACTTAAACTCATCATTACCGAGACTGGCATAAACAACACAAAATATGCCACTACCGCATACGACATACAGAACGGCATGCTTATCATGGATGGCAAACATCACGTGACTGTCTACTCTACCGACGGAACAAAACTCTTTGATACTTCTGCCAGCACGGTTGACCTCAATCAGCTTGCTACTGGTTTCTACATAGTGAAGTTCGGAAACAATGCCATTAAGTACTGCCGTAAGTAGCAACCTCAACCAATCATCACCCTATAATAACTCTATGGACAAACAAAGCCTAAGAAAGGAGATTAAAAACAAGAAACGACAATTCACAAGCCAGGAGCTATGCGAGTTGTCGTTTCCTGTTGTTATGCGACTGTTGTCGCATCCACGTATTAAAACGGCTAATACCGTTATACTTTATTATTCGTTGCCCGACGAAGTAGACACGCACACGCTTGTCGATTCGCTGCTGATGAGCGGCAAACACATCCTTCTGCCTCGTGTTACGGGCGAAGGTACAATGGAACTGCGACGTTATACTGGTCCGTCCGACCTTGCACAAGGTGCATACAACATAATGGAACCAACAGGCGAAGTGTTTGACAACTATACCGACATCGACCTAGCTGTTATTCCAGGTGTTGCATTCGATAAAGACGGCAACCGCATGGGACGCGGTAAAGGCTACTACGACCGCTTGCTGCCTAAACTTGCCAATACCTACAAGATTGGCATCTGCCTCCCCTTCCAATTGGTAGAGAAGATTCCGACCGACGAACACGACGTCAGAATGGACGAAGTTTTATTTTAATTGCTCTACAACTTCAATAGAAAGACCTGTCATATCTGATATATCATTCAACGACATACCTCTTTCTATCATCTTCTTTGCAATTTCAATATTGCGCTGTTCGATTCCCTCGGTTATGCCCTCGGCTCTACCCTCGGCTCTACCCTCAGCTCTACCCTCAGCTCTACCCTCGGCAAAACTATCCTTCTTGGCAGTGTTAATAGCATTCACTATATCACGATATGCATTAACACTGTCTTCATATTGCATCAGTTCCTGCGGATTGAACTTTGATATCTCTGCCTGTTCAAACAAGCGGGTGAAGACACGCTCCTGAAGTGCGGCAGGACGATTCATAAGAACGGAAAGGTTTTTAAGCACATACATCCACTTGTCATACATTGTAACCAACTCATCCTCTGTTTTATTGAACTTAGGTATTTCAACATAGAAGTATGTTAGTTTATCATAAAAGATTTTCTTTGTATCAACCTCCATCAATTTAACTTCGTGATGCCAATGTTTAGCCTCATCCAAGCCTTCGGCAAAATTGAAGTTCAACAAGCCAATGGTGTAAACAGCCTCAAGCTTGAAGTCCCAATTTCTACCACGTTGAGCTTGTTCACGTATAGGGAAAGTGGAATAGAAGATGGTTCTATCCTTGAAAAACTCCTGATACACATTCTGCATCTCAACGATGAACTTCTCTCCTTTTTGGTTCTCACAATATACATCAAATATTGCCCGCCTTGCATCCGAACGATCACCGAGTTGTTCTGAGTTGAGATAAGTAACATCCTTAACGTCCTGTTTTCCAAGGAACATAGCGTTAAGAAAACTAATAAGCAATTCCTTATTAAACTCCGAACCAAATAGTCTTTTAAAGCCGAAGTCGGTATGTGGATTTAAGTATCTCTCTTCCATAATATGCTGTATTTGAATCTATAGTTGCAAATATACTAAATATTCCCCAAAGGTTAGTTGCCTTTGGGGAATATTTTTTGTTACACAAACAATGCCTAATACACTTTGACATCGGTTATAACCTGACTTCCTACAGCCTGGTTTATGCGCTGCACAATGCGCGTGCGCATCATGGAGAGGTCCTGACGCAAAGCCGGATTGGTGATTTTCACATACAAGGTTTGGTTCTTGATAAACTTCTCGCCAGTATATCTTGTTATCATTGCGCCCATTATATTGTCCCATGCGTCAATGGCACGTTTTTGTAATAAAGGCGTTTCAAGCCCCTCACGGCGCAAGTACATATTCAGCAAGTCGCTGATTGATTTCACTTCACGTCTAAACATATTATTTCTCTTTAATCTCTCCCTCCTCCACTTCAAACAGCTTATAGTCGTAGCTTACACTACGCAGTATCTGGTCGAGATGGTCGCGGTTGGTATCGGTAATGAATATTTGTCCGAATCCATCACCCGACACAAGCTTAACAATCTGCTCCACACGATGAGCGTCAAGCTTGTCGAAGATGTCGTCGAGCAATAATAAAGGTGTTGTCTGAGATGCTGTGCGACGAAGGAAATCAAATTGTGCAAGCTTCAAGGCAAGCACAAAAGTCTTGTTCTGACCTTGCGAACCCTCACGTCGCATCTGATATCCACCAAGCATCATCTCAAGATCATCGCGATGTACGCCATGAAGCGAATAGCCCACAGCACGATCCTTATACCTGTCGCGTTGTATTACGTCTATCAAGGCACCACGCTGTGCATGCGATATATACTTAAGCGACACCTCCTCATGTCCATCAGCCACATGATTGTATATATTCTGAAACACTGGGATAAGTTTTTCAACAAAATCCTGTCGTGCATTGAAGATACGCTCACCGTGCCGAGCCATCTCCTGTTCCCATATATCCAATAGAGCAGCATCAGGCTCCTGTTCCATCTTCAACAGAGCATTACGCTGCTGCAAAGCCTTGTTATATCTGTTAAGAGCCTCAATATATCCATTGTCATACTGCGATATAACAACATCCATTAGTCGGCGACGCTCCTCGCTGCCACCTGATATCAAGGTTTGGTCGGAAGGCGATACAAAGATAAGCGGAATAAGTCCGATATGCTGCGACAAGCGCTTATACTCCTTCTTGTCTCGCTTAAAGTGCTTTTTAGTGCCGCGCTTCATTCCACAATAGATGTCGATAGGGTCGGATGCCTCATTCTCATAGAATCCTTCCACTACAAAGAAGTCTTGGTCGTGCATTATAACCTGTGAATCTACAGGATTGAAGGCGCTACGGCAAAACGACAAGTAGTAGACAGCATCCAGAAAGTTGGTTTTACCCTCGCCGTTATGACCTATAAAGCAGTTGAGATTTGGCGAAAGCTCAAGCGAAGCCTCACGTATATTCTTGAAATTTAGTATGGATATTTTCTTCAGTATCATAGTTCTGTCAACTTATCAGTCTGCAAAGTTACCCCATTTATTATGGAAAAAGAAAAAAAGATAGTATAAATTTCAATATATGAGATAAATTGAGTAATTTTGCCAAGCATTTATGCCTACAGCCCAAGGTCATTAACAACACCTCAAACCAAGGGCAAAGGCAAGATACCAAGTAAATTAAAATTAAAATAAATAAATGGCAAACAAAATTGACTTTGGAGCAAACACTCATGTAGAGAACTCCAACAACACCGAGGCATTCATCATTAAGTTTAAGAAGCAGATAATCATCGCAGTAGTAGCTATCATCGTAGCTATTGCAGGCTTGCTTCTCTATCAGTCTTTCGTTAAGGCTCCACGTGAGGAAAAGGCAAGCACCGCCCTCGCTAAGGGTCAGGAGTATTTCAACCAGGAGCAGTTTGACAAGGCTCTTAACGGTGACGGCGCAAGCTATGCTGGATTTGTAAAGATAGCAAGCGACTATAGCGGAACTGACGCTGCCAACCTTGCCGACCTTTATGCAGGTCTTTGCTATGCCAACCTTGGCAAGTGGACTGAGGCTGTTACTTATCTTGAGAAGTTCTCTACAAAGAACGACGCTATGATTAGCCCTGCCGCTGTAGCTGCACTTGGCAACGCATATGCCAATACTGGCAATATCGACAAGGCAATTAGCACACTCAAGAAGGCTGCTGATATGGCTGACAGCAAGGCTGCTGACGACACCAACAATAGTCTGTCTCCTACATTCCTCATTCAGGCTGCTCAGCTTCTTGAGAAGACCAACAAGAACGACGAGGCTTTGAAGATTTACCAGGACATCAAGAAGAAGTATGTAAACGCACAGGTTGTACAGTCGTCTGAAATCGACAAGTACATCGAGCGTGTAGCAGAGAAATAATAAGAATATGGCAACAGCACTTCACAATCTCTCTGATTACGACTTCGCTTCCATTCCTGATGCAAGCAATATGTGCTTCGGCATTGTTGTAGCCGAATGGAATCCTGAGATAACTGGCGCACTGCTTGACGGAGCTGTTAAGACTCTTGAGAAGCATGGCGCACTGCCTGAGAACATCCACGTAAAGACTGTTCCGGGAAGCTTTGAGCTGGTATACGGCGCTCACCAGATGGTATTGCATGGCGGATACGACGCTGTTATTATTTTGGGTAGCGTTATTCGTGGCGAGACTCCTCACTTCGACTATATCTGCCAGGGTGTAACTTATGGCATTGCACGTCTCAATACAACAAGCGAGATACCTATTATATATGGCTTGCTTACCACTAACGACAAGCAACAGGCTCTCGACCGCTGTGGCGGCAAATATGGCAACAAGGGCGACGAATGCGCTATTGACGCTATAAAGATGGCTAAGTTCTAAACTATAGATAACACATGCAAAAGCGGCACAACCTATATAGGTTGTGCCGCTTTTATATTTAAACCAATCTATTTATATAAGTACGATAAATCTTTGCTTGCTATCAAATGTATCTATGCTTGCTATCAAATGAATCTTTGCTTGCTGTCAAATGCATCTATGCTTGCTATCAAATGTATCTATGCTTGCTGTCAAAGATGTTTTTGATTCCTGTCAAAGATGTTTTCTTACTATCAAAAACTCAATATCCTTTGCTGACATTGCTCCATAAGCCACTTGGGGGTACTTGTAGCTCCACAAATGCCAACGGTATGCACATCGTCCGTAAACCACGCCTTGTCTATCTCCTCAGGACTTTCTATCTGATAACTGTTAGGATTGACCGTATGACACTCCTTGAAAAGCACCTTGCCATTGCTCGACTTACGTCCCGACACAAACAATATCAGATTGTGCTTGGACGCAAAGGCGGCAATATTAGGCATTCGGTTAGCCACTTGCCTGCAGATGGTATCAAAGCTCTTGAACGTAGCCCCTGACTGTATGTGCTGCTGAATATAGTCTATAACACGATGAAATCCGTCAAGCGACTTGGTAGTCTGCGAGTAAAGATAGATATCGCGAGAGAAGTCGAGACGTTCCACATCATCCACCTTTTCAACAACTATGGCACGACTCTCTGTTTGCCCTACAAGACCCAACACCTCGGCATGACCACGCTTTCCGAATATAACAATCTGCGCATCGGGATTGGTATCGTATTGTCGCTTTATACGGCGCTGCAAGGCAAGCACTACCGGACATGTAGCGTCTATTATCTCAATGCCGTTGTTGCGTGCCATTGCATATGTTTCAGGCGGTTCGCCATGAGCACGCAACAACACCTTAACTCCATGCAGCCGGCTCATCTCATCGTGATTAATGGTTGTTAGGCCTTGTTCGTGCAGACGCTTCACCTCCATACCATTATGCACAATATCGCCAAGGCAATAGAGCTGGGTACCGTTTGCCAGCTCTTCTTCTGCCTTTTTGATGGCTGTGGTTACACCAAAGCAGAATCCGCTGCCTTCGTCTATCTCGATTGTCAAATCTTTGTTCATATTGTTAATAATGTCGTTGATATGACTTTATCTACTCCGTAATAATCTTAATTGTAACCTTTGGCAGATTAGGGTCGTTAGTTATCATGAGTACACGTGGTTTAGAGCGTGCATTCTTGAGCTGACGCTGCTCAGCAGTAATCTTAAGCTTGGCAGTCTCACCAGGCTTTAGGTTCTGCTTGTTTAGCGACACCTGCAATCCTACAGTAAACATCTGCAGATTCTTTATTTTAAGCGTATTCTTACCGTCGTTGCGTATGATAATCTCACCCTTAAGCTTCTTCTTGCCGTTGAATGCACCAAGATTAAGTTCTGTGGTCGACAGATTCATACGTGGAGCATTGGCAAGCTGCGATGCTGTAAGATTGTCAAACTTAGGCAAAAGCACTGCCGATACCTCAAGCTCTTTCTCATGACTTACACGGTCGCCAGGGAATGCACCAAGGAATACTGAAGTCTGTGTCAGTCCCATATCCTTCAGACGCTTAGAATCAAGCGTTACGGTAACAACACCACTATGTTGTGGAGCTATCTTCGAAGGCGAAACCTCAGCAGTAAGGTAATCGGGCAAGTGCATAACAACCGGCTGTATAGTCTCATCGGTTGTGTTGCGTATATGTATCTTCTTCTGCGGACGCTCACCACGGTTTACATCGTCAAACTCTATGCCATTGCAATCGCTCTGAATATTACCAAGCATAAAGTCGTACTTGCCGCCAAAGTCAACAATCTCTCTAACCACCTGTCCACGCATACGCAACAGCAGCGGTTCGTCGTTGCCCTCGGTATAAATATCCACAAGTTTGTCGTAACGTCCCATTGTCTGCGCATCGTATGTAACACGCACGGTAAACTTGCTACCGGCAGGAATCGTTCCCTTAGGATATTCCACATCGGTACAACCGCAACTCATACGAATATCAGTGATGCGCGTTGGACGATTGCCCTTGTTTATTACTTCAAACTCGGCAGTTGCCGGCGACTGATAGACAGTCTGTCCGCAGTCGACAATAGTATTGGCTGTCACTATCTTCTGAGCACTCGCTGCGAGTGCCACCAAGAAGAGAGATGCAGATATAAATAGTTTCTTCATATTTCTATATATCAATTGTTTTTAACATTCAATGTCACAGCCTTGGTACGTGCCATAAACTCTGGCGAATAAGCACATTGCACTGTGCATGTACCGGTTTGGTAGATGCCACAACGGTCTACATAATAGGTTGTCTCCACAACATGCTTGCCCTTGGCAAGGCGTGCGAAGAAGTAGTTTGTGGCATTGTCCTTAGGCTGACAATAATATCCATAACCATATCCAGACAACTGTTGTGCCGGCTCAAGACATGCAGCACGGTGGTCAGACAGCTGAACAAAGTCGTAGTCGCGGTCGGCAATCACTGTTAGACGTACCGTAATACGGTCGCCTACATTAAGCTGTACATTGCCATTGTCAAGTTTTGCACCATCCTTAAGCACATCACGCAGCACCTTCATGCCCATTGTTGCGTCAGCAACATCGGCTGTTGGCTGCATAAACTGAGCGTAAGCAGCACCCCAAGATGTACCGGTAGACGTCTTTTCTATAGTTAGCGAGCGCATATTATCGCCCGTCTTAGCCGACTTTACATAACCAAGTGCTGCTGTGGCTTTAGGCATAGCCAACTTCTGTCCGTTTACTTTTATCACTGCAGGCTGTCCTGCGTTCTCGGTAAGCGAAGTAATATTACCATCCAAGAAGGCATAAACAGCATTGACCGAGTTGAGCGGTGTATCCCAAGCCTGTGTGCGCTTAGACTGCAACAGCCAACGTTGCATTTCCGAAATAGTATTGGCATCGTTTGGCTGCAAAGCCTTTAATGCCTCAATAGCAGCTACCTGCGACGGTATGCGATAGTCGAACCATGAGTAAAGAGCCTTAGGTGTATCGAAATATCGACCCATATCCTCCTTGTATACTGTGTACTGACGTATGCTTTCCAGCAAGTCGGCAGCCTGCTTGCGATGGTTATTTCCCGCCAACACAACAGCCGACACAGCCTTGCCGTATATAGAGAATTCGGTGTTCTGTGCAGCAAGACGTGATATAAGGTAGTCGAAGTTGCGCTTTGCCGACTGCTGCATATCTCGTCCTGCAAGTGTAGAGGCATAAAGATACTGTACAGCAAGCTCGCTTGGGCGCACGTTCTTAACTTTGCCTTCGCTCTCTATCTTCTTCATTTCCTTCACCTCACGTGCCATCTGCTTGTCCATATAGGCAAATGCGGTACGTACAATGGTCTTGGTTTCATTCTGTTCGCCAACCATATGGTTAAGACGGGTCAGAGTCTGTAGAACCGACATCGTCATATAAGGCGAACCTTCCATTCCTTTCCACCATGCAAACGAGCCATCAGCATTCTGCAAACGCGAAAGACGCAATAGGTTGTCGGCAAGACGGTAATTGATTTGCGACTCATTAAAGTAGCCCATCAACTGTTGTTTCTGTTCCGATTCGCGGTCTGCGTCAAGCAACCATTGTGTCTCTGCAAGTACTATTTGCTTCAAACTTTCATACTTCTGCAATGCACTTTGCAATGTTGAGCCTCCATTCTGCGATGCATCCTCCTTCTTCCACAACTCCATTGTCTGCTTGATTACTGGTGTAGACTGCATCAAGTGACGTCCGATAGAGTTGGCATAATATGCAGTAGCGAGCGAGATAGCATTGTCTCCATCTGGATTAATCATCGAAGGTAGAGCCTGAACCACAAGCCAAGCAGGCGAGTTGGTATACTCCACCGTCAGTTTATTGCTCTTATCATTTACAGCAAACATTTTATTTAGGTCAAGATGCAGTGTGCCAGGTTCGTTCTGAGTAAATGCAATGGTGTTGGTAACCAACTCTCGACTGGGCAAAACTGGCATATAATGCTGCTCGCCATCGCTATATCCACGTCCCGAAGCTACGATGCGACATATCAGCAGTCCGTCGTTCTTTATCTTTGACATGTCAAAATCGAAGTTGGCTGCTATGGTCTCGCCTGCCTTGACCACGAACTTGTGGTCGGCATGGTATACTTCCTTGCCTGTCTCAGGATTGATAAACGATAGTCGTGCCGTGCCGTCAACCTGTTTATCCGACGTGTTTGATACACGTGCCAAGATTATTCCACTATCTGTAGAACGTACAAAGCGTGGAACATTAGGCTGTACCATAACAGTCTTCTTGGCTACAGATGTGGCTGATATCATGCCGCTGTTCATCTGGACATCGTGTGCCAAACCATACAACTGCCATGTTGTGACACTTTCAGGCAGCGTGAAGTTTATAGAAACATTGCCCTTGTCGTCGCTTATCAAGCCTGGATAGAAGAAAGCTGTTTCCTCAAGATTCTCGCGAACCTGTTCGGTTAGCACTTTACTTGAGCTTTCTTTATCGGCAGAACCAACCGCCGGCAACATCCGAGATGTATTGACAGAAACATCTTCATCGGCTACACGATCGGTATCAATAACACCTGCGAATATCTTATTCTTGCCTTTTCGTGATGCAGCATTATCACGTACATACATAGGACGAGACACAGCAAGCTCTTCCTTAGCCATCAACACCTCGCCATAATTGGTATACAAAGACTGATAACAGAAGCGGCTGAAGTCGAGCGAGCGCTCGTTGAGGAATCGCATAGGTGCCTCACTGTATGCATATACGTTACGGTTGTATACACCGTTCCACGACAACCAAGGCACATTGGCATATACCGGTAGGCTGAACGAGATGTTATGACTGCGTAGCTGGTCAAGCGACTTGTCGTACATTGTTGCAAGCAGTTGTGCACGTGCTGGTGTTCCATCTGGGCGTGTTATGTTGAGCGTCCATGTTTCGCGCTGTCCTGGAGTAAGACGGTCGCGGAATGTAGTCCACTTAATATTTAGACGAGTGTCAGGCAATGGTCGCTGTATTTTAGCTGTATGTTTGTAGCTCCGACCATTCTTTACCCAAGCCACAGACAGGGTGACACCATCGCCCCACTCTTCCTTATAGCTTATAGCACGTGTGCGAAGCTCGTTGTGTAGGTCGGCTCTGCCTTCTTCTATTATCTTATCGCCTGAGATAATGGTATATACCACATGCTGTATGCTGTCAGTAGAACCAAGTTGTATATACACTGGGCTGCCATCAGCAGGGAACTGTTCTGCCGACTGATAGAACCAGTCGTGTGTCTCTACAGGTGCCTTACTATCTTGCAAAGTAAAGGTAACGAACGAGGTTGTCAATGTATCCGTACCACAAACAGCTATAAGATTATGACGAGCAGAAGCCAAGGCTGCGGCATCAAGCTTTGCCGGTGTATTGGCTTTGCATGTATAGCTGTTGTTGTCGATAGTATAAGTCACGGTGCCGTCGATTGGCTCGCCAGCATTGTTGCGATAGGCAAAAATTATGGTTGTCAAACTATCACGCAACGACTTCTCCGGGATATCGCATGTAAGCATAGTAGGATAATCGCTCAACGGAAGTGAGGTCTCGCCATGACGTGTCTCGCCTGCAACATCGGTAACATCGGCTGTTATGTCGAAGTTGAAGTAGCGTTTGGGATGCTCGTCGTAGGTCTCTGGCATAACCATAGGCACAGCAACAGTGAAGGTCCCGTCGGCTGATGTTTGCAGAGTATCTACCAAAACGGTCTCGCTCTTGATGTCGTTATCGGCATAACGCCAATAAACTGAGGGGCGACGCACAACTCTTACAACAGCTTTTGCACCCTGAACAGGCACACCAGCAAAACTCTTTGCCGTGGCATTAAAGCGAACTGTATCTCCAACAGCATACTTGGTTTGAGGTTTCTCAAAGTCTACCTTGAATGTTGGTCGTTTATACTCCTCTACAGAGAAATTAGTGTAGATGTTATTGCCAAGGTCGCTACGCAAAGTGTATATACCCGTCAAGCCACCCTCAGGCAAAACAAAGTCGGCAGAAGCCATACCAAACTCGTCGGTTGTTACAGTACGCTTGGCTATTTCCTTACGATTGGCATCACGCAGTGTTATAGTCATCTGCTTGCCCGAAAGTGCCTCACCCTTATACACCTTATTATTATATGTATAGGCAATAGCTGCTGCATGCACTGTCTGACCGGGTCGATATATACGGCGGTCGGTGTAAATCTTGGTCTTAGTTACATTTGCCTTGTTGCCGTAATAATAGAAACGACCTCCCATAGATGTGCGCGGAAAAGCTTTGTCCTCGTCTGTATACACACGGTATGCACGTGGCTCAGAGGCTTTATACTCTACATATGCCTCTCCATTTACGTCTGTTGTAAATGTCTTAACGTGCTCTTTGCCGTCGCGGTCTATCGACATTACCACATCAACCTTTGCTCCTGGCACAGCAGTACCAGTTGTAGCGTTGAGCACAGCCACACGACACTTCTTGCCAGGAAGCATCTCTATAACAGGATATAGATTGCTTACACGCAGCAAACGACGCTCAACCGGCATACTTACGTTGTCGGTTGATACCTCTACAAGATACATACCAGTGCGCAACCCTTTTATTTCCAGGGTGTCGCTTATGGTCTTGTATGCCGGCATACCTACATAATTGCGTACGTCGGTCAGTACCGGATCTGTAGAAACAATGTGTCGACGAAGACGTGCATAATCCTTGTCGTTGCTGGGGTCAAGATTGGTTGTGCCGTCAATATTCAAGAGGCTGGCGCTGACACGTATCTGCCCTATATTGTTAAGCCCCATCACCATCACCTTACGTGTTACACCAGGCAATGCTATTTCGCCACCAAGCGAAGCATGGAAAGAAGGCAATGTGAGGCGACGTTGGGCATTGCGCAGAATGTTCATACGTTGCCATGCCCCCCACTTCATAAGGGCATAGTTTATATAACTCATCTTCTCTTCTGCCGAAATGTCTTCGGCATTCTCCATATAAGCATAACGTTCTATAGCCACCTCGCCACATGGCAGGAGGTCGCCATACTGGCGCACCAACGAGTCAAGCGACATTATGTACTTCGACTTCTTCACTCGTCCCTCGTCTCCTGCACGGCGCGACTTCTTTACAAGCTCAAGCGCCGTGAGCAATGCACCCTCACGCTTGCCATGCGATGCATAATAGTCGTGCATTGTACGATAGTCGCCTGCACGCATACCTATTACATGCAATAGGTCGTCATAATAGTATTTGGAGTCGACACCATCCACCACAAATGGCTCATATCCTGTGGCATAGGCAGATGCAAGTGCATCGGGATGTGCCATAGACTTGGCATAATACTCCTTTCCTATATCTACACCGTCATCAAGCAATCGTCTATTGTCGGTATATACCGAACCCAGCACCGACTGATAAATTGCGGCAAGCACATTATCGCCACTGCTTACAGCAGTCTGTTCGGCATATTTAAGACGTTCTATAGCTGGCAACAGTGAGTCGGGCGACATCATTGTCTCATATCCGGCAATAGACACCTGTGCCTTAAGCAATTGTCCATATTCATGCTCTCGTTGTGCCTTGTCGGTTATTTGGGCAAGCACCTTGAGTGCCGACTGTGGATGATCCTTCTGCATGGCAGAGTCGAACTGCTTCCAAAGGGATGTATATGAGTCGGCTATAGCTGCCAATGGCATGAGCATAGCTACAACCAATGAAATGAGTCTTGACCTTTTCATATTCTATAATTTTTATGTTTTCTCGTATAATGGCTTCTGGGGTGATATATTGCATGATATTTGAGCATATCATATACAAAGATAGCGGAAATATGCAAAACAACAAAACAAATACGGCTTTTTATTGATAATTATCCATATTAACCATCAATAAAGACAAAAGAAAAGAATAGATGACAATTATATAAAATCCATATCTTGTTTCTTGTTTTTTCAAATATTAAATTGTAACTTTGCCACAACAATATGGACAACGAACTTGCTCGTACCTGAACTTTATATAATATCTAATATAACTTTATTTACACCATGCATCAATTACATCGTTATACATCCAGCCTGTTAAGGGCTGTCCACTTGTTCTGCATTGCGACGATAGTATTTGTCGCAAGTGTTGTCGTTTCGTCTTGCGATAACGACGACGACCAATTTCCGGTATATCCTCTTAATCGTCCTAATGCCATAGTTACGGTTAGACCATCTGCCGACGGCTCTACATTCTATATGCAACTCGACGATTCTACACGCCTTACCGCTACCAACATGCAGGCTGCTCCTTATGGCAAACGCGAGGTAAGAGCTTTTGTCAACTATAGACTGCTTACACAACCTGCCGACAAGCGCAACTATGAGGTATATATCAACTGGATTGACAGCGTGCTTACAAAGCCTATGATAGAATATCCTGCCACCAGCGAGACTGATGCAATGCACTTAAGAAAGGACCCTGTAGAAATAATGCGCGACTGGACGGTTAGCGAGGATGGCTATCTTACCATACACTTCCGCACATTATGGGCAGCCAACGGCACTCCACATTACGTTAATCTTGCTGCAACAAACGCTGCAAATCCATACGACCTTACTTTCTTTCACGACGCACAAGGTGTAAAGGGTGGATATTGGGGCGACGGTATTGTAGCATTCCGACTTGACCAACTGCCCGATACTGGTGGCAAGACTGTAGACATGACATTGCATTGGACATCATTCAGTGGCGAGAAGAGTGTTACATTCAAGTATTCCACACGCCATACAACAAACAAGATACAAGGCTTGAGTTTTGCTCAAAGCGGACAGTTTGAAAAGGCTTTACACTGATTATACATATAATATATAAAGATAACATACACTTAAACATACTAAAATCAAATCAAAGAAACAATGGAGAAAACAACAGTAAAACTCCCAAGCAAGAGCCTCAAAAGCAATGCCAAGGACATGTTCTTCATCACATTCGGCATTTTTCTATATGCCGTAGGCTATTGTGCCTATACATTGCCTGAGAAATTGGTTATGGGCGGTGTGGCTGGTGCATCGGCACTTATCTACTATGCCACTAACATCCCTGCCGGTACATCTGTGCTTGCGCTTAATGTCTTGATGCTTGTCATTGCCATGTCGGCACTTACAAAGCAATTCTTCTGGCGCACAATCGTTGGTGTAGGCATATTGTCTTTCATGATTAGTGTATTGCAGCCTTTCTTTGCTACATTTCCTATTATGACTCCAGGCGAAGACAAATTCATGCATGTACTAATCGCTGGCGTTCTTTGTGGTGCAGGTCTTGGCATTGTATTCTCACACAATGGCTCTACTGGCGGTACTGATATCCTCACTATGTTGCTCAACAAGTACTTCCGTCTCAGCTTTGGACGTGCCATGCAGTTCGTAGACTGTATCATCATATCTTCGTCATACATCCTCTTCCACAGTATGGAGACCATCATATACGGTATTGTTTTCACTATCACCGCTACCGTAACATGCGACTATATTGTAAACGGTACACGACAGACCGTGCAGTTCCTTATCATCTCTAAGAAACATAAGGAGATTGCCGATGTTATCAACCACCGTGTTAATCGTGGCGTTACTGTTGTTGACGGAAAGGGATGGTATAGCCAAAACGATGTTAAAATGCTTATTGTGCTTACTCGTAAATACGAGTCACAGGATGTGTTCAACCTTATCAACGAAATAGATCCGGATGCTCTTGTGTCGCAGACTTTCTGTCACGGCGTATTCGGCGAGGGATTCGACAAGATTAAGTAAGCCCATAAGTTTAAGGCTACACAATGATGCAATCTATCGATCGTAAAATACTCAAAATAGCTCTTCCGTCTATTGTCAGCAATATAACGGTGCCATTGTTGGGACTTGTCGACACTGCCATATCTGGTCATATGGGGTCGGCTGTATACATAGGTGCCGTAGCTGTAGGCAGTATGATATTCAATGTTATATATTGGATTTTTGGCTTTCTACGTATGGGTACGAGCGGTATGACATCTCAAGCCTATGGCCAACGCAACCTCGATGGTGTGGCTTCATTATTAGCACGCTCCATCGTCGTTGCATTGGGCATAGCCTTTATTATTATCCTTTTGCAGACTCCTATCTGCAATATTGCCTTGGCTTTTATCAATCCTGACAGCCCAACAGCTTTGGCTGCACGCACCTACTTCAGTATTTGTATATGGGGCGCACCGGCTATGTTGTGCCTTTACAGTCTTACGGGATGGTACATAGGCATGCAGAACACCCGCCTGCCTATGATGATAAGCATACTGCAAAATGTGGTAAACATTGTGGCAAGCCTACTGTTTGTCTATGCTTTGGATATGAATATAGAGGGTGTGGCTCTTGGCACACTCACAGCACAATGGTTTGCTATCGTTGTGTCGCTATTGCTGTGGACCAATACATACGCCAAGCGGTTGTTCCATCGAATTCGTTGGAACAACATTATCAATGGTGCTGCCATGCAACGCTTCTTCACCGTAAACCGCGACATCTTCTTGCGCACACTGTTTATTGTATCGGTCAACTTCTATTTCCTCTCTGCCGGAGCTGCCGAGGGTACTATTGTGCTTGCCGTCAACACTCTGCTTATGCAACTATTCACACTCTTCTCTTATGTTATGGATGGTTTTGCATATGCAGGAGAGGCGCTTTGTGGCCGGCTGTATGGTGCAGGCAACCATCAGGAGTTTAACAAGACCTTGTACCGTCTGTTTGGTTGGGGCATAGCACTGTCTACTATATATACATTAGTATATGCCATAGGCGGTTCTGCCTTTCTATCATTGCTTACCAACGATGCTGATGTTATAGCAGCCTCAACAAGTTATCTGCCTTGGGCTGTGTTCATACCGTTATGCGGCATGGCTGCCTTTGTATGGGATGGTGTGTTCATTGGCACCACATCAACACGCGGCATGCTATTGTCATCGGCCTTGTCTGCCCTACTCTTCTTCATCGTATACATATCATTGCGTTATCAACTGCACAACCATGCCTTATGGCTCGCCTTCCTTGTATACCTTGCTGCAAGAGGAGTGGCGCAGACCATTATCTTCAAACGTAGTCAACATTTATAGCTTACTTACTCTTGTCAAACACCACTGTATACAGCACAGGCAGCACCGTGGCAATGAGCACCATGGAGATGAGCGTGCCAAAGAACACTACGGCTGCCATTGGCGACCATAGTGTATTGTTCTCAAGCATCATAGGCAATACGCCTACCGATGCTGCTGCAGATGTAAGGAATATCGGACGCATACGGCGCTCGCCTGCCTGAAAGGCAGCTTCTCGCACCGACAAGCCTTTATCTCGACGCAACTCCTCGGCATAGTCGAGCATAATTATGCCATTGCGCACCAAGATACCCATCAAGCTTACCACTCCCAAGATGCCCGTTATGGACATATCATAACCCGTAATAAGCAGTCCTACAGCAGCGCCAAACACGCATAACGACATTGACGACAAATTGACAAGAGCTAATGATATGCGCTTGAAGTGGAATAGCAAGATAAAGAAGATTATGAACACGGCTATCAACACACCTGTAGATACCTGTGGCAACGTCTCTGTATCCTTCTCCAACATTCCACCAATATGTACCTCTACATCCTTTGGCAACGACAACTTAGCCACACTTGCCTTCACTTGCTTTGCAAGACAGTCGGCATTATAGCCGCGCATAGGTTCTGCCACTACCGAAATAGTACGCACACCATTACGGCGCACTATACAACCGTCTGTAAAGTCGGGGGTTATAGTGGCAAACTGTCGTAGCGGTACCGATGTTGTTCCACCCATAACTGGTATATATTCGTTACCTAACGATGTAAACTGGTTATTGTCCTTATGGTCGGCTTTAAGTACAACACCTACTGGATAATCGCCTTCCCACAATGATGTAATAGGCACACCAGGACCATAATGCACGGCAAGACATGCTGTAAGCAGTGCCTTGTTTATACCAAGACGGTTCGATTCTGTTTCGTTTAGCCTTATGTTAACACCTGGTTGTGGCTCCTCAAAATTAGTTCTTACAAGCTGCAAGCCTTCTGTCTCACGCATGCAGGCAGCCACCTTGTCGGCAGCCTTACGTAATATATTAAGACTATCGCCACTTATACGTATCTCTACAGGATAGGCTGCATTGTTGTAGTCCATCTGTTTAAAGCGCACATAGGCATCGGGAAAATACTGGGCATAACGATCGGCATACTCGTCGAGCACTTTTGCAGTCGACTCATTATCTACAGTATTTACGATAAGCTGTGCAAAGTTAGTGCCTCCTATCTGCGGTGCATATGTCACGTTGAAGCGTGGCGAACCCTGTCCTATAAATGATGTTACAGCCGTCACTCTTTTATCTCGTTTTAGTATATGTTCTAACGAGTCTGTCACCTCGGCTGTGCGTTGGACTGTAGTGCCATTGGGCATAAATATCTCTACAGCAAACTGGTCGCGCTCCTCAAGTGGCATCATACGTTGTGGCACCCTCATGAACAACATCACTCCAAACACAACAATACTCAATCCAGCCAACAATGTTAGTCTGGGATGGCGAAAGCATCTTGTAAGCAACCATGTATATCCGGCTTGCAGATAGTCGAGTGGCTTACGGCGACGATTGGCTGCGTTGTTCTCCTTTATACCCTCGTGTATAAAGGTGTATTGAAGATAAGGTGTGAGTATAAGCGATACTGTTAGCGATACACTTAAGATGATGAACATTGCCCACGGAAACGACTTAACAAAGTCGGCCATTTCGCCCTTCATAGTGAAGAGGAAAGGGAAGAATGTCAAGCTTATGGACAACGTAGCAGACAATACCGACATAAAGAACTCGCGTGGTGCTGCTATCGAGGCATGCCATCGCGACATGCCATGACTAAGTTTCTCCATATAGTTGTCTATGATAACAACCGAATCGTCTACAACCATACCGAGCGTTACGATTAATGCGGCAAGTGTAACTGTATTAAGCTCAAAATCGAATATATAAAAAATGCCCACCGAACTAAATATGGTTATAGGTATCGACATGGCTGACACTTCTGCTACACGACGCGGCATAAGCAACACAACGACAATGATTACGGATATAACGGATATCAGCAACTCACGAAGAAAATTTACAACAGACTCGCTCACCACCCTACTTTGGTCGGTTATTATGCTTAGACGCACCTCGTTTGGCAGTTCTTGCTTAAAGTCGTCTATTTGCTTGCGTACTTCCCTACCCATCTTTACAATGTCGTTGCCAGGGCGCATCTCTACCGAAAGCAGCACACATTTCTTGCCATTCGACTTGATGTACTTGTCCATCTGTGGATATTCGCGCACTATACGTGCAACATCTTTCAGGCGTATTACATCGCCTGTAGGTGTAGAATAAACAATCTGGTTTGCCACATCAAGCTCCGAATTATACGCATCGTTGATGTGTATAGGCGCTGTGGCAGAACCATCCTCTACCGATCCGCTATAAGTTGTCAATCCCTGCATGGCAAGCGAGTTGAGTATGGTAAACGACCCAATGCCATACTTTGCCATCTTTTGCTGGTCAAGATATACCGTAAGCTGCTCCATCTGCAATCCGTATGTGCGCAAATTGGAAATGGCATCAATACGGCGCAAGCGCGACTTTAGGTTGTCAAGATATTCTCTCAATTCGCGATAGGTCTTCTGTCCCGATTCTATAGTTATAAGCAATGCAGATGTTTCTGCAATGTCGTCTACAGCCTGAACAGCAGCCACCGATGATGGCAACTGCATCTTAAAAGCCGATAGACCATGCTTGAACTTCGACCAAAAGGCATCCTTGTCTTCTATATCAGCGTTCAACTCCACATATACTATAGCCATTCCGTCCTTAGTCTGCGAGTATGTTTTGTCCTTGCGCACCTCCTTGTAGCCAAACACAAAGTCTTCGAGTGGTTTTGTTACACGCTCTTCTATTTCCTGAGATGTACTGCCTGGACATACAGCTACTACGGCTCCCTGCCTAATGGTAAACACAGGCATCTCCTGTTTAGGCATATTCACAATTCCAGCCAATCCCATTACCACAAGCATACCCATAAGTAGGAGTATGATGTTGTGGTAGCACATTGCCGACTCTATAAAACTGCGCTTCATCAAACGATTTGGCTTACGCTTTATTCTGGCACGTATATGTTCGTGTAAATCTGTATCCTTCTTCATCTTGACAACTCCTAATTCTTAATTCTTAAGTCTTGGCCTTCGCTAACCTTCTGGCTTCCTTCTGTTATAACCTTGTCGCCTGCCTTTAGTCCAGATGTTACGATGACACCTCCTTCAACAAAGTTGCCTATGATTATATACTGCTGATGTGCCTTTCCAGCTACAGCGAGCCATACAAAACGACGGTTGTCAGAATCTAACTTTACGGCATTAAGCGGAACTGCCAATATTCCAACAGACGATTGCGACACCTCTGCCATTTCTACACTGCACACCATTCCAGGCATAAGCTTTCCGTCACTATTTACTATGCCAAGCTTCATGCTGTATGTATGCGATACGGCATTAGCTTCAACGCCTTTCTCCTTAACCACAGCCTCATAGCTCTTGCCACCCACTGCCTTTACGCTTACACGGGCTCTTGCACCCACCTTTATAGACGATACCTCTCCCTCAGGCACCGACATCTTTACGTCTACGCTCGATATGTCGACAAGTCTATATATCTGTTGACCTGCCATAACATTCATACCTCGTTCTGCTGTACGCTCGGATATAACACCCGAGAAAGGCGCCACAAGCGATGTGCGTTGCAATTGGGTACGTGCCAAACGTTCTGACGATTGTGCCTGTTCAAGCTTTGTTTGTATCTCTACCCAACGTATGTCCGACACCACTCCTTGCTTATGCAGAGGTTCAAACCTACGATAGGCATCTTCTGCCTGATGCAATGTGGTAAGCGTTAGCTGATGTGCATCGCGCAATGTTACGGGGTCGAGTGTAGCAAGCAACTGTCCTTTAGACACATGGTCGCCTTGATCTACCATAAGTCTAAGTACATTGCCTGGCACCTCAAAGCTTAATGCTGTGCCCGAACGCTCTACTATACTACCTACATACTCGCTACTAACACCACTATCAGTTCCGCCAACTGTAACAACCGATACAGCAACAGGTGCCTTAGGGGTATTATCCTTCTTGTTGGCGCATGCACAAAGTAGCATCACTGCAACAATCAATACCGGATATAGAAATGCTAACGACTTGTTTTTCATATCTAACACAATCTTTTTTATTAAATATATGCCATTGGCAAACGTTATCAACAACAATGCAAAAGTAATATTTTTCCTAATAACACAAAAACGGAACACCACAAAAGTGATGCTCCGTTCTATTTTTTTATACCACGTCAATGATTATATCTTCCGTCCCTATATTCCGCCAATCAAAGGTATCAATCAATTCCTGTGCCGATATTGGGGCTGATGTCTGGGTCAGTCTGGCTGCATGTGCAAGCATTCCTATTATCTGCTCTGCCGAATAACGCTCGCGCAACGATTCCATGTCAAGACTTTTGTCGCGCTTCGACAATCGCTGACCAGCTGTATTGCACAACAATGACAGATGTATAAAGTTAGGAGAAGAAAAACCAAGTTGATTAGCCAAATATATCTGTTGTGGCGACGACAGTAGGAGGTCGCGCCCACGCACCACCTCATTTATGCCCATCAATGCATCGTCTACTACTACCGCAAGCTGATAAGCCCATGCTCCATCCTTACGGCGCACTATAAAGTCGCCGCATTGCACGGCAAGGTCTACTGTATGCATACCATAATGACCATCAGTAAAGCTAATCACTCCCTCGCCCACTGGCGGCACCTTCATACGTATTGCCGCAGGACCGCTGTGTATTCCAGATGGCAGATTACGGCATGTTCCCTTATATACCACTCTACCGTCACTCTCGTGTGGTGCCTGTGTTGCAAGAATATCGGCACGTGTACAATAGCATGGGTAGGTCATGTCTTGCGCTTTAAGCATTTGCAGATAATGCTCGTATATGTTGCCACGCTGGCTTTGATAATAAGGTCCTTCATCCCACTGCAGTCCCAACCACTCAAGGTCGTCCATTATCAAGTCTGCCCATTGTTGTCGAGAGCGTTGCGGGTCAATGTCCTCAATACGCAATAGCCACTCTCCGCCTTTCGACTTAGCCGAAAGCCATGACAGCAAAGCACTGAATACATTGCCCAAGTGCATACGCCCTGTAGGCGAAGGGGCAAAACGTCCTTTAATGTTATTATTGTTCATACTGTATATACTCATATGATATTAATAGGAGGTACGGTAAATATATTGGGCGAGCCTGATTAATATACCGGACGAGCCACTGGGGGATATATATATGAAAAAAGGAAGTTCCTTTTATAAGAACTTCCTTCTTGTTGGGTGGCAGGTGGGACTCGAACCCACGACATTCAGAACCACAATCTGACGCTCTAACCAACTGAACTACGGCCACCATGATTAGTTTGCTTACTTGAAGATTTCGTTACTTCTTTAAAGCGAGTGCAAAGGTAACACATTTAATTTAAACCTCCAAATATTTTGGCAAGTTTTTTCAAAAAAAGTTGCAAATAATTTATTTTACCCCTTTCATCTATTATCCTTACATTCGGTTGGTTTGCAATAAAAGGTTAGACGGATGGCATTACAAGATATTGCCCGCGTAATGCCATCCGTCTAACCTTTTATTCTACCCGAAGGGTTTTGCTCACAATAGTATGTTCTATATGTTTAACCTAACCTTTAGTTGGCAGGCTGAGCTGGAGCCTGCTGAGCTGGAGCCTGAGCAGCACCGTTAGTAGCAGGAGTAGCCTGCTTTGCATCAGTAGCAGGAGCCTGCTGACTTGCACCAAAACCAGGTGTTGTGTTAGGATTAGTTGTCTGTGTCTCGGTTGCAGCCTTCTCCATAACACTTGTCTCTGTAGAAGAAACAGGAGCGAGGTGGGCACAGATAATGCTGAAAACTACAAGTGAGGCAGCGAGACCCCATGTAGCCTTCTCTACGAAGTCGGTAGTCTTGCGTACACCCATAATGGCGTTTGATGATGAGAAGTTTGAAGCCAAACCGCCACCCTTAGACTCTTGGATAAGTACGATGCCAATCATGAGCAACGATGCTATCACAATGAAAATTACGAATAAGATGTAAATCATTTTTATACTTATTATTTATTGTTTATTGTTTGTTATTTTGCTTGTCTTCTGTATATTTTACATAGCCTAAATAGGCGTAAACAGTATCTATCCTATTGCTTCACAACCTTCTCGTTGGCTATGAGTTTCTTTAAGAATCGAATTTGGTCTGCAAAGTAAGCATTTTTTTTTGGATAATTCAAATTTAATCGCTGAATTATTTCAAGAGCCTTCGAATATCTACCTTGTTTTATATATATTTTAGCCAAAGTCTCTGTAAAATAGCTTTCTTCGCCCTCGGCAGGCGTCTCTGCCGGTGTCTCAATCTCGGGTTTGTATGTTGGTTGTTCTTGCAGCTGAATCTTAGCTCCATCCTTGTTAAGGAAGTCGTCTATAAGGCTTTGCCCCTTAAGCTGTGGAGTTTGTTCGGCTTCCTTCTGCTCTTCATCGCTCTCGGTCTTCATAAGATAAGCCACATAGTCGACAGCAGCATCGGCAGGTGTAGGCTTTACCTTGCGTTGCTCATCGCCCTCGGTTGGCTCCGGATTAGAGTCGAGGAAATTGTCGATAATTGAAATAGTGCGGTTGACATCCACTTCCTTCTTTCGTTTGGCAGCCTCAGCAGCTTCTTCGGCAGCCTTTTCAGCCACAGTCTTTATCTTATAACGTGCTCCCTCAACCATATCAAACAGCAACCTACGGTCGGAAACATACAATGCTGCACGTCGCAGTTCATCGTCAAAGGCAGTATCATGCAGCAGATACATGTTCTTAAGCATTAGCAGACGCGCTGTCTGATAGTAGGGATAGAGCGCAACAAGGCTTCGGAGTTCGTACAACGTCTCCTTGTTCATTAGCTCGGGCTGATTTATGAGTCGCACTAAATCCACGTCTTAAGATATTTAAAGGTTTAATGTTTAATCGTTATTGCTGAATGTTTGATGTCTCACAACAGGCGAAGATGCCGCTTATTACCAGTTGGCAACTGTGGCATTAAATATCTGGTCGGCAAGATCCTTTACCATCTGTGTTACAAGTTCCTCTTGTACAGAGGCAAGACTTTGGGTTGTCTCGTACGACTTGCTGGCTGTGAACTGTCGCTCAAAGTCCTCGTTGTGATTGACGTTATTGGTAAATCGAACGTTTACTGTGATAGAAAGTTCAGTCTGTGCCGAGCGTCCGTCGGCTGCCACCGACTTGTTGCGTTGTGTATACTGTGTTATCTCGCCCTCTATCTTAAGGTCGCCACCACGCTTAACCTGTATAAGCTTGGTGTGGTTGGCAAACTCATCCTTAAGTTGATTGTTGAACATCGGTCCCATAGGACCCCATACATAGCTAGAACGTATAGGGAAGTCGGCTATCTGTATGGTCTTGGTCTTGGTGTAGTCGATGCTTGCACCATTAAACTTATAGCCCTTGAATGCGCACGAGGCAGCCGTCATGGCCACAACGAGTACAAGTGCTAAATATATATAATGTGTAAGATGATAAGTTTTTTTCATTCTATAATGGTTTATTGAGGGTACAGCCCACTACTTTTCGAGTCCATACTGCTTAATACGACGATAGAGAGTGCGGTCGGATATGCCCAACTCTTGTGCCGCTTTCTTGCGATTGCCATTGTTGCGTTCGAGAGCCATCTCCACAGCCTGACGTCCTATGTCACTCAGGTTAAGACTTTCGCTCTCACCTATGTTGATACTATCAGCATCGTTTATCTCTTCGGCCTCAGCCTCCTGATAAGGATCGAAGTGAGGATGTTCAGCATTGTTGAATGTATGCGAGCCATTGCGGTAAGTCTGCTGACCATTATCGTATGGATTAGCGGCATGTGCATACGGCTGTATAGCATGTGCGGCATCGGTGCCTATGCGTGTATCGGGCGAAGATAGCGAAGCCAACTGTCTATTAGCGGCAAACGAGTCGATAGCACGATTGTCGTCTATCTGCTTGCGCAGTGATGTTACCTCATGGCGCAACTCGCTAACATTGCCACGTAGTTCGTAAAGTATCTTGTACAATATCTCGCGCTCGCTCTCGTACGAGTGGGCACCTGGTGTGGCTGTAGTTGTGAGCTCGGTGCTCTCCTGTCCGTTGGGGATAAACTTGCTCAGCATATCGGCGTTGATTTCGCGTTGCTGACTTAATACCGACATCTGTTCAGTGATGTTCTTAAGCTGGCGCACATTGCCAGGCCACTTGTATTTAAGCATAAGCGCCTTGGCATCCTCGGTAAGCGTAATACGCGGTATGCGGTATTTCTCTGCCATCTGCATCGTGAATAGACGGAATAGCAAAAGGATATCCTCGCCACGGTCGCGCAATGGAGGCATCTGAACAGGTATGGTATTGAGTCGATAGTAGAGGTCCTCGCGGAAGCGTCCCTCGGTTATTGCCTTATGCATGTTGACATTAGTAGCGGCAACAATGCGTACATCGGTCTTCATAACCTTCTGCCCTCCTACTCGAATGTATTCGCCTGTTTCAAGCACACGCAGAAGTCGAGCTTGTGTGGCTATAGGCAATTCGCCTACCTCGTCGAGGAAAATAGTGCCCTTATTGGCTATACCAAAATAGCCCTCGCTTTCGCCTATCGCACCAGTAAAGGAGCCTTTCTCGTGTCCAAATAGCTCGCTGTCGATAGTACCTTCGGGTATAGAACCGCAGTTTATAGCAAAATATTTCTCGCGTTTGCGTGGCGAATTGTCGTGAATAAGTCGTGGAATAATCTCCTTTCCCACTCCACTCTCGCCCATAATGAGCACACTAAGATCGGTCGGCGCCACCTGCAAGGCTACGTCGAGAGCATGGTTCAAAGCATCGCAGTTGCCCACGATGTTGTACCGCTGTTTTATTCTTTGAAGTTCAGAAGTGTCCATTTGGTAGCAAAATTACATATAATTATTGAGAAAAGGGCGATAAATCAGCACTTTTTCCTGTAAAGAAGTTAAATTATCTTGACGTGAAGGAAGGGATATTTGAGTATAACTTTTTTAATATATTGTTTTTAAAGCACAAGAAATCAAACAACAAACTTTGAGTTATCAATTATAACATAAAGCTCTAAAGCAGCCAAGGAGAATAAGAGAGGTTGGAACGTAAACAGTTGGGAATGAGCAGATTTGCAC
>ERZ1034753.60-NODE-60-length-37267-cov-9.068822_pt1 | contig 37267 bp, 33 predicted proteins | sample MGYA00520702_ERZ1034753 | MGnify/ENA primary metagenome ERZ1034753 (study PRJEB33766, sample SAMN09781700) | gut metagenome | biome: gut microbiome | host: Homo sapiens | place: Madagascar | study: EMG produced TPA metagenomics assembly of the PRJNA485056 data set...
TTACCTCTTTCCTTTCGCTGTGTGTAATATGGTATCAATCTGTAAAAACAGACTGTACATATCTTTTTGGAAGCCGGACTTTTGATCGCTCTGTTCCACATTGTGAAATGCAGGAAACATAAGCAAATTGCCAACTTTCTCTACCATAATTATACATATCTCGGTTATAAAATCAATAAAAAAATTGTTAAAAATTTAGCAATTTATGGAGGAAAATTTGTTATCATCTGCACTTGACAGAGATACAGACAGATCTGAGTGGAAAAATACGATCCAAACCCGCTTTTCACGATTGAAAAATGCACACAAAAACAATATAATGCAAGCAGCAGAAAGACGAAACAGTCTGGTCTGAAAAGCCGTAACATCCATTTTGAAAAAAGAGGGAAAAGAAAATGAAAGTCATACACAAAATCAGTCCGGTGCTGATATTAGCAGGTTATTTTTACATTTTATACGAAGGCTATTTTTTATGTCAGTTTGGAGGAGTCCGTTACCACGGACAGAAAATGGCGGTGGGAGCAGCGGTCATGGCAGCCGGTTTTCTCATCTGGCTTATCTCCAGAAAAAAGGCAAAAGAGCAGCAGGCAGGGAAAAAACAATATCTGTGGATCGCAGAACTTGTGGCGGCAGGAGCAGCAACGATTATCTGTGGCGCTGCGGTGATCCGCACGGCAATCCCATACAATGGGGCACTCTCATGGAAAATCGATGAGTGGCGGAGAATAAATGACGAGAGTTCTTCCAATGATAATAGTGATACTAATAAGGAAGAAAACAACCCGGCAGCTTTCAGTGAACCGGAGACAGAAACGGAAACAAAGACCAGTGAGAATATCCGCAATTCGGATACATGGGAATTTAATGCAGAAGACGGGGATATGTATTATTTCATCAATGATATCACAGGTTACCGGCTGAATGTGGTGGACGCTGCCTGTGGAAGCCGCTTTTATAACTTTGAAAAGACGAAGGACGGCGGTACGACATGGACGGAGGTCAACGCTGATCCGTTTGACCAGAATATGGGTGTTGCCGAAGGTCTGCTCTTTTTTACAAATGATTTCGGATTTGCAGGACTGACGTATGCAAGTGAAGACTTCTCCATGCTCTACGTGACGAAGGACGGCGGAGAGACATTTGAACGGCTGGAACTTCCGTTGGATACGGTGACAGAACTTCCATCTGAGGCAACAGAACTGGGATTTACGATCGAAGATTATGATTATCACACCATGCCGCAGATCGTGGATGGAAAAATGGAGATTTATCTGCAGACCGATGCGATGGAACAGCAGGGGATTATTTTTCAGTCTGCAGATCACGGAGTTACCTGGGAGTATGCAGGTTGTAAGGAATGATATACAAAAAAATTACGAGGTTAAAATCATATGGAACAATACAGCTATCATGAGGAAACTGGAAAAATCACATTGGAAAAGAAAGCAGTACAAAATAGTGAAAACGCAGGAAAAAGCATTTATCTCATGAGTCTGGATGAGTTTTTGAGCCATCCGCGGAAACTTGTGCGGAAAAATAATTTTATCCACAGCATGACACCGATCCAGTACTGCAAGATTGAAAAATACCGGGAGTGTGTACAGGGAACAATGCGTGTGCCGAAAGGAAATAAAGGGCAGGTGTGTATCCATAATTTTGGATTTTACCTGTCAGAGCAGGAATTATATCTTGTGGAGGAAAGCCATTTCCTGATGGAGTATCTGAACAAGATGGCGGAAGGCACCTACGAGGGTTACAGCTTCCGGCAGATCCTTCTGGCATTATTCGAGGAACTGCTGCAGGATGAAGTACTGTATCTGCAGAAACAGGAGGAACATCTGGCTGGTTTGGAGGAGGAACTGTTAAAGAAAATACCGGACTATTTTTATGAGATGATCATGAAATACAGGAAACGGTTTAATGTTTTTCATGCCTATTATGAGCAGTTGATGAATATGGGCGATGTGATGCAGACCTCTGTGAACGGCGGTCTGTCGGAGGAGGAAAAAGCACAGTGGCAGTTATTTTCCAACCGGGCGGAGCGGCTGCATGACCATGTGGAAATGCTGCGGGAATATCTCGTGCAGATCCGGGAACTTTACCAGTCACTCATTGCGGTGCAGCAGAATCAGGTGATGAGCATTTTGACGGTTGTGACAACGATTTTTCTGCCGCTCACGCTGATCGCCGGCTGGTATGGAATGAATTTTCCAAATATGCCGGAGTTTGGGTGGAAATATGCGTATCCGGCAGTTATAATAGTGAGTATCTTAGTGATCATTTTGGAAATTATTTATTTTAAGAAAAAGAAGATGCTTTAGGCATCTGGAAAGAGAAGGACGAAAGATTATGATGAATCCAGCAACTATTATGAAGATTATGAATGCAAAGAACAAATTTACTGCAAATCATCCGAAGTTTGTGGCATTTTTAAGTGCGGTATTCTCCAGAGAGATGGAGGAGGGCACTGTGATCGAGATCACACTCACCAGACCGGGTGAGGAGCCGATGACGACCAATATGAAGATCCAGCAGTCTGATTTAGAACTGATGCGCGAGCTGCAGGACATGGCAAGAAACCAGTAAATAAATATGGAAAAATATAAATGCGCATGTTAAAATATCCTTACGAAAAAATACGAAAATCCGCAATAAGGAGAAAGGAAACGACATGTTAGGAAAACGTTTGAGTTATCAGGAAGAGGAAAATAAAATCCATTTTTTCTTTGAAAAAGGGGAAGCTTATGTAGAAGTCATTACTGAAAGTATCATGAATGTTTTTATTCCTTATGAGACAAAGGAACACCGCTCTAAGGCGATCGAAGGGAATAAAGCAGTTCAGACAGAGTTTGAGGTGACAGACTGTGGCAGTTATGTTGCCGTTGCGACAACACAGTTAGAGGCAAGGATTTACGATGGCTTCTATGTGGACTTTTACCGGAATGGAAAGAGTATTTGTGAGGATTACCGTAGCGGGCGCATTTTAAGACCACTGTTAAGTGAAAAATCATTAGAAGTGTTAAAGGCAGAAGGACATGATGTTTCCGCTGGTGCAAGCGGCAGCTACCCGGTGCAGACTGTGAAGAAAATGGACGGCGACGAGAAGTTCTATGGACTTGGAGATAAGACGGGATTTTTAAACAAGCGCGATTATGAGTATGAAAACTGGAATTCCGATATCCCACAGGCACATACAGACGCTTACAGGGCACTGTACAAGTCGATTCCGTTTCTGATCACATTGAAGCAGGACAGTGTTTACGGTATTTTCTTTGACAATACATACAAATCTTATGTAAACCTTGGAAAAGAAAATGAGGCATACTACTACTATGGTGCGGATGCCGGAAATCTTGACTATTATTTTATCGCAGGAGATGCGATGCCGGATATTGTAAGTGGATATACTTACCTGACCGGAAGAACGCCGCTTCCACAGTTATGGACGCTTGGTTATCACCAGTCGCGCTGGGGATATGATTCCGCAGCCTGCATCAAAAACGTTGCAGAAAAGTACAGGGAACTGGATATCCCATGCGACACGATGCATTTTGACATTGATTATATGGACGGCTACCGTGTGTTTACGTGGAATGAAAAGGACTACGGCAATCCGGCTGAAACATTAGAGGAACTGAAAGAGGAAGGTTTTAAGGCAGTCTGCATTATTGATCCGGGTGTCAAATTAGATCCGGGCTACGAAAAATACGACGAAGGAATCGCCGGAGATTATTTTGCAAAGACACCGGAAGGGGAAGTCTATGTGAATGCTGTGTGGCCGGGAGATTCTGTGTACCCTGATTTTGGAAATCCGAAAGTGCGCAAATGGTGGGCAGAAAACCAGAAGTTTTTGACGGACATTGGCGTAGCAGGTGTGTGGAATGATATGAACGAGCCGGCAAGCTTCCATGGAGAACTGCCACCGGATGTGGTATTTACAGATGAAGACCGGAAATCGACACATGCTGCCATGCATAACGTGTACGGACATCTGATGTCGAAGGCAACCTATGAAGGCTTGAAGGAGCAGACCGGAAAAAGACCGTTTGTGATCACGCGTGCGTGCTATGCAGGAAGCCAGAAGTACACAACGGTCTGGACCGGAGACAACCAGAGCTTATGGGCACATCTTCAAATGGCAGTGCCACAGTTGTGTAACCTTGGCTTGAGCGGTCTGGCATTTGCAGGAACGGATGTCGGCGGATTTGGTGCGGACTGTACGGCAGAACTTTTATGCCGCTGGGTACAGGTCGGAGCATTTTCTCCATTGTTCCGGAATCATTCGTCCAATGGAAGCATTTATCAGGAGCCGTGGCAGTTCGGGGAAAAGACGGTCAATATATACCGCAAATTTGTGGAGCTGCGTTACCGCCTGCTTCCATACCTGTACGATCTGTTTGCGGAGTGTGAGAAAAAAGGACTTCCAATCATGCGTCCACTGGTGCTTCACTATGAAAAGGATGAAAATACGTGGAACTTAAATGATGAATTTTTAGTCGGAGAGAATCTGCTTGTTGCACCTGTGTTAGAGCAGGGACAGACGAAAAAAATGGTCTATCTGCCGGAAGGTGTCTGGTATGACTTCAACACCGGAAAACGCTATGAGGGAAAACAGTATTATCTTGTAGATGCACCGTTAGATACCTGCCCGATGTTTGCAAAAGAGGGAAGTATGATCCCGACTTATGAAGTGATGCAATATGTTGGTGAAAAACCGTATGACACTTTAAAAATGCTTGTATTTCCGGGTGAGGGCAGCTACGTCCATTATCAGGATAACGGAAGCGACTTTGCATACCGGAAGGGTGCCTATAATGAATATGTATTCACAAAACAGCAGAATGACGACGTCACAATGACAATGCAGCAGGAAGGATATGACAAGCCTTATAAGAATATTGAATACATTTTTATCGGAAAATAGAAAAGCGCGCAGGAACCACGGAAAAAATATGGCATATCTTATAGTGATGTGATGGAAATAAGGAGTATCGCGTGGACTATAGAGAGGAACCGTTTTTCCGCATGCAGCAGTTTGACACTCCGAAAGTGCCTTTTTATATGAGCTATCCGATGCAGAATCTGTATCTGACAGAAATGGAGTATGAAAAGGATATGGACCGGATGAAAGAACTGTATCCGAGAGATGTTGCACGTATTATGGAAGTCATTGAAGATGAGTGCGATAAGATGGAATATGAGGGAAGCCTCATGTTTGACGAGTATCCGGACCGGCTGATGCTTGAGCAGGTGACAGAGCGGATTTACCAGACCGTGAAAAATGGAACGGATACCATTACGGCAGAAGAATTCTGGGGAGGCAGCAATCCACCACCGCCGCCGGGCAGACCAGGAAGCATGCCACCGCCGCCGCCGGGCAGACCGGGAAGTATGCCGCCACCTCCTCCACCAGGACCGAATGATCCGTGGCGGAGCCTGATCGGGGTAATGTTAAATAATGAAATGTATCGAAGGAGATGCCGCCACCGCAGATGCAGAAGATGGTGGTAGACAAAAACGAAAAAACTGCATACAATATAGCTATCGCCGTTTTGGCGGTAGCTATTTTCAATTTATGGAAAATTGCGATGCAATATTCGAACAGTTTTATAAGAAATTTGGAGGATCATAGTGCAGAAAAGTACGATCAAAGCAATTGTTCTGCCGGTTATTTTTATTCTGGCGGCGATAATATTCAGTTTTATGACAAATCAGACCAACGAAGACCTGACCACAGAGATGTCGGAGGCAACGCTGCCGGTTCTTACCCTCTATGATGGAAAAACAGCGATCAACGAACTCTACGGATACACGGAGAAAATGGATGCAGCTTCCATGCGTGATACGATCACGCCGATCGGGGAAGACCGTCTGCTTCCGGTCACAGTGCAGACCTATCAGACCGCAGTGGATAAAATCTCTTATGAGATCCGCAGTCTGGATGCAGAAAGACTGATCGCAAACGCGGATGTTACTTCTTATACGGAAAATAAAGGCATGATCTCCATGCAGCTTCCAATCCAGAATCTGTTAGAGAAGGACGAAGAGTATCTGCTGGTGATCCAGTTAGAGAGTGGAGACCGCATGATCTACTACTACACACGTATCATTGAACCGCAGAACTGCTATGTTTCCGAGTGTATTGATTTCGTAAAGCAGTTTAATGATACTACATTTGACAGTGAAAAGGTGGGAACACTCAGCACTTATATGGAAAAAACAACCGGGGATAACACAACCCTGCAGTATGTGACACTCAATAATTCACTGAATCAGATCAGCTGGGCTGAATTTCATGGTACAAGGCTGACAACGCCGGTGCCGTCTATCAAGGAAATTACATCCACTTACAATGTCATTGTTTTAGACTATGTTGTGACACGGGTAGGACAGAATGGTCAGAGCGAATACTATAACGTAGAAGAATATTACAGAGTGCGCTATACCAATACGAGAATGTATCTGCTGAATTTTGAACGAACAATGGAAGAGATTTTCCGCGGAGAGAATGACAGCATTTCCGGAAATAATATCCAGCTTGGAATCCGCTCAAGAGAGGTGGAATATCAGACGAATGAATCTGGAAAAGTGGTTGCCTTTGTGCAGGAGGGAGAACTCTGGAGTTACAATCAGGAGGCAAATACACTTGCAAAAGTTTTCAGCTTCCGCGGCTATGAAGGTGTGGATGACCGTGAAAATTATGGGGAACACGATATTAAGATCGTGAATATTGACGAGGCAGGAAGCATTGACTATATCGTATATGGATATATGAACCGTGGAATTCATGAGGGTACAGTCGGAATTGCGGTATATCATTATGACAGCCTTGCCAACACCAACGAGGAGCAGGTGTTCATTCCGTCCAGCCAGTCCTACGAAGTGATGAAATCAGAATTGGGACAGTTAATGTATGTGACGGAGAGCGGTGCATTTTACATCATGGTAGACGGAAATGTCTATGGGATAGATCTTAATTCCCTTGACACCAAAGTGCTGGTGGAGGAACTTTCGGATGAGGCAGTGGCAATCTCCGAATCCAACCGCTTCTTAGCGTGGGTAGATCCTTCCGCTGTCCGTGGAAGTGATACGATCCACATCCTTGATTTTGTCACGGAAAAAGTAACAGATGTGACAGAGAGCACTTCTGACTATGTAAAGCCGTTAGGCTTTATGCAGGAAGATTTTGTTTATGGTGTGGCAAAGTCATCCGATGTTGTGATAGATGCTGCGGGTAATACCATATTCCCGATGTATCAGGTGAAAATCATGGATACGTCCTCGGAGGATCAGGAGATTCTGAAAACATATGAAAAATCGGGTTACTACGTGCAGAGCATTACGATAAAAGGCTATACCATGTACTTAAACCGTATCCAGAATAACGGAACTGCCTACGTGGACGCAGATCAGGATATGATCATGAACCGTGAGGGTGACAGTTTAAAAGTGGTGGATATTGCAACGAGCAATACGGATGAGAAAGAGACACAGATTCTGATCACATTGCAGGAGGAGGCGAAGAAAAAATCGCCGAAGATCCTGACACCAAAAGAGACGATCTTAGAGCAGAAACGTGAAGTAGCCTTAAAAGAGGAAACAGACAGTAATCGTTACTATGTTTATGTGAAGGGGGATGTCGTACTCACAACAGACAGTGTCTCTGAGGCGATCATTACAGCAAACAGCCAGATGGGCGTTGTGATTAATGACAATCAGCAATATGTATGGAAACGCTCCAGAAAGAACGCTCAGACAGCGTTTAATGATATCACAGTCGGCGAGGAGGACAGCGGGGCAGGAAGCATTGCACAGTGTGTGAATGCGATTTTGGAAAAAGAGGGAATCAACATCAGCGTCAGTGCGCTGATCTCACAGGGAGAGACACCGAAACAGATCCTTATTAATACCTTAAAGGATGCAGCCGTTTTAGATCTGACCGGCTGTACGGTAGATGAGATCCTTTATTATGTGAGCAATGGTTATCCGGTATTTGCAATGACAGGAAGCAATGATGCGGTTCTTGTTGTTGGTTATGATGCGAACAACATCACACTTTATGATCCGACGATCGGAACTACTTATAAGCGGACGATCACCGATGCAAATGAGATGTTTTTCAATGCGGGAAATATTTTCTTTACCTACCAGAAATAAAAAAAAACGGATAAAACAACAGAAAAGTGCATAAAATTTCTGAAAGTTCCACGGTTCCTTCGTGGAACTTTAACAGTTTTCCATAGGACGCCTTGCAAATTCAAGGGTAATAGTATATATTTTGAAGAGTATGAAAAAGTTGATGTATCTGTAAAGGGAAAAGCAGATATCGAAGTACTGTGAAAGAGGAAGTGAATGGCATGAGCAAAAAAGAGATAGTTGTATCCAATGTTTCAGAAGAGCATAATAACCCAATTGCTGAATTAGTTCAGGTCGCTTGTCGTTTTGATAGTGAGATTATTTTAGAAAGTGATAATCGCAGAATCAATGCCAAGAGTATTATGGGAATTATGGCATTCAATCCATCCAAGGGAATGACAGTGAATATCGAGGCAAACGGTGATGATGAGCAGGAAGCATTAGTAGCAATGGAAAAGTTTTTAGTTTGTGAGTAGTTTTTGTCTGAAGGAGGAACCAATTTATGGAAAAGAAGACAACAGCAGCAAAACCAGTAGTAAAAACAACAGCAAAAGAAGCATCTAAGAGCACTGTAAAAGAGACAGCAGTAAAAGAGCCTGTAAAGGAAACCGCAGCTGAGACAAAAGCAGCAGCAAAAGAGGCTGTCAAAGAAGTTGAGAAGAAAGCTGCAGAGACAAAGGTAGCAGAAAAAGTAGAAGCAGCTACAAAGACTGTAGCCAAAAAGGCAGCAGAGAAAGTAGAGGCAGCTACAAAGACTGTAGCAAAGAAAGCAGCAGCTAAAAAAGCAGCTCCTAAGAAAGAGGAACTGAAACCGGAAGTATATATCCAGTTCCAGGGACAGGAAGCAGTTGTTACAGAAGTGATCGAGAAAGCAAAGAAACAGTTTGAGGCAGAAGGTCACAGAGCATCTTCTATCAAGAGTATTCAGGTATATTTAAAACCGGAAGAATATGCAGCTTATTATGTGATCAACCAGAAACATGCTGGAAGAGTGAACTTATTTTAATACATAAGAATTGAATCAAGATACAAAAAAAGGAATTGCCACACATTGTGGCAATTCCTTTTTTACGCTTAGATTCATGAGAATCAAATTTTGGAGAGCATACGTCTCTTATTTGTGTTCTTCTTTGTATTTAGATACCAGTTTCTGGATTCTGTCATATGGGTTTAACAGATCGCTGATGGAGGAATCGTGATTTAAAGTATCAATGATGTAAGCGATGTATTTACTCATATCACAGTTGATGTAGTATGGTCTGGAAAGAAGTTCCGGTGTCTGGTAAGTAAGGTTTGTGGTAACTACTTTGTAGATGATATCGTCCTCTACTGCCTTATCAAAACGCTCAAGACCATTTGTGAAGAGACCGAAAGTAGCTACTACGAAGATACGGTTTGCTTTTCTCTTCTTTAATTCGGTAGCAACGTCGATCATACTTTCTCCGGAAGAGATCATATCGTCGATAATGATCACGTCTTTTCCTTCTACAGAAGTTCCTAAGAATTCATGTGCAACGATCGGATTACGTCCGTCAACGATCTTGCTGTAATCACGACGTTTGTAGAACATACCCATATCAACACCGAGTACGTTTGCAAGGTAAACAGCACGGTTTGTACCACCTTCATCCGGGGAGATGATCATTAAATGGTCATTGTCGATTTTTAAGTCATCACAGTTCTTTAAGATACCTTTGATGAACTGGTAAGCTGGCTGAACAGTCTCAAATCCTTTCAAAGGAATGGCGTTCTGTACACGAGGATCGTGTGCATCGAAAGTGATGATGTTATCAACACCCATAGCAGTCAGTTCCTGCAATGCAAGTGCGCAGTCTAAGGATTCACGTGCAGTACGTTTGTGCTGACGGCTTTCATATAAGAAAGGAATGATCGCTGTGATACGTCTTGCTTTACCGCCAACGGCAGCAATAATACGTTTTAAATCAGCGTAATGATCGTCTGGTGACATATGGTTTTCGTGGCCGGATACAGAGTAAGTAAGGCTGTAATTGGTAACGTCTACCATGAGATAAAGATCATATCCACGTACAGATTCTTTGATCACACCTTTTGCTTCACCTGTTCCAAAACGTGGTACAGATGTGGAGATGATGTAAGAGTCGCGGTGATAACCTTTGAATGCAGCTTCATTCTGGTGTGCGTGTTCTCTTTTTTCTCTCCAGCCTACTAAGTACTGGTCAACTTTGGCGCCTAATTCTTCGCAGCTCTTTAAGGGGATTAAGCCGAGTGCGCCGTCTGGCATGGTTTCTAGAATTCTTTCATCGTTTGGCATGAGTGGTTTTCCTCCATAAAAATTAAACATTAACAATTTATTTCAATAGATGGTAAATAAGGGGATATTTAGTGCATCTAGTGAATACGTTTTTTCAAGCGGATATCATCACCGAATAATTTGATGATGGTATAGCTGTTCGATATCCTGGAAAGAACACGTTCCGAGTAAATATCCGCAACCTGATTCATGTTCAGATTGGTGGAAATAATCGTGGACTTCTGTCTTAAGATACGTTCATTTAAACACAGAAACAACTGCGATGTGGTAAACGAGTTCGAAAGCTCAGTACCGAGATCATCAATGATCAGCAGATCGCAGTCAAAAATATTCTGGTGTGTGGCGATCGCATCTGCGTCTTTTTCAAACACACCTTTGCTTAATATATCAAATAATTGGAACGCCGTAAAGTAGATTACGGAATGTCCTGAATCTAATAACTCTTTTGCAATGCAGTTTGATAGAAAAGTCTTACCAATTCCAGTATCTCCAAAAAAATACAGATTAGCAAAAGTGGAATCAAACTGATCCACAAATTCATGGCACTTTGCAACAGCAGCTTTCGCAGTTGCAAGCGAGGTAAGTCCGGTTGCCGGGTTGACAGCCGTATCTGAATAATATTCCAGTGACAGGGTGCTGAAATTCTCTTTTGCGAGAATGTCCTTGATGTTGGACTGGGTATAGATCAGATCGATTGCCTGCTGTTTGAAGCAGTGGCAAGGCATGCCGTCAATATATCCGGTGTCTTTGCAGTCCGGACATTCATAGACCGGCTCAAAATAATTTTCCGGGAGAGAGAGTTCTTTCATCAGAGCTTTCTTCCGGGTGCGCAGTTCTTTCAGTCTGGCTTTTAACTCCGTGAGCGCAGAATTATCACCGTCTAAGAGACGTCTCGCAGAAGCCACGGAAATCTCGGCAATGGAGGCGTCAAGAGCCTTCAGTTCCGGGGAACGTTCATAGGCTGCTCTGGTGCGTTCTTCTAACGCATGTTGTGCTTTTAACTGTTTTGCATCGTATGAACGGAAAATTTCGTCATACTGCGAATTATTTAATGCCATTGGATTCTCCCTGTTATCTTAAAAAAGAAAGATACTGTACGAATTAATGCTGCGCAGAAGTAGTAAGCAGCATCTTTTCTAACTGGTCATAATCATAGGAACGCTGTTCAAAATTATTAAAACGGTTTTTGGACTGGGCGTTTGGTGCTGTATTCGGGACGACAGCCGCTTTTTTCTTCTTCTGGTGTTCCTCGTCAAGCTTTGTGATATCTTCCGGCGTGGTTACATGGTTCTTCTTCCAGCTTGTCAGGATTGAGTCAATATACTCAAACTTCGGCTGGTGTATTGCCTGTATCGTGCGCTCACACGCGCATGAGATCACTTCCGTGGAGAAACCATATTCAGAACGCCATTTTTCAATGTAGGCAGTCTCTGCCGGAACAAGGGAACGTCCGGTGATGCCGAGTGCCTTCATGACAGCAAAATAAAGCTGGCTGTGGATTCCGGCAGCCTGTTTTGCCTGATCTACAGTTGTAATCTGGTTATCTGCCCAGGCAAGGGCAACTTTTTCTATGTAACGGATACTGGTGTGTCCTTTGCTCACACAGTATTCAATCAGATATTCGATCAGATCTGTGGAAAAACCAAGACCGTCGTACCAGTATAAGATACTGTTCATGTCCGTTGGAGTTAAAATACGTCCAAGGTAACGCTCTGCAATAAACAAAAGCTCTGCGACCGATTCCTGTTTGCGGAACATGGAAATGTCCTCTGCAGAATAGTTCTTTGGTTCCGGAGCAGACGGTTTTTGGGAGGCGTCCTCAGCTAACGCTGCCGTGGATACTTCCGGAGAAGCAGCAGCCTGTGAAGATACCGTGTCCGAAGCCTCGTTTTCGGCTGGTCTGCGTCTGGTATCTAAAAAACAGACGCCGGTCAGGTTCTCACTGGAATCGTATTCGAGACGGAGCAGATGCATCCGCTCCCAGTAGCTTAAAGCACGCTTGATGTCTTTTTCCGTGTGTTCAAACTTATCTGCCATGGCAGAGATAGAAAACGCCGCATCCGGTGCATTTAACTGTCTTAACAGATAAAGATATATTTTTACAAACTCTCCATTGGCATCCGACATATATTCATCAATGAAAATATTCGATACACTGGTGGCAGAGGTCTGACTGTCACTATGAAGTGTTATATTTGCCATTGTGTTCATTCCTTTCATAACAGAGCTGTCTGGAATGTATTATCCATTAGCTCGTCCCAAATTATAGCACAGGAATGTAAAAAAGAGAAGAGAAAAATTGCCCACAAACCCAGCAAAATCAAGGCTTCGCAAAAATGTGGATAATGTGGATAAAAAATAGCATTACAAAAAGCCATTTCCGGCAGAAAAGCACAGAAGTGAGAAAATATAAGCGCTTACAGCCTTTTTAGGATGAAATGTGGATAACTTTATGTAAACAAAAAAATCCACATTCAAAAGTTGAAGTTTTCCCCAATTGAATGTGGATAATGTGGATAAGTTATCTGCCAAGCAGGTGTTCGCCAACATTTACAATGTCTCCGGCGCCCATAGTTATCAACAAATCACCGTTTATACAATTTTTTAATAAAAAGTTTTCAATTTCTGTAAAAGAAGGAAAATAGTGGACATCCGTGCCCTTTTCCTTTAATTTTGCCTCGATATCCCTGGAACTGATGCCGAAGGTGTTCTTTTCACGGGCTGCGTAAATATCAGCTAACACAACGACGTCTGCCATAGAGAGAACGTCTGCAAAGTCATTTAAAAATGCCTTGGTTCTGGAGTAGGTATGCGGCTGGAACACCAGTACCAGACGCTTGTGAGGATATTTCTTTGCAGCAGTTAAGGTGGCGCGGATCTCGGTCGGATGATGTGCATAGTCATCAATGACTGTCACACCGTCCACACAGCCTTTGTACTGGAAACGTCTGTCAGCACCGCCGAAGGCAGCAAGACCGGCAAGAATATCTTCTTTTGAAATCTTTAAGTCGAGGGCAAGCGCAATGGCTGCAAGTGCATTGGAAACATTGTGCAGTCCCGGAACATTTAATGCGACATCCATTACTTTCTCGCCGTGGTACATGGCAGTGAAGTTTGCACATGCTTTTTCGTTAAAGGTGATATCAGCAGGATAAAAATCGCAGGCATCACTCATACCGTAGGTAATGACCTGTGGAGCGAGTCCCTCTACGATCTCCTGATAGTTCTCAATTTCGCCGTTGATGATAATGGCACCATTTTCTTTTGTATTTTTTGCAAATAAGTGGAAAGAATTGCGGATATCATGAATATCTTTAAAGAAGTCAAGATGTTCCGCTTCTATATTTAAAATAATGCTGTATTTTGGACGGAAATTCAAAAAGCTGTTTGTATATTCACAGGCCTCGGAGATAAATACGTCAGATTTTCCGACGCGGAGATTTCCATCGATCGCTTTTAAGATACCGCCGACTGTGATGGTTGGATCTTTTTTAGCGGCGAGCAGAATCTGGGAGATCATGGAAGTTGTGGTTGTTTTTCCATGGGTACCGGATACTGCGATGGAATTCTGATAGTTATCCATGATCTGACCGAGCAGTTCTGCGCGGCTTAACATCGGAATACCTTTTTCTTTTGCAGCGGCAAATTCCGGGTTATCTTCACGGATCGCTGCGGTGTACACGATAAGATCGATACCTTCTATAATATTGGAAGCCTTCTGACCATAGAAAATCTGCATTCCCATATGCTCTAAGTGTCTGGTGAGTTCAGATTCTTTGGAGTCAGAACCGGAAATCGTAAAATGTTCCTCAAAAAGAATCTCAGCGAGACCGCTCATGCTGATTCCGCCGATTCCGATAAAGTGAATGTGTATTGGTTCCTGAAAATTAATTTTATACATATTATGGATACCTGCCTGTTTTTTCGTTGATTGTTGATGAAAAAGTTTATGAAAAACTTCCTCATTTTATAACAAGGCGTTGTATAACGCCTGAAACAGTTACATTATAACCATATATCAGGAATTTGCAAATTCTTTTCGGACAATTCCATGTTAGCTATTTTGACGAAAAAAACAGGACAAACACACATATTTGTATAAAATGTCAAAAAAAAGAAAGAATTTCTGAAAAAATTGTGTAAAATGATGTACATTGAAAAATGGTTGTGATATACTTGAAATATCAAGAGGACTAGATTGACTAGAAAGTGACGAGAGGTGATTGACGTGATTCGAAAAGAAATGATAGCAATGCTATTAGCGGGAGGTCAGGGAAGCCGTTTAGGTGTCCTGACATCAAAAGTTGCAAAACCGGCAGTTGCATTTGGAGGCAAGTATCGTATTATCGATTTTCCATTGAGCAACTGCATTAACTCCGGAATTGATACGGTTGGTGTATTGACACAGTATCAGCCATTACGTTTGAATACCCATATCGGAATTGGTATTCCGTGGGATCTTGACCGTAATAACGGAGGAGTAACAGTACTTCCACCATACGAGAAGAGTAATAACAGTGAGTGGTATTCAGGAACTGCCAATGCAATTTATCAGAATATGAATTACATGGAGCAGTACAATCCGGAATATGTACTGATTTTATCTGGTGACCATATCTACAAGATGGATTATGAAGTCATGCTTGATTTCCATAAGGAAAACAACGCAGATGTTACAATTGCCACAATGCCTGTTCCATTAGAGGAGGCAAGCCGTTTTGGTATTGTGATCGCAGATGAAGATAAACGAATTCAGGATTTTGAAGAGAAACCGGAACATCCAAGAAGTAATCTAGCCTCAATGGGAATCTACATATTTAGCTGGAAGGTATTGAAGGAAGCTCTGACTGCAATGAAAGATCAGAGCAACTGTGACTTTGGTAAGCACATCATTCCTTACTGCCACGAGAAGAAACAGCGTCTGTTTGCTTACGAGTATAATGGATACTGGAAAGATGTAGGAACGCTTGGCTCTTATTGGGAAGCCAATATGGAACTGATCGATCTGATCCCGGAATTCAACCTGTATGAGGAATACTGGAAGATTTACACGAAGAGTGATATTATCCAGCCGCAGTATCTGTCAGCAGACAGTATTGTTGAAAAGAGTATCATCGGAGAGGGATCTGAGATTTACGGAGAGGTTCACAGTTCTGTCATCGGAGCCGGCGTTACGATCGGCAAGGGCAGTGTCGTGAGAGATTCCATTATTATGAAGGGAACCCAGATCGGTGAGAATGTCGTCATAGACAAAGCAATTATTGCTGAAAACTGCAGCATTGGTGATAACGTTACATTAGGCGTTGGAGAGGAAAAACCGAACAAGTTCAATGAGAAGATTTACTCCTTTGGTCTTGTGACGATCGGAGAGGATTCCGAAGTTCCATCGAACGTCTCAGTCGGAAAGAACACTGCAATTTCCGGCAAGACCACAAAAGAAGATTATCCGGAAGGAATTCTTGACAGCGGTGAAGTAATTATTAAGGCAGGTGACTCAGAATGAAGGCAGTAGGAATTATTTTAGCTGGCGGTAATAACAGCCGCATGCAGGAATTATCGAACAAACGAGCAATTGCAGCAATGCCGATCGGAGGCAGTTACCGGAGCATCGACTTCGCTCTGAGCAATATGAGTAATTCTCATGTACAGACAGTGGCAGTGCTGACACAGTACAGTGCAAGATCCCTGAATGAACATTTAAGTTCTTCCAAATGGTGGGATTTCGGACGTAAACAGGGTGGTTTATATGTATTCAACCCAACTGTAACAGTGGATAACAGCTGGTGGTACCGTGGCACAGCAGATGCGATGTACCAGAATATCAGTTTCCTGAAAAAACGTCATGAGCCATATGTCATCATCAGCAGTGGTGACTGTGTATACAAACTTGATTTTAACAAAGTCCTTGATTACCATATCGAGAAGAAAGCAGATATCACGGTTGTGTGCAAAGATATGGATCCGAATGTGGATGTCAGCCGTTTTGGTGTTGTCCGCATGAATGAGGATTCCAGAATCGTTGAGTTTGAGGAGAAACCAATGGTTTCCCAGTCCAATACGATTTCTACAGGTATCTACATTGTCCGCAGAAGACAGCTCATTGAGATGTTAGAGCGGAGTGCTGATGAGGGAAGATGGGATTTTGTAACGGATATCCTGATCCGTTATAAGAATATGAAGCGTATCTATGGTTATAAGATGAAAGAATACTGGAGCAATATTGCATCCGTGGATTCTTATTACCAGACGAATATGGACTTCTTAAAACCGGAAGTCAGAAATTACTTCTTTAAAGAAGAACCGGGAATTTTCTCGAAAGTGGATGATCTTCCACCGGCAAAATATAATGCAGGATCAGACGTGAAAAACAGCCTGATCGCGAGCGGATGTATTATCAACAGCAAGGTTGAAAATTCTATCTTATTTAAGAAGGTATTTGTCGGAAAAAATTGTGTGATCAAGAATTCCATTATTTTAAACGATGTTTATATTGGGGATAATACACACATTGAAAACTGTATCGTTGAGAGCCGTGATACATTGAAAGCCAACACATACTATTGTGGAGAGAATGGAATTAAGATCGTATCTGAGAACAATGAGAGATATGTATTATAGCCAGAATCACAGAGTTACTTACAGGGTGACAAAAACTTGCGTTAGATGAAGACCGAAAAGGGGGACTGAGACATCATGCAGATTACAGACGTCAGAATTAGAAAAGTTGAAAAAGAAGGAAAAATGAAAGCTGTAGTTTCCATTACCATAGATGAAGAATTTGTGGTACATGATATTAAGATTATTGAAGGAGAGAAAGGATTATTCATTGCGATGCCAAGCAGAAAGGCAGCAGACGGGGAATACCGTGATATCGCACATCCGATCAATTCCGATACAAGAGACCGTATTCAGAAACTGATCCTTGAAAAGTATCAGGAAACAATGGCTGTGGAAGAATAAGAACTGCAGATGAGCGGGCCGCTATGGGGATAGCGGCTCGTTTTTTGCTTATGTTGATGAGAAAAATACACGCATTCATGCAGAAATAAAAGTTGCATTCTTACTTGCCAAATCCAAAATCTTCTGTAAAATAGAACATACGGAATAGAACAATGGAAATTATTTAATCATATTGAGAGGAACAGAAAAATGGAACAGTTAAAAGCAGTCATTCTGGCAGCAGGAAAAGGAACACGTATGAAATCTGATCTTCCAAAAGTGGTTCATACCATTGAGGGAAAATGCCTTGTAGATTATGCAATTGACGCGGCAGAGGGCGCTGGCGCAACAGACATCTGCCTTGTAGTAGGATATAAAAGTGAAGTAGTAAAAAGCAGTATCTCCCATAAAAATGTAAAATTTGCATTACAGGAAGAACAGTTAGGAACCGGTCATGCAGTAAAATGCGCCAGAGATTTCTTAGGTGAGGAAGGTCAGACATTGATCTTATTCGGAGATACACCGCTCATCACTGCAGAGACACTGAAACGTTTATCAGAGCATCATAAGAAAAATGGAAACACCGTGACCGTATTGTCAGCAATGGTTGATGATCCGGACGGCTACGGAAGAATCATCCGTGATGCAGATGGAAAATTTGTAAAGAGCGTGGAACATAAAGATGCATCACCGGAAGAATTGGAGTCTCACGAGATCAATTCCGGTATGTACATTTTTGACACAAAGGAATTGAAAGAAGCTTTGGATAAATTAACCCCAAACAATGCACAGGGCGAATACTATCTACCGGATACACTTACTATAATCAAAAACAAAGGCTTAAAAGTGGACGCATTTGCGCTCGAAGATCCGGAAGATATCACAGGTGTCAACGATCAGGAACAGCTTGCAGCAGCCGCTGCGGTGATCCGCGGACGACAGAACAAATAACTTGATTCAATAATAAACAGAAGGAGAACAGGAGATGTTTTTGATCGTAGGACTGGGCAATCCGACCAAACAGTACGAGAAGACGAGACACAATATCGGTTTTGATGTCATGGATGCGCTGGCAGAGAAATATAATATTAGTATCAATGAAAACAAGCACAAAGCGCTTTGTGGAAAAGGCGTGATCGAAGGCATGAAAGTTGTTCTGGCGAAGCCACAGACATACATGAACTTAAGCGGCGAGAGCGTTGCAGAACTGATCAACTATTACAAATTAGATCCGGAATCTGAGCTGATCGTGATTTTTGATGACATCAGCTTAGAGCCGGGCAATATCCGCATCCGCAAAAAAGGAAGTGCGGGTGGGCATAATGGAATCAAGAACATTATTGCCATGACAGGCACGCAGAACTTCATGCGGATCAAAGTCGGTGTCGGAGAGAAGCCGAAGGGCTGGGATCTTGCAGACTATGTGCTTGGACGTTTCAGCACGGAAGACCGTGCAAAAGTCGAGGAAGCAATCGGACATGCAATGGATGCAGCCGTCCTGATGATGCAGGGTGAAGTCGACAAAGCAATGAACGATTATAACAGCAAAAAGCAGGAGTAAGCGAGCAGTATCAGCCGGGCAGAGAGGAGTACAGACAACGTGAAAACATTCACAGAACCCAAAGCGTTCACGGAACCCAAAGCGTTCACAGAACCCTTAAAGGAACTGCAGGGTTATGAAGAGTTAGAGCAGGCACTGAAAAAAACAACAGGAGTGATACAGGTCTCCGGTTGTATCGATGCCATAAAACCGCATATTGCATACAGTGTCAACAATGGTTCTGGAAACAGAATCATTGTTACTTTTCATGAGCAGAAAGCGAAGGAACTGTTAGAGGAATACCGTTTTTTTGATAAAAAAGCAGCCTATTATCCGGCAAAAGATATTCTTTTTTACCAGTCGGATATCCGTGGAAATGTTCTGACAGCGGAGCGTATCAATGCCTTGAAAATGATGGCAGAGGAAAAAGAATGTACCATTATAACTACATTTGACGGTCTGATGAATCCAATGCCAAGCCCGGAAAAATTTATTCAGGCAGTGAAAAAAATCTCCGTGGGAGATACCGTCGAATTAAATGAGCTGACAAAACATCTTGTGGAGCTTGGATATGAGAAAAATTATCAGGCGGAGACAATGGGAGAATTTTCTGTGCGCGGTGGAATCATAGATATTTTTCCGCTGACGGAGGAAAATCCATTCCGAATCGAACTGTGGGGAGATGAGGTGGACTCAATCCGTTCGTTTGATCCAGAGAGCCAGCGCTCCATTGAGAATCTGCAGGAAGTCTATATTTATCCGGCATGTGAACTGGTGCTGACGGAAGAAGAACGCCGGTCTGGTGTCGAGAAGATCAAGAAAGAAGCAAAAAAAGTTGCAGACAAGTTCCGCAAAGAGATGAAGACCGAGGAAGCCTGCCGGGTGCAGTCTATGGCGGATCAGATTGCCGAAGAAACAATGGAATATGGCATCTCAGCGGGACTGGATGCGTATCTTTCCTATTTCTGCGAGGAGCGGGTTTCCTTATTAGATTATCTGAAAAAAGAGGATTCCATTCTGTTTTTAGACGAGACAGTGCGGACCGTTGAGCGCGGACAGTCCACGGAAACGGAATTTTCCGAGAGCATGAAACAGCGTTTGGAAAAAGGATACATTCTTCCGGGGCAGATGCGTGAACTTTTTTCCTGTAAAGAGATACTGGCAAAGATCAATCAGATGCGCTGTGTCGCACTGGTCGCGCTTGATATGAAGTGCAATTCGTTGAACATCACAGAGCGTATGGCGATTGAGAGCCGCACGGTGAATCCGTATAACAACAGTTTTGAACTTCTGATCAAGGACTTAAAGCGTTATAAGAAAAACGGATACCGGATGATCCTGTTGTCGAGTTCGAGAACGAGAGCAAAACGTCTGGCAGAGGAACTGATGAATGAAGATCTTCCGGCATTTTATTCGGAAGATTTTGACCGGAATTTAAGTCCCGGCGAGATCATGACAGGCTTTGGCAAGGTGAAAAAAGGCTATGAGTACCCGGCGGTGAAGTTTGTCGTCATTTCCGAGAGTGACATTTTCGGCTCCGAAAAAAAGAAAAAGAAACGCCACAGAATGTATGAGGGCGAGAAAATCGCCAGCTTTACAGACTTAAATATCGGCGATTATGTAGTGCATGAGAATCATGGACTTGGCATTTACCGCGGTATCGAGAAGATCGAAGTGGATAAGACGGTAAAAGATTATATCAAGATTGAATATGCCGGTGGTGGAAATCTTTATATCCTGGCGACGCAGTTGGAACTGATCCAGAAATATGCCGGTGCTGATGCGAAGAAACCAAAGTTAAATAAGCTTGGCGGTCAGGAATGGAATAAGACGAAAACAAAAGTCCGTGGCGCGGTCAAGGAGATCGCCGGGGATCTTGTGCGGCTGTATGCGGCAAGACAGAGCGAGCGCGGTTTTGCTTACGGACCGGATACCGTATGGCAGCGGGAGTTTGAGGAGATGTTCCCGTTTGAGGAGACAGAGGATCAGGATCTTGCAATCGAGGCAACCAAAAAAGATATGGAAAGCACGAAGATCATGGATCGTCTGATCTGTGGGGATGTCGGCTATGGCAAGACAGAAATTGCTATCCGCGCGGCATTTAAGGCGGTTCAGGACGGAAAGCAGGTGGCATTTTTAGTACCGACGACTATTTTAGCGCAGCAGCATTACAATAATTTTGTGCAGCGAATGAAAGATTTTCCGGTGAATATTGATCTGCTCTGCCGTTTCCGGTCTGCGGGCGAACAGAAGAAAACATTAGAAAAACTGAAAAAAGGACAGGTGGATATCATCATAGGCACACACCGTCTTTTATCTAAAGATGTGGTGTTTAAAGATCTCGGACTTTTGATGATCGACGAGGAACAGCGCTTTGGTGTTACCCACAAAGAAAAAATCAAACAGTTAAAAAATAATATTGACGTTCTCACACTGACAGCAACGCCGATCCCGCGGACACTGCACATGAGCCTGATCGGAATCCGTGATATGAGCGTGTTAGAGGAACCGCCAATGGATCGTATCCCAATCCAGACCTATGTTATGGAATACAACGAGGAACTTGTGCGGGAAGCCATTTCCAGGGAACTTGCAAGGGGCGGACAGGCGTATTATGTGTACAATCGAGTAAAAGAGATCGCAGATGTCGCAACAAAGATCGCAGAGCTTGTTCCGGAGGCGAACGTTGCTTATGCGCATGGTCAGATGAAAGAGACGGAACTCGAAAACATCATGTATAAGTTTATCAACGGCGAGATCGATGTGCTTGTGTCAACAACAATCATTGAGACAGGACTTGATATTTCCAATGTCAATACCATGATCATTCATGATGCGGACAATATGGGATTGTCGCAACTGTATCAGCTCCGTGGGCGTGTAGGACGTTCGAACCGCACAGCGTATGCGTTTTTAATGTATAAGCGGGATAAAATGTTAAAAGAAGTGGCAGAAAAACGTCTGGCGGCGATCAAGGAGTACACCGAGCTTGGCAGTGGATTTAAAATCGCCATGCGTGACCTTGAGATCCGTGGAGCCGGAAACCTGCTTGGCGCGGAACAGCACGGACATATGGAGGCGGTCGGATATGATCTGTACTGCAAGATGTTAAACGAGGCTGTCAAAGAGGCAAAAGGCATGAAGCAGGAAGAAAACTTCGACACCACGATCGACATTGACATTGACGCCTACATTCCAATGGGATATATCCCAAATGAAATGCAGAAACTTGATATTTACAAACGTATCGCAGATATCCAGACGGAAGAAGAGACGGAGGAAATGTTAGAGGAACTGATCGACCGTTTCGGAGAACCGCCGAAACCGGTAGAAAACCTGCTCTACATTGCAAAAATAAAATCACTTGCGCATGAGGTTTACCTGACAGAAATTTCACAGAAAGCCGACACGGTGAAATTTACACTCTATGAGAAGGCGAAACTGGATGTGGCAAAAATACCGGAATTTGTAGCTTCTTACGGCAATAACCTGAAATTTGTCATGGACGCAAAAGCACCGTATTTTACCTGTTTTTTCAAGAAAAATTCCAGAGAAAAAAATGTGGATGTAAGAGCTGTGATCGACGCTTTCTTGAGTGGCATGCGGGAAACTCTGTGAAAAAAGGGTGAAAAATCTTGCGGCAGCAGTCAAAAAGCACTATAATAGGAAAAGCGACTATCCATGTATCAAAATTCGTTTGGATAGATTAGGAGGAATTATGGTTACAAAGAAATTTACAACGTTGCTGGTAAGCGTTGTCTTGGCAGCATCTATGTTAGTGGGATGCGGCGGTATCAATAAAAATGAAACAGTCGCAACCTTAGATGGACAGGAGATCAAATTAGGAGTTGCGAATTTTGCAGTGCGTCTGCAGCAGGCAGAGGCAGATGATTTTTACAGATCTTATTTTGGAGATGAGGTCTGGACTTCTGATCTTTATGGAAACGGTACTACGATGGAAGAATCCACAAAGAGCAATGTCATCGGAATGATCGAGAACTTATATGTACTGCAGAATCATATGGCAGATTATGATGTGACATTAACAGATGAGGAGACTGCAAAAATTGCAGATACCGCTGCACAGTTTATGGCAGATAATGATGAAAAGGCGATCAATGCACTCGGCGCAACGGAGGACATTGTGAATGAATACCTTACATTAGTAACCATTCAGAGCAAAATGCGTAAAGCGATCATCGCGGATGCAGATACGAATGTCAGTGACGCAGATGCCAACACAAGTGCATATAGTTATGTTAATGTATCGAAAACCAGTTATAAAGATGCAGAAGGAAACACGCAGGAATATACAGATGACGAGAAAGCAGAACTTGCAGATACAGTTCAGAAATTCCACGAAGCAGCAGCAGACACGACACTTGATACAGCCGCAGATGAGTATGGATATACGGTGAGTACAGGTACGTTTTCATCAGATACTACCACATTGGATGAAGAAGTGCTTACTGCATTAGAGGGACTTAAGAACGAAGGAGACCTTTCTGACATCGTAGAGACAGACAATTATTACTATGTACTTCGTCTGGATGAGATCACAGATGCAGATGCGACAGAGCAGCACAGACAGGAGATCATCAGCCAGCGCCAGAGTGACTTATATAATGAAGTGTTACAGGGCTGGAAAGATGATGCAGAGTGGGTATTAAATGAAAAAGTATGGGAAAAAGTTACATTTGATAACTTGTTCACAACAACGGTAGAATCCACAGAGGCAGCAGAAGATAACACAGCAGCAGACAATGCAGTGACAGAGAATACTGAGTCAGTGGATGGCACAGAATCTGTTCAGTAAAAATACAGACATGCAGGATAATCAGGGAATCATATCGGTTCAATGGTTATCCTGTTTTTTCTTGTGAAATGCTGGCGTTTATGTTATCCTAAAAAATAAGGCGAAGACCCGCGCGTTTGTATGCCAAACACGCAATGCCGATAAAATAAGCATTTTACATAAACAGTAAGAGGAATCCGAAACAATGAAAAAAGACAATATCGTACTGATCGGAATGCCTGGCGTAGGAAAAAGCACTGTGGGTGTCATTCTTGCGAAGGTATTGGGATATGAATTTATAGATGCAGACCTTGTGATCCAGAAGGAAGAAGGCAAACTGTTAAAAGAGATTATTGAAGAAGTAGGAACAGACGGTTTCATCGAGGTGGAAAACCGTGTGAACAGCTCACTTATGGTGGAACATTCGATCATTGCCACAGGCGGAAGCGTTGTTTACGGCAAAGAGGCAATGGAGCATTTGAGAAGTATCGGAACGGTGATCTATTTACAGCTTCCGTATGAAGAACTGGATAAGAGATTAAGCGACATCAAGGGACGCGGTGTTGTTTTAAGAGACGGACAGACTTTAAAAGATCTGTATGAGGAGCGTGTTCCGTTATATGAAAAATATGCGGATGTCGTTGTAAATGAATACGGTCTGAATGTGGAGCAGACCATTGATAAAATTTTAAGTTTGAGGAATGAAGCAAAATGCAAAAAATAAAGTTGACGAAAAAAGTTATCATAGAACTGCTCGTGATAGCGGGTCTATTTTTGGTCTTATTGTTTTTTGCGGTTTCACAAAAGATAACAATCGGACAGAAATATCAGCAGGTTTATTATAATGGTGAATTAATTGGAAATGTTGCGGTACACGTAGATGTAGATAAAGCAGTACATGAAGTGAGGCGCGAACTTGCGGCAGAGAGCGCAGATCCTGTGTGCATGGATTATGAATATTCTTCCAGCAAAGCCAATGATTGGTTTACCCCACTATTCACAGAAGATGCATTAAAAGAAGCCTTAAAGGAAAAAATGAGAGTATCAGAAATTGAAACGCAGGTGAGAGCCTATACGGTGGCAATCGAAGGCTATCGCGGCAATTTCAAAAGTATGGACGAAGTGACAGAATTTTTAAATACAGTCAAAAATGAGGATGACACAGAGGGACAGTTTACAACACAGGTTTCGAAAGAAGAAGGACATATAAGCGGTATCTACAGTGCGCAGTTAGTGACGGTTGATCCAAAAGAGGACACAGAAGTGATTCCGGAGGAAACATTGGCAGATCAGGTGTCCGGTGGTGTAAATGGTGCTTTTACTTACCAGATGGAATATGCCATGGCAAATCCAAAAGACGACAGTTACGAGACCGGAACACTGGATATAGAATTTATAGAGAGTGTAGAAGTATACGAAAAATATATTGCCGAGGATGCACTGTCGGATGTGGAAACACAGGTAGAGGAAGTAACAAAAGAAAAAGAAACGAATAAAATATATGTAGTAGAGAGTGGTGATGTACTTTCTGTGATCGCCATGGATCATGATACAACCGTAGCGAATATTATGGCGTTAAATGGATTTGACAATGCAGATGTAAGAATCTACCCGGGACAGGAGATTATCATTGCAGTACCGGAACCGGACTTAAGCCTTCGTATCAAAAAGGGTGAGGTTTACGAGGAAGATTACAACGCAGAACCGACCATTATTAAAAATGACGAATGGTATACGACAAAGCAGGTGGTACATCAGGAAGGTACGACCGGACACAGAGAGCGCAACGATATCGTTACCTATGAAAATGGAATCGAAGTCGCAAGAGAGCTTGCACATCAGACCATTATGGTGGAATCAACACCAGCAATCATTGAGCAGGGAACGATCACACCGCCAACGTATATCAAACCTTTGGCAGGCGGACATTTTACATCTGGTTTCGGACGCCGCTGGGGAAGAATGCACAAAGGTGTTGACTGGGGCTGCCCGGTAGGAACAACTGTTTACGCATCCAGCGCAGGAACCGTTGTCAGTGCCGGTTACAGCAAAGGATATGGTAACAATGTTGTCATCAGTCATCCGGATGGCAGAATGACACGCTATGCCCACAACAGTAAGTTACTGGTATCAGCAGGACAGTGGGTAGAACAGGGACAGAGCATTGCACTGAGCGGAAGCACAGGAAGATCGACAGGACCACATGTTCATTTCGAGATATACATCAATGGAGTTGCGGTAAATCCATTGAATTATATTGGTCAGTAATGTTATAATCAGAAAAAGAACCGCTTGACAAAAAGATACAATGGTTACTATAATAATGTGTTTGTATGCAACCATTCGATAAGTCTGTAAGTTGATGGCAGGCGGGACGAAAATGTTCATAGAGGTGTAATATGGAACAGTATGTGATTAAAGGTGGAAATCCTTTGGTTGGAGAAGTTGAGATTGGCGGAGCGAAAAATGCGGCACTGGCAATCCTTTCTGCAGCAGTAATGACGGATGAAACTGTTACGATAGAGAATCTCCCAAATGTGAGAGATATAAATGTATTATTAAATGCAATCCAGGAGATTGGAGCAAAAGTAGACCGGATTGACGCTCATACCGTTAAGATCAACGGATCTTTTATCCGTGATTTTAATGTTGACAATGAGTATATCAGAAAAATCAGAGCATCTTATTATCTGATCGGTGCTTTGTTAGGAAAATATAAAAGAGCAGAGGTGGCACTTCCGGGTGGATGTAATATCGGAAGCCGCCCGATTGACCTGCATTTAAAGGGATTCAGTGCATTAGGTGCGCATGTGGATATCAAGCATGGACTTGTCCTTGCATCCGCAGAAAAATTGACCGGAACCCATATTTATCTGGATAAAGTATCGGTCGGAGCAACCATTAATATTATGATGGCAGCTTCCATGGCAGAGGGAAAGACCATTATTGAAAATGCAGCAAAAGAACCACATGTGGTTGATGTTGCGAATTTCCTGAACAGCATGGGTGCACAGATCCGTGGTGCAGGAACCGACGTTATCAGGATCGTAGGTGTGGAAAAACTCCATAAGACCGAGTATTCCATTATCCCGGATCAGATTGAAGCAGGAACCTTTATGTTTGCGGCAGCCGCAACCAAAGGGGATGTTACAGTAAAGAATGTAATTCCAAAGCATTTAGAGGCAACCACAGCAAAGCTTTTGGAAATCGGCTGTGAGGTGGAAGAATTTGACGATGCAGTGCGTGTTGTTGCGTCCAAACCGCTTCATCATACACAGGTGACAACACTTCCATACCCTGGTTTCCCGACAGATATGCAGCCACAGATGGCAGTTGTTCTTGGAATTTCCGAGGGAACAAGCACGGTTACTGAGAGTATTTTTGAGAACCGTTTCAAATATGTAGACGAATTGACACGTATGGGTGCCAATATTAAAGTAGAGAGCAATATTGCAATCATCAATGGAACTGAAAAATACACCGGAGCAAGAGTGAACGCACCGGATCTTCGTGCGGGCGCAGCACTTGTCATTGCAGGTCTTGCAGCAGAAGGTATTACAGTTGTAGATGATATTTACTATATTGAACGTGGATATGAAGAATTTGAATCCAAGCTGGCTTCTTTGGGTGCGGTGATCGAAAAAGTGAGCACGGAAAAAGAAATCCAGAAATTCACGCTTAAGGTTTCTTAAACCGGAGGCTGACTAGGTAATGTAGGCAGATTTTATGGCTGCGTTATAGGCTATGAAGGGCAGATATAAGAGTCCATACACAAGTCAAATTATTAGTGTATATAAAAGAAAATCGTACAAACGAAATATGATGTTCCTGTTCGCAGAGCTCACAAAGGAAATCATATTTGTTTGTACGATTTTTCTTTTTCTCTATGCTGTGACTGACTTGTGCATGTACTCTTATATCTGCCCTGCTTTACGTTATGAATGTAGCTCAAAATCTGCCTGATTTGCTGAAATATCCGGCTAACTTTCCACATTTTACAGGCATTCCTGTCTGTTCATTAGTGAAATGATATGTGAAAGGCTGGTGGGAAGCCAGAGGATATTTTAATATAAGAAAATCTTAATAATTTCTTGTTAATTTCTTATGCAAGTATTTGAAAACTTGTATGAGAAATTTGTTATATTAAACTTAAACAATATAGATGTAAGGAGTTGAAAAGTATGTCTGAAAAGATTTTGATTATAGATGACGAGCAGGATATAGTAAACTTGTTGGAAGGTTATTTAAAAAATGAAAACTACACAGTTTATAAATACTATTGCGCTGAGGATGCCATGCCATGTATTGAAAATGGCGATATTGATCTCGCTATTTTGGATATTATGCTTCCAGATATGAATGGTTTTTCACTTTGTCAGATAATTCGCCAAAAATACACTTATCCGATTATCATGCTGTCAGCCAAGATTGAGGAAACAGATAAAATTACTGGTTTGACATTGGGGGCTGATGATTATGTGACTAAACCATTTCGACCACTTGAAGTGGTTGCCAGAGTAAAAGCACAACTACGACGTTATAAAAGGTACTCACCTGAGACAAACCCAGATAAAGTTTCCTCAACGCTTTCATACAATAAATTAAGTCTAAATGTGCAGACTCATGAATGTTTGTTAGAGGGAGAAACTATTTCATTAACGCCTACGGAGTTTTCTATCCTGCATGTTCTTTTAGCGAGTGCCGGAAATGTTGTAAGCATTGAGGAATTGTTTCATGCAGTATGGAAAGATGAATATTACTCTAAAAACAGCAGCACAATTACCGTGCATATTCGGCATTTGCGAGAAAAATTAAAAGATACTTCTGATACACCTCAATATATTAAAACGATATGGGGTGTTGGTTATAAAATTTAGAAAAAGGAGACTGACAATGAAAAAAAATTCAAAATTTCTAATACCAATTCTTTTCTTGATTTATTTGGTACTATTGGTCTGGATCATACTGTTCAAATTGCAATTTTCAATCAGCGACTTGGACAAGATAAGAAGTGTGAACTTCATACCATTTTACTATGATAAGGAAATTGGAGCATCATTTCACTTAAAAGAGGTTCTTGAAAATGTTTTAATTTTCATGCCTATGGGCATCTATCTTCAAATGCTCTTGTCAAAATCAAACTACTATAAAAAACTTATGATAATTGGTGGAACAAGTTTACTATTGGAAACAGCGCAATATGTTTTAGCAATTGGTGTATCAGATATTACTGATATACTTACAAATACAGCAGGAGGTCTTTCAGGTCTGATTTTATATTCTATGATTGCTCATTTACTTGGAAAAAAAGAAAAAACAAATAGACTGTTTTCGATTTTGGGACTCATTGTAAGTGTTATTGTGGTTGGAATGCTTGGATTTATCCTGTTTGCAAATCAGTAGGAGGTACAATTTTTATGTCGGACAAAAAAAATACAACCGAAAAACATCTTAGAGTATGTCTGTTCCTATCGTTGCTGATTTATGCTGTTGCAGGATATATTATGACGCTCCTGTTGGATTATATTTTTTCAAAATCCAACAACGGTATTCTGGCATGGTTCTACTTGCGGATAGATGTTTTTTTCATACTCTATTTGGTGATTGGCTTTGTATATATCTTCGAATATTATTGGAAAAAGCCATGGAAATATCTGGATGAAGTGATTACAGCAACCACAACCGTTTATGAGCAAAATGATCATTCTGTAATTTTATCTGAACCGCTGAAAGAATTAGAGGAGCAGCTAAATCAAATAAAAATGTCTATACTGTTAAGTAAGCAGACCGCAAAACAGGCTGAGCAAAAGAAAAATGAAATTGTCATGTATCTGGCACATGATATACGAACCCCTTTGACAACTGTAATTGGTTATTTGAGTTTGCTCCATGAAGCACCTGATATGCCAAATCAGCAAAAGGAAAAGTATGTAAAGGTTGCGTTGGATAAGGCAGAACGTCTCGAAAAGCTCATCAATGAACTTTTTGAAATCACAAAGTATAATACTCACACGGTCGTTATCCAAAAAGAGCATGTGGATTTACACTGCTTGATTGCACAGGTAATTGATGAAATATATCCAACACTCTCCGCAAATGGTAATACAGCAGTATTTACCTCGGAAGATGATTTAACTGTCGAGGCTGATCCCGAAAAAATGGCAAGGGTTTTCAGCAACCTTTTGCGAAATGCTGCTGCATACAGTTACCCCAAAACAGAAATTCATATATTTGCTAAAAGATTCCTACATGAAGTTCAGATTACTTTTGAAAATCATGGAAAAACAATTCCATCAGAGCAGATAAAGAGTATATTCGAGAAATTCAATCGTTTGGATGAAGCAAGACTTTCCAACACCGGCGGTGCGGGACTTGGACTTTCCATTGCAGAAGAAATTATACATTTACATGGGGGAACGATTACTGCATCCAGTAAAAACGAAATGATAGATTTTGTAATCACATTGCCTACATTCTCTTAGGAAAAATAGAACATACTCTTAGTGATTACTTAGGAAATTAAATGTAAATTAAAGAAAAATCGTACAAACAAATAGGATTTCCTTTGCGAGCTTTGCGAACAGGAACATCATATTTCGTTTGTGCGATTTTTCTTTATAATAACCAATAATATTGACTTGTGTGTGGATTCTTATATCTGTCCTTCACTACCTATAACGTAGCCATAAAATCTGCCTGCATTATCCAGCTAACCACTGGTTTACAACACCGACTGGATATGCAGATCCGGTTGTGTCGACAGATCCAGACAGCTTCCGTCCATTAACTGGATGATCGGTTTTGATAAGCGGTTTTTATTTAACATGACAATATTTGCTACACGTCCGTCATTGAGCAGCACACGGTTATTCTGATAAGTGCTTGCAATGTGTGACAAAAATGTCAGAATAAACTTCGGATTATATTTGGAAAGACCATCATGTTCAAAATTGTTAATTACCTGGAAGACACAAAGTGGTGCACGGTAAGAGCGCGCAGCGGTCATGGCATCGTATACATCTGCGATGGAAACGATTGCCGCATATTCATCAATATCGGATTGAGACAAACCAGTTGGATAACCGCTGCCGTCACTTCTCTCGTGATGGCAGAGAACTGCTTTTTTCACGTGAGAGTCTAATGGGAGTGATTTTAATATGTCATAACCGAATTTTGGATGCTGTTTTACAAGGGCGAACTCCTCGTCGGTATACTTTCCGGGTTTATTTAAAATCTCGTTTGGAATCTTTAACTTGCCGATATCATGTAAAGCACCGGCAAGCGTTAATGTATCCAATTCTTCCGGTGAGAACTTTAACCAGCGTCCAAGTCTGCGGCTGATCAGTGAAACATTCAGCGAATGAGCGTAAACAGAGTCCTCCACGGAACGCATATTGTGGAGCATATCAAAAAGCTCTAAGGATGTTTTGCAGGAATAATATAATTCCCTGGTGTCAGATAAAAGCTGTTCGTAGTCCAGTGGCTTATTGTGGAACACACAGTCCTCAAGAACAGTGCGGTAGGTGGCGATCACCTTAGAATAAGAAATCTGGAAGTCCTGAAACTCTTTGGAACGGACAACCTTCTGTGAATAGGAAGGAGCCTGAGCTTCCGGTTTTACAATTTGAGGAGGAACTTCGACCTTTTCCTCTTTTTTCTCAGTAACCACAGGATCATCAGTGATCATAACCTGTGAAATTACATAAAATTTGATACGGGAAATGAGACGGTCTGTGAGAGGAACTCCATTTTCAACGATCAGCTGACCGCCTCTGGTGCGAACTTCTCCAGCAGTCACCATTCCTGGTACTAATTCATCTGTTGGATAATATTTTGTCATTTGCATACCCCAATCTATACATTTCTATAAAAATAGTATATGTTTGCAGAAAATGAAAGTCAACAGTAACTATATACATTCGGGCAGGTTTGTATATCGTTTTGAAAAAAACCTTGACAGAGAAGCGGTTAGAGTGTATCTTAGAGCAGGTGAGATTGATATGGTTATTCGTTCAGTCCACAGAGCAGATTTGAAAATTCAATATTGTGTCAAAGTAATTAGAATGTAATTACATAAAATTTTCTTATTCAGAGTGATGGAGATACATAGGATCTATGAAGTCACGGCAACCCCTCTACGGAAGGTGCCTACCTGAGCGAGCAAATTAGTTGGATCGAAGATCCAAGACTATATTTAATAGTTCGAACAATAAGAGGATTTGATAATCTGATGATTTATTAACTCCGCTTGTTCGAGACAGCGGAGCTTTTTTTATGGAAAAATTGCAATGAGATGTTTCTGTAAAGTAAAAACGCTTCGTTGGGATGCGGGAGTACGCAGACAGATTGAACATGGCGGAATACACTATGATAACGGGAAATTTCCCACCACAAGAAGAAAGGAACGAACAAATGGAAAAATTATTATTCACATCCGAGTCCGTTACAGAAGGACATCCGGACAAAATGTGCGATGCAATCTCTGATGCAATCCTTGATGCATGCATGGAACAGGACCCAATGAGCCGTGTAGCCTGCGAGACTGCAAGCTGTACAGGATTTGTACTTGTAACAGGAGAGATTACAACAAAAGCACAGTTAGATATCCCTTCAATCGTTCGTAAAACAGTAAACGAGATCGGATATAACGATGCAAAAACAGGTTTTGACGGACATACATGTGCAGTGATGGTAGCGCTTGACCAGCAGTCACCAGATATTGCTATGGGTGTTGACAAAGCATTAGAAGCAAAAGAAAACAAAATGTCTGATGAGCAGTTAGAGGCAATTGGTGCCGGCGATCAGGGTATGATGTTTGGTTACGCAACAAATGAGACACCGGAGTTAATGCCATATCCGATCTCCCTTGCACACAAGCTTGCTTTACAGCTTACAAAAGTCCGCAAAGACGGCACATTAAAATATTTAAGACCAGACGGAAAAACACAGGTTTCCGTAGAATATGATGAGAATGGCAAGCCAAAGAGATTAGAGGCTGTTGTATTATCTACCCAGCATGATGAGGATGTGACACAGGAACAGATCCATGAGGATATCAAAAAATATGTATTTGATCCAATCCTTCCAATAGAGTTAGTAGATGCAGAGACAAAATTCTTCATCAACCCAACCGGACGTTTTGTAATTGGTGGACCACACGGTGATGCAGGTCTTACCGGACGTAAAATTATCGTAGATACCTATGGTGGATATGCCCGTCACGGCGGCGGAGCTTTCTCCGGAAAAGACTGTACAAAAGTTGACCGTTCCGCAGCTTACGCAGCACGTTATGTTGCAAAGAATATCGTAGCAGCAGGACTTGCAGAAAAATGTGAGATCCAGCTTTCTTATGCAATCGGTGTTGCACAGCCTACATCCATTATGGTAGACACCTTTGGAACAGGAAAAGTAGATGATGAGAAGTTAGTTGAGATTGTTCGCGAGAACTTTGATCTCCGTCCGGCAGGAATCATCAAGATGCTTGACTTAAGAAGACCAATCTACCGTGGAACAGCAGCTTACGGACATTTCGGACGCACAGACTTAAATCTTCCTTGGGAAGCTACAGACAAAGCAGAGGTATTAAAAAAATATTTATAATCGGCGTTTCGCAGGTTAATTTATGAAAAGTTTAGAATCTTTTTCGGAAAATGTCATAGGATTTCAGACGGTTCATGCTATAATAGGTCATAGGGTTTGTCCCTGTGACCTATTTTTGCGATATAATGAGTGCAAGCGAGAAGAACACGTGCATGTGTTCGGCGAGCGACGAATGTTGATCATGTGCTGATTTTGCACATGATATAATGAGCGAAAAGATAGAAAACCGTTTTCATAGAAGGAAAGCATATGAAGTTTAAGAATAAAATTATTATTTCGTTCTGCATCATTATTTTTGTGCCGATTTTCCTCGCAATGCTGGTTTTGTTCAGTATGCAGCATATCCAGATGAAGGCAATCGAGCAGACTTATGGTGTGGAAGGGGAAGGATACAGCTATTTTTCTAATTCGGTGCAGCTTTTGAGCAGGTTCACGCGGGAGATTTATCAGGAACTTCACCAGGTGTCGGACAATCAGCCTGAGAAGTTACAGGATGAAGCGTATCTTGAAAAAGTAAACCAGCAGTTGGAGGAAAAAGCATCTTATCTCATTGTCCGGAAGGGACAGGAACTGGTATATATAGGAAAAAGTGCAGGAACATCGCTTTTGACGGAGCTTCCGGAATATGGAAGCGCGGATAACAATGCAGATTCCGGTACTTATATGGATGGCGATGAGCAGGCACTGGTAAAACAGATTGATTTTATCTATCCGGATGGTACACCGGGAAGCATTTTCATCGTGACCAGGTTAGAAGAAATGGTTCCGGAACTGAAAAGTCTTCTGATCGATATTATGGTTTCCATTGTGCTGATTCTTGTGCTGACGGCGTGCATGCTGACGGTCTGGATTTACACAAGTCTGATCAATCCGATAAAAAAACTGCAGACTGCGGCGCAGAATATCAAAGAGGGAAATCTTGATTTTACGATAGAGACAGAAAGCAAGGATGAGATCGGCGAACTTTGTACCAGTTTTGAGGAAATGCGGCAGAGGTTGAAAGACAATGCCGAAGAGAAAATCAATAGCGAGAAAGAAAATAAAATGTTGATCAGCAATATCGCGCACGATCTGAAAACGCCGATCACTGCGGTAAAAGGATATGCGGAAGGATTGATGGACGGTGTTGCGGATACCCCGGAAAAACGGGATAAGTATATCAGAACAATTTATAATAAAGCAAATGAGATGGATACGCTTATCAATGAGCTGACGCTCTATGCGAAGATCGATACGAACCGTATACCGTACAATTTTGCCAAAATCAATGTGGGTGAATACTTCAATGACTGCATTGAGGAGATCGGACTGGATCTTGAGTCAAAAAATATCGGATTGGCATACTTTAATTATACGGATGGATCGACACAGATCATTGCGGATCCGGAACAGCTTCGCAGAGTGATCCACAATATTATTGGAAATTCCATTAAATATCTGGACAAGCAGAGAGGGCTTATCAACATCCGTATCAAGGATGTTGGCGATTTTATCCAGGTGGAGATCGAGGATAACGGCAGGGGGATTGCAGCAGCGGATCTGCCATACATTTTTGACCGTTTCTACCGTACGGATGCATCGCGTAATTCTGCAACCGGAGGCAGCGGAATCGGATTGTCAATTGTGAAAAAAATTATTGAAGACCATGGTGGAAAAATCTGGGCGACCAGCAAGGAGTCCATCGGAACCGTTATGTATTTTGTGATCAGAAAATATCAGGAGGTGCCAAATGAGCAGAGTATTAATAGTTGAAGATGAAGAAGCAATCGCAGATCTTGAAAAAGATTATCTGGAATTGAGCGGATTTACCGTAGAGATCGAGAATAACGGAACGGCAGGATTGAAAAGAGCATTGTCCGAGGAATTTGACATGTTCATTTTAGATCTTATGCTTCCGGGAACGGATGGATTTGAAATCTGCAAAAAGATCCGTGAGGAGAAAAATACACCAATTCTTATGGTTTCAGCCAAAAAAGATGATATTGACAAGATTCGTGGACTTGGACTTGGCGCGGACGATTACATCACAAAACCATTTTCTCCAAGTGAGCTGGTAGCGAGGGTGAAAGCACATCTCGCCAGATATGAGCGCCTGATCGGAAGCAGTGAGGCGAAAAATGATATCATTGAGATCCGTGGTATCCGCATTGACAAGACAGCACGCCGTGTCTGGGTGAACGACGAGGAAAAACAGTTTACAACAAAAGAATTTGATCTTCTTACCTTTTTGGCAGAGAATCCAAACCATGTGTTCACCAAAGAAGAATTGTTCCGGGAAATCTGGGATATGGAATCCGTCGGAGATATTGCAACAGTTACCGTGCATATCAAGAAGATCCGCGAAAAGATCGAGATGAATACCAACAAACCGCAGTATATAGAAACAATCTGGGGGGTTGGGTACAGATTTAAGCTGTAGCAGAGAGGAATAACATATAGTATATGGATAAACCTGAGATAATTATTTATAAAACAGAAGATGGTGGGTTAGAGCAACAATCAACAATGAGAAAAATCGGAAATTCCGAATTTTCTACCAAACCTACAAACTATTATAATCTGGATATGGTTATTTCGGTGGGGTATACTTTAAAGAACTTCTTGAAAGAATTCGTGATATTCGAGCTTCTGAAAAAGTTTTTTATAGACAAGTTCTTGAAATATATGCGACAAGTATAGATTATGATTCCAAGGCAGAAGAATCTATCGCATTTTTTAAAAAGTACAAAATAAAATTCATTATGCAGTTTCAGGAGAAACGGCTGCGGAGGTTATCCATAATAGAGCAGATGCCGAACGTGAAATACCAATGACTATGACCGACTGGTCAAATCATTTGGATGGAATACTTACATCCACGGGTGAAAAATTATTGAAAGGAAATGGAACAGTTTCTCATTTACAGGCTATGAAAAAAGCAGAGGATGAATATAAGAAGTATAAAGCAAGAACAATTAGTGATGTTGAGAATGATTATCTTAATAGTATTGAGATGATAGAATCAAAGTGTAAAAAAAATGACAGGTATATAACAAGAAGCAATGTGTTTTACGGCACATTGCTTCTTGTTTTATAAAGGCTTTCTAGCTTTGATTTTCGTAAATTCTATGATTTCTTTCTTATCTTCATCAGATATCTTATCAAAATAAAAAAGTAATTCCCGTTCCAAATTCGTATTAAACATATATTTTTTCTTGTTCGAGGGATCATTAAAAAAAGCAAGAAATTCGGATAAATCTGTGCTCGCCTGCGTTGGAGCAGGTGCATCATACGATTCTTCCCGGTCAATATCAATTGTCAGGTGCAAAAGATCATCAACCGAGATGTTGTAAAGTCCTGCTAATTTATAAAAAACTTCGGCATCCGGTGTCCGTTTGCCGGTTTCGTAATGGCTGTATGTCTGGCGTACAACGCCCAATACCTCCGCAACATAATCCTGCGTGTAATTATTGACTTTGCGTAATTCTTTTAACTTCTGTGGAAGTAATTTGTTCTTCATATAAATACCACCTTTGCTCTTAGTATATTTTTTGTTGGTGCCTTGGATGTAGCAAGGTGTAGCATATCAGACAACAAAAGTTAAAATATTAACACTAATCTACACTACAATTGTAACAATCTGTTGCGGAAAAAATAGGATCATTATGGATTATTTACAAAATATCAACATTTATGCATATGGAAAATAGATTGTTTATTGTTAAAAAGTAACAAAGTGTAGCAAAATGTAAAAATAGATGTTAACAAACTGTAGCGAAAAGACGATATAAATGATACAAAACGTAGCAAATGGAATTGCGATGAAAACAAGGAGGCTAAATCCTCTCCTCACCAGAAGGGCAAATTTTACTTCGTAAAATTGGATTTTGCTTCGCAAAACAAGGAGGATTATGTTAAAGATTTCACTGAAACAAGGTCAGTATGTAAATATCGGAGATAACATCCGCGTAGTTTATGTGGGTGG
>ERZ1034753.62-NODE-62-length-36901-cov-5.552814_pt1 | contig 36901 bp, 15 predicted proteins | sample MGYA00520702_ERZ1034753 | MGnify/ENA primary metagenome ERZ1034753 (study PRJEB33766, sample SAMN09781700) | gut metagenome | biome: gut microbiome | host: Homo sapiens | place: Madagascar | study: EMG produced TPA metagenomics assembly of the PRJNA485056 data set...
AAAAAGAATGAAAAAATTATCCATCCTTATGGCCGGGCTGGCGTTTACAGCCACCACCGCCCATGCCGATGAGGGTATGTGGACCCTCTACAACCTGCCACAAGCTGTGTATGAGCAGATGCAGGCCGAAGGCTTCACACTGCCTTACAGCAGCCTGTACACTGGCGACAACGCCATCAAGAACGCTGTCGTTAACTTCTCTGGCTACTGCTCAGGCGTAGTGGTATCGCCCGACGGACTGGTATTCACCAACCACCACTGTGGCTTTGAGGGCATACGTAGCCACTCTACCGTTGAGCACGACTATATGCTAAACGGCTTCTATGCCAAGAGCTTTGAAGAGGAGCTGCCTAACGAAAACATGTTTGTAAGCTTTATGAAAGAGCAGCGTGACATTACCAACCACATGGTATCGCTGGGCATACACAAGAAGAGCGGAAAAGAGCAAGAGGCGATGATCGACTCGGTGGCCAACGCCATGACCGACTCTATCAAGAAGATTGACCCCACGTTGCACATCACCGTAGAGCCGTTCTACGAGGGCAACAAATATTACGCCACCACCTACCAAGACTTTACCGACCTGCGACTGGTGTTCACCGTGCCCAAGTCGATGGGTAAATTTGGTGGCGAGACCGACAACTGGATGTGGCCGCGCCAAACCTGCGACTTCTCAGTGTTCCGCATCTATGCCGACCCGAAGACCAATGGCCCCGCTGCCTACTCGAAAGACAATGTGCCCTACCACCCACGCCACTGGGCACCCGTGTCGATGGAAGGCTATAAAGATGGCGACTTCTCAATGACCGTGGGCTATCCTGGCTCTACCGAGCGCTACCTCTCAAGCTATGGCATTGAAGAGATGCGCGACGCACAAAACGCACCCCGTGCACAGGTGCGCGGCGTAAAACAGGCCGTTATGCTGCGCCATATGCGTGCCAGCGAGGCCGTGCGTATCAAGTACGACTCGAAGTATGCACAGAGCTCTAACTACTGGAAAAACTCTATCGGTATGAACAAGTGTATCGACTCGGTAGGCATCGTGAAGATGAAGCAGGCTTACGAGGCTCGCATACAGCAATATCAAGACTCTACGGGCTACCTCAAAGGCAAGCTCAACATCAAGCACCTGGGTAAGCTGTACGCCGACCGTAAAGAGGTGATGAAAGACCTTTTGTTCTTCAACGAAACCTTCCGTCGCACCAACGAGCTCACCACACGTGCCCTCGACGTTTGCCAGCGCATAGAGAAAAAGGGCGAGACCGTGAAGAAGGGCGATAAGCTGATGGTAATAGCCAGCGACAATGCCGACACCTGGGACGCCGCCCTCGACCGCGAGGTAATGGCCACCCTGCTGAAAAATTATGCCGAGCACGTTGACAAAGAGGCGCTGCCCGCCTTCTTCAACGACATACAAACCAAGTTTGGAGGCGACTATCAGAAGTATACCGACTACCTTTGGAACAAGAGTCTGCTGATGAAGAAGCCAAACAAGAACGGTGAACTGTGGGTAGCAGGCAAAAAGTTTGTCAACGACCCCGCCATCATCTACGGACAGCAGCTCATGGCCATCAGAAAGCAGATTGTTGACAAGCTGCAGACCACCATGGACGAGATTGAAACACAGGAGCGCTACCTCTGCGATGCCAAGATACGTATGGAGCAAGACATGCCCCACTACTCTGACGCCAACTTCACCATGCGTCTGAGCTACGGACAGGTGGGCGGCTACGACCTGGGCGGCAAACCCTCAGGCTATTACACCACCGCCGAGAGCATTGTTGAAAAGATGAAGCGCGGCAAGGAAAACTTTGAGTATGAGGCCGAGCCTATCATGCAAGAGCTGATGTCGGCAAAAGACTTCGGACGCTATACCGACCGCACCACAGGCAAGATGCAGCTCTGCTTCCTCACCAACAACGACATCACGGGTGGCAACTCAGGCTCGCCCATGTTTGATGGCAAGGGCCGCCTCATCGGTCTGGCCTTCGATGGCAACTGGGACTCGCTCTCTTCTGACATCTGGTTCGACAGCAAGCTCGCACGTTGCATCGGCGTCGACGTTCGCTACATGGTATACCTCATGGACAAGTGGGGACACACCGACCGTCTGCTGAAAGAAATGGGTATTGAATAATTTGAGTTTTGCAAGTTGAGAACTTGCTAAACAGTTAACGTGTAGACAAGTGACGAGTAGACGAGGAAGTTTGCTTGTTGCATTATAGTAAATCGCCGCGCTCAACATGGTAGGCAACCATGTAAAGCGCGGCGATGTTTGTTATACAAAGTATTAATATATTATACCGAACAGTTACTTATTGCAACGATATTGCATAGTTATGAAACATTTTTACAAAAATAATTTGCCATCATTAACATTTTGTGTATATTTGCAGTCGAAACAACAATCAGAAGAATAACAAAGAGAGAATTATTACACACCAATAACAATGAACAAATTATCTACACTCTTGTTTACATTGGTTGCCTTGTTTGCACAGGCAACTGTGAAGGCACAATCAGATGCCGATGTTTATAAAGTTACGCCAATACTGACGGAGAACTTTGACCACTTTGTCAATGGCACCCAGGACGAGCCCGACGCCATCGACCTGGCAACAGGCAAAGACGGAGCCATTGCCGACAAGTATATGAGTTCGCCAGGATGGGTGGGCTCGCTGGTATACCAAGCCGACGGCACATGCTGCATCGGCTATAACGATGAATCTGGCGTGTCAGGACTGCTGTCATCCGACTTCATCGACTTTCAGGGCCGTACCGACAAAATAGTGGTAACCCTTCGTGCTCGCAACGTGAAGCCCTACGGCACCTCGTCATGGGACAAAAACTATGTGTGCGTTGACGTTATCGATGCCGAGGCTGACCAAACCTTCACAAACGATTATGCCGTTACCACTACCGACTGGAAAGAATACCGCTTCGAGTTCCCAAAGAAGCGCGACGATAGCCACCACTATTACATACAGTTCTACGGCTACTACGCCCCCATCCTTATCGACGATATCGTGGTGAGCTACCAAGACGTTTACGTAAACGCACCCGTGGCCAACGACTTTACTGGCTTCACCGCCAATGGCTTCACCGCCAACTGGCAGCCCGTTGAAGGCGCCACAGGCTATGCCGTGTCGGTCTTCACACAAGACAAGAACAAAAATCGCACCTATGTGCTGGAAAACGTGCCTACCACCGAGTGCAGCCTGGCCTTCAACACCCTTAACACCAACGAGAACATTTATTATTATGTAGTGCGCGCCACCGATGGCACCCACTATTCGCCCGAGTCGAAAGCCATCAAGGTAGAGGCGCTGCTCGTGCCCCAAAACATCGCTACCACAGGCAAAGGCAACAACCAGTTTAACGTAACTTGGGATGCCGTGCCCAACGCACAGTATTATGAGATATATGGCCAAGCACGCCACACCGCCACAAAAGACGAAACGGTGACCATACTGTCTGAAAACTTCGATGCCATCACAGGCTTCGACAAATATACCGAGCTGGCTCCCTTCGGTGACCTGCCCAAGCAAGAGGTTATCGACACGCTTACCGTGCAGCCCGGATGGAAGGGCACCTACCCCGTGCGCATCAACGGCGCCTACGGTATTGACGGCTTTGCCTACGACAACTACCGCGCACAGGTATATCTTGAAACACCTATCATGAACCTGAGCAACAACAATGGCAACGTGAACCTCTCTGTCGACCTCATGGGCATCGACAACACCACCGCCGTAGTGCGTATCGGACACCTTGAAGGCAACAAATGGATTGTTGATGACCGTATTGACGTGACCGACCTCACCGCCGACTGGAAGCCCTACAACTTCACCCTGAAGAATGGCACCGCAGCCTCATCTATCGACATCTGCTGCAAAGGCCCCTCATACATGTATATCGACAACGTTAAGGTAACACAAGAACTGAAGGCTGGCGATGTAGCCACCATTCCCGTGTTCGATGCGCCTGTAAAAGAAGGCACCGACACCCTGCTCACCGTGCCCACCTTCACAGGTCTCGACCCCATCGAGTGCAAGGTACGCGCCGTGAAAGAGGTGTGGGACGAATACCACTTCTCATGCGACTACATTGTTTACAGCCCCTACTCAAACTTTGCCGACTACACCACCGAGACCACAGGCATCAGCAAACCCACACTCAGCAATGGTGCCCGTGCATGGATTGAGAACGGCACCCTGCGCATTGTGAACCCCGCTGCCGAGGCCGTAACCGTGTTTACCACCGATGGCCGACAGCTCTTTGCCGACCGCTCGGCCAGCCACGACCTCAGCGTCACGCTGCCCGCTCACGGTCTCTTCATCGTTAAGGTGGGCCAGCACACCGTTAAGGTGGCAAAGTAAAACCTGAAAAATAATTCATAAAATATCTTTTCAAAGAGGACGTGTCATCTAAAAGGCACGCCCTCTTTTTGCTTTTCTATACCTTTTATACCTAATAAACCACGATAGCCATAAAATAAAACATAGCTATATAGCCGTTGGTTACAATATTTTTTATAACTTTGCAAACATAACGAACCAAAGAAGAAAGAATAGAAGGAGCTTACAACCATGCTACCCGAACAAGAACAAATACTTATAAACAAGCTAAATGCTGGCGACAGAAAAGCGTTGGAAACCATCTTCCGTCTCTTCTACCCACGACTTACCCGCTATGCACAGCACTATCTGGCCAACCCCGACGCTGCGCAAGATATTGTGCAAGAGCTGTTTGTGTATCTGTGGGAGCGCCGTGGCAACATACACAGTGCCTCGTTGTCGGCCCTTTTGCTGGTGAGCGTGCGTAACCGCTGCCTCAACTATATTGAGCATCAAAACTACATAGGCCGATACCTCGACCACATGCCACACAGCGAGGTTGAACATCTATACGCCACCAACCTCAGCATCAGCACCAACAGCACCAACAGCGCCAACAGTGCCGACCCCACCAGCGCCGATGGCTCAGTGTTACAACAGCTGCTCAACACGGTGCTCAACAACCTACCTGATCGGCAACAAGAGGCTTATCGATACGTGCGCCTCAACGATTGCACCTTGCAATCAGCCGCCGAAGAGATGAACATCAGCATATCGGCCGTGGCCAAACTGGTAAACAAAGCCAGCGAAAAGGTGAAAGCCTACATACAGAAGCACTACCCCACCGACTTTTAACAACTCATCAACATACAACCACAGCACTACAAGCCCAACTTTTCAAGCCCTACCAGTACCTATTCATATTAAAAAACATTAAAACCATGGTGTTGTAGGTTGAAAAACAAGCCAACTAACGGTTATACTCATACATAGTTGATTGTAACATAGGATACAGACCGAATACAAAAAGGTTATTTGGGCTATTTAGATTATTAGATAAATTATATAAAGACAAGACACACATAAAATATGAATATACAACCCCATGAATATAAGCCCATCGTCATGCGCTACCTTAATGGTGAAGCCACCCATGAAGAAGAAGTCATGATTGATGCCTTTATAAAGCAAGGCGAAGAGCAAGCCGCCCTTTTCAACCAATGGATGGAAGAATGGGAAGCCAACATCTTCAGCACGCCAGCGCCTGCCGTTGACCAAGCATGGCAACGCCTACAAGAGACCATCGACTCACACACAGGCCGCACCGTGCACATGCAGTGGTGGCACAAGGCAGTAGCTGCCGCCGCCATCATCGTCATTATAGGTTGCGCCGCCATTTGGTCGTTCTCGGGCTCTACCGCCACACAAACCTATCTCTGCTCGGCCCCAGCTGGCAGCAAGACACAGGTAACACTGCCCGATGGGTCGAAGGTATGGCTCAACGGAGGCTCATCGTTAGCCTACACAAACCAGTTTAACAACGACAACCGCCGCGTAGAGCTGCATGGCGAAGCCTATTTTGAGGTACAAAAACGCCAAGGCAAGCCCTTTACCGTGCACACACAGGGCTATGATGTTACGGTAAAAGGCACCAAGTTTAACGTGTCGGCCTACGACAACGATCCCATCTCTACCACCACCCTGATGGAAGGCAAGGTAGAGCTGAGCGACGGCAAGCAAAACCTATCACTTGCCCCTGGCGATGCCGTGCAGCTTGATAAGGCTACAGGCCAGCTGCAACGCTACGCTACCGATGGCTTTGCCGATGGCTGGCGCTCGGGCCGACTAATGTATCCCGACATCACCCTTGAGCAGTTTGGCCGCGTACTGAGCCGCCAGTATAACGTAAACGTACACCTGGCCAACAGCCAGTGTGCCAACATGCGCATATCAGTGATGCTACAGAACAACGAAACCATCGACGAGGTGGTATCGGCCCTCACACGCATTACGGGCCACAACATTACACGCAATGGCGACACGCTAACCATACAGTAACGTCCACTCGCCACACACAAGCACCCCCACACAAGCACCCCACACAAGCACCCCCACAACATACGATCATACCTACTACACGCTAAAACCTTTTCATGCACATCGTTACGGCAGCAAGAAGGCTGCTTCTCGCTCTGACGATGTTTGTGGCTTGCCATATTGTTCAAGCCCAAACCATCACACAGCGGTTCGACAATGAACCGTTGCGAAAGGTTATACACGATATTGAACGACAAACCCACATGTCGTTCATCTACAAAGCCGACGTTATTGACGAGCAGCTACGCGTAAGCATACACTGCCGCAACACCCCCATCAAGACCGTGCTGCGCACCATTCTGCCACCCGACATCAGCTTCATTATCGAGAAAAAACTTATCATCCTTTATCGCAAAAAAGGCGATAAAGGCAACTCTTCAAACAACACTTCAGCCTCTTCGTCAGCGCCTCCCTTCATTGTGCAAGGACGTGTGCTCGACCAAGAGGGCTTACCCGTTTTAGGCGCCACCGTTATCGACCCCGCCACCCACCGAGGCACCGTTACCGATGCCGATGGCCTGTTCACGCTAAACGTCTCGCCACAAGCCAGCATACACATCAGCTACATAGGTTACGAAAGCGCCAATGTGCCCGTGCGCCATCGCCTACAGTTGGGCACCATCGTCATACGCGAAGCCGTAAACAAGCTAAACGAGGTGGTGGTGATAGGCTACGGCACCACACGCAAACAAACGCTTACAGGCGCTGTCGACAAGCTACGCGGCACCGATGTAAGTCAGCAGCCCGTTTCTACCCTTACCGAGGCGCTACAGGGCCTTTCGCCCAACCTCACCATTCAGCGCCGCAGCTCCAACCCCAACGCCTTGCTCAACAACATCAACATACGTGGCATCAGCACCCTCAACAGCAATGCCCCGCTGGTGGTGGTTGATGGCATGGTGTGCAACGACGACGCCCTGTCAAACCTTAACATGAACGATATCGACAACATATCGGTGCTGAAAGATGCGGGCGCCGCTGCCATCTATGGCTCACGGTCGAGCAATGGCGTGGTGCTCATCACCACCCGCAAGGGCAAGCTTAACGAGCGCCCTTCAGTAAAGCTCACCTCGTCAGTGGGCTGGCAAACGCCACACCTGCTTTACGAGCCTGTGGCAGGCTGGCGCAATGCCGAGATGCGCAACGAGTCGTACAAGAACGTGGGCGGCTATATCGAGTTTACCGACGAGCAGATAGCCGACCTTCGCAAGCACCAAAGCGAAGAGCAATGGTTCATGCGCGAGATTTTTCGCACTGCCCTACAACAAAACTATAACGTGAGTGTGAGCGGAGGCACCGACAAGGCCACCTATATGGTGTCGGCTGGATATTTTGACCAAGCCAGCAACTATGTGGGCAACAAAAACTATGGCACACAACGCTATAACCTACGCTCAAACGTTGAGATGCAGGCTGGCCGACTGAATTTGCAAGCCCTGCAGTCCTTCGTGCGCGAGAACGACCTGGCCACCACAGGCACCAGTCTTGAGCGCGATGCCTCGCGCGTGCCACCCTACTATTATTATAAGATGAAAGCGAACGGCAAGTATCTGCTCAACGATATCTTGTCAGAGTTTAACCCCTTAGGAAGCCTCGAAGCCGGTGGCACCGACAAGAGCCGTAAGAACGACTTCACCGCCAACGTAACAGCCATTCTCGACCTTGGCCATCACCTCTCGCTTAAAGGTGTGGTGGGCGTAAACGTGATGGGCAGCCACCGGTACAGCCGCCAGTTTACCGTGCCCTATTATACCAACGAGAACCAAAGCGAGCCCACCCGCTACGACCGACAGCGCCGCGAGATGAACGACCAAAACGCCGACTCGTATCTTATCAACACACAGTTGCTGCTCAATTACGAGCGTCAGCTGCAACGCCACCACATAAAGGCATTGTTAGGCATTAGCAACGAGAGCACCACCCGCACCACAAACAGCGTGCGCCTATATTATGCCAATGCCGACTTTGGCACCACCACAGGCGATAATGCCTACGTTATTCCGGGCGATGGCACCACCGTAAGCCCTGAACAGCAAACGCGCACCAGCATCTCGTCGGTGCTCGGACGCGTAACCTACAACTGGGCCAACCGCTACATCAGCGAGTTCGACTTCAGATACGATGGCACCTCTAAGTTTGCCGACGCACATCGCTGGAGCTTCTTCCCCTCTATCTCTGCCGCATGGCTCGTTACCGACGAGCCCTTCCTCAGCACCTATCGCCATAACGTGGGCCACATCAAGCTGCGCACCTCATACGGTGTGCTGGGCAACCAAAGCATCAATGCTTACGACCGCTTCACACGTTACATTCTGTATAACAACACTTACGCCTTTAACAACAAGGGGGTAACGGGCGCGGGCTTCACCCTGGGTTCCGACAATCTGCGGTGGGAGCGCACCCAGTCGTTCAACATAGGTCTCGATGCCACATTTCTACATCAGCGCCTTACCTTGGGCTTCAACTGGTTCTACAAAAACACAAACGACATACTTATGCGCCCCGAGGTAGCCAGCGTGTTTGGCACCAACGCCGCCATCACAAACATAGGCCGCATGTCAAACCAGGGATGGGAGCTATCCTTACAGTATCGTTTAAAGGGCGCACAAACCGAGCACACCTTTGCCTTCAACATGGCCGACACCCGCAACCGCCTGCGTAGCCTGCCCGAACAGATGCAGATAAGCTCGCTCGATGAGATGTGGATTGTGAAAAAGGTGGGCGCACCTATACATTCTTACTACGGTTACCGCACGGCAGGCATCTTTCAGAGCGAGGCCGAGATTGCCGATGCTGCCCTACCCGTGGGCGCCATCGTATATCCTGGCGACGTGCGCTATGTTGACCGCGATGGCAATGGCATTATCAACTCAAACGACCGCTATGTGCTGGGCAACGCCTTCCCACGTTACACCTTCGGCTTCACCTACACCTTTACCTGGAAAGGCTTCGATGCCAGCATCTTTATCAATGGTGTGGGCAAACGCGATATGATGGTGCGTGGCGAGCTGGTAGAACCCTTCTTTGGCAACTATGCTTACACCATCTACAAGCACCAAACCGACTACTGGACCCCCAGCAACCCCAACAGCAAACGTCCACGTCTCGCGGCGCAAGGGTCAACGTCAGAGAACAACAATTATCGCATAGGTTCCGACATATACATCTTCAATGCCGCCTATGCCCGACTTAAAAATATAACCATAGGCTACACGCTGCCACCGCGTCTCACACGAGCGCTACACATACAGCGGTGCCGCCTATATCTCACGGGGCAGAACCTGCTCACGCTGTCGCCCACAAGCTTTATCTACCCCGAATCGTCTGAGTTTGACAGCAGTATGACCTTCGGCGCCTCAAACACAGGCACCACCTACCCTCCCCTACGCTATTGGGGCATGGGCTTCGACATCGACTTTTAACACGCTACGCACCATGCACATTAACAAACATACCACTAAACACGCCCCCACGTGCACACCTAAGCATACCGCCATAGGGCAGCGTAAGCAGGGCATCATTGCCCCACTGCTACGCTCTATACTGGCGGGCGGAGCACTCTTATGCCTGGTGTCCTGTAACGACATGGATACGACCCCCTTGGGCACCTACCCAGAAGATCAGTTCTGGACCTCGATAGAGAAGGCACAATACATGCTAAACATGGTGTATAACCAGCACTATTCGGCAGGCACCATGTGGAACGATGAGACGCTTACCGACAACCTTATCCACGCTCGCGACTTCTGCGACGAGCGCACCATACGCAATGGCAATGCCGAAACCACCACTACCACCTTTGCCACCACATGGAAAAACCTGTATGCAGGCATCAAGACCGCCAATATGTTTCTTGAACACATAGATAAGCTACAGGCTAACCAGCACACCCTTACCCGCATGAAGGCACAGGCACGATACCTTAGGGCATGGATGTATCTACGCCTCACCTCACTATATGGCGATGTGCCCTACTTTACCACCAACCTTACCACCGCCGAGGCCAAACGCGTGAGCCGCACACCCCACACACAGGTAATGACAGCCATACACAACGAGCTAACAGCCATTGTGAACTATCTGCCCCGCCGCGACGACCTTACCAACGACGAGCGCGGACAGATAACACGCGGTGCCGCCATAATGCTTCAGGCCCGTGCCTATCTGTACGATGCCGATTGGGCCGCCGTAGAACGATACTGCCTCATGCTTATGAACGAGCAAGAGCAGTATGGCCACTACGCCCTCTATCCCAACTATCAAGACCTGTTCAGCCAAGATGCCGAATATAACGCCGAGATTATAGCCGACTACGAGTATGCACCCCGCGTAAGAACATGGGGCGAGATGCACGATATGGCACCCATATCAGTAGGGGCACGCGTGAATGGCCGAGCCCCCACCGAGAGCCTTGTCAGCGCCTATCTGATGGAAGACGGCCTCACCACCGATGCCTCGCCCCTATACAATGCAAAACACCCCTACGCCCACCGCGACCCACGCCTCACTGCCACCGTGGTGTATGATGGCTACCGATGGAGCGACAACGTGCCCGATGGCACCACAGGCAAGATCATATACACCCACCCCAACTCAAACATCACCACCGATGCCAATGCGGGCCCCAACAAGAACCAAACGCCCACAGGCTATTATGTGCGCAAATATTATGATGCCAAGCACGAAGACCGTCTGGCATCGTCAATCAACATCATCACCATGCGCTATGCCGATGTGCTGCTAATGTATGCCGAGGCCATGAACGAGCAAGGAAAGATGAGCCAAGAGGTATGGAACGCCACCCTGCGCCCTATACGCCAGCGTGCAGGCTTCACCCTGGCCTCGGCCCTCGATTATCCTGCCACGGCCACCCAAGCCGATATGCGCGACATTATACGTCGCGAGCGCCGCTGCGAGTTGGCACTTGAGGGTCTGCGTTGGTTCGACATCAAGCGTTGGCGCATAGGCAAGCAATGCCTTGATGGCTATGTGCTGGGTGCCCGTTTTATCAATAACAACACCGAGAACATACGTCTCGACAAGTATATCTTCGACGAAAATCGCGACTATCTGTGGTCGGTGCCACAAACACAAATGGACATCAACCCCAACCTTATGCCCAACAATCCAGGCTATAGCCGATAAAGCGAACAACTCGTCAACTCGTCAACTCGTCAACTAAAAAAAAACCGCCCTGCAAAGAAGAAAGTCTTCATCTTTGCAGGGCGTGTTTTTGTTTTATGAGCGTTTAATCCTCCACCTCAACCTTAGCGTTGGGGAAGTCTTTCTTAAACACATCTTCACTCTTTGTGAGCGTTCCTTCGTAGCTATAGCGCACGTTGTCTTCAGCATTATCAAGGTCAGAATACTCATAACCTATCGTTACCGTAACCATACGTATCAGTTTGCGCGAGTCAGACACGTTGGTATAAAACTTCTGTTGCCACTTACCCTTCAACGGCACAAGGGCTATAGCCTCGTTGTTAGCCGAAACGTCAAGTGTTCCATCGTTGTTAAACTTTGCGGTGATAACATACTGTTTATGCCCTGCCTTGGTGCGATCCATATTGCCAGCATACATATAGCACTCGTTTTTAGAGATGGCATAGAGCTGTTTGCCCGACACCTCGGCCGAGTAAGACGTGCCCAGCTGCTTGATGGTACCGTTACCCGCATACACACCCGAATACTTATTTGTAAAGTTCAGGTAATACAGCGCCTTGGTGTAACGCGATGGGCCCACCACCTCGCCCTCTGACGAGGCAATCTTCACTGGCAGCACATACTCGTTATAGATATCGTGCTGGCGCAGCGCATTAAGGTCTATACGGCACACCGCCTTGGCATTAAGGTCGCCCTTAGGTATGGTGTACAGCGGCTTGTCAAAGGTATAGCAGTCGGCGGGCAAGAGGTCGTAGTAAGATGCCGTTTCGTTCTTAAACTTATCAAAGTTGAAGAGCGACAGCGTGTCGGCATCCACCTCCATCTTTACGATAATGTCTTTATCGTTGCCCGACGTGCCATTCACGCCAAAGTAAACGGGCAGGTCAACCGTATTATCGTCGTTGATAGGCATCTCAATGTTTTCTTGCCAGCCATTGTTCATCAGATACGAGTATTTGGTGAACAGCTCTGAGTCGAGTTCATCCTCGCACGACACCGTGCAGAGGGCCACCGCAGCCAGCAGTGTGCCCTGGCAGATATGTTTGAAAATATTACGTTTCATATCTTTTATTGTTCAATAAAAATCATTTATTCTAAATAAACATGCCACCGATAGGCTTACCAGCCAGGGTTCTGTGTCAGGTTAGTGTTTCGCTTCAGCTCTTCTGTGGTAAAGGGCCACAGATACATTTTCTGTATAAACACCTTAGGCATTGAGGCCACCACCGTGGGGCGATAGAACTGCTGCACGCGGCTCTCGTCGTTGCTAATGTTGATGTTGCAGCCCATGAACGGCTGGTTTTCTTCAATCAGCGCATCCTTCCAGCGGCGCAAGTCGTAGTAGCGGAAGCTGTTTTCGCCCAAGAACTCAACCTGACGTTCGCGCTTGATGGCGGCACGCAGCAGCTCCGAGTCGTTGTAGGTCATGTCGCTTAAGTCGGGCACACCAGCACGCATACGTATCGGTTTCAGTGCGGCACGCATCTCGGCGGCATCACGTTTCACCAGCACCTGCTCGTTGTTATAGCCTTCAATGCTATATTCTTTACCCGATGTAAGCTCGTTCAGCGCCTCGGCATAGATGCACAGTATCTCGGCATAGCGGAAGGTAGGCTCCGTCTTGTCAATAATGTATCCGCCCGTGGTGTAGGCATCTTCATCGTTTACAAACTTCTTAAAGCCAATGCCCGTCAAGGGGCAGTCTTCTTTAAAGCCCTGTTTGCCATCGTTCAGGTCGCGATAATAGAAAATCTGCTGGTTGCGATAGCCTTTCTCGCTGGCGCTTGTACACTTCCATACCGAGCCACAATAAGCTATTGACGCATAGAAGCGCGGCTCACGATGTGCATATTGCCACGACACGCCCACAGGCAAGAAGGGTGCACCGCCCTCGTTCAGGGCGCTGGCCGACGTGGTAAATCCGTCTTGGCGGTAGTAGCCAGTCTGCTTAGCCTCGGTCACCGTTTGTCCGTTGTCCATCAGGTAGGCATCAACCTGTTTCTGCGACACGCCTATCGAGTTGTTACCGCTCAGTGTGCGCGGCATGCTCTCCTTCACCCAGTAGTTAGTTTGGGTACCACCAGTCTTGGTACGTGTGAAGATAAGTTCGGGGTTCTTCGAGCCCTGAATGGTACCATCAAATATCGACTTATACGAGAGATAGGGGTCAACATCGGCCCATCCGTCGGGGAATTTCTTGTCAGAGTATTCGGCATTGTAGGGCGGACGCTCATAGTCGGGCGTAGCGGGGTCGGGCTCAATGGTGTATAGGCTATACATATCAAGGTTCATCACCTCCTTAGCGGCGGCAGCGGCCTTGGCCCATTTAGCCTCATCATACTCTTGCGGAACCAGCTGTCTTCCCTGCTTATCTTTCACGTTGAAGAGGTCTTTGTTGCCATTCATCAGCGGGCTGGCAGCCCACAGTAACAGTCGTGCACGCAAGGCCAGGGCGGCGCCACGTGTGGGATGTCCCATGTTGTTCACGGTGCGACGCAGGGGCAGCGAGCGAGCCGCAAGCTTCAGGTCGTTGTCAAGAAAGTTGATGGTCTCGTCGATGGGCACACGGGGCAGCGACAGCTCTTCATACGAGAGGCTCACGTTCATACCCTCTTCGGGCACCAAGGGCACAGGTCCAAAGTGGCGCAGCAATGCCCAGTAAGCATACGCTCTTACAAAGCGCATCTGTCCCTTCATATCTTCTTTCTCGCTACTGGTCAGTTCTGGGCAGCGATCTACGTTATTAATTAGTGTGCTGGCCTTACGTATACACTCATAGCCTTTATACAGCAGCTCTTTGCTACGGTCGTTGTTGGTCGAGGCCGAGTAGTTACCGTTTTGGTGGTCGTGGCCATCATATTTTACAATGTCGTCGCTCAAGAAGCGTGTGATGCCGTCTGATTCGGCCAACTGGTCGATAGGCTCAAAGGCGTTCGACATCCATCCCTCTACATACTGGCGTTTTGAGAAGGCCGAGTCGAGCGTCATCTGGTCGTAGAAGTATTTATCTACGTCGAGATAATCAGAGCAAGAGGTGAAGGCCATTCCTGCCATGAGGGCGGGCATTATTAATATAGATATTTTTTTCATATCGTCAGTGTTTTATTTTATTAGTTGACGAGTTAACGAGTTGACGAGTTGACGAGTTGCTACCCATGCTAAGTTATAACGAGATTGAGTTGTAAAAGCAAGCAGCTCGTCTACTTGTTTACTTGTCACTAACAGCATGCCAAAGGCATGCGAAACTTTTATTAAACATTATATACTGAAGTTGACATAGAACGAGAAGGTGCGGCTAATGGGGTAAGCATTGCCCGACTCGTTATTGCCCTCTGGATCCCACCATTTGAAGGGGCTCCAGGTGAAGAGGTTTTCGCCCACAAAGCCCAGTCGCAAGCTCTGCATACGTATATGTTGCAGCATCTTGCGGGGCAGGTCGTAGGTTATCTCCAGGTTCTTGAAGCGCAGGTAGCGTCCGTTCTTCAGCCAGAAGGTGCTTTGTCGGTTATTGTTATTATTGTTAGTGTAGGTCAGTCGGGGCCACAGGGCGTTGGGGTTTTCAGTAGCCGTGGTGCCTGATATTTCGGCCGGTATCCAGCGGTCTTCTACCACCATGCGCTGCAAGATGTTGCCTGTAGCGCCATCGTGGAAGGCGTGTGGGCCGTTACCACCTACAAAGAAGTCGCGTTTGCCAGCACCCTGGAACAGCATGTTCAGGCCCCATCCGCGCCATGATGCGCTCAGGCCAAAGCCATACATAATGCCCGGTGTGTTCTTATAGCCTATTGGCACAATATCGTCTTCAGTAATTACGCCATCGCCGTTTACATCTTTATACTTGATGTCGCCAGGCATGATGGGGAAGTTGGCCAAGTTGTCTTGCGAGGGGCTTTGATCAATGTCGGCCTGGTCTTTAAACAAGCCCAAGGCGATGAGGCCACGTGTTTGTCCCTGGCGGAAGCCACGGCTCATGCGATACCACAGTTCGTTAGCAGCCTCATCCATATCCAGCACCTCAGTGTTTTGATAGGTAAGGTTAGCGCGCAGCGTGAGGTTTACCTCGCCAAAGCGTTTGTTGAAAGCAATGTTTCCGTCAACACCATACGACTCCATGGCGCCCACGTTAGCCATAGGAGTTTGGTCGGCCAAACCTGTTGAAAGCGGCATGTTGTTACGCTTCATAAAGATGTCGGTACGCTTGTCGTGGAAGTAGTCAATGGTACCCGTAAAGAGGCCGTGGAAGAGGTCCCAGTCGATACCCAAGTCCCACTTAGTGGCCACCTCCCATGTAAGGTTAGGTGTGCCCACGGTGGTCATACGGTAGCCGTTTACGTGGTTTGAGCCAAACTGTCCCCAGCTGTAGGTACCGCTGTCGCCCGTCATTTCAGAGATGAGCGAGATGTATGGGAAGCGCTGTCCGTCGAGCTTATCGTTACCCACACGTCCCCACGAGCCACGTATCTTGAAGAAGCTGAGCCACGGAGCCAACTTCTGCACAAAGGGTTCTTCGCTGGCCACCCATCCTGCCGAGAAGGCGGGGAAGAAGCCAAACTGTTTGCCTTTTTCAAAGTTTTCAGAGCCAGTATAACCAAAGTTAAACTCGGTAAGATAGCGGTTCTTATAGCCGTAACGCACCTGGCCCGAATAAGCCAAATTACGCTTAGGTATCGACTCAAGAATGTTGCTGCCCAGGTTGGTGTCAGAGTTTTCCTCTTGGTACACCATGAGCAGGCCGTTTACCTGATGTTTTTGTGCGAAGAGGCGTTCATACTCGAGCTTAGCTTGCAGATAGTAGCGACGTGTGCCCGATGTTTGAGAGGATTGCGTCATAGCCTGAATGGTTTGCTCGCGCTTCAAGATAAGGTTGCCGTAGGCGTCGCGATAGTTTTGTGCGCTCCACAGTTCGGGCGACTTGCTACGGGTGATGGTGTTCGAGTTCCAAGTATCGAAGGCAAACGAGCCGCTGAAGCTCAAGCCCTTAGTGATGAAGTCGAGTTTCTGGTCAAGGGTTACGTTGGTCTCCATCTTGTTCTGCCAGATGGTTTTGTAACCTGTTTGTGTGAGCAAAAACTCGGGGGTTTTCTTTCCGTTTACGATGGGCCACTGGCCAGTGCTCCACTTGCGGGGAGTAGACAGCGGTGTATATTGCGAGAAGGCTTGCCAGATGTCGGCCGATGATGAGCCGGGCTGTGTGCGGTTAATAAGGTAGCCACCAATACCTACAGAAAGGTTTGTGGTGGGGGTTATCGCCATTACCGAGTTGGCACGATAGTTATAACGCTCGTAGGTAGAGTTGGTGTTATACTTGTTTTCCTTGCTCTGCGACTTGTATATACCATCTTCTTTATAATAAGCACCACTTACATAGTAGGTGGCGGCATCGCTACCACCAGTAAAGCTAAGCTGTGCGCGATACTGCGAGGCGCCATCTTTCAGCATCAGGTCTTGCCAGTCGATGTTAGGATAGAGGTCGGGGTCGAGTCCGTTCTGAATAATGGCGAGCTGCTCGTCAGTATACAGTGGCGACTGATAACGGGCCAAGCGAGCCTCGTTAGCCAGGCGAGCATAGTCGTAGGCGTTAGCATAGTCGGGCAGTTTACCCGTGGCGTTATAGCCATAGTGTATCTTACCGTTTATCTGCACCTTTCCTTTCGAACCCTTCTTAGTAGTAATGATAACCACACCGTTAGCACCACGCTGGCCGTAGATGGCGGTGGCCGATGCGTCTTTCAACACTGAGAACGACTCGATATCTTCAACCGGTATCTCGTTCAAGCTACGCTCTACGCCATCAACCAGCACCAGGGCGCTGGCATTGGCACCAAAGGTGCTGATACCACGTATCCAGAATTCGCTCTTGTTCTCGCCCGGTTCGCCCGACAGCTGCTGGGTAATGATGCCCGGCACCACGCCACCCAGCGAGTTGCTCAGGTTGCCTGTGGGGGCGTTCAGATGTTTGGTCTCAACGGTGGTAAAGGCACCAGTAAGGGTTTTCTTCTTCTGCGAGCCGCTGGCTGTTACCACCACCTCGTCTACCTTCTGGCTTTCTTCCTCCATCTTTACACTCACGTTGTTGGGGTCTTTAATGTTCACCACGGGCAGGTCGAGGGTTTTAAAGCCTATGTATGTTATTTGCAGCACATCATATTTGTTGGCCTTAATTTTAAACTGTCCGTCAATGTCGGTGGTCGAACCCAGTCCGGGTTTGTTCTTTACCACTACCACGGCACCCGTCACGGGGTCGCCATAGGGGTCTTGCACCACACCTTTTATATGTATAGCTGCATTTTGCGCCATAACGGCTATGTGCACGAGGCACAGCAGCATGAGTATAAGCAGTTTCTTCATAACTCGTTTGTGTGTATTGTTGTTAGGTTTTAAATGTTACTCAACCACCACCTTGCGAATAACTTGGTTCTCGCGGTCGGCCACAATAATGCTTTGGTCGCTCAAGATGGTGAGGCCTTCGGGCTGGTTAAACTTGGCCACGTCGGGCAGGCCATCTTTATAACCGCTTTCTTTCGGGGTGCCAGCATAGAGCGACACGGTGCCGTCGGGCGTAATTTTGCGTATACAGTGATTGTTTTTGTCGGCAATATATAGGTTTCCGTCTTCGTCAAACTCGCCAGCGCTGGGCGTGTTAAACTGTGCTGCGGTGCCCACACCGTTCTGGTAGCCAGCCTTGTCCCACTGTCCGGCCCACAGCTCGTCGGTTTTAGCCAGTGTGCGGGTGGCGGCATCGTAGGCGGTGCGGTATATGCAGTGGCGGTTCTTAATAATTTCGTACAGATACTTACCATCGGGACTGAACACCAACTTCAGTTCGGTGCCCGACTTGTTGCCCACGCGTTTCAGTCGCTGCCAAGCCTTGTCAAGGTCGGTGTTGGGCACGTAGCGATACAGATAACCGTCTGACTGGTTGTTAAAGATAATGTCGCCCGTGGTGGGATGCACGGCAATGCCGGTGCACTGGGGGTTGTCCATACGCGCCAGGGCGCGGGTGTCCATAAAGCCAGCAGCACGTGTAATGGCTACGAGGCCCACCTTCGAGGTACAGTTGACCGGGTTATACAGGTGCACCATATACATGGTGTCTTGTGCGGCGTTGAAGGCGGCAGCCGTGGGCGACTGGAAGGGGCCAGCGTTACACTGTATCAGTGTTTCAACATTGCCCTCATACAGGCGGCGCAGGGCACCATCTTTGTTGGTACCACGGCCTTCGTCCATCTCAAAAATGGCATCGTCTTTGTCGCTCAGCAATGCCCAAGGTCTACGGAAGGTGGCCTGAGTATACTCGCCATCGGCACGTTCGGCCTTACCGTTTTGTCCGGCCACGGTCGACACGTTGCGCTTGAAAAAATAGCGGAAGGGTGTGTCGCCCGTCAGCTCTTGAGCCTGGTCGCCCTTGCCCACAAACACTTTTACCAAACCATTGTCGGCACGAGCGGGCACAATGGCGTAAATGTGGTCGTTATTCACACCCACTATGTTGGCACGTTTGCCGTTAACGGTTACACGCAGATAGGCGGTGTCGGTGCCCAGGTTTTCGCCTTTAATAACGAGCTGGGTGCCCACACCACCACTGTCGGGTGCGAAGGATAAAAACTTTGAAGCCTTGCTCAGATCGGGCGGGCTAACCACACGATGCTCTTCGGCAATGTCGTTATCGGCACACCCCGCTAAGAAGGTGCCCACCATAATCGACATGACAGTGGTCTGAGCCATGCGCAATAGCAGCGATGGTCGTACACTACGTTTACTTACCTTTGTCATTGATGTTTTTTTAGGTTTTGTTGTTATATGTTATAAAAACGCATAAATTGCAGGTTAACCAGCCGAGCCCTTACGTTAGGCGTAAGGCTATGATAGCACACCGCTCGGCATGGCGTGTTACATTAACATAAACAACCCATATTGCTGCTTTTGCACCCTTTGCTGTAAAAATATTTTTAAGCAGAGGAGAAACACGGCGGGGCACGTTTTGCATAAATATACAGAAATGTGTATAAATATTCATTTCACGTTTTTCGGTTTATTAACACAATATTTGTGAAAAATGTTATAACCTGTAAGCATTTTAGAAGGCTTTGCTTACAGTTTTCAAAGTTGATACCTTTCATTTGCGAAACCCTTGGTTTCAGGCCGTGAAACCCTTGGTTTTAGGCGGTAAAACCCTTGGTTTCACAACCTAAAACCAAGGCTTTCAGACCGTAATTTGATGGGGTTTAGAACATGGGGGCAATATTGCATAAATATACAGTTGACGAGTTGACTTATTAGTTGACAAGTTGACGAGCTGTTTGCTTTGCTAAGTTGACGAGCTGTTTGCTTTGCTAAGTTGACGAGCTGTTTGATTTACTCAGTTGACAAGGTAATATAGACGAGGAAAGACATTTAAAACAAAAATAAGCAATGCCTTGGGGGTTGAAAAGACATAGGCTCGGTTGTTTATTTTATGGTGGCAGGATATACGTTATCACATATTTAATAAGTATCTTTGCCTTATAAAATACACAAAACCCATATTTATAATAACTTTTAAACAGAAATCACAATGAGAAAAACATTTATGTGCGTGGCCTTGGCCTTTATGGGCGTGCTGCACACGTTGGCCAAAGATGTGGTCGACTATGTAAACCCATTGGTGGGCACTGAGTCGAAGTTTGAACTGTCGACCGGAAACACCTACCCCGCCATTGCCATGCCTTGGGGCATGAACTTCTGGATGCCGCAAACCGGACGCATGGGCGACGGATGGGCATACGTTTACTGGCACGACAAGATACGTGGCTTTAAGCAAACACACCAGCCCAGCCCCTGGATTAACGACTATGGCCAGTTTTCTATCATGCCTGAAACAGGCGAGCCCGTGTTCGACCAAGACAAGCGTGCCTCATGGTTCTCACACAAAGCCGAGATAGCCAAGCCCTACTACTATCGCGTATATCTGGCCGACTATGACGTGGTGGCCGAGATGGCACCCACCAGCCGCGCAGCCATCATGCGCTTCACCTTCCCTGGCACAGATAAGGCAAACATCGTGGTCGACGCCTTCGACCGTGGCTCGCACATACAGGTGCTGCCCGAGAAAAATATGATTATTGGCTACACCACCAAGAACAGCGGTGGCGTGCCCAGTAACTTTAAAAACTATTTTGTGGTGCAGTTTAGCAAGCCCTTCACCTATCGTGCCACCGTTACCAATGGCAACATTGAAGAGGGCAAGCTCGAAGCCAAAGAAAACCACGTGGGCGCCATCGTAGGCTTTAACACCAAACGTGGCGAACAGGTGCTGGTGCGCGTAGCATCATCGTTTATCAGCCCCGAACAGGCCATGCTGAACCTGAAAGAGGTGGGCAACAACTCGTTTGACCAGGTGGCAGAACAGGGCCGAAAAACCTGGAACGAAACACTGGGCCGCATCGAGGTGAACGACCCTGACGTTGACCACCTGCGCACCTTCTATTCGTGCCTCTACCGCTCGGTGCTGTTCCCACGCAGCTTCTACGAGATTGACGCGAAAGGAAACACCGTGCACTATAGCCCCTACAACGGCGAGGTGCGACCAGGATATATGTTCACCGACACGGGCTTCTGGGACACCTTCCGCTGCCTCTTCCCCTTCCTGAACATGATGTATCCCTCTATGAACGATAAGATGCAAGAAGGATTGGTAAACGCTTATCTTGAAAGCGGCTTCTTGCCCGAGTGGGCCAGCCCCGGCCATCGCGGATGTATGGTGGGCAACAACTCGGCATCTATCGTGGTCGATGCTATCATGACCGGACGCAAGGGCTACGATAAAGACAAGCTGTGGGAGGCCGTGCTGCATGGCGCCAACAGCGTTCACCCACACGTAAAATCGACCGGACGCGACGGCTTTGAACTGTATAACAAGCTGGGCTATGTGCCTTGCGACAAGCTGAGCCAGAGCGTGCCTCGCACCCTTGAATATGCTTATAACGACTGGTGCATCTACACCATGGGCAAAGCCTTAGGACGCCCCGAAAAAGAAATAAAGATATATGCTAAACGCGCCATGAACTATCGCAACGTGTTTGACCCATCACTCAACCTGATGCGCGGAAAAGATAGCAACGGCAAGTTTGAAACACCCTTCAACCCCACCGACTGGGGACGCTCGTATACCGAGGGCGACTCATGGCACTGGACCTGGTGCGTGTTCCACGACCCACAAGGCCTCGTCAACCTGATGGGCGGACGCGACAACTTTATACACATGATGGACTCTACCTTCATTGTTCCCCCTGTAGCTAAAGAGCACATGATACACGAAGAGCGCGAAATGCAGGTTATGAACATGGGACAGTATGCTCACGGCAACCAGCCCATACAGCACATGATTTATCTATACAACTATGTGGCTCAGCCCTGGAAGGCACAATACTGGCTGCGCCAGGTTATGGACAAGCTGTATAGCGCTAACCCCGACGGCTACTGTGGCGACGAAGATAACGGACAAACATCGGCCTGGTATGTGTTCTCGGCTCTGGGCTTCTACCCCGTTTGCCCCGGTAGCAACCAGTATGTGCTGGGCACACCCTACTTTAAGAACGTGAAGCTACACCTTGAAGGCGGAAAAACCCTCGACATTACAGCCCAAAACTGTAGCACTGAAAACAAGTATATACAAACCATGACACTGAACGGTGCTACCTACGATAAAAACTACATCACCTACAACGACGTAATGCAGGGTGGAAGCATCTTGTTCAACATGGGTGCCACACCTAACAAGCAGCGCGGCATAAAACCCGACGCCGCCCCCTACTCGTTCTCAGTGAAAGGGAAAAAATAAGGGAAAAGGGAAAAGGGAAGAGTGAAAAGGGAAGAGTGAAAAGTGAAAAGTGAAAAGTGAAAAATCCTATAGCTTTGCGGCTTTCACTCTCTCACCATCGCTCTCTCCTCTGCCCCTCAGTCCCCTCAGTCCCCTCGGCTTAGAAAGGCTTAGAAAGGCTTAGTGAGGCTTAACACCCAGGGCTTAGTGAGGCTTAGTCGCCCCACAGCTCCCCAGCCCCCAAAAGCCTCTCTAAGCCCTTCACCAAAAACAGCCAAACCCATAAAAACCAAAAACAATATGAACAAACGATTTTTTCTAACAGCCTGTACCTGCGCCGTGGCCTTGATGCTGAACGCGCAACAACTATTTGTAGGCTCGTACAACATTCGTAACCACAACAGTGGCGACGACCGCAACGGCAACGTATGGACCACACGCTGCAAGGTGCTGTGCGACCAGGTAAACTTTGAAGCCCCCGACGTGTTTGGCACACAAGAGGTGCTACACGAGCAGCTTATCGACATGCGCGCGCATCTCGACAATTACGACTACATTGGCGTGGGCCGCGACGATGGCAAAGAGGCTGGCGAATATTCGGCCATCTTCTACAAAAAAGACCATCTGCAGCTGTTAAATAAAGGCAACTTCTGGCTGAGCCAAACACCCGACAAACCTGGCCTGGGATGGGACGCCGTATGCGTGCGCATCTGCTCATGGGGCGAGTTTAAACAGCGTGGCACTGGCTTCAAGTTTTTCTTCTTCAACCTGCACATGGATCACGTGGGCGTAGTGGCACGTCGCGAGGCCGCTAAGCTTATTGTAAAGAAGGTGCGCGAGATAGCCAAGGGCGCTCCAGTTATTGTGACGGGCGACTATAACGTTGACCAAAACAACGAGATATTTAAAATATTTACCGACTCGGGCATACTGAAAGACAGCTACACCGCTGCCCGTTTGCGCTTTGCCGAGAACGGCACCTTCAATTCGTTTAACACCGACATGTGGAGCACCTCACGTATCGACCACGTGTTTATATCACCTAAGTTTGCGGTCGACCGCTACGGCATCCTCACCAACGCCTACTGGACCCCCGACCCCAACACTCAGTATGAAGAGAAGGGCAAAGATGCGCCCACCGAGATAAAATTCAGAAAATATATTCGTCGTGCCCCCTCTGACCACTACCCCGTTATGGTGCACATGAAGTATGTTAAGTGATAGTTGACAAGTTGACAAGTTGACGAGTTGACAAGGAGATATGCCTTGCACATTTCGTACAGCGAACCAAAAAACAGGCAAGGGTAATCTCCTTGTCCGCTCGGCTTTGCCGCTTGCTTCAGCAAGAACTCGTCTACTCGTCACTCGTCAACTTTAAGAAAAAAGCAAAAAAAATTTGTTCGTATGGTGTTTTTTGTTATCTTTGCAAAAAATAAGAGCGCACAAATCACACTAATGCTCTACAAATCATTATGATGCACTGCTAATAACACAGTGCACACCACTATTACGAAGACACAAATCATACACAATCGTAGACATACGCATACGACATAAATCACAATAAATACACGCGTACCTATATAATATATATCTACACGTACACACACAAATCATTACATACACATCACACACTCTTAAAAAAAATGAATAGTTTTCCAAAACTGATAATAACATTTTAATAACCAAAAATTCATGCTTATGCAGAAGAAAATGACATCACTAAAGACGTCGTTCGCTCTGGCTTCAGCATTGTTCGCTTCTACCGCCGCCTTTGCACAGGCCATTCCGGTAAGTAATGAGGCCGAACTGAAGTCAGCGCTGAGTGACACTTCAGCTGACATCGTCCTTACGCAGGACATCACCCTTTCGGGCGAATGGATTCCTATTGGTACAAAAGAGGCCCCCTACATGGGAACCTTCGATGGCCAGGGACACGCCATCAAAGGGCTTACCATTACTACTAAAGCCGACAACCTTGGTTTCTTTAGTTTTATTGGCAGCACTGCCACCGTTAAGAACGTAAGCTTTACCGGCGCTAAGGTGCTGGGTAACAAGCAGGCAGCTATCGTGGCTGGTCAGGCCGAAAACGCCACCATCTCAAATGTTTATGTGTCGGGTATCGTTACGGGTTACGACCACGTAGGTACCATCGTGGGCGATGCTCGCGGCAACGCTGAGGTAAGCCCCGAAGGCACCATTATTAACAACTGTGTGTCGACAGCCGCAGCCTTCTCATCAACCTATCAGGCTGGTGGCATTGCTGGCTGGACCAACCTGGGCGTGTTTGAATATAACGTAGCCTATGGCGCCGTTACCGCTCCCAATGGTGGTGCAGCAGGCATCTGCTCAATGATTGATGGCAGTGGCCACGCCTCATTTGTAGGCAACGTGTCGGCTGTACCCTACGTAAAGGGTGGCAACAACCGCACCAGCGGCATCTTGGGCTGGAAGAATGGCTCGGGTTGCGCCGTTACCGACGACGACCAGAACCTGTCGTCAGAGGGCACACAATATTTTGTTAATGGCAACCTTACCGCTGCTGCCGACATTAAGTTTGATGAGAACAACGAGGGTATCAACGGTATCGTAACATCGGTTGCCGACCTGAAGACCGCCGCCACCTATACCGCCGCTGGCTTCAATGCCGACGTGTGGAACCTTACCGATGGCCAGTATCCTACCCTGAAAACACAGGCTGCTGTTGAGAACGCTATCTATACCGCTCAGGCTCCTGCTCGCTACGTAGTGGGCACCGAGTATGACACTCAGGCCGCTTCGGCTCTGGGTAGCGCTGTTACCATTACCAGTAGCGACCCCTCAGTGGTAGCTGTTGAAGGCACCGTACTGAAGTTTGAAGCCCAAGGCGATGCCGTGGTTACCTTTACCGCTGCTGCTACCGACGTAGCACCCGCCTTCACCACCACGCTGCCCATCACTGTGGGCGACATTAACTATGCTATCACCACTCCTGCCGACCTGATGGCTGTGAAGTATAACATGTCTGGCAACTTTACGCTGGAGAACGACATCGATATGACAGGCGTCGATTTCACACCTATCGGCATCGAGGGCAACAGCAGCGTGGCCAAGTTTATGGGTACCTTTGATGGTAAAGGACACGTCATCAAGGGCTTGAAGTATGACAACGCTGACAAGGGCGAGGTAGGCCTCTTCAGCCAGACCGAGAACGCCACCATTACCAATCTGGGCATTGAGGGCGCACACTTTGTAGGTAACGCCAATGTGGGCGGTATCGTAGGTCGTATGTATGGCGGTATTACTGCCAACTGTGCTACCCTTAACTCTTACATCGAGGGGCGCGACCACATAGGCTCTATCGCTGGCGAGATTAACAACACACAGGAGGGCGAGACCTATAACGGTGGTACCGTGAGCAACTGTTTTGCCGATGCCGTTATCAAGGGCCGCGAATTCCAGGCTGGCGGTATGGTAGGTACCATCACCTGTGGTACGGTAGAGAACAACCTCTTCACAGGTACTGTTGACGACCAACACCGCTCAACGGGTATGGTAGCCCTCGTCGACCGCAACGATGCTCCCTCTATTATTCGTAACAACGTGATAGCCGCTTCGCACCTGTATGGCGAAGTGCTGCGCATTGTGAACAAGGCTGGCCGCGACAAAGCTCAGCTTGAAAACAACTATGTGCTTGAAACCACCTACTGTGGCACAAACGCTAAGAACGCTGGCGTGATGGAGAACGCTACCGATGCCAGCTCAGAGGATGGTGCTAACGCCACACTCGACCAGCTGCGCTCGCAGAGCTTCTACGAGGGTCTGGGCTTCGACTTTGCCGAAACATGGAAGTTCCTCGATGGCGCTGAAGGCAAGACCTATCCTGTGCTGAAGTGGATGCAGCCCAAACTGCCCACCACTATCTTCGACATCCCGGCCGAGCGCGTGTTGCTGTACGACCAGGGCATGGAGTTCTTCTCATTTGCACCCATCCACGCCTCTTACGGCCAGGACATTGTCGTGGATATTGTATCAGGTGGCGACAAGGCCAACATCATGGATGGCGCCCTGTGGGCTGGCGACGAGAATGGCAGTTATGCCGGTTCTGGCCCCGTAGTGATGAAGGCAAACATTGCCAGCGACGTGGCAAGCCTCTTCAACACCACCAATGCCGATGCACAGTTTACTATCAACATTGCTAAACTGGGCGAAGGTGTTGACATTAGCACTGGCCAGGAGCTGGTTGAAAAGATTAAGGCTAACCCCTCAGGTGTATTCACGCTGGTGAAAGACATCGACTTGAGCGGTATTGACCTGACCGATTTCTGTTCAAACGATGCCTTCTCAGGAACACTCGACGGTAACGGACACGTGGTGCGCAACGCCAGCGTAAGCTATACCAACGGAGAAAACAAGGGTATCTTCTGTACCACCAATGGTGCTACCATTAAGAACGTTGCTTTTGTCGACTTCAACGTTTCTGCTGCAAACGCTAAGCACGTAGGCTTCATTGGCTCGGCTGCTGCTACTAAGTTTGATCAGGTATATGTTCAGGGTAAGGTGTCAGGTGACGACCACGTAGCCTTCTTGGCTGGCGATGCCGACAACTGTACAGTAACAAACACCTTTACAAACGGTACCCTCGTAGGAGGTAGCCAGATTGGCGGCTTCTTCGGTTGCACACTGGAAGGTGGCGCCGACATTCAGAAGAGCTACTTCAATGGCTCGCTTACCGCTACAAAACGTGGCTGGGTGGGTGGCTTCATCGGTTTGATTGATAAGGCTAACAGCGAGGTAACCATCGAAAACTGCGTTTCTATTGGCGACTGCCAGTTCTCACAAGACGCTAATGGCGACCCCAAGAAGACAGGCCCATTCATCGCTGGTAACAGCGCTGGCGACAAACCTAACGCTAAGGTAAACTTCTCAAGCAACAACATCAGCAACAACAGCGCTATCATGTCGCACGAGTCGGATTGGCCAGGCAAGAACCCCACCACCGACGAAGATAACCCTGTTGACTATCCTCAGGATATGGCCGCACAGGCGCTGCAGACCTCTGCACCGTATGAGGGCCTGGGTTGGGACTTTGACAAGGTTTGGACAATGGACGCTGCCAGCAGCTATCTCTATCCTACACTGAAGATCTTTGGCTCATTCCCCACAAGTGGTGTGAAAGACCTGCAGAACGACGTGAAGGCTACCTTCGTGGCTGCTGCTGCCAACAATGTGCTCACCGTGGCTGGTCTCGACGCTGCCGCTACTGTAACTGTAGCTAACGTGGCTGGACAGACCGTAGCAATGGTTTCTACCGCTACTGGTGCCGCTACCATCCAGTTGCCCGGCAAGGGCCTCTACATGGTAAAGGCTACTGTAAACGGCAAGACCGCTACTGCTAAGGTGCTGAACAAGTAAAAAAAATCTCTCTCTTTATAATACGATAACCGTAAACAATAGGGTTTACGGTTATCGTTTTCAGGTTAAACACTTGAAATAACCACACACCCCACACACAACGAGAGATACGCGTTATCTCTTTTTTTCTCACACCCCCCCAAGACACACACACTTGAATATTCTTGCCCCACTATATATATACATTACACACAAATCACACAAGTGGCACACTTATGCACATAGATAACAAAGCACACATAAAACAGCATCAATCAAATGTAAATAACAAATTTCAATGAGATGTATTAGATGTAAATAACAAATTTCAATGATATGTATTATCACCAACTTTATCTTTAATTAATATGTTTAAAACAAAAGCACGAAATCTATGGAAGGGGCTACTGCTCATCGCAGTATTGCTCGTAACCATTCCTACGTGGGCAGCGCCTATCAAGGTGTCTGGACGTGTTAACGACACGAACGGCGAACCGCTGATGGGTGTAACCATTAAGGAAAAAGGAACAAACAATGTAGCAATTACCGATATTAACGGTAACTACACCATTTCATGTACTACTGCTAAGCCTGTATTGGTGGCACAGTATGTAGGGTTTAAAACCACCGAGAAGAAGGTGCAAGGCACCCTTTGCGACCTTATCTTGAACGAAGACGTAGGCGCCCTCGACGAGGTGGTGGTAACAGGTTACACCACACAGAAAAAGGTGTCGGTGCTGGGTGCACAAAGCACCTTGAAGATGGAGCACGTTAAAGCGCCTGTATCAAACCTTAGCTCTATATTTGCAGGTCGTATCCCTGGCGTGGTATCAGTACAGCGCACAGGTGTTCCGGGTCAAGACGACTCTGACATCTGGATTCGTGGTATCTCTACCATGACCAATACTAACGAAGGACCGCTGGTGCTGGTCGACGGTATTGAGCGTAGCTTCTCACAGCTCGACCCCGAAGACATTGAGAGCGTAACGATATTGAAAGATGCTGCCTCAACAGCCGTTTATGGCGTGCGTGGTGGTAACGGCGTTATCATCATCAACACCAAGCCGGGTAAGGTGAGCAAGCCCCAGTTCTCATTCGACCTCTATCAGGGTATCACACAGCTTACCAGGGTGCCCGACTTGGTTGACGGCATTACCTATATGCAGGCTGCCAACGAGGCTTACAATCATACCAATGGCGTCGACTACTACTCGCAGCAGTATATCGACCGCACACGTGTGGCCAATGGTATGGCTGCCCCCAACCTCTCAGCCGAAGAGTATGCCGCACTGAAGGCCGACCGCACCGTAAACAAATATCTTTATCCTAATGTCGACTGGATGAAGGAACTGTACAAGAACACGGGCTGGAACCGCCGCGCCAACGTAAACATTCGTGGTGGTGCTCCTAACGCCACTTACTATGTGTCGTTGTCTTACTATACCGAACGCGGTATGACCAAGGGCGATAAGGCGCAAGACTATACCTCAGAGATATCATACGACCGCTACAACTTCTTAACCAACATCAACCTCAAGCCCAGCAAGACAACAAAGATTGATGTAGGTGTGAGCGGCTTCCTTACCTCAGGCAACTATCCGCAGCAAGACCTGAACACTATCTTTACAAAGGCTATGACCACCAACCCGGTGCTCTACCCCGTGCAGTATCCTAATGGCGAGAACCCTGGCGTGTCGCCCGACAACCGTGAGCTCGACAGCCCCTGGGTAACGCTTACACGTCGTGGCTACTCAAAACAGCACAACACACAGCTGAACACCAACCTGAAGCTGACACAAGACCTGGGCTTCTTCAACTGGAGCAAGGGCCTCTCGTTCCGCGCATTGGTTGCCTTCGACGTAAAGGCTAACCAGAACCTGCAGTATAAGGTTGACGATAGCACATGGAAACTGGCCGGTAGCCAAGACCCCACCACCAAGGTGTGGGACGAAAGCACCATGTATGACGAAGAGGGTAACCTGTTGCTTACTGAACAGTATAAGGGTAACAAATCGATGAGTGTTACTGCCGACAAGTGGGTGTACCGCACCTTCTACTTTGAAACCGCACTCGACTATAAGCGCACCTTTGCCAAGAAGCACAACGTGAGCGGACTGGTACTGTTCAACCTGCGCAACTATCTTGATGCTAACAATGGCAACCTGTTCTCTGTGCTGCCACACAAGCAAGAGAGCCTCTCGCTGCGCGCTACATACGACTATGATAACCGCTATTTCATCGAGGCCAACGCTGGTTATACTGGCTCAGAAAACTTTAAGAAAGGACATCGCTTTGGCTTCTTCCCCGCCTTCGCTATCGGATGGGTTCCCTCAAACGAAAGCTGGTGGAAACCGCTGTCAAACGTAGTGTCGTTCTTGAAGATACGCTATTCAGACGGTACCGTAGGTAATGATAGCTCGGGCGACCGCTTCGGCTACTTCTCAAAGATTGAGGGCGACGGCAATGGCTATCGCACCTATTGGAACAGTGGTGATGGCTTGCACTATACATCGTATGGCTACAAGCCCCAGTGGTCGAAGGTGCGCAAGCAAGACTTAGGTATCGACCTGAATCTGTTCAACGACCTGAGCGTTACCGTTGAGCTGTTTAAAGAAAGCCGCTCGAAGATTTTCGTTTCACGCGACAACGTGCCCCTGCTTGCTGGCTTTGCCACAGGCATCTCGGCCAACATTGGTAAGGTAGAGAACAAGGGTTTTGAGGCACAGTTTGAGTATAACCACCAGTTTGGCAAAGACTGGTTCGTTTCTTTGCGCGGTAACGTTACCTATAATAAAGATAAGATTATTGAAAACGGACAGGCCGAACCCGCATATCCTTGGCTCGACAAGCGCGGACACAAGGTGCTGGCATCGCTCGGATACACCGCTCTGGGCCTCTTCACCAGCGAAGAAGACATCAAGAACAACAACGTTTGCCAGTTTGGCGAGACCTATCCTGGCGAGCTGACCAAGCCCGGCGACATTAAATATAAAGACCTGAACGGCGACGGCAAGATTGACGACTACGACAAGAGCTATGTAAACAATGGCGACGTGCCCTCAACCTATTATGGCTTTGGTGGCGACGTGCGCTGGAAAAACCTCGGTCTGGGCATCTTGTTCCAGGGCACCGCTGGCGCTCACCGCTTCCTCTCAGGCACCGGCATCAACCCCTTCACCAGCTCATCAGGTGGCGGCACTCTGTATGCCAACATTACCGACCGCTGGAGCGAGAACGACCCCGAGAACACCAACGTGTTCTACCCACGCCTGGCATGGGGCGCTAAAGACCCCAGCAACCAGAACAACTACCAAACCTCTACATGGTGGTTGCGCGACATGAGCTTCTTGCGCCTCAAACAGTTCACCGTGTCATACTATTTCCCCAAGGCATGGACCAAGAACGGTATCTTGAAGGGCGGACGCTTCTACATCATGGGCGAGAACGTGCTCACCTTTAGCAAGTTTAAGCTGTGGGATCCCGAGCTCAACACCAGCAACGGTATCTCATATCCTAACGTGCGCACCTTCTCATTGGGCGTAAACTTCAATATTTAAACACTAAGTAAGAAACAATATACATAATATATGAAAGCTAAATTATTAAGCATATTGCTCGCTGGAGCGACAGCACTGACCTTTACGTCGTGCGACGACTATTTCGATGATGTGCCCGATAACGCCACATCGCTCGAGGCCGTGTTCGCCAACCGTGGCCAGTCGCTGAAGTGGCTCTCGAACATCTATACATACATTCCCGATAACACCAACGTGCGCTACAACACGCGCACCAATGGTAACTGGCCAATGGCCTCGATAGAAGGCTACCTGCCCTGGGATCATATCGTAGCAAACAACATTATCCTGGGCACACTGTACCCCTCTACCGGCTTTGTAAAGACACAGTGGACAGAGTATTATCGCGGTATACAGTATGCCAACATTTATCTGGCAAACATTGATAAGAACAGCGCTATGCTGGCCGACGAGCGCGAGTGGAGTAAAGCCGAGGTGCATGCCTTGCGCGCCTACTTCTACTTCAACCTTGTGAAAGAGTTTGGCCCCGTGCCCCTTATCGGCGACAAGGTATATAGCGTTGACACACCCATAGAAGATATGATGATACCCCGTAACACCCTTGACGAGTGCTGGGACTATATCATCGCCGAACTGAAGGCAGCCATTGATGGCGGCAAATTGAAGTCGACCTTCGCCGAAGATGGTTCTGTTGACAGCCAGTATAAAGGCAACCTCACACAAGAGGCCGTTGAAGGCATCCTTGCCGAGGTTTACCTCTATCGTGCCAGCTACCTGTTTAATGGCGACCCCTACTATCAAACCATGGCCAACAAAGATGGCAAGAAGCTCTTCCCACAGAGCAAAGATATGCAGAAGTGGAAAGATGCTCGCGATGCCGCCAAACGCATCATCGACAGCGGCAAGTTTAAACTGGTGCTGCGCGACCAGAGCGGAAAGCTGGTTGACGATGTGAAGAAGGCCGACCCCTACAAGTCGTGCTTCTACTCGGCCATCGGTCGTGTTGATAACGAAGAGATGATTTTCTTGCGCACCAACGCTAATAACGACTCATACATCATCAAGCCCCGCCACACGGGCATCTCAGGCAATGTTGACCGCGGTGCAGGTGCTTACTCTATCCCCTTGCAGTTTATCGACCTGTTCTTCATGAGCAACGGTAAGCGCATTGACGATGTAGAGCAGAAACCCATCTCACAGGTTACCACCTTCAAGGCCGACGACCCTGTATACCCTGTTTACGACACCCAGAACCTTACCTCAAAGGATAAGGATGGCAACGATATAGCAATAAACGCACGCAACTCGCTCAGCACTACTAAGTATGTTGACCGCTTCTCAAGCTACAACTACTTTACACCGGGTTCGGGCAAGGGCATCATGAAGCAGTTCTACTGCCGCGAGCCTCGCTTCTATCTCGCCGTAACCTTCCAGAACCGCCGTTGGGACTATGACCAGGCCAACACCTACTATACCGATATGTCGTTTAACGGCAACTCGGGCTCTGATGGTAAGACACACGACTATCCTATCTTCGGAACCATCGTGCGCAAACTCTACTGGGAGAAGGAAAGCAATATTGATGGCGCCGTTATGTTGCGTCTGGGCGAGGTTTACCTCAACTATGCCGAGGCTTGTGCCCAGCTGGGCGAAAACAAAGAGGCTCTGAAGTATGTAAACCTCATTCGTTCGCGTGCCGGCATTAACGAGTATGCCTTAAACCGCGCCGAAGAGGGCAGCAAAGATGCTCGCAACAAAAGCAAGATATATGTAGGCGACCTTGAGAACAACCAAGAACTGCTGCTGAAGGTTATCTATCGCGAGCGCCTGATTGAGCTGTCGTATGAAAGCAAACACTACTTTGACGTGCGTCGTTGGGGTGTGGCCGACATGGCCGAAGGCGATGGCTGGGTATATCCCACCTGGCATAAAGGCGGCGAAGGCGGCGACATGATTGGCTTTAACGTGAACAACGAAGGCAGCGATGCCGAAAAGGCCAACAGCCTCAACTTCTACAAACGTGTGAAAACGCAGCACCGCATCTTCACTAAGCGTATGAGCCTGTTCCCCATTCCACAGGAAGAGGTGAACCGCGACAAGCAGATTGTGCAGAACGAAGGATGGGCAGCCGAATAATATGTCATCCGGTATATTGATTTGTTAAGTTGACTGTTGCCACAGCATGGCCCGCGCCGTGTGGGCAACAGTCTTTTTTTTTGATCTTTCACATGACATATAACATATGTACGTTATCTTCACTCGCGAAGCGAGTTAAACTTCCTTTTTTAACTCCCGATAAACACTATTTATACAAAAACCAAATGAACAAAAAATCGTTTTTACTTAGCATTATGTTGCTGGCCATGCCCGCTATGCTATTGGCAAACCCCATAACCGAGGCCGAAGCCAAGCAACAGGCGGCCAAGTTTCTGGCCCAACGTATGCACAGTGGCGCACGACGCGCACCCCTAAAAGGCGGCACAAACCTTACGCTGGCTGGACAAACTAAGGGCTATTATGCCTATAACATAGGCCGAGGCAACGGCTTTGTTATGATGTCGGCCTCTGACCGCACACAGCCCATCTTAGGATATGCCGACGAAGGGCAGTTTAACCTCAGCAACGCCCCACAGCCCTTAAAGCAATATGTGCAGCGCCTATCGGCCATTGTCGAGGCGGCTGAACAAGGCAATGCACAGTTGGCACCACGCAAGTCGGCGGCACAAAGTGGAGTGGCCACGCCCGTATCGGTAGCCAAAAACTTTGTGCCCACACTGGTGTCGTGCCGCTGGAACCAAGGTTCGCCCTACAACCTTGAGTGTCCCAAATATACTGATGGCAATGGCAACCAACAAACAGCGGCCACAGGCTGCGTAGCCACCGCCATGGCGCAGATAGTGTATTACTGGAAATGGCCGAAGACCACCACCACCATGCCCGCCTACACCACCAACTGGAACAACCAAACAATAACCTACCCCGAGATGGCACCCACCAGCTTTATGTGGGATAAGATGAGCGACGTGTATAACGGCAACCAAAGTCAAGAGAGCCAACAGGCCGTAGCACACCTGATGCGAGCGTTAGGACATGGCGCTAAGATGGGATATGGCCCATCGTCGGGCGCCAACTCAGGCAATGCGGCTACCGCCCTACGCAATTATTTTGGCTACGACAAAAGCTCGTTCTATACCTCGCACGACAAGTATACGTACGAAGAGTGGGAAAACCTTATCTACAACGAGCTGGCAGCAGGCCGACCCGTGCTGATGAATGGCGACAACAGCGACCTCACAGGCGGACACGAATGGGTGTGCGATGGCTACGATGGCAACGGCCTCTTTCATATGAACTGGGGCTGGGGCGGCATGTGCGATGGCTACTTCATCCTCACCGTGATGTTTCCTGACCAGCAAGGCATAGGCGGAAGCACATCGAGCGATGGCTACAGCATGAGCCAAGGCATTGTGGTAGGCTTACAGCCCAATTACAGCGGCCAGGAGCAGCCCGAACAGCCCGAGGTGGTGCGCAACACCGTAACCAACCTTCGACCCCAACAAACCACGCTATCGCGCTCAAACACCGACCGCAACTTCTCGGTGCTCATACAATATTCAGCAGGCACTGATATGGGCCATGCCTACACCTTTAACAGTGGCTTCGGCCTGTATGATGCCGAGGGCAACGCCATAAAAGAGCCTATCGGCAAAGAAACCTTCGACATCTCGCCCGGCACCTGGTGGCCCACACGCGGCCTTACGGTGGTGTTTGGCAAGGGCTTGACCGATGGTACCTACTACATACGCAGCATCAGCCGAAAGAATGGCACAGAAGATTGGCTGCACACCGTAAACTTCAACACCACGTTTATAAAGGTGGTGATTGATGGCACCAAGGCGCAGCTCACCGTCTTTCCACGCACCGACATTACTGTGCAGAACCTCACGCTTGAAGGGGCGGGCACCGTGGGCGTAGAACAAAAGGTGAAGGCCACAATGACCAACAACTCTGAAACCGAATATTATCATAACACCTTCTTGCTGGTTGATGGCAACTTTGTGTCGGGCAACTGCATACAGATACCGGGCCTCTCAACACGCGATATATACTTTAAATATAAACCCGAATCGGCAGGCAAGCACACCTTGCAGGTTTCTACCTCAAAGAACGCCTCTGACGCCTTCTACACCACCACGGTTAACGTAAAGGCAGCGGTGACGAACAACCTGAAGGTGGCGAATCCTTTCTCGCTGCTGAAAACGTATAACGTAAATAACAAGAGCTCTATCTACGGCAATGTGATGAAGCTCGGCGTGAAGGTAACCAACGAGGGCAACGACACCTATTATAGTTATGTTGAGGCATCGCCGTGGGAACTGGATGGCAACGTATACTGGAAGCGTGGCAGCTATAAGCAAACCATAAAGTTAGAGCCAGGAGAGAGCACCACACTGACCTTCACCCTGCCCAACCTAAACCTGGGTAGCACCTACAACTTCCACATCGACACCGACAAAAGCAACAGTTCAAACTTGGGCAACTTTACCTTCGTGCAAGGCATCGACTACTGGACTGCCGATGGTGCCGCCAACGCAGCGCCCACCAAAGGCTTTAAGGTTACACCCGATATGGTGGCCGTGCATGTGCCTGGCAAGCTAAACGTGCCCACCGTTGCGTTTGAGGGCACACCAGCGGCCAATGCCACCCTGTTCTTCGACGAGGGCGCACAGATAAACAACCGCGTGCTGACCATTTTAAAACGCAAGGTGCCCAACATTGTGATGGGCGACAACGCCGAACAACTGACGCTGACCGACGGCCAGCCCTTCTACTTTCCCTACAACTTTAAGGCAAACAACGTGACCTATGTGCGTGCCGCCGAGCGCAATGCCAACGCCTGTATGACCATAGCCCTGCCCTTTGCACCACAAACCGTTGAGGCTGATGGCACACCGCTAAGCTTTGTTCAAAGCGCCGATGATGCCGTGGGAGCACTGGCAGCTGAGGAGTTTACATCGGCACAAGGCACTACCGTAAACTTTACATTGGCACCAGAACTGAAGCCTAACCGCCCCTATCTGCTTACCATAAAGGGCGAGACAGGCGCCACCAGCTTCGACCAAACAGGCAAAACGCTGACCTTTAAAGCCACCGATGCCGCCATCGAGGCCACCGAAAGCATCTCGACCTATAGCACAAACTATCGCTTATTGGGCCTTTACAGCGCCACCAGCATGCCTAACGCCTACGTGCTCACACCCGACGGCACCACCTTCGTGCAACAAGCTGAGGCCACGCTACAGCCATTCTCGGCCGTGTTTGTGGCCAATAACGACGAGGCACTGCAAGCCAAGACCCTTCAGGTGGGCAGACTTATAAGCACAGGCATCAACACCCTTGTGCACGAAAAGGCTACTAACGCTAACGATGCCATCTATACACTAAGCGGACAAAAGCTGACGAATAACCGCTCACTATCTTCGCTGCCCAAGGGCATCTACATTATTGGAGGACGAAAAGTGGTGAAGAAATAAGCATGGCCTACTTTGAGGACACATTTCGTTCTACTTAGAGAAAATTAATATTGAGGATAATTT
>ERZ1034753.63-NODE-63-length-36727-cov-9.391279_pt1 | contig 36727 bp, 28 predicted proteins | sample MGYA00520702_ERZ1034753 | MGnify/ENA primary metagenome ERZ1034753 (study PRJEB33766, sample SAMN09781700) | gut metagenome | biome: gut microbiome | host: Homo sapiens | place: Madagascar | study: EMG produced TPA metagenomics assembly of the PRJNA485056 data set...
GTCCGTCAACATCTTGCAGACCGATAGCCGTGCGCCATGCCGAAGCCCTTTCGCGTTTATGTGGTTCAGCCACACGCTCGTAGGATTCGAAATCTATGTATTGTTGTTTGCTCTTATCAGTCATTATTGCCAACCTTTATGTTTTCTAACTTACACACAAAAGGAATATACCTATTGCTGCCTCTCCTTTGTGCTTTCAGTATATCATACTCTCCTAAATCTGCTGGCTTTTCTGAATTGTACTCTATGAGTAGATACTGCTTGGCATCCTTTTCTTGTCTAATCAAGAAACCATCCGGGATATCCTGTTTACTCACAAGCCGAGTGGGCACAGTCAACTCAAAAGGCGTAGCTTCACTATTCTTCCAATAATGGAACATAATATAGCGAACACTGTTGAACGCCTTAATAGCTTCTGCCGACAAATTATCTTCTTTTATTCCTAATGCTATTTTACCAAAAGTTTCAGTTCTCTTCCTTGCAATAGGTGAGATTGCATACATCAGCACTAAGTCCAAGTCACCTGTAAGCAATTCTTCTCTTTTTGTGTTGCAAAGACGTACTTCAAGACTTCCTGGAATAATAATATCCTCAGCAACCATCATGGGCTGGTCTTTAAAATCTTTAAACGAATATGGCTTGGCAGAAGACAGCAAGGATGGCTTAGGCTGCTGATTACTCTTGTAATTTACCACCTGTGCCATTACTCCTTCTACAGTCTCATTATTCCACTGTGGTGGGTAGCCATTTTTGAAAAGCAAAATCTTCAAGTCATTATCAAGTTTTCCCTTCAAGTTTGTATTATTCAAGAAATCAGCATAGACCGTTGAGCCATCAACCAATACTTTGATTTTCTTGGCAAGTTCCTTACAACGATCATCATCATAAATAAAGCCTTTCTTGTCGCGCATCATTACAAGAACATCATAGAAAACCTTCTCTTCAAAAGAGATTCCCAATTTCTCGAAACTCTTTTTGTCATCTTCCATTTCACACATGATTTCAAGCAACCGGTCACTTAGAGAATTCACACGTTCATCCACGATTTTCCCTATTTCGGAAATAGTAGAAGTTGCTACCTCATTAGCATATTCGCGATTATTGTATTGGTCAATGACTTGTTGCAACAATTTGTCGTAAACCTCTGCCCTCGTGCGGTTTGTTTTGCCATACTCCGTGATGCTTTTCCGTAGAAGTTTAACCAACAATTCAAAACGAGTATTTGGCAAAGTCACTTGCTCCAACTCTTCCTTAAACTTTTCACTATAAATATCTTCCTCACCGCCATCTTTTTCTAGTACTATCTCAACGCTGCTGCATCCAATGGCTTCCTTTACCATCTGCTCTACATGTCGATTCATCGACTGGACATTATGCTGGACATCAGTCATCTTGCCAAGGAAACCTGCAATACCCATGAGACATTGAGCCCATTTCGTTTCTATATCGTCTATCATAGGTGTGCCATTTTCCTTCAAAGCATTCTTTACGATATTATAAGCAGCACGCATTCTTTTTACATGACCAAGGAAAAGGGTTTTCATAGAAGGATTCTTCTTTGTACCCTTTGCCGAGTGTTCCAATATATACTCCGCAGCATCTTGCAGGAACTTTAATCTTTCCGCAGCACTTCCACTAAAGAAAAGCTCAAAGACAAGTCCTTGCATCAGCCCTCGCAAGATACTAAGTTCATTCTTGAATATTTTGTATGATGTATCTTCATCCCCTATTTCTATCGAGTCACCATTATATTTTTTTATGGCTGCCTTCATGTTTTCACGAATGCCCAAGTAGTCAACAATCAATCCGCAATCCTTTGTCTTATAACGACGGTTTACACGGCTGATTGTCTGAATGAGGGTGTGTTTTGAGAGTGGCTTATCATTGTAGAGTACCTTTAGACAAGGCACATCAAAGCCCGTAATCCACATATCCACAACTATAGCCATCTGAAAATTCGACTTGTCATCCTTGAAACACCCTTCAAGTGTTTTCCTGTAGGCTTCCGTACCAAAAGCATCCCATTCTGCCTTGCTGTCTTTGTTTTTGTCGCGAGTGCAAATAATGTTCAGCATCTGAACTGCTTCCATCTTATCAAGTTCTTCCTTTGTATAAAGGCTTTCATCCAACGCTTTCTTTTTCTCACCCCATTCCGGACGTATAGCGAGAATCTTCTGATAAAGATCAAATGCGATATGGCGGTCGCTGCTGACAATCATTGCTTTCTGCACAAGGTCTGGTTCAAGGTCACGCAAATGTTCGTAATGTGTAACAATATCCCTTGCCATACGTTCCAAGCGTTGCTCATTAGCAAGAATAACCTTCATTTGGCTCATGTCATCCTTACTTTTGTCAACACCCTCTGCCGATACACCCTCCGCCTCACATTTCTTATAATATTCCTCCACTTTTTTGGCTTGTTCTGAATTGAGATACACACGAGCCAATCGAGCATTATAAGTAATCGGAACGGTTATCTTATCATTCTTCGCCTCTTCCATGGTGTAGCGATCTACCTCTGCTCCGAACACCTGAATAGTTTCTTCTACAGGAGTTCCAGTAAAGCCCACAAAGGTTGCGCATGGCAACGCCCTATGCAGTTGTTGCGCAAAAGATTCTGTAAAGAAAGCACCAATCTTTTCGTTATTTGATTTCAGTACACTTTTATCATTCCCATTTGATTGGGCATTTATCCTCATACTGCTGCCCATATTCACTTGGGTGCGATGAGCCTCGTCACTCAAGCAAACAATATTTGTTCTATTAGAGAGCATACCTTCGCCCTCGGAAAACTTCTGAATAGTAGTTACATACAGACCTCCTCCAAGATTGGTTCGCAGTTCGTCTCTCAACTCACTACGGCTATCAAACACCTTTATATTAGAGTCCTCCAGATAAGTCATGGCATTACAGAACAACTCACCGCTTTGGTCTTCAAGGTCGCTACGGTCTACAATCACAATTATCGTAGGATTGTTCATTCTTGATGCATAACGACACATCAACTGGCGGGCAAGAAAAAGCATCGTATGTGTTTTGCCACATCCTGTCGCTCCAAAATAAGTACCACCTTTTCCATTGCCTCCTGCAGAATGCAACGCCCTGAAAATATTCTCACGAAGTTTACGCGTAGCAAAGAACTGAGGATAGCGGCAAACGATTTCTATCTCCTTCTGCGCCAAAGCTTCGTCGGCGAAATAGACATAATCACGTAGAATTTCCAAAATACGCACAGGCGACAAAGCTCCCTTAACAAGCATAAGCATTTCATCTATGCCCACACGCCCATTAGGGTCTTCATTTTCTACTTTCTTCCAAGCGTAATAATACTCTTCTGGGGTGAACTGGCTACCCATACGAGTATTCGATCCATCGCTGATAACCGTCAGAGCTGCATATTTGAGCATCGAAGGAACATCTCTACGATAACGGACACAAATCTGCTCCCATGCATCACTTATTGTTGCATTAGGGTCAGCAGGATTCTTTAGTTCAATCACACAAACAGGGATTCCGTTTATCATCAACACTATGTCAGGCCTGCGGTTTTCATCACCTTCCACCATTTCAAATTGGTTGACACAACGAAATACATTCGCATTTCTTACATCCGTAGCATCAAAATCTATATAACGCACCTTGAATGTGTCACTGCCATCAAGTGGCTGATAATCGTAACCTTGGTGGCAGACAAGCTTATGCACAGCTCTTGCTGTCAGATAATCGTTGGCTTCACTTGTGTTACGAAGATTAGCTATGATTTGGTCATAGTCTTGCTCACTCAGTTTTTTGTCCGCATAATGCGCCTTCAAGTAATTGCGCAGGTCGGGTTCATAGAGAGCATCAGTAATTTTTCTGCCCACTAACTCTTGACCTGGCGTATAAGTCCATCCTTCCTCATAGAGTTGTTCTGCAAAGACTTTCTCATACTCGCTTTCATGAAACCTTACGTTAATCATAATCGTCTATTTGAATTTGTTCACATCGTTGAAATAGCTATATTTCTCCAGAAGTTTCCAATACTCGGGCTTCTTGAAGTTCAGGAGCATATTCTGCATTTCTTTTTCTTTCACATTGGCGGGAACACCAAGTTCATTAAGAAGCACCTCAATTGTTGACTTTCTGTTTTTATCTTTGCATGATAGGTTGTTGCTTGACAAGTAGAACCATATTCTTCTAATAGCTTTCAGTTCCATGCAGTCAAGTCCCAGCTTAGTCAATGTAGGGACAACCAGTTCTGGGTCTTCTGACCAAGTTATGCTTCCATCAGCCCTGTAAGTTACTTCGGCTGATATGTTCTTTCGGAACACGAGTGGATGCACAAACTTTTCACCTCTGTAATTATTGCAGCATTTTGATGAACCTGTTGGAAGATACCCAAAACATGATGGAATAAGATTCTCATAAGCAATGGTATGTGGGAATGGCGGCACTTCCTTGGGATTTTCCAGGAAATCTTTGGCTAACATCATGTTATCTTTTTGAAGTTCACTCTCCATTTGGAAGTATTCGTCATACTTGTCCTTGGTTTTTGTGGAGTTAAGGATAACATGCTCCAATGTGGTGCCCTTTATATCCCTCATGCAATAGCAACACCTATGGTTGTTGTCCTCAAGAAGTTTCTCTACAAAAGCATTTTTACACTCAGGATCTGCCCTGAATGCAGCATACAAGTCATCTGGGAATTTCCCGTCCTCATCGAAACGACGTTTCAGAAAATCCCTAATGAGTTTGTGTGCCCAAAGACGGCTTTTGTTCTTATCTATATATTCCATTTGCCTACTTTTGGAGTTCTTCTATCAGTTTGCTGTTCTTCCCGACCTTGTCTTCTATCATTGCAACCACTCGCTTCATACGGTCTTTGTCGCCATTTTCTTTCCAGTACCAATATGAGTTGACAAGTTCTGCCAGCATTGAGTTTCTTACGGGAGATTCCATTTGGTCTTCAAGCAAGCTGTTGTAATCTATGCCATACGAATTTGCCAATTTATTGTATTCGGTCGAATTGTCATCGGCTCTTCTCAGTTGATAGACAACATTGTCTTCATCCTGTTTGAAGTTTGACAGCACAACAGGAGAATGAGTAGATACGACGAACTGCATTCTTGGGAACGCACGAAGCAGACGGTCCAGTATTTCCTGCGCCAAAGAAGGATGCAAATGAAGATCTACCTCATCGATAAAGCATATTCCTGATGGATTACAGTTGTTGTTTAGCAAAAAAGCTCTGTTTGCCAAGTCAAAAGCAATATCCAACGCTCGTCTGTAGCCTGCAGGAAGTGATTCAAAATCAGACACCATACCATTGGCAAACAGAAGTACAGGAATATCTTCTTTGCCCCGTGACATTACAGTAATCTCTTTCAGCTCAAAATCTTTATTCTCCACAGCATCTTGCAATGGCGCAGCGAATGCTTTCAAGCATCCGCTAACAGCACTAAGGTATTCAGCCTCATGCTTGTTGGAATGACCATATTTGTCATTTTTCCATTGCATGGCGAAGTATTGCTGCCAAACCAACCCGCAGTCACGAGGATCGTCCCAGTTGTAATAACCTGCAGATTGTGAAATTCCAAACTCTGAGTTCAGTAAATCTTGAATTTTCTTTCCGATAGTTGCCTTTTCATGAGGAAAGGAGTCAGAATAGAAAGCAAGAACCGGTAGATCTTCAAGCGTGTTATAATGCTTCCAAAAGCGGATAGCCTCTGGCGTGAAGAGTTCCTTCATTCCTGAAGACATACTTTCTCGACGAAATACCACATCCAAAGGGGCATCTTCTCCTACCTCTATTGTGGTTTCTATTTGAACAGGAAATGTGCCTTCGCTTGCCTGTGTTCCATCTTGCTTGATTTTTCTGATAGCATCAGTGGTTTCAAAGCTCTTAACCTTTTGAATGGTATTTGCAATAAAGTTGCTTTGGCTTACCTTGGAACTCTTTGTAAAGATAAAACTTAACGACTGCTTAAGGGCTGTTATCATATTAGTCTTACCCATACCATTCTTACCAATCAGCACGGTTGTCCGCTTGCCCAAATCAAGGTTAAGATGCTCGTAATTGCGATAATTCTGAAGTCTTATATTTTTGATATACATAACTTAATGCCATTTTATAAATGATTACTTGTTGCTTTCTGCTTCATGGATGATATGCTGCATCAAGGCAGGACATATCTCCCGACTCAACCTGTCTGCTTCCTCCGCTATGCGCTTCGCTTCTTCTGCGCAACGATAGATATTGACTATGGAACGCTGGACTTCTATAGGGGGGAGAGGAATTTTGATTTCTGTTAACCTCTTCCATTGTAAATTACCTCTTACTGAACCATCGGTCTTAAACCAAGCCAATCTATCAGTCTCTTTTGAATTAAAGAATATATATAGATATTCTTCTAAGAGTTCTTTGTGTTTATCGTCTTTAATACGAAATACCGTATATGCAGATGTTACAACCAAGTTCTTACTTGTATGGTTGAAAGCTACAGGAATTCTTTCATCACGACCGATATGCATGAGATTTGTTGCAAAATATCGTGGCAATACCAAAGAATAGCCAGAAATATCAGTTGTTTCTAAATTAGCCTTGCTGGGAATAAATTCTTTATTTATATTAACACCAGACACTACCGCTTCATTAGTTCCACACTTTTCCGTGTATTGCTCTATCAGTTCAGAAAGAGGGACAAGAGGACAACCAATACTTTCATTTAGAAGTAAGTTTGCCTTTTCTAAATCTTTCATCCGTTTAGCATTACTTTCTTCCATTGACACAATATTCTCTACGACAGAAAGGCTTTCCTCTCCTATACTTTCTTTTGATATAGATGGACTATTATGTATGAAGTTTATATATTTACTTGGTGCAAGGCTCCACCCATTAGCCTCAATCTCATCAATCGAAGCTGCATGATAGAGTTCTGGCTTATCGTATGGCTCCATTTCCGTATAAGTCTGCCAACCATGATAAATGTCGCAAATCGCCTTAATCTGTTCCTCATTGAATACCACGAATGTTTTCTTTGACTTATCAGTCTTGATGGTGCTATTGTTCTGATTCCATGTGCGCAAATCTACAAACAGCACCTCATTCTCACGATTGCGCAACTGGCGACCATTGCGCAAGCCACCCTTCTTGTCCTGATTCAAAATCCAAAGGGTAACACTTGTGTCAGTAGAATAGAACATCTCACGTGGTAAGATAAAGATAGCTTCCACCTTGTCGTTCTTGATAAGCTGTTCACGTATAGCCAAAGTATCCTCATCTTCCAAAGCACCATTGCTAAGCAAGAATCCTGCAACGCCTTTCGTTTGGTCAAGATGATAAAGCATGTGCAAGATCCAAGCATAGTTGGCATTGCCCACAGGAGGCAGTCCATAACCATTCCAACGAATGTCTTTGGTAAGTTTCTCGTCTGTTCGCCAATCCTTTAGGTTGAATGGCGGATTTGCCATGATGTAGTCGGCACGAAGATTGGGATGCTTGTCGTTAGTGAACGAAGAAGCATTACTATCTCCCAAGTGATAGCTGATGCCACGAGCAGCTAAGTTCATCTTTGCCAGTCGGTAAGTGTCAGGGTCACTTTCCTGCCCATATACGCTTACATTGCGCTTGTTGCCGCCATGAGCCTCAATGAGACGCACGCTCTGCACGAACATACCACCACTACCGCAGCATGGGTCATAGATGGTGCCATCGTAAGGCTCTATAAGATTAGCAATCAACTCAACAATGCTTTGGGGTGTATAAAACTCACCATCCTCCTTCGTGGCATTGACCGCAAACTGCTGTAAGAAATACTCATACACACGTCCAATAAGGTCAACATCCTTGAAGTTGCGAGGGTCTATCTTATTCACGTCGTCCATTACGCCTTTCAAAACAGCAGGTTCCAAACGAGCATTGACAAAGAGGTTGGAAGGCAAGGCGTTCTTCAAATTTTTCTCTGTCTCCATCAACTTCGTAATACCATTGTCCAAGCTGATGGCACGATCGGAAGCAGGTAAAGAATTTAGTTTATCCCAATTGTATTCATCTTGTAAGAAAAACACACCATCTTGTTCATACGATGATTTGTTCTGCTGCATGATGCCAATAAAATCATCCTCTTCAGCAGACAACTCGTCACCAACTTGTTTGCCCAATTGTGACAGTACATCAGCTTTAATCTTCTCCTTCTGTTCATTGAAGCGTGAGCAGATAAAACGGAGAAAGACAAGCGTAAGCAGCATATCACGTTTCGTAGTCATGTTAGCATTACCACGCAACTTGTTACGACACTCAAATAGAATGTCCTCCAACGTCTGCTGCTTCGCAGCTTTCTTCTTTGTTATCTTCTTTGCTTTGGATACTTTTATCTCTTTAGTTTCTTTTTCCATTGTCATCAAATTATACTACTTTTCATACCCCTCATAATAATAGCTCTGCTCAATTCCCTTGAATATCACCTCGCGGCTCTCCGTGTCTGAAGTTAGGTTCTGCGAGAGGAGATAACGCAGTTCGAGGTCATTGATGGGTGAGCGTTCCATGGCCGAGAGGTATTGGTCTTTGTCCACATACTGCCAATTGACCACCTTACCGAGGGAGCGTTTCAGTATCATATCGAGCCAAATGCGGGTGGAACGACCGTTGCCCTCCATGAAAGGATGACACACATTCATCTCGACATATTTTTCAATGATATGCTCAAAGGAATCTTCAGGCATTTTCTCTACGGCAGCGAGGGCTGCATCAAGATAAAGACTATTGGCAAAGCGGAAACTGCCTTTGGCTATATTCTTATCGCGGATGACGCCAGCAAACGGGTATAGACCATCAAACAGATAATGATGTATCTGCTGAAGACCTACTGTAGTTCCGACTGGAATTCTATCTATATCGCCCGACTCATAGAGGCGGTGTGCGTTATCTAACGATTTTTCGTCTATTTCCTTTGTTGTCATAATCTTCTAATTGTATTCGTCTTACTGGTTTGATGAGATGTTAAGAAGTTTCTCCGCTTCTATCTCAATGCGGCTTTTCTTTGTCTGCACGATGAGCGAGCGTACATCAACATCGAGTGCCTCTGCCACTTGCACAAGTGTTTCAAGGCTCGGTTGCGAATAGTTGGTACACCATTTACTCACTGTTGCAGGATCTTTATCCAATTGGTCTGCCAACCACTTCGCAGTTCGTTTGTTTTCTACCAATACTATTTTTATGCGATTGATGTCTTTCTTTGCCATATCCTTTCATGTGTTTCTTGATTTACAAAGGTAAAAATTATTTTGGATAATCAAGAAAGATTATGGAAATAATCATCCAAGTTATTGCGTTTTACATCAATTTTTCTATAAAATATGACTAATTCAAGGTTTCATTTGACTAATGTGTATCGTCTCTCAAGATACATACTCGCATTCTTAAGCATATATTATTGCAGCGTTTTAATTACCTTTATAAGCTTTAGATAACGTATGCGTTCGATTTATGCTTGCTATCAAATGTACGTATGCTTGCTATCAAATGTACGTATGCTTGCTATCAAATGTATGTATGCTTGCTTGCCGATATTTAATATCTATTCGTCATCTTAAAGATCAATGTGCCTCCATTCATTATAGCTGTGTAGTCGATATGGTTGGTCTTTAGTTTCTTGCCGTTTAGAGTTATGCTTTCAACATATTTATTCGTTTCTGACAGTCCGTCGGCAATAATTGTAAATGTCTTTCCATTCTGAAGGTGTATGGTTATCTTCTTCATTTGTGGAGCGCCAAACACATACTGACCGCTCACAGGATTTACTGGATAGAAGCCCATAGCCGACAGCATATACCATGCCGACATCTGTCCACAGTCGTCGTTGCCGCATAGACCGTCTACTGTAGGACGATACTGAGTGTTGAATATCTGGCGTATCAGCTCTTGTGTGCGCCATGGACGACCTGCCAATGTATATAGATAAGCTACGTGGTGAGACGGTTCGTTGCCATGGGCATATTGTCCTATCAGACCAGTTACATCGGCCAGTTTGCTCTTAAGTTGCAGCGAGAAGAACTGGTCAAGCTTCTTCAAGAACGGCTTGTTGCCGCCAAAGAGTTTTATCAGTCCTGGTATGTCGTGTTGTACTTGCCATGTATACTGCCATGCATTACCTTCGGTATAGTCACCTCCTATACTCTCGGCATGTGCAAGGTCGCTCGGGTTGAATGGAGTCTTCCATGTGCCGTTAGATAGGCGTGGGCGCATAAAACCAGTAGACTTGTCAAACAGATTCTTGTAGAATTGCGAGCGGCGCTCAAAGTATTGTTGGTCTTCTTTCTTGCCCATAAGACGTGCCATGTCGGCTGCACAATAGTCGTCGTACATTGACTCGAGCGATGATGATACCGATTCTGATTTGATGATGTCGGTAGGCAGATAGCCATACTTTGTGTATGTTTCCCAGTTGCTTTTTAGCTTATGCGATATTGTCTGTGTGTTTTTTATAGCCTTGAAAGCACGCTCGGCATCGAATCCACGGAATCCCTTATGATAGGCTTCTGCCACTATTGATACAGCATGATTGCCTACCATACAATAGTTTTCCTTGCCCCACAATCCCCATATAGGCAGAAAACCTTGTACCTCGGCTTGCTCTACAAGTGAGCTAACCATAGCGTCTACACGGTCGGGCATAACAATTGTGTAGAACGGATGAGCTGCACGGTATGTGTCCCAGCAAGAGAAGGTGGAGTAGAACAGTCCGTTTTCCGCCTTTACTATCTTATCGGCTGCATTGCGGTACATTCCGTCAACATCGGCTATTTGGTTAGGCTGTATAAGCGCATGGTAGAATGATGTGTAAAAGTTCTTCTTCTGGTCGTCGGTACCTTCGATGTCGATACGTTTTAGATACTTGTTCCACTCGTTATTGGCAGATTGCTTTACGGCAGCAAAGTCCCAGTAAGGAACTTCTGTATATAGATTCTTTTTAGCTCCATCAACACTTGTAGTAGACATAGCTATCTTCATAAGCAACTGTTCGCCTTGCTCTATACCATCGAATGTGGCTACTATACGGTCGCCTTTTTCTGTATCAGCAGCTTTGTTAAGTGTTATGTGGCTTGCTACAGGGCGGTTGAACTTAATAATGAAGAAGTAGTCTTGTTTTACCCATACGGTGTTCTGTACATGTCCTACAAGTGTGTATGCATCCTCCCAGTGGGTTTCGCAACGATTTACTTGTGAGTGATATTGTTTGTCGTTCCATGCAGGACCGTGCTGAAGGTCAATAAGTACAGAAGTAGAGTCGGTGCTGTCGTATGTATAACGGTGAAAAGCCACATGTGCCGAGGCTGTTAGTTCTGCCTTGACTTTGGTATCGGTAAGGTATACAGAGTAATAGCCTGGTGTAGCAAACTCTTGTGTCTTGTAGAAATGTGATCGGTATTCGTCCCAAGAGCGTGTGCGTTTGCCGGTAGATGGCATTACGAGAATATCGCCAAGATCCATGCAACCAGTACCGTTGAGATGGTCTTGTGTGAATCCCCATATTATAGAGTCGCTATAAACATATTCTGAACAATAGCGCCACCCGATACCGCCAGTTACTGGACTCGTCTGTATCATGCCAAACGGTCGGCAAGCTCCAGGAAAAGTGTGACCATTGTCGGCATTGCCAACAAAAGGGTCTACATATTTAGTGTATTCTGTTTGTCTTGCAAAGGCTTGTTGTGCAACAATACCTAATAGAAATATAGCCGTAAAGGCATATCTGTAGATTAAGGATTTAGGTTTGTTCATATTACTTTAGTTTATATTATTACTGTTTGCAAATTTAGCTAAATTTATCAGGTTGAACAAGTCAACAAAATTTATTTTACTGCTAAAGCTTCATCAAATAATATATTTTATTTACCTTTGTATATGTCTAAATTGCTGACATTGGGTTTAACGTTAAAACACAGAATATTATGATAATACATGTTGCCAATCCTATTTACGACTCCGTGTTTAAGTATATTATGGAGGATGAGCGCATAGCCAAGACTATGCTGTCGGCATTGTTGAAGAAAGAAGTGGTTCATGTGACGGTACGTCCGCATGAATACAGCAATACAACACGAGACACGCTGTCTATGTTTCGCATTGACTTTGCTGCTACAGTACGTGAGCGCGAAGGCAATGAGATAAAGGACCGTATTGTGCTGATAGAATTGCAGAAAACGTGGCTTAATACCGAGACGCTGCGTTTTCGCCAGTATTTGGGAGCTCAGTACAGCAATAAAAACAATATACGCGAAGCCGAAGATAAAGGTTTTGCCTACCCAATGGTGGCTGTTTATTTGCTCGGGCATAGGGTTGGCAACATAAAGGAGCCTATTGTATATGTCAACCACGACGTGTTCGACTATAACGGAAACGTTGTTGAGGATGGTAATATGGAGCCTTTTGTGGAGAGTCTTACACACAATAGTATTATTGTACAGATACCACTACTACATGGTAATGTGAACAATAGACTTGAGAAGGTGCTTAGTGTGTTCGATCAGACTTTGGTTGATGGTGACACTCAGCAGGTACTTAAGATTGACGAGGACAAGTTTGCAGACGATAACGATATGCTATATGTGCTACATAAATTGACGGCTGCTGCAGCAAACTCGGAAATGAGACAAGATATGAATGTGGAGGACGAATACTATAAAGCTATTGAAGACCGTGATACAGCTATTATGCAGAGGGATAAAATGCTGAAAGAGAGAGATTGCAAGATGGCTCAAATGGACGAACGTTTATCTCAGCAAAGTGAACAGTTGTCTCAGCAAAGTGAACAGTTGTCTCAGCAAAGTGAACAGTTACGTAATATGGCTAAGGCCTTATTTGTAAGTGGTCTTTCTGTTGAGCAAATCTCTAATATGACAGGAATAGACATTGATATCATTGCAAAATTTATAGGATAATAATAAGTTAGATAAGTATCTAATATAAATCTTAGATACTATAAGCAATATGTATACTATAAAGAAAAAGGGTGGGGTGCATCGCTGCAGCCCACCCCTAAAATAATTAGAGAGTTATAAAAAATTAAGTTCTTATTAATTTTCTCATTTTACTCTGCAGCCTGAAGCTGCTCAATAATTTTCATACCCTCATCCACAGCTTGCATGTTGAGCGGAATAAGGTTATGGTGACGCTCAGGCAGAGTCTTGAATAGAGCCTTGTTCAGACCTTCGGTGCTAACGATAGGGCAAACTTTAAGCAGTCCACCAAGCACAATCATATTAAACACCTTAGAGTTCTTCAGTTCGGCAGCCTTGTCCATAGCGTCGATACGATATACATTGATGTCCTTACGTGTAGGAGCGTTAATAATACCGAATCCGTCGTATATAAGAATACCGCCGGGTTTGATTTTATGCTCAAACTTGTCGAGCGATGGTTGGTTCAGCACGATAGCCACATCGTAGTGGCTAAGGATAGGTGACGAAATGCGTTCGTCGCTTACAATAACAGTAACGTTGGCTGTACCGCCACGTTGTTCTGGTCCGTAAGCTGGCATCCATGTTACCTCTTTATCTTCCATTAGTCCGGAGTAGGCAAGAATCTTGCCCATAGAGAGTACACCCTGTCCTCCGAAGCCTGCAATGATTATTTCTGCTTTCATAGGTTTGTCGTGTCTTTTAAGTCACCTTTGGGGTACTGTTTAAACATGTTTTCTTCCATCCACTTATTGGCATTAACTGGCGACATCTTCCAGCCGCTGTTGCATGTAGCAACAATCTCGACTAATGACGAGCCCTTGCCTTCCATAGAAGCGGTAAATGCCTTCTTGATAGCAGCCTTAGCCTTGCGGATAGATGCCACATTCTCTACACTCTGTCTTGATACATAGCATGTACCTGGCAGTGTGACAGCTATCTCAGATAGATTAAGTGGCCATCCATGCAGTTTTGGGTCACGTCCGTAAGGGCAAGTAGAAGTCTTCTGACCAATAAGAGTAGTTGGCGCCATCTGTCCACCAGTCATACCATAAATGGCATTGTTGATGAATATTAGTGTGATGTTCTCGCCACGGTTCAGGGCATGTATACTCTCGGCAGTACCGATACAAGCCATATCGCCGTCACCTTGATATGTAAATACAAGTCGGTCTGGCCACAATCGCTTTATGGCTGTAGCGCAAGCTGGTGCACGTCCGTGTGCAGCCTCTTGCCAATCTATATCTATATAATTGTAGGCAAAAACAGCACAGCCAACAGGGCTAACGCCAACAGCCTTTTTCTGCATGCCCATTTCCTCGATAACCTCTGCCACGAGTTTGTGAACCATACCATGTGAGCATCCAGCACAATAGTGCATGTGGGTGTCATTGAGAAGATCCGGTTTCTTATAGACCAGATTCTCTGGTGATATTATATCGTTCATACCAATTTCTCCTTTAAAACGTTAACCATTTCTTCCGGCTCTGGCACGATGCCACCGAGTCGACCATAATGCACTACTGGCACGCTACCGCTAACAGCAAGCTTAACGTCGTCAACCATTTGACCTGCGTTAATCTCGGCTACCAATATGCCCTTGACATTCTTTGCAGCTGCCTCAATCTCTTTAGATGGGAAAGGCCACAATGTAATAGGTCGCAACAAACCAACCTTGATGCCTTTTTTGCGAGCCATCTCGATAGCTTTCTCTGCTATACGTGCAGCACTACCAAATGCTACAATCATATAGTCGGCGTCGTCCATAAACTTTGTCTCGTAGCGCACCTCGTTCTCACGTATAGTCTTATACTTCTCCTGAAGGTGGATGTTGCGCTCCTCCATAACCTCCGACTTCAGTTCAAGAGATGTTATAACGTTGCGTTTGCGGCTACCATCGCATCCTGTAGAAGCCCAAGGACATTCTTTCAGAATCTCTTCCTCGGTGCGACGTGGCTTGAAAGGAGGCAACACTACCTTCTCCATCATCTGTCCGATTACACCGTCGCTAAGAATCATAGTCGGTGTGCGATACTTAAAGGCAAGTGTAAAGGCAAGGTCTACAAAGTCGGCCATCTCCTGTACCGAGTTTGGCGCAAGTACAATGACATAGTAGTCGCCATTGCCACCACCACGTGTTGCCTGGAAGTAGTCGCTCTGTGAAGGTTGTATAGTACCAAGACCAGGACCGCCACGCTGTACATTTACGATAAGTCCAGGAACCTCGGCTCCAGCCATATAGCTGATACCTTCTTGCATAAGCGATACGCCAGGACTTGAAGAAGATGTCATAACCTTCTTGCCGGCACCTCCACCGCCATATACCATGTTAATAGATGCCACCTCGCTCTCTGCTTGAACCACAACCATACCGGTAGTTTCCCAAGGTTTAAGTTCAGCAAGTGTTTCGATGACTTCGGTTTGTGGAGTGATAGGATAGCCAAAGTATCCGTCTACACCACAGCGAATAGCAGCGTGGGCAAGAGCCTCGTTGCCTTTCATAAGTTTAACTTCTTGTTCTGCCATAGTGATTAGTCCTCCATTTTTTTACGATAAACAGTGATACATCCATCGGGGCATACAATTCCGCACGAAGCGCAACCGATGCAGTCGTCAGGATTTACCGCCTCTGCATAGCGATAGCCATGCACGTTGACAGTTTTCGCTGTCAGAGCAATTACTTGTTTAGGGCACGCCACCACACATAAGGAGCAACCCTTGCAGCGGTCGGTGTTGACCACGATGGCACCTTTAATTTTTCCCATAATGATTGTATTTAGAAATAAGGGTTTTTAAGTTGTTTTATAGGCGTCTTTTTTACTAACCTTTATTTTTAAGGATTGTACATATCTTTACAACGATAAGCAAGAATGTCGTCGAGCATACGTTTAGCCTCAACAGCCGGCGACTGCGGGTCAAGAGCTATAGCCTCGAGATAGTTGTCGAGAGCATGTTGCCAGTCGCCCTTGCGTCTGTATTCATTGCCAAGCTTGTAGAATTCGTCTGCTGTCATACTTGTTTTAGTATTTATATTCTTGCTTTTATTTGTAATATTCTTTCTTGCCTGCTGCCAGTGTGTTCTTCATAAGCGAGCATATTGTCATAGGTCCGACACCACCAGGAACTGGTGTTATGAAGGAGCACTTAGGTGCAACCTCGTCAAACTTAACGTCACCGTTCAGTCGGAAACCGCTCTTTCTTGAAGCGTCGGGCACACGTGTTGTGCCTACGTCTATTACCACTGCACCTTCCTTTACCATGTCGGCTGTAACAAAGTTGGGTTTGCCTATAGCAGCAATAATGATGTCGGCATCAAGACATTCCTTTTTGATGTCCTTGGTGTGCGAGTGACATACAACCACTGTTGAGTCGCCATATTGTTTCTGCATCATAAGCTGTGCCATTGGTTTGCCAACGATGTTGCTTCGTCCGAGTACCACGCATTTCTTGCCTGATGTCTCTATGTTATAGCGCTTAAGCAATGTTATAATACCCAATGGAGTTGCCGATACGAAGCAAGGCAGACCTATAGCCATGCGTCCGACATTGATAGGATGGAAGCCATCGACATCCTTGCGGTAGTCGATAGCCTCAATTATCTTTTGTTCGTCGATATGCTTAGGCAATGGCAGCTGTACGATGAATCCGTCAACATCCTCGTTCTGGTTAAGACGGTCTACACAAGATAGAAGTTCCTCCTCTGTAACATCGGCTTCGTATCGTATAAGTGTCGACTTAAAGCCACACTTCTCGCATGCCAATACCTTGTTCTTGACGTATGTTTCCGAACCTCCGTCATGACCAACGAGTACAGCAGCCAAGTGGGGCTGTTTGCCGCCTGCTGCAATAATGTCCTTCACCTCTTTGGCTATTTCAGCCTTAATGGTTTCGGCAGTTGCTTTTCCGTCTATCAGTTGCATATTCTATTGTTATTTAAAATTTCGGCATTCCAGGCATACCTTTCATCTTGCCCATCATTCCAGCCATCTTAGCCATGTTAGTGCCAGTAACAAGCTTCATCATCTTGCGGGTTTGGTCAAACTGCTTAATCAGGCGGTTAACATCCTGAATATTAGTTCCGCTACCCTTGGCAATGCGCATACGGCGACTCTGGCTGAGTATTTCGGGGTTGGTACGCTCCTTCGGAGTCATACTCTTGATTATAGCCTCGATACCCTTGAATGCATTGTCGTCGATGTCTATATCCTTAATGGCCTTGCCCACACCAGGAATCATGGATGCAAGATCCTTTAGGTTACCCATCTTCTTAATCTGTTCAATCTGTCCAAGGAAGTCGTTGAAGTCGAACTTGTTCTTCTGAATCTTCTTCTGCAAGCGACGTGCTTCTTCTTCGTCAAACTGTTCTTGGGCACGCTCTACAAGGCTTACTATATCGCCCATGCCAAGTATACGGTCTGCCATACGTGATGGATGGAACACATCGATAGCTTCCATCTTCTCGCCAGTACCAACAAACTTGATAGGCTTTGTAACTACAGTGCGGATAGACAAAGCAGCACCACCGCGTGTATCACCATCGAGCTTGGTCAGAACAACACCGTCGAAGTCGAGACGGTCGTTGAATTCCTTGGCTGTATTTACAGCATCCTGACCTGTCATTGAGTCGACAACGAACAAAGTTTCGTCAGGGTTTATAGCGTTCTTGAGATTAGAAATCTCATTCATCATCTCCTCGTCAACAGCCAGACGACCCGCTGTATCGACAATAACAACATCGTTGCCTTTGGCTTTAGCCTCCTTTATGGCATTGTTGGCAATAGCCACAACATCCTTGTTGTCTATTTCGGAGTAAACAGGTACACCTACTTGTTCGCCAACCACCTTCAACTGTTCAATGGCAGCAGGACGGTATACGTCGCAAGCCACGAGCAAAGGCTTCTTGTGCTGTTTGGTCTTGAGCATATTGGCAAGCTTGCCAGAGAATGTAGTCTTACCCGAACCTTGCAGACCGCTCATCAATATGATAGCAGGTTTATTGTTGAGGTGCAATTCTGCTGCCTCGCCTCCCATAAGTTCGGCAAGCTCGTCGTGTACAATCTTGACCATAAGTTGGCTCGGCTTCACAGCTGTAAGCACGTTCATACCGAGGGCTTTCTTCTTAACGGTGTCGGTGAACGACTTTGCCACCTTGTAGTTTACGTCGGCATCAAGTAACGCACGTCTTACATCCTTTAGGGTTTCAGCAACGTTAATATCTGTAATTTTGCCTTCGCCTTTTAGAATCTTGAAGCTGCGTTCAAGTCTGTCGCTTAAATTTTCGAACATATATGTTTCTTATTTTTATTATTTCTATTATCTGTTATCAGTATACTGCAAAAGTAAACAAAAAATAATGACAAACGGGAAAAGTCTGTATGTATTTAATTTATTTTAAAACAGTTTTCGCCAAAAATGCGCACATGTGTATAGTTTGTGCACACAGCCTCTGTACCTATTTATATAGTGGTACAAAAAATGCTGCTATTTGGCACGAACCCTTGCATGTTCTATGCATATCAGCTCCTCTGATACGAGCTGTCTTACAGCATTGTCCACAGCGTCTTTCGAGGCGTCAACGTTCAGCAGTTCGGTTTTGTTGTGCCATTCGCCATCGGCGAGTAATGCCATTATTTTTTGCCTTGCGTCCTTGGCGTCAGTCTCTGTTTGTAGTTCGTTCTTTCGGGCCAAGCACACATCACATTTGCCACAGTCGGTCGATTCCTCCTCGCCAAAGTAGTCTAGCAGTTGTCTGCTTCGGCATACATTATTGTTCATGGCATACTGCAGCATTTTCTTGATGTGCCATTCGAATAGTTCCTTGCGGTCTTCGTAAACCGATTTTGGTATTACAACATTCTCGGGCAATTCTCGGTCGCGTGTGTATGTCACCAGTGGAACTGTGCGTTGTGGAATAAAGTGCACAATGCGCCTTTGGTTCAGACTTTTGAGTATAAGGTATACCTTATTAATAGGTAATCCCGAGAGTTGTGCTATGCGGCTCTCGTCAATATATCGGTAGTCGGTAAACATGCCGCTATACTCTCTTAGCGCCACGCTTATCACCGCCTCCTCTTCTGGCGAAGAGTTGTTGAGTACGTACAGCTGGTCGCGCTCAAGCAGAAATCTTAGTCGTGTTCTCGAGTCAGGGTCGGTTTCATAGTGAATATATCCGGCACGCGACAGAATACGTAAAGCCGAGTTGACGATAGTAGGAAAATGCTTGAAAGTGCGTGCAAACTTGTCTACATCCAATTGGAACGTGTGTCCATATCCCGTGTTTGCTGCTATCTGCAAGAAGTAGGCAAGGTGCTCGTATATCTTTATTATTGTCTCTTTGTCGGGATATTCTTCGGCAATGCGTTTAAGCAGTCGGTTGTTGTCGCTTGCATTGTACAGCAACACAGCGTAAGCCTTGTTGCCGTCGCGTCCTGCTCGTCCTGCTTCCTGAAAGTAGGCTTCTATGGAATTTGTGCAGTCGTAGTGTATAACAACCCTAACGTCAGGCTTGTCAATACCCATGCCAAAGGCGTTGGTTGCCACCATAACACGCTTTGCATCATCGTGCCATTGTTTCTGCCTTTCGTCCTTAGTGCCAGGTTCCAGTCCGGCATGGTAGAATGTGGAGCTTATGCCGTTCTGTTCAATCAGTTGGCTTATCTCCTTGGTCCGTTGCCTGCTGCGCACATACACAATGGCGCTGCCCTTTACCGACTTAAGTATATGTATCATTTCGGCCTCCTTGTCAAGCGTTTGCCTTACAACATAGGCAAGGTTTTTGCGCTCGAAGCTCATCTTAAACACATTGTCAGCCTTGAATCCCAACTGCCTTTGTATATCGTCCACGACTTGTGGTGTAGCCGTAGCCGTAAGTGCCAGTACCGGAACATTAGGCTTAAGCCGTCGTATGTCGGCAATATGCAGATACGAGGGACGGAAGTCGTAACCCCATTGTGATATGCAATGTGCTTCGTCCACCGTTATAAAGCTCACTTTTATGCGCTCAAGCTTCTGTCTGAACACATCTGTGCCAATACGCTCTGGCGATACATACAACAACTTGGTGTTGCCCAGTATGCAGTTGTCGAGCACCGACATAATCTCATGACGCGACATACCCGAGTATATGGCAGCCGCTATTACCCCTCGCCTTCTCAGATTCTCCACCTGGTCCTTCATCAAGGCGATAAGAGGAGTGATGACAATGCACACGCCCTCTTGTGCAAGAGCCGGCACTTGGAATGTAAGCGACTTGCCTCCACCAGTAGGCATCAGTCCCAGGGTGTCTTTGCCCTGGGCAATGCTGTGTATTATGTCGCTCTGGATACCACGGAATGCGGGATAACCCCACACCCTGTGCAATATATCCAGATACTTCTTCTCGTCCATATATCTCAGTCGTCTTCTTCGGCCGGTCTGATATCTTCAATCTGCAGCTGCACCATATTGCGCTTAAACACGTTGTCCTCGATGGTGTAGGCAATGTCAAAGCTACGTTTCGACTTGATGTATCTTGCCGAAGCGCTCTGTCCGAAAGCAATGCCGTTGACCACGTTGCTCGATTTTGAGTCTACCAGCTCAAGTTTTATGTGCTCTTGTTCTCTGCCCACAACCTTGCTCGTGCCGTAGTCGTAAACACCTGTGGTGCAGAACAGTGGCTTAGGGTTGCAGGGTCCGAAGGGGGCAAAGCGCTTAAGATCCGAGTGCAACTTCTTGGTAATGTCTCTAAAGTCAATCTCGGCATCAATATTCAGCATAGCCTCGGTTTGTTCGGGCTGTATGTGCTCGTCAACATATTGCTGGAACCGTTTGCGGAACTGCTGAATGTCGTTCCACCGCAAAGTCAGTCCAGCAGCATATGTATGTCCGCCAAAGTTTACCAGCAAGTCGCGGCAGCTCTTTATAGCCGAGTATACATCAAAACCAGTAACGCTGCGTGCCGACCCCGTTGCAAAGTCGCCATCACGAGTCAGCACCACCGTAGGCCGGAAGTAAATTTCGGTAAGTCTGGATGCCACAATACCTATAACACCCTTCTTCCAGTTTTCATCGTATAGCACAATAGACGATCTGTGGCATTGGCTCTCCAGTCGCGACACAATATGATTGGCCTCCTCCGTCATCTGCTTGTCTATGTCCTTGCGCTGTTCGTTGTAACAGTCGATGTGCTTAGCCTTTTCCAGAGCCCCCGCAAAGTCTTTCTCCACAAGCAAGTCCACACTCTCGCGTCCATTCTCCATACGTCCCGATGCATTGATGCGCGGCCCAATCTTGAAGATTATGTCGCTCATGGATATGTCTCTGCCCCCCAGTCCGCATATGTCGATAATAGCCTTCAGTCCAATGCTTGGGTTTTGGTTAAGTGTCTTCAGACCGTGTAAGGCAAGAATGCGGTTCTCGTCTGTCACTGGAACAATGTCAGCGGCAATACTCACGGCGCAAAGGTCGAGCAATGGTATGAGTCGTGCAAACGGAATGCCGTTGTTCTTGGCAAAGGCTTGCATCAGCTTAAACCCAACACCACATCCGCACAGATGCTTGAACGGATAGCTGTCGTCGGGGCGTTTGGGGTTAAGTATAGCCACAGCAGGCGGCAGTTCCTCGTCGGGCATGTGGTGGTCGCAAATGATGAAGTCGATGCCAAGCGACTTGGCATAGGCTATTTCCTCCACTGCCTTTATGCCGCAGTCCAGTATAATGACAAGCTTCACGCCAGCCTCCTTGGCATAGTCAATACCCTTCTTGCTCACGCCGTAGCCCTCGTCGTAGCGGTCGGGTATGTAGTATTCAATATTCGAGTAGAACTGTTGTATGAATTTGTACACCAGCGCCACTGCCGTGCATCCGTCCACGTCGTAGTCGCCATAAACCAGTATGCGCTCCTTGCGCCCCATAGCGTCGTTCAGACGGTCTACGGCAAGGTCCATGTCCTTCATGAGGAACGGGTTGATAAGGTCGGCCAGCTGCGGGTGGAAGAATCTTTTGGCAGCCGACTCTGTTGTTATGCCGCGTCTGATGAGCAGCCAGGCGAGTATTGGACTGATATTCAGCTTCGCCCCCAGTTCGTCGGCCGCCTGTTTCTCCTCTGTCGTAGGTGGCTTGTAATTCCATTTGAATAACATTATATATAGTATTTGTTTTTTCTTTTTCGGTGTGTGGGGTGGCGGTGTGCTTGCCTGTTATATGGGCAAACCGCGTGTAAAGTTACAAAAATATTACGTAACAATGTAAGAATGCTAAGGTTTTAAAGTATTTTTTTGTAATTTTGCAAGCTGTAATTTGTATCAGTATGAAAATAGGATTCGACAACGAGAAGTATCAGAAGATTCAGTCTGAACACATTAAGGAACGTATTTCACAGTTTGACGGAAAATTGTACCTCGAACTTGGGGGCAAGCTTTTCGACGACCATCATGCCAGCCGTGTGCTTCCGGGCTTTATGCCCGACAGCAAATTGCGCATGTTTCAGAAAATTAGCGACAGCATCGAGATTGTTATCGTTATCAGTGCCACCGACATCGAGAAGAACAAGAAGCGTGCCGACCTTGGCATAACCTATGACGAGGACGTGCTGCGTTTGCGTGGCGAGTTTCAGAACCGTGGCTTTATGGTTGGTTCGGTTGTTATAACCCACTACAACGGGCAGCCCGCCGCCATTGCTTTTCGCCAGCGGTTGGAGCGCGACGGCATCAACACCTATTGCCATTACCTTATTGAGGGCTATCCTCACAACGTGGACCTCATAGCGTCGGACGAGGGATTTGGCAAGAATGACTATGTTGAAACCCGTCGCCCCTTGGTTATTGTTACGGCTCCGGGCCCTGGCAGCGGCAAGATGGCTGTATGCCTTAGTCAGTTGTACAACGAGCACAAGCGTGGCGTGCGTGCAGGATATGCCAAGTTCGAGACTTTCCCCGTATGGAATCTGCCCTTGAAGCACCCAGTAAACATTGCATACGAGGCTGCTACTGCCGACTTGAACGATGTCAACATGATTGACCCCTTCCACCTTGAGGCTTACAACAAGATAGCTGTAAACTACAATCGCGACATCGAGATATTCCCCGTGCTCAACGCCCTGTTCGAGGGTATCTACGGCAGCAATCCATACAAGTCGCCTACGGATATGGGTGTCAATATGGTTGGCTTCTGCATAAGCGACGACGATGCTTGCTGCGAGGCCTCAAAGAACGAGATTGTACGCCGCTACTATGCAGCCACCAACAAACTTGCATGTGGAGCTTGCAACGAGCCGGAGATACAGAAGATACGGATGCTTTTCAATCAGGCTAAGATAACAACCGACTTCCGTCGATGCACCGTTGCCGCCAAGAACTTTAAGAAGGAGACAGGCCATACATCGTCGGCCATAGAACTTGAGGACGGCACCATAATTACGGCTAAGTCGAGCGAGCTGCTGGGATGTTCGGCTGCCCTACTGCTCAATGTAATGAAGCATCTTGCCGGCATCCATCACGACGTAAAGCTTATACCGCAGTCGATGATTGAGCCTATACAGCATACCAAGATTAGCTATCTGGGCGGTCGCAATCCGCGCCTCCATACCGATGAGGTTCTTGTGGCATTGTCGGTATTGTCGGAGAAGGACGACAACTGTCGCCGTGCCCTTGAGCAGCTGCCAAAACTACGTGGATGCCAGGTGCATTGCACCGTTATACTGAGCGATGTCGACCAGAAGATATTTAAGAAGCTTGGTGTTGACATCACTTGCGAACCTGTGCTAAAGAGATAAAAAGAACGGAATAATAAGAATAAAAAAAACGACAATTACACGAGATTGGGAAGGTACTCGTGTAATTGTCGTTTTTTAGGTTCATACATTAACTATAGTGCGGCACCAAACTGTGTTGTTGGTATTGGCGCTGCGAAGTAGTAGTTTTGGTCGTTGCAGTTGTCAAGGAACATAACTTTCTTCATACCAAAGAATGCAAGTCCGGTAGGGAAGATGCGCTGTATACCAGTAAAACCACCCGACAGAGCAGGACTACCCTGCTGAAGATTGAAATTCCATGAGCGGTCGAAGGCAAGCGGAGCGCCCTGCTGTACGTTGTCAATCTCGCAGTTGATGTTCATCTTATCGCTCTGCTTGAAGTTCTTTAACAGCGGATTGAGCTGTCCTGCCACGCTGCTCTTTATGTCGTTGTCGTTCCAGATAATCATGTCAGCATCCTTCGACATTTGCTTCACGCCAGTTTCGGTTGAAGCGAAATAGTAGTTGGGGGCTACTGTAGAGTGTTCGAGGTCGGCACCGTCCTTCTTAGGCTGTTTCAAGCCATAGCGGCAGTCGTATACAAGGTTGTTGACAAATGTCGGTGCAATAGCCTTCTCAAGCCAGACGCTTCCACCCTTCTTGTTCTTGGCGCGACGCCAACCGCAGTTTACTATAGTGTTGTTGTAGGCAGTGAGCTGTGTAAGCGGGATAAGCTCGCTGTTGCCGCTGTTAGACAGCTTGAAAGCATTGGTGCAAGCATTGTATATGATGTTGTTGGCAATATCGAGCTTGCAACCCGCTTTAACGTTGATAGCCTCGCCACCGTCTGTGGCATTGCCGTTGTCGGCAAATATACAGTTGTATATCACACCTTGGCCTCCTGTGAAATAGGTTTGGTCGTTGTAGTTGTCGTGCAAGAAACTGTTTGCCATTACAAATTTGCCATTCACGTTGCAGAAGTGGAATGCAGGCACGCCACCATCGATAGTGCTCTTGAAAAGGTGGTTTTGGAATGATGCCGATGATTCGGTAGGTGTTGCTCCGGCATAAGCCAAATCCACGTGGTTGAGCACAACCTCCTGGCTGTTGTATCCACAGATGATGCCACCCCAATCCTCAGTCTTCTTTGTGTCTGATGTAAAGGTTACGGGATGCTCGGTTGTTCCCATGCAATATAGATTGCCAAGCACCACAATCTCGATAGGCACCTGCACATCCGACTTGCATGTTACGGTTACACCTGGCTCTATATAGAGCGATGTGCCTACAGGTATCTCCACACTTTCTGTAAGCGTAGTGTCCTTGGTCCATACAACTGAGCCAACTGGGTATTCGGCAATCTTGGTCTTAAGAACTTCGGTAGAACCTTGGTTCTGGTTGCTGTCATTGTTGTTATACTCATAAGGGTTGATGTTGTCGTTCTCGCACGACGAGCCTACAAAGGCAGCTGCTGCCATAAGAAGCATTGCAGCAATATTTTTGGTGTTTCTTTTCATATCGTTTTTGTCTAATTATATTTTCACTCTAACTCCGACAAGATACGTTCTACCATATTTATATGTTCCTACAATAGTCTTGTTCGAGCTTTGTCCCTCATATTCAATGTTGCTCTGGTTTACAGTTTTGAGATAACGCTCGCGCTTTGCGTCAAGCAGATTGTTTGCCTTCAGGAATACTGACACGCCGCAAGGAAACTTCTTCTCCATACTGAAGTCGAGTCCAAACATTGCCTTATCCCACTGGTCGGCATCCTTAAACGGCGATACAAGTGCAAGCTTTGTACCTGTGTAGGATGCAGCAAGCTGAGCGTTCCATCCGTAGTTGGTGTCCTTGTACAGCAAGGAGAGGTTGGCTGTGTGAGGGGCCTGGTTTACGAGCGGACGTGTCTGCGTTACACCTGTCTTATACTCGGCGCTGCCTTCCTTATACTCGCGCTTGCTGGTTGTTATTCTTGAGTGGGTGTAGGTATAATTGGCCTTGATGCCGAAGTGGCGTATGTACTTCACCACGTCAATCTCGAAACCATAGTTCTTGGCATTGCCAAGATTGTCGGGCATATAGTAAGCATCGGCTCCGCTGCCCAACTTTCCGTCGGCAGCTACGAACACCTGCTCAATAGGATCTTGCAGATACTTATAAAACACACCTACCAACACTTGCTCGGTAGCCGATGGGAACCACTCCCAACGCAAGTCGACATTGTCGATGCGTGCTCGCTTCAGGTTAGGGTTACCCTTCTCCTGATACTCCTCGCCCATAATCTGGTAAGGCACAATCTCGTAGAAGCCCGGTCGGTTGATAGAGCGATAGTACGAAAGACGCACGTTCATCTTCTTTGTAGGAGTCCACTTGAGCGATGCCGATGGCAACCAGTCCCAATAGCTTTGCTCACCTACCTGTCCCATGTTGCGGAACTTCTGTAGCATAGTGTATATCTGGTTGGTATGCTCGGCACGCAAGCCAGCGTTCAGTTCGCCCCATCTGCTCTTAAGAGTTGTCATGATGTAGGCAGCGCCAATGTGTTCCTTCGAGTCATAGTTGAGCTGTGATGCCTGCGAGTATGGTGTCTTGCAAGTCCAGTCGATAGCTGCAAACTGGTCGAAGCCGTTGCCGTCGAGTTTCTGCGATATGTCGGTAGGAGTGAAATTGTACGAGTAGTATCTGTTGCCACGCTCCTTGCGGCGATACTGCGCTCCAGCTTTCCACAAAGCGTTTATGTCGTTGCCAAGCTGAGAGTTGTATGTAAGGTTGATGTATCCAGCCCAGTCCTTGTCGGTGTTGTGCTGAAAACGTCGCTCCATATTCTTAGGCATCGTCTTCAGGATGTTCTTATTGCCGCTCCAAAGCGAACCGTCTACACCATCTGCCGACTGAATTGTATTGGTCAGACTAAGATACACGCGGTCTGGGTCTTCTGATTTAGCTTGCGAGAATATTCCTGCCCAGTCAACCGTGAAGTCTTTCGTAAGATGATGAGTGCCCTTGATATGTGTGGCAAAGATGCTCTGTGTCTGCGATAGCGAGCGTGTCTCGTCGTCCTGTGTGTAGCTGTCGCTGGAGATATATTCAGTATTAACAGAGTTGTTGTAGCGCACTCCCTTCGAGTTGGTGCGCACATACATGTTGTACCACTCAAATTTGTTGTTCTCCAGCTGCAAGTCTACTTTGGCATGAACGCCCGCTGTAAGGTCGTGTATTGAATAATATCGGTGCTGAAGCGAGTATATGTACATTGCTTGTTCGCCCGAAGCCATCTTTACCGAGTTGTAAGTGCGCTCAGTTCCGCGGAACGTGTTCTGTATACTGCCCGCAAGCATCACGCCAATGCGATCCTTCCAGAAGCGGTTGCCTATCGAAAGTCCACCTACAAAGTTGGGTGCCGGCATCGACTGGCGAGCTATCTGTGTAGGTCCGCTTGCAAAGTCGGATATAGTAGTCTTATATTCAGGACCATTTACTTCGTATGGAGCTTTATGTGTATAGTCGCTTCGGTTGGACGTTAGATAGTCGCGGCTGTCTTTCCAAAAGTAGTCGCTTGCGCCTACAGCAGCATTGGCCTGAATTTGGAAGTGCGATGGTGCGTCCTTCATCACCATATCCACCACGCCACCAGCCGCATCGCCCTCCATATCAGCGGTCAACGATTTGGACACCACAAGTCGGTCCATAAGGTCGGACGGGAAAATGTTAAGAGGGATATAGCGGTTCTTGTCGTCAGGGCTTGGTATCTTAACTCCATTTACAAGCGTATAGTTGTAGCGCTTGTCCATGCCTCGCAGTATGGCGTACGAAGCTTCGCCCGAGGCATTACGCTCCATAGTAACACCCGACACACGTTGCAGTACGGTTGCCACATTCACATCGGGAGAGAGCTGTATGCTTTGCTGGCTCATCACATTAAGCACGTTGCCGGCTGTCTTCTCCATGTCTATTGCGCTGCGGTCGGAATGATATTCCTTATGTCCTTTTATCACCACCTCACCAAGTTTGTGCGAGTCCTCGTCGAGCGTAATGTTGACAATGCCTTTATCCGAAACATCAACCGGAATCTCACGTGTCTTGTACGATATGTATCTTACGACGAGTGTGTATCGACCCTTGTCGGGCAACTCGTGTAAGGTGAACGAACCGTCAAGACCCGTTGTTGTCTTGACGCTTGGCAACTCCTTCACTTCTATCACCGAGCCAATAAGAGGCTCACCCGTACGATTGTCCTTGACAATGCCGTCGAGGGTGTGTGCCGTGGCTACTGTAGTAGAAACTGCAATAAGGGTTGCACTTAGCAGAAACTGTTTCATATATGTTAATGTATTATGAAGTAGTTGAGGCTTTTACTTCTTAAGCTTTTCAATGGTATGTATCACCTTTCCGTCCTTGTCGATCATCGACATTCTCAACTTCTGCTTTGTGGCAGAGATGATAGAGAATCCGTCTGCTGAAGAGCAGAATACAGTTCCATCGGTCTGCTTAACTGGTCGAGCCAATGAGGCCGACGAGTTTACAACGTAGTCGATATTGTCGTTGGGCATGCGTATATGCTGGAAGTTGTGGATGTGTCCGCAAGCATATATAGCCACATTATTATATTTGTGCAGGATAGGCATCACATTCTTCTGCATATCGGTACGTTCGTATTCGGCCTTGGTAGTGTAGGCATAGATAGGATGGTGTCCTACCACAACTACCCAATCCTCATTAGCCAATTTCAATGTGAGGTCGAGCCAATCGAGCTGAGCTTGTGGGTCTTGCTTGCAAGCATCAGGATATTTAGTGTTGTTCTCACGATAACGGTCGATAAGTGGAGTAGTGTCGAGGAAGACGATACGAATGGTTGTGCCCTTGCTCTCAAACACCTTAGTATAGTATCGAGCCGGCATCATCCAGCGGCGGCTCACCTTGCCATAGTCTAACACAGCCTGTGTGTTGCCTCTATACTCGTGGTTGCCAAGCACAGGAAACCAGTCGAGCATAAGTTCTGGATGCGAATATACCTGCTCGTAGTTGGTAGTCCACAGTGGATCGTTGACCGAAGCCACACCGTTGAAATGATGTATGTCGCCTACGGCAAGCACACATTCCATGCCTGTAGTCTCAGCCATATGTCCCATAAGTTCGGCAATAGGCTTCTGGTCGTAATAGCCATTGCGTCCAAGGTCGTTAGCCATGTACAGCGTTACGTCGCCTTTAAGTTGTTTCCATTCTTTTGGGGTTTGAGCTTGCAAATGCAAGCAACTGAGCAACATAAAGGTTGCTGCGAGAACGGTAGTTGTGCTTCTACCGATGGTCTTTAATAAATTCATTGTGTAATACTTTTATAATATTGTTATACCTGTTTTGTTATCTTTCACGATGCAAAGGTAGATATGGTTTATTGCAATATGGTTACAGATGTTTTAAGAAGACGTTTAGTTTGTAATTTGTATTAAATGTTCGAAAAAAATAACGACAATCCATGGCTCTATCCATTTATTCTCTCTATATTTGCAATATCAAAATGATATCATTTATCAATTATTCAATATCTAATTAAAAAAGTTACAATTATGGAGAACAAGGAATTTCAGTTTAAAGGTGCTACGCTTGGTGGCTTCCCAATGCTTTTTGCCAACATTCTGTTGACGTTGTTAAGTATAGCATTGATAGTATTGGGTATACTTCAAGAGTCTAATGAGGTGTTGATGTGGCTGCTTATAGGTATAGGTGCAGTAGTGCTTGTGTCTACATTTTTTATATGGGGTGGCTTTGTTATGCTCGAGCCAGGCGAGGCACGTGTAATGATGTTCTTCGGAAAATATAAAGGCACGTTTACCAAGGTGGGCTACTCATGGGTCAATCCATTTATCAATACCAAGAAGTTGTCGTTGCGTGCGCGCAACCTTGATGCCGAGCCTATTAAGGTGAACGACAAGACAGGCAACCCGGTGATGATAGGCTTGGTGCTTGTATGGAAACTTAAGGACACCTATAAAGCAATGTTTGAAATCGACTCGCAGACAATGGCACAGAGCGGAGCGGCACAACAGAACGGAGTGCAGATAGGCACAAGCGTGTCTAATGTTATGCTTGCTTTCGAGAATTTTGTCAAGACTCAGAGCGACGCTGCCCTTCGTCAGGTGGCAGGTCTGTATGCTTACGACAATAATGGGTCGGGCAACAAGGAGCTTACCCTGCGCGACGGTGCCGACGAGATAAACAAGCAACTTGAGGAGAAATTGGACGAGCGTCTTAGCATGGCCGGAATAGAAGTGGTAGAGGCACGTATCAACTACCTGGCTTATGCCCCAGAGATAGCTGCCGTGATGCTACGTCGACAGCAGGCAGACGCCATAATCTCGGCTCGCGAAAAGATAGTCGAGGGTGCTGTGTCGATGGTTAAGATGGCTCTCGACAAACTAAGTAGCGAGGATATTGTAGAGCTCGACGACGACAAGAAGGCGGCTATGGTAAGCAACCTGCTGGTAGTGCTTTGTGGAGACGACTCGGCTCAGCCCGTTGTCAACACTGGAACCCTAAACCATTAAACCAATATGGCAAATAAAGAAACAAGTACAAAGAGTTTTGTTCTGCGTGTGGATGCCGAGACAATGGATGCTATTGAGGCGTGGGCTGCCGACGAGTTTCGCAGCATCAACGGACAATTGCAATGGATCATTGCTGAGGCTCTGCGCAAGAATGGACGACAACCTAAGAAACGAAAAATAAAAACAGAAGAAAAATAGACGATGTGTGTCAAAAGTCATTGTATAATGCCAAAAAGGTCAAGATTACTGGCTTGTAAAAGCAATATATATTACTTGCACATTTAATATATAATCTTTAGCCATTTAATATATATTATTGCGTCAAGCAACACTCCCCGCATTATTTTGACTTTTGGCACACCCTCTCCACTTTTTTATATAACCACAGCCGTTCCGCTGCACGTCACCATAAGCATCGATCCGCTCTCGCCTACCGTTTCGTAGTCGAGGTCTATGCCTACGATGGCGTTGCAGCCCATTTGTTCGGCTCGCTGTGCCATCTCTTGCATAGCCGAGTCCTTAGCCTGGCGCAACACTTTCTCGTAGGTACCGCTGCGGCCGCCAAAGAAGTCGCGTATGCCAGCCATAAAATCCTTAAACACATTGGCGCCGATAATGGTCTCGCCAGTTACCACTCCGCGATACTCGCGTATTGGATGTCCTTCAAGAGTAGGAGTTGTTGAAAAAATCATATTAGTCCTTTCTTTTTTTGATTGTTATTTTTTTGTTTTTCCCAAAAAATAGTCGGGGTTTATAATTATTGACGTATATAGATAACCGAAAGTTGCAAAAATGAATAGTTTTCTTTGCATTCTCCCTTATTTTACGTAAATTCGCAACATAATAAAGCAAACAAGCAGAAAGGAACGGAATGGGTTTTGGAAAGAGAACAGCCATAATAGGCCTCGGCGTATTGTCGATGGCATTATTGCTTGTCTCGTGCCGCAAGGACGAGGCCAAGACTTCCATGCGCTCGGTCTACTACTGGAGTACAACCCTCAACATGGACTCCACGAAGACGGCATTCATAAAGAAATACTCCATTTCGCGGATGTACCTGCGCTACTTCGACGTGGTGGACGACGAGGCAGGAAGAGTCATGCCCAACGCCACACTAAGTTTTGCCACTAAGGTGCCTCAGGGCATCGACATTGTGCCAACCGTGTTTGTCATGCCCGAATGTCTCAGGCACGACCGCCACCATTTGGCACGGCTTATTGTAAGGCGTGTGCTGCAGATGAGCCAGACAAACGATGTGCACAATGTAAGGGAGATACAGATAGACTGCGACTGGACCCAGTCTACACGCCAGTTGTACGACGACTTTATGCAAGCCATGCTCAACGAGTGTCATAGCCGAGGCCTGCAACTGTCGTCAACCATCCGTCTGCATCAGCTGTCCCAATTGCCTCCGCCAGCCGATAGAGGCGTGCTTATGATGTACAACACGGGCGACGCAACCAACATCAAGTGCCACAAGCCAATACTCGACATGCGCGACGCAGCTCCATACCTTCAGTATCTTGCCCAGTATCGGTTGCCCTTGTCAACAGCCTATCCCATATTTGCCTGGCGCATACTGTTTCGAGGAGGCCGTTTTGTAGGCTTTGTGCATTACGATGGCGAATACCCCATGTTGCCCGACGACTCCATAGCCATACGGCAGCCATCGGCATCGGACATAATGGAGGCGGTAAAGGCTGTACAGAGCCTACGCCCCGAAGCCAACGCCGAGACAATACTCTTCGACTTAAGCAACAATAACATCAACCATTTAAACCACAAGGATTATGAGACGATTCTTAATTTATAGCCTCCTTGCCCTGCTGCCCCTTGCCCATGCCAAGGCGTGCATATCCGAAGGCCACTTGCACAACAGCTATATGTTCTCGGTATTCCACCGCAATGCCCTGACCTATGGCCCTGCCTATCTATACTCCATCGACCGCTATTGGCAAAGCTATACTGGCAACGACGGCCCAAGTGGTACTACATACTACAAGTGGAACAGAGAGGAGATAATGAAGACAGCAAGCAGCAAGGGCGACCGCGAGATGATGGCATATCTCACGCTGTTAAACCGCTATATTGACATCAGCGAAGCCTATGCCGACGACGCTTGGGATTATCCCACAAAGCAAGAGTTGGCAAGCAGACGCAGCACGCTTTCTGGTATCATTGCCGCATCCAAGGCCTACAGTGGCGCAAGGCTGCGTGCACAGTACGTGCTGCTGCAGATGCGTGCCAATATGATGCTGGGCAACCACAGCGCCAACATAGCCCTATGGAACGCTACGGCATGCAAATTGGACCAAAGCCAGTGGCGCGACGCCATGCGCAACATCTATGCCCGTGCTTTGCTTAAGAGCGGACAGCGCACACGTGCTTGCGACATCTATGCCGAGCAAGGCGATGTACGGTCGATTAAGGCTGTAATGAAGAACTATCGCAGTCTGGCAGGAATCAAGTCGGTATTTGCCAAGAACCCCAACGCTCCGACACTTGTCTATCTTGTGCAAGACTTTGTGAACAATGTTCAGGAAACACTCGACCAAAAGCCTGAAGAGCTTGCTAGCGACGAATGGTTTAGTCTGATCGACGCCAAGCGGGTGTTGCGCAAGGACGCATTGGCCTTTGTGCAGTTTGCCATTAACGCTGCCGACAACAAGAGGGTTAAGTGGCCCAGCTTGTGGCTCGCTGCAGCAAGCATGACCAATTATCTTATGGGCAACTACGAGCATGCCTTTGTTGAAGCCGAGATGGCTGTAAATGCCGAAGGCACACAGCGCATGCGCGATAATGCACGTGCCATACGCCTACTTGTGTCCACATGCTGCAACAAGCCCAATGACGAATATACCAGCTTTCTGCTTGCCGAGTTCGGGTGGCTCGACAATAAGATAAAGGAGGAGCGTGCGAGTGACGGCGAATACTTCAACCATTATACCGATGTTAAGGACCGTGTGGTGCACATGGGTCTGGAGCCTCTGTTCCGTGGCGTGGGCATGGACAATGCAGCGCTTGCCCTATGCGCCATGATGAGCGCCGAGAACAAAGACCTCTTAATGGTTGAACAAAGGAACGCAGAAGATTCGTTCGACGAGAACTATAATATGGTGTATGGTCCGTGGGACGAGTATTTCTGCAAGATGGACAGTCTGACAGCCGACCGCCTTGCCAACTACTACAAGTATCTAACAACAGCGCACAGCAATGCCTTTGAGACATACTGCGTACAGAACACCTATCATGACGCCGACTACTTTAACGACCTGATAGGTACCAAGCTAATAGCTGAGGGACGCTTTGCCGACGCCATACCCTATCTAAGAAAGGTGTCAACATCGCTGCTCTCGAAACAGCTGATAAGCGTGTTTGCTTCAAAACGCCATTTCGACACGCCACGATGGTTTGGCAAGCAATATGTTGACGACGGTTACGAGCCGGTAAAGGTTAGTCGAAACGCCAAGCTCGACTTCTGTATTGACATGACCTCGCGCCTAAGCCAATACAGTCTGGCACGCGAGGGCAACGACAAGCAACAAATGGCTTACGACCTTGCCGTGCGCTACTATCAGGCCTCGTGCTATGGCGACTGCTGGTATCTTACCCACTACTATCGTAGCGTAATGGATTCGGCACGCTCGTGGGAGAAGGATTTTGCAGCCGAAACCGTTAAGTATCTCAATGTGGCAAAGCAGAGCAACGATATGCGCTTGCGCTACAATTCGCTTTATGCCTTGGCGTTTGTGCCAGTAGAGCCGTGGGCAACAACCGAGTACGACGCTAGCAACGGCTACAATGAGATTCTTGTACGCCATCCACAGGCGGCACAATACCAGGCACTAAACGAACTTGGCATGTTTGCCTTGGCTCATCCAGAGGCAATCGACGACTACACACGTCGATGCGACGTGCTGCGGCAGTTCAATCAGAAGTAACGATGAGTGAATAACAATTAAATAAAAAACAAACAGAAGAAGAAAAAAACATTATTATGTGGCAAAGACTGAAATATCTAATGTCTGAATTTGTTGTGGTGTGGGCATATTTTGTGCTGCAGAAACCCGTGTTTATGATGTGCAACGCGTCAAAGCCCTATGCCATTGCCGATTATCTGAGCGTAGCATGGCATGGAGCCTGGCTTGACGCCACCACAGCCGGCTATCTTACGGCCATACCTTTCCTGCTGCTGTTGGTGTCGGTGTGGTGGAACAAGTTGCCCTTGCGCAAGATACTTACACCTTATTATATAGTGGTAATGCTGCTTGTGTCGACAATCTTTGTTGCCGACACGTCGCTCTTTGCCTTTTGGGAGAGCAAGCTCGACGCAACTGTGTTTGTGTATCTCGACTCGCCCAAGAATGCGGCAGCTAGCGTTTCCACATTGTATATAGTGCTGCGCGTGCTTTACATCGTGGTTCTAACGGCCCTGATGTCGTGGTTGCTATGGCGCCTTACGCCCTGCAAGCTGCAAGCCTTGTCGGGTTGGGGTAGACGTATGCTTGCCACGGTGTGTGCCCTGCCCGTAGGCGGTTTGCTGTTCTTGGTTATCAGGGGAGGCATCAGAGTGTCTACACAGAATGTGGGAACCGTGTATTTCAGCAACGACCAGTACCTCAATCTGTCTGCCATCAACCCCGTGTTCAACATGTTTGCCAGCATGGAGTTTCAGAAGAAGTATGAGGACGAGTTCCGCTTCTATCCCGACGAGCGCCGCGCCCAGCTAATGCAAGGCCAATACCTTGTAGCCGACACAGCCACAACAGCTGTACTCAACACCAAGCGCCCCAACATCCTTGTGATATTTATGGAAAGTTTTGGTGCCACAATGATTGAGCGTCTTGGCGGAGCCAAGGGAGTGGCGCCTAATCTCGACCGCCTGTCGCGACAGGGAGTGTTCTTCAGCAATCTGTATGCAAGTAGCTTCCGTACCGACCGAGGCACGGTTTGCACCTTTAGCGGCTATCCAGGGCTGCCAACATTGTCGATAATGAAGGTTCCGCGCATAGCCAACAGTATGCCCAACATTGCCCATTCGCTTGCCGAGGCGGGCTATCAGACCGACTTTCTTTATGGTGGCGACATCAATTTCACCAATATGCGTGGCTATCTGCTTGCTGGAGGATTCCAGAAGTTAACGTCGCAAGACGACTTTACGATGGAGGAGCGCAACTATGGCAAGTGGGGTGTGCCCGACAATCTTACCTTCGATCGCTTGTTTAATATGCTGAAGGAGCGCGAGGGCAGCAAACAACCGTGGTTCACGTCGTTCCTTACACTAAGCAGTCATGAGCCGTTTGAGGTGCCGTTCAGTAAGTTCGAGGACGACCATTTCAATGCCTTCGCCTATACCGACCACTGCATAGGACGCTTTATAGAGCGATTCAGCAAAACACCGCAATGGGACAACACCCTCATCGTATTGCTGCCCGACCACGGCATTCCATATCCAAAGCAAGGCGAGCGATTTGCCCCGCACTTCTTCCGTATACCAATGATTTGGACCGGAGGAGCTGTGGCCAAGCCAATGGTGGTGGACAAGATAGCCAGCCAAACCGACTTGGCAGCCACGCTTCTTGCACAGCTCGGCATAAGGCACAACGACTTTGAGTTCAGCCGCAATGTGCTCGACGCCTCTTACACACGTCCGTTTGCTTTCTACACCTTTGTCAATGGATTCTGCTATCTCGACAGCACCGGCGTAAGCGTATACGACAATGTGGCAAACCGTGTGTTCTACAACGAGCAGCCATCGGGCAACAGCCAGCGTGTGGCTAAGGGCAAGGCAATATTGCAGACCCTATACGATAGGGTAGGGGCCATAAATAGTGGCAAATACAAATAAAGCATTTGTTCCCAACAACAATCAGTTCAATTCTGGTGCCTACTTCGACGTTTGGGAGGATGAATGATAGAAGCGTTTCGTCGTAAGGTGATATTCAACAACAAGTAAAAGATCTAATTTTTGATGCTTGCATGGCTCAGCCTAAACATGGGCTTGAGCCATGAACTTATACAAAACGAGAGGGGATGTCTTATTTACGAGGCGTCCCCTCGTTTTGTGTTTGGGCGGTTATATGGAGTAGTAAGCTCGTCAGAGCGCGTTTTATGCCGTTGTGGGACGATTATTCGCTTGGCCGCTTTCGAATATTCGTGTGGAGCATTTCGAATATTCGCTTTGGCGCTTTCGAATGGAGGTTATGGCGCCTCGCCATAGTATGAGCAGCATGATTAAGTGAAGTGTTAAGAGCGAAGAATCCATGTGCTAAAAGTTTTAAAAGTGAAAAATCCATTTGTTGAGTTATGATTTAATCAAGAAGCAAGCGGATTATTCAAATTCTTCACTTTCAAAACATCACTTTTCATCTTCTGATTCCACTTGCTTTAAATCAATTGCAAAGATACAAAAATTATGGCAACTACAAAATAGTTAAGAAAAAAAAGTTCATCACTCCATATTCCGTATAAACCTATAAGTAGCGAATGAACCAAAATTCAGTCATTTTCAGTCATTAGTCATTTAGTCATTTTCAAAAAA
>ERZ1034753.65-NODE-65-length-36374-cov-4.855530_pt1 | contig 36374 bp, 32 predicted proteins | sample MGYA00520702_ERZ1034753 | MGnify/ENA primary metagenome ERZ1034753 (study PRJEB33766, sample SAMN09781700) | gut metagenome | biome: gut microbiome | host: Homo sapiens | place: Madagascar | study: EMG produced TPA metagenomics assembly of the PRJNA485056 data set...
CATATCCTTGAATACGACGGGGCGATAGTTTTCGGGATGGATACCTTTTTTCATTTTGTTTATTCTTATTGTTAATTTAATATATAATTATCTGTTCTTATGGTGTTGTGCCAATCACTTTTCGATGTATTGTTTCAACACATTATTATGTATTATGTTCAGCACATTACACTTTTCGGACTGCAAAGTTAGATAAAAACATTCATGTAGCCAAATTTTTGAAAGACAATTACATCACAACAAGTAAAAAAGAGGTTAAAACGTACAAAACCGCCTTGCTATCAGCCATAATGGCTTGTATAGCAAGGCGGTTTATCTTGTTAGCTGATGGCCATCAATAAACAAGAGCCATCATTTATGCATCGTATAAATAGATGCAGAAAGAAGCATTTTTACTTGATGATAGCAGTGCCACCGAAGGTAACCTTGAAGTCGTTGATAAGAGCGTTGCTGGCAGCGTTCTTCGGAACCATGATAACGAAGCAGTAAAGACCATCTTCAGTGATAGTCAGTTTTTGAGTCACTTCCTTCCACTCGGTGTTGGGAATATCGTTTACATAATCGCCATAGTTATAATTTTTGTCAGCGACATTGTCTACAACCTTCACCATACCAGGGCGTACAGCAGTAGTGCCTGCAGTACCCTTAACGTAGAAAGTAACGGTATATTCGCCAGCCTTCAAAGCAGTTTCCTTATAGCCAATACGCTTATTCTGAGAAGCCACGTGGGTAACCTCAACAGCAAACTTTCCGCTGTGAGCGTCTTTGCTCTGTGCCAAGGTAGCATTGCCAGCTTTAGAAGCCGTAGCCCAGTTGTTGGGCTGACCGTTTACCCATGCCTCGAAGTCGCCGTTAGGAGTGGTGAGGTCACCAACAGTTTCATCTGGAGCGGGCGCTTCGCCTTCGCCAGTGATTGAGATAATCTTGCTGTTCTTATCAACCTGTTTGGTACCCATATATGTAGTCAGTTTACCGCAGATTACAACAACCTGACCTACCTTAAGATCGGTGAGCGCCTGGAATTTAGCACCATCTAAGCCCAAGCCAGCATATACCTGAAGTTCCTGGCCCGACTTCTCGTCAACGATGTTGTAGTTGATGTTGTTATATTTTTCATTGTATTTCACAAGCTTAGAGATCTTACCTTTAATGTAAACTTCGGTATTAGCATCACCACCATCGGTGATATACTTCAGAGCAGCGTCAACGTTGAAGGGATCATCAGCGGTACCCTTACCTTGCGGATTAACCGAAGGAGTATCGGGAGTTACAGGAGTATCGGGAACAACAACGTCTGCCTTACCAGCCAACACTTTGAGGGTCTTCACCTCCCATGTTGACGACTGGCTATCAGAGCAAGTGTGACGCAATGCAATCACAACCTTTTTGCCCATAAACTCGGCAGGAATATTGGCAGCATTTGTTACGAATACGAATTCCTTTGTGCTGGCATCATTAAGACCATCGGTGTTATAGGGCAGCTGTTTCCATGTGGTAGTTTTCACATCGCCAGTATAGTTGTCAGTGATGAGCAACGAGTTGTTTGTATTAATGTCAGCTCTCTCATACTTCAGAGCCTGATTAAGCTCTACATGAGCCTCTTTAGCATTGGTAAGGTCAACCTCGGGGCTAACGAGATAGGTTACGCCAGCCTTGTTGCTCTTGGTATCAGCGCCGTCCCACTTGTCATAGCCAGTGATGCATGCGCTTGAGTAGTTAATCTTCCACTGGATAGAGCCGTCGCCTTCAGCAGACATCGACTTAAACTTGCCAAGTGAAGAGGTGAAGTCGGCATTAAGGAATGTACCTTCGGGCTGTGTTGTGCCACCACCTTCAGTACCACCATTAGGCAGACCATAAGGAGCGGGAACGTCCTCACAACTGGTGAATGTGAATGCTGCCATCATGAAGGCAAGCATTGAATACATTATCTTTTTCATATAAATGATATATTTTTTTACTGTGTAATGTAATATTAATAATTATGTGTATTTATAAGTAGCCAAAAGCCATGGCTTACTTGTTTTGTGCCTCAGAAAGCACCTCGATGTCAGAGTACTGACGCAGCAGCAACTGAACCGTAGCATCGTATCTATCGCTCGACTTGTAGCAGGTGAGCACACCCGTTACATTCAGGTTTCCGCTGGGCAGAGGCATGGCAGCAAAGTCGGCATAACAGCTGGTACGGATGCCAAACTCTTTAGTGGTATAACCCTTGAACGAGCGCATCACGCCGAAGCCTGTTGTTTTTCCTTCATCCTCAGGGGCGAAGGTGGTCTTGCCATCGGCCTTGTCAAACGAAACGTATGACGCTTTCACCAGGCGTCCTGCCATTGAGTAAACATAGTTTTGATCTTTCACCTTGCTTACATCAAATGTCTGCAGCTTAATCTTAGAGGCATCAGGAGCGCCCAACAGCTTGAAGCGGTTCTGCCAATCGGCACGAGCGATACGGCTGGGATAGGTCGACTTCTGTCCGCTGGCGCTGGTAGATGTGTAGGGCACACCTATCTGGGGCTGTGAGCGATAGGTGCCAATGTAGAGGCCACCGAGGTCGATCAATATTTCCTGACCAATCTGCAGCTGACCACACAGGCCACCCTGAGCAATACAGATGATGATGCCTGCTGAGCCATCGTCAACAGCAATCTCGTTGTAGATATTACCCTCGATATCATGACCTGTTACTACGCCCTTGATCTGCAGTCCATCGGCAATACGCATCGTATCGTTGATATGGCTGTTCACCGTAGCGGGTGTGAGGTCATACATCTCTTTCAGTTTCGCAATCGACACCACATTGGTTTCCACCAAGTTGTTGTTTCCAAAAGCGGGAGTATCGCCGGTGGGGTCTTTCCAGTCATCATCCATGCACGATGTAGTGACCAGACCCAGTGCCAGTGTCATCAGAAACAGTTTCAGATATTTAATACTTTTCATTCTTTCTTTTCTTTTTTAGACATTATACGTCACGATAATAATATTTGTTCGTCACGAATATTTAGAACTTATACGTTACGTTCAGCATGCCGTTGGTGCCGTATGCATAGAACTTGAAGGGGTTCTTCGAGAACGAATAAGAACGTGCCTTGATATTATCGCTTTTTACACCCGAGTAGTCGCTACGGCTCTGCTCAAATCCGCCAGTTGTGATGTTGCGGTTGTTCAGAACGTTGGTGAGCGAGAGGTTGATAGACAGCATGCCGCGCTTGAGGTAGATGCTGCGTCCGATAGAAGCGTCAACCATGAAGCCACCCTTACCCTTGGTCTGCTTCAAAGCCGAGTCAAGAGGATTACCATTGGCATCGAAGGTCTCTTCACCAGCTTTCTGGCGGTTCTTCAATGTTGTAAGATAACGGTAGCAAGGCGAGTATGACAGGTAAATGCGGTCATAGTAGTTGCAGTTCAGGTCGAGGAACCATCCACTCTGATGATAGCTCAAACCTACGCTGGCAGCTGTAAGCGGTGTACCGTTGTCGCGCATACCTTTATTATATATACGGTCATAGTTGCTGTTAGCATCTTCAGGATCGCCATACATATCGCCGTGCATCACACCGTCGATTGACTCCATGTAAGCCAACTTCGAGTTGTTGATAATCTTAGCATCGCTAATGGTACCAATCAGTTTCACGTCGAAAGCACTTGTAACCTTGATACGTGCGCCGAGCTCCAGGCCATAATATTCTTTATTTGTGCCAGTGAGCGATACATACGAGAACGAGTTAACGTCGTCGTAGAAGAAGTTCTGCCATTCAGTTACATTATCCAGACGGCTGTAATAGCCATTCAGGTTCAAGTGCAACCAAGCGTTCTCATACTGGTAGCCCAGCTCGGTGCTGAACACGCGCTCGTTCTTCAGGTTGTTTACAAAGTTGTTGTTAACCTCAGGAGCCTGGAAAGCGTTGCGAGCCTGCGGTGCACGATATTCGTATCCGATGCCGAAGGTGAGTGTGTTGCCACGACCCATATTCAGGCTTGAGCCAAACTTCAGGCCACCGTCAACAAAGTCGGCGCGTCCGCTCTTACCATACGAGTTGTCCTTAGCCAAGCCGTTGCGCATCTTACCATCGCGCTGCATTGAGGTATAGCCTACGCGGCCAGCCACGGTGTAGTGCAAAGGTCCGAAGTCTTCAGTATAGCTTCCCCACAACTTAGCGTTGTTTACCAACAGGTCGTAGTTGTAACCAAACTTATCGCCTTCTTTCACGATAGCGTTAGGATGGTTCAGGTCATACTGAACAGCATCGCTGGTGGGCGTGTTCTTATCGTTGATAGCGTAAGTGTTGATGTTTGTAAACTTAGTGGCGCCCAGCAGGTCGTCCATGGTTTGATAGTGAGCGGCACGGTTGGTAGCAGCCACTACGCCCAGGTTGTAGCTCTTCTTCTTGTCGATTTGCTTGTTGAAGGTCGACGCGAAGGTAAGATTCAACTGGTCAATGTGCTTAGCCTGAATGTAATACATAGCATCCTTTCCAGCCGCGCTCACATTCTTATTGGCAGCATACAAGCGATCCCAGTTAATCTGTCGGTTAGCCTTTGATGCTGTCCAGAAGTTGTACGAGTTCAACCAGTCGTTATAAGCCTGCTTGGTGATATAGTTTTCGTTGCTGTTATTCCATACGTCATAATAGCTACTGGGCATATTCTTCCAATAGTCAGGACGGGGGTTATCAGCATTATTATAGTTCAGCTTCGTGTTCTTATACATACCGTATTTACCGAACAGCGATGTGCTGAGCTTGGTATCATTATCAATTTTCCAGTCCCATGAGAAGATAGCGCTCGGAGTATACTCGGTGGTTACACGCGAGTTGCGCTTCTTACCATTCTGGTAGCCCCAATAGGGGTTGTAATATTTGTCATTGGCCAACCAGTAGCTCTCGTCGGTAGCGTTACCCTGAGCACCACGCTCGGTAGGCGTACCCCAGGTAGCTAATGTTAACGAGTGTTCGCCACCATTAAACACCTTCTGCACGCCAAGATAATAAGACAGAGCGTTGTAGAAAGTGCCCTCTACATATCCTTCCTTAGCCCAACGGTAGGTAAGGTTTCCAGCAAAGGCCCATCCCTTATCGTTCAGGCCTGTGTTGAAGGTGTACATACCGCGCAATGTATAGCTGCGGTTAGCACCAGCCAGCGACACGCGGTGGCCTACAGGCATGTTTGCGGGGCGGAAGTTGTAGTTGTTTGAACCTGCCATGCCAGACATAGCAAATCCGTTACTCTCAAATGGCAGTGCAAATTCAACGTTACGTGTTTGTTGGTTCAAACCACCCACCATGGTAGAGAAGCGGAACTGTCCGCTTTCCATGTCGTTCATGGGCACACCGTTGATGTACACTTCATTGAACTTCTGATCGAAGGCGCGATAACGGAAGCGTACCGGTGAGAAGAGATATCCCACACCGCTCGCATAAATGTTGTTGTTAGAGCCGATAACGCTGACCGTCTGCGACTGGTCCTCATCGTCTCCAAGCTGCGCTTCAGTAAAAGTGAAAGCCGATTCGCTGATCTGCGGTGTTTGCACATTATTATTATCGGTCTGCGCAAATACAGCAGGAGCATAGCAAAGGGCTATCACGGCCAATTTTAGCTTGTTCTGCATTTTATTAGTGTTAATGTATTTATTCTAAAAATTATTACTGATGGTTTCTCCAAAAATGCAAAGTAACAAAAATAAATTGGATAACGAAAGTTTTTTTATGTTAAAATTCAATGAAAGTATTGACAGTGTGATACTTTTCGCATTTAAAGGGGGCTACATGGCGTTTTTTTGCTTTCAATCTGACATCTTTTTTCTTTCTCACCCCCTATCAGCATGGCTTTTTAGTGCCTTATTGTATGAAAAATGAATGAAAAAACGCTTAAAGGTATTGTTTTTACAAATAAAATTACGATATTTGCAGCATCTTTTAATTATATTGGCTTCATAGCTTCATATAGCATGGCGCTATGGCCTTATCTGAAAACAATTATTACAAAAAATTCAAACCATAGAGAAAAAGAACATTTTATGAAAAAGCTATTCACGGTTTTGGCCCTTCTGTGCCTTGTGCTTACAGGTAGCCAAGCGCAGAAAAAGTTTTCGGTTTATGGCGTTGCCTTCTACAACCAAGAAAACCTTTTCGACACTTGCCATGACGAAGGCAAGAACGACGTTGAGTTTCTGCCTACAGGCTCGTATCGTTGGAACGGAATGAAATATACCCACAAACTGCGCAACATGTCGCGCGCACTGGCCGAGCTTGGCACCGATGTATTGCCTGGCGTGGGCTGCACCTTCATTGGTTTGAGCGAGGTTGAGAACCACAAGGTGCTCGACGCGCTGATTGCCCAAGAGCCTCTGGCCAAGCGTGGATATAAATATGTGCACGTTGAAGGTCCCGACAAGCGTGGTATCGACTGTGCCTTGCTTTACAACCCCGCCCTCTTCACCGTGCGCGATGTAAAGTTGGTGCCCTACGTTTACGACCTTGAGAAAGACAAGCACCGTGCCACCCGTGGCTTCCTTACCGTAAGCGGAACCTTGGCCGACGAGCATGTCACCGCTGTGGTATGCCACTGGCCCAGCCGTGGTGCCACCTCTTATTATCGTGAGCTGGCCGCTAAGCAGGTAAAAGCCTTGAAAGACTCGCTGCTGCGCGACGACCCCAACTGCAAGGTAATGGTGATGGGCGATATGAACGACGACCCCACCAATAAGAGTATGTATAACGTGTTGCAGGCCAAGCCCGAAATTAGTCAGGTGGGCCCCGACGATATGTATAACCCTTGGTACAACATCTTGGCCAAAGAAGGTCGCGGCACCCTGGCCTACAACGGCTCATGGAACCTGTTCGACCAGATTGTAATGACACCTAACATGCTGAACCCCAAGGGCCAGAAAGACTTCTCTACCCTGAAATATTGGAAGAGCCACATCTTTACACGCCCATACCTTATACAGAACGAGGGCAAATATAAGGGCACGCCAAAGCGTACCACCGCTGGTGGCGTATGGCTCGACGGCTATTCTGACCACCTCCCCGTGGTGGTATATCTTGTAAAAGAACAGAAGTGAGCCACAGCCCCATCCATCCCTTAGCCCCTGTGAGCATACCCATTGAGTGGCACCCCTTCGAGCCTTTCTTGCCGGACGGGTGCCGCCTACTCATGTTAGGTAGCTTTCCGCCAGCCGAGAAGCGGTGGGCCATGCGCTTTTATTACCCCAACTTTACCAATGATATGTGGCGCATCTTCGGCCTTTGCTTCTTTGACAACAAGCTACACTTTGTCGACACCGAGCATAAAACCTTCCATCTCGACGCCATCATTTCCTTTCTCAACCAGCAAAAGATAGGGCTATACGACACCGCTTGTGCCGTGCGAAGGCTGAAGAACACGGCATCAGACAAAGACCTGGAGGTGGTAGAGCCTACCGATCTGAAAGCCATGGTGCGGCATCTGCCCGCCCTCGGCCACATCGTCACCACAGGACAAAAGGCCACCGACGTGCTGTGCCAGTGCTTCAACATAACGCAGGCGCCTGTGATGGGCAGCGCCGTAGCCTTTCAGTTTGAGGGGCGCGAGCTGCACCTTTGGCGCATGCCCAGCAGTTCGAGAGCCTACCCCATGAAGGTAGAACAGAAGGCCCACTACTATGCGCCCCTTTTTGCTGCAATATGTAACAGCTAAGGCATCTTGCGAAACATAAACAAAAAGAATACACCACACGCTATATGAAGAAACATAATGTAACCATTATCGGCATTGCCGGAGGAACGGGGTCGGGCAAGACCACCGTGGTAAGAAAAATAGTGGAGGCGCTGCCCGAGAACACGGTGGCCGTTATTCCGCAAGACTCATATTATAACGCACAGTGGGACATGGATCCTGAAGAGCGCAAGAAAACCAACTTCGACCATCCCGACGCTTTCGAGTGGCCCCTGTTTGCCCATCAAATTGAAGAGTTGCGCCAGGGTCATGCCATCGAGCAGCCCACCTATTCATACATTACCTGCACACGCCAGAAAGAGACGGTGCACGTTGAGCCCCACGATGTCATCATTGTCGAAGGCATTATGGCGCTGTATGACAAGAAGCTGCGCGACCTTATGGATCTTAAAATCTTTGTTGATGCCGAGCCCGACGAGCGCCTCTTGCGCGTTATCGAGCGCGACATTGCCGAGCGTGCCCACCCGCTCGATATGCTCATCACCAAATATCGCAACGTGCTGAAGCCCATGCACGACGAGTTTATCGAGCCCACCAAGCAGTATGCCGACATTATCATACCTAAAGGAGGCTCAAACGAGCGCGGCATCGGCATCCTGTGCAAATACATAGAAGGCATTGTGGCCGACATTATGAAAATAAAAGAATAACAAAGATTGTTTGGTCATAGTGAAGCCAATGCTGTAAGAAACAGTAGTTTGGTAAAAGCCAAACCCATATAACAAAAGGTTGTGTAGAACAGAAACACAACAACATTGTACAACAAAAGGACAACAAGAACAACATTTTCATACATGAATTATGTAAGAAAACAACGTTGTTCATGTTGTCCTTTTATTTTATAGCGCTCAGATTATATTGGTTCAAATAATACTGTTGTGTTTTAAACAGTATTATCTGTACCTTTTATTTTTATCGAAACGGAGGCGCCCTCAAAGTAGGACGGTGGCCTCCGTGCCACGTCCTCCAGCACCCAGCACTTCACAAGACAGATCACATTTCTAATGTCGGGAGGACGTGGCACAGAGGCCACCGTCCTACTTGAATTATTCATAGCGATTTGTGTTCAACATCTGTTTTATCTGTTCTATCTGTGTTCGTTTTCTAATCTGGGAGGACGTGGCACGGAGGCCACCGTCCTACTTGGATTATTCGTGTTCAAGTACCATTGAGAACATTGGGTGAAACCATTGAGAACATCGGGCGAAACCATTAAAAAAATCGCCTGAAACCCTTCAGAAAGTCATCTCACACCGACCGTTCTCCATGTTCATAACGGTCGATATGAACACGAGCATCGACCGTTCTCCATGTTCATAACGGTCGATGTGAGATGACTTCTCAAAGGTTTCAGGCGACATTTCGCTTGAGTTTAAGCTCTATTTTGCCATGAAACAAGATATTAAAGCACTGGTTTACAGCGAAATAAAACTATTCATTCATCACCAGTTACTTTCATCAAAGGGGTTGTAACCCGATATCGAGCCATCATCGTAGATAACCTCGCCATAGTCGGGATCACTGCTTTCGCCACCCGTGTGGTCTTTATGGTCAACGTGCCACGAGTTGGGCGAGGCGGCACACAGTTGGGCAGGCACCGTTGCCACCACCAGCATAATGGGTTTCATATATAGTTTTTTCATCATTATCAAGTCGTTTAAAAGTTTTGTGTTAAATAGTTTATTTCACGATACATTTCTTTCCGTTTACGATATACATGCCAGCAGGCAGACCTGTAGTATCGGTGCCGTGGCCCACAAACTGTCCGTTCAGGTTGTATATGCCCTTTGCAGCCTTACCCGTGGGCTCATGGTCGCCAAAGTCGATGATGGTATGTATATCGGTAGTAGTGCCGTCGGCCACCCCGTCAAGATACAGGCGCATACCCTTTACCAGCGTTCCGCCCGTGGGCTTAAACCAGCAGCTGAAGCCACGCAAGCCACGCGCACGTGTGGTAGAGCAGTATAGGTTGCCTTGGTCAAAGAAGAAGCAGCCCTTCAGGTCGTCGCGCTCAGGAATAATCTTGCGATCGTTAAAGGTAAAGCGACCATAGGTTTCCGACTTTTCATCCAAATCTTGCGTTGCCGATACAGCGAAGGTGCGCGCATAGGTGCCATACGCCGTCATCGTGCCGTTGCCCGACACGCTATACATCTGCTTCGTGGTCCATTTTTCTATATCAATGTTGCTTAGGTCGTTCACATTAATATCATCTTCAGTGGTAGCCAGTGTTACGTTTGGTATATCAATATGGTTATCGTCTATCACCACGATATGCGACTTGCTGGCGCCATTGGTCTCAGTCAGCAATGCTTTGTAGGCTGGCGACCCATTCTTCACAAAAGGTTTAGTGGGGAAGATAATGTAGGGCACGTGCGCCTCCAGCACCACATCAGTAGGCTGTTTTTCATCCATCTTGATAGACGAAAACTGTATCTCGTTGCTGGTCAATGCCGACAGTTTGGCCAATTTAGCATTGGCGCCGAAAGCCTGACGAAACTGGTCGCACGTAAGGTTTATGGGCAGCACAAACGAGTTCCATTTATCACTCGTAAATGTTTTCTTTAGATGCGCCACCTTGTTTCGATAGTTGTTCGAGCACGTAACAAGATACTCCATGTCGGCACGCTCTTCATCTAAGATAAGGTCTTCGTCAATCTCCTTGCTGGCATACAGCAGTCGGAAGTCGTCTATCACCGTCCATTCGCCCGATGTAGGTGTCGTGTCGGAAGCGTTGTCACCCACAATCACGCCAAAGCGTATATAGCTACATTCGCCTTCCGCCATTTTTGGCACCTGCACCAGCACACTGTTAATATATTTGTGCGAACTATAGAAGCACTTGCCTGCATAGTCCATATTCTGTTCTTTAACATGCAGTTCTTCCTTCTCGGCTTCCGACATATACGATGTCTGGCTAAGCACCGTTTGGTGCAATGTGCGGGGCACCTCGTTATAATTGTTATCAAAGCGCACAGCAAACAGCTTTGCCTTGGGCGTGTTTGAAAAGCCCTTACACTCGATAACATACGACCCGCCTTGCGTTACCTTCACATCTTGGTATATAGCACCACGTATGCTCTTAGCATCGGCACAGAAATATTTTGCCATGTAGCGCATATAATCGTCTTGTGTAGTAAATTTGCGCTCGTTAAAGGTGTACGATTTAAGGCCCGAAAAGTTATTTCCACTATCATAGTTATCCGAGCTGGCTTTGGGTTCAAGGTTATATGCCTTCTCCAGTCCGAAGCGCATACCACCTTCTGTTCGTTTTCCAAAGGAAACCGTTTTCCACTGACCGATATGCTTATTTCCTCTTGAGAAGCCTGGGCACAACAGTTTGAACGAGAGGTCGAGCGAGCTGGTCATGTTATCCGAATTCAGTTTCTGTAAGTTCAGTATCTGCTCCATCGTAAACACACGCCACTGGTCATAGCCCTGCAATCCATTTTTATTGATGTCCTTATCCTCTATGCCCTCACAGTTTTTGTCTTGGTCTACGCTGCCCTTATTGGCACAGAGGTAACGTTTTTCAAGCGTTCCTATTTGATAACGGTAGGTATATAGTCGGTACGAATTTTTCATATCGCCCACAGCCTCAAACTCCCATCCATAAGAGTCGTCGCGGTCAATAAACACGCCACGGTCAGGCACTTCTGTTAAAACGGAAGATACACGTTCCCATCCCAACTGTTTTCCTTCGCCCGTATCCATATTCTGCACCAATTGTAGTGCGGTTTCGCCCTTGATAGTGTTCACCCACAAAGGCAAAGGATAGTCTTTCAACGACACATGAGTGCCCCAAAAGCCACCAGCGTTTAGAAACATTTTTGTCTTCACATTATATATGAAGATAATTTTGCTCATGTCTTCCTCGTTAAATTCTCCTACTTTTACTGCAAGAGCTTTGATATCATCATAGGTCAGGCCCCTGATGTCGTCAATGCCCTTAATACTTGTTACGCCCGTGATGATGCCAGTGTTGCCTTCATCACCACTATTGTTTACAGTGGCGACAAACGGGTTCTTTACTAAAGGTGCAGCGTTGATTGTTGCTGGTGCCGTGGCGGCTACGAGCAACGCAATGGCCATACGTCGGTTTACGGCCGAAAATAGATTTAAGCTAATCATTTTCATCTCATTATTTAGTTTAGTTTTGTTAAATACAGCAAGCCTACAGTTACACCTATATGGAATAATTGTAACATAACGTTTTTGTTGGATTATTCTAATTTACAGCTTCGCAAGTGTTGGTTTTGCGATATTTATTCTTCTCATTTGCCATTAACACATTGTGTCGTCAGGCCGTCGTCGTTTTTGTCTTAGTTGCGCACTATGCGCTGTATTGTTTTGCAAATATATGCATTTAATCGGAGAAAACGCGTTTTGGCGCTTTCTCCGTTCAAATATTTTTTATTCTTTAACAGTCTTAGTCTTTATCGTCGGCTTTGTCATCTACCTTGTCCTCAGCCTTATCTTCGGCCTTATCTTCGGCTTTGTCGTTAGCCTCTTCTGTGGTTGTTTCACCTGCTTCCTCGGCAGGTAGCAAGCCAGCCTTTACAGCCGCGCTACGCACCATAGCAATCTTTATGGTATGAATAGCCTCAACCACACCATACAGCAACATACACCACCCTATCACAAAGATGGGAGCGCTGGCAATGGCCGAAGGGAAAAACAGAGCCACAATGCCCACAAAGAAGATAACCGTAGGCATAATCCAGAAATACAAACCTATGTACGCCAGCCTACGAGCGGCCACCAATACCACAAACTGGTTTAAGGCGCCCAAGATAAGCAAGGCCGACAATATATATACCAAGAAATGCACAAAGGTGTTGGGCATCAAGGCCAGCAGCAAGCCCAATATCACGCTACCTATACCCACAAGGGGGAAAGCAGGCTTTATGGCTGTAAGCTGGCGACCTTGGGCATCAAACACCTTGGGAGCATCGGTCTGCCTGATAGCGTTAAAATAAACGATGCACGAAATTACGCCCGACAGCAAGAACAACCCACCTATGGCCACCGTCATCCACTGCACAGTTTGCTCGCGATATTTTATTAGCAACGCGCCCACTACCACAGCGCATAGTGCACGCAAAAGAGATGTCTTTGTTGTATTCATATCACACATTTTATATTATACGTTATACAATGCAAACTTACACATTATTGAACACAAAAGCAAGCCGAACCGAAAAAAAATGGTACATTCTTATTATTTTATTATTTAAAACCACGCTGAGTTAAAGAAAAATATGTATATTTGCAAATATTAATGAAGAGTAATTGTTCATTGGCACATCACCACTCCTGAAAACAGTAGGGCCACAAAGCACTGCTCTCACCTAATTATAATATAATGCACAAAAACATCAATATTTCTTCCCGAAATTAAACAAAACCAAATTCAAGCAAATATGAAAAAAGACATCTCTGCCACTAAAATGGCGTCATGCCTCTTAGGCATCGGTCTTATGCTGACTGGCTATAGTTGCACAGACAGCAATTTCGACCTTTCCGACATCGATACCACCATTGGTATCGGCGGCGATTCGTTGGCAATACCTGTCAGCAGTACTGAAGACATTAAGCTCGACGACATTCTTGAGCTCGACAACAGCGATCTCATCAGCACCGAGGCCAATGGCGACTATGTGTTTAAGAAAGAGGGCGAAGCAGTAACCCCCGCTCGCCCACAGGTTGACAAGGTGGTTATTACTAACCAGCGCACCACCAACAACGACCTGATGATTGCTGTAAACACATCGGCCGGAGCACGCCCCCATGCTGGCAAACCCGCCCGTGCTTTTGCCTTGCAAACTGTTGAAGGCACCGTGCTCAGCTTCAATTATAAGAGCGATGTGCACCAAGACATTAAAGACATTACCTCGGCTAATGTTGATGCCGACCTGAACATTAGCGTGGTGTTCTCTGACGAACTGAAACGCATTGTCAATTCGTTCAAGAGCATGACGCTGGAAATGCCGTCGTACATGACCTTCAGTAAGGCTACCACCACGCCAGCCTACACCTCGTTTGATGGTCACAAACTCACCCTTACCAACGTGAGCACCACCCGCAACATCAGCATCAAGGCTAAGATGAGCAAGCTGGCCTTTGGTAAGGCCGTAGCCGCTGGTAACAAGCTGGTATTTGACAAGGCCACGCAGCAGGTAACCCTTGAGGGCGACATCAAGGTAAAGGTATCGTTCGATGACATCAACCTCGTAAGCGTTGACCCCTCAAAGTGCTACATTCGCACACAGATGACCATGGACAAAATCACGGTAACAGGTGCCGAAGGAAAATTTGACCCCAACATCGAATTGTCTGAACTGGGCGAGGTAACCATTAACAGCGTGCCCGACTTCTTGACCGACGAAGACGTAAAGATTAATCTGCACAACCCCATGATTGACCTCGACATTGACAACAACATGAACGTTGAGGGAAAAATTAACGGCACCATCACCGCCTACGACGACAAGGGTGTAGTAACCGCAAAGGTGGTTCTTCCCGCTCTCACCGTGCATCCCAGCGCTACCGATGGCGTAAACACCACCACCCGTCTGCGTATATGCAAGAACGACAGCTACAACCCCGACAACCGCGAGCTGGTTATCGTGCCCAACCTGTCTGACTTGCTGACACGCATACCCAAGCGCCTGACCTTTACGGCCAACGTGAAAGCTAACAGCGACCGCGTGAGCACCATCTCTTTAGGCAACCATACCAACTACTGTATCGCCCCCAGCTACGCCATCACCGCACCGCTGGCCTTTGACAAGGGAGCACAAATAGTGTATCGCGACACCCTCGACGGCTGGAGCGACGATATTAAAGACTATGAGATGACAAAGGGCGCCTTTGTAAAAATGACGGCAAAGGTAAGCAACAGCGTGCCCGCTAACCTGTCGGTAAGCGCCTATGCCATCGACATCAATAAGAAAGAGGTGAGCAAAGACCGCATACTGGTTAAGGTATTGAACAGCGTGAAGGGCTCGGCCGATGGTACCACCCCCGTGGTATCGCCGTTAGAGATACGTATCTATGAGAAGACAAAGGGTGCCCTGAAGACCATCGACGGACTGGTTCTGAAGGTAGAGGCCGCTGCTGGCGAAGGCAACGATGCCATCGTGGGCAAGACCATCAACGCACAAACGCAAACCCTAAAGGTGAACGACATCGTCATCAAACTGTACGGACGTGTTGTAGCCGACTTGAACTAAACCTTTCTTAGCAACAACATCATTATGAAACGATTAGGAAAATATATTCTGGCAGCCATCGTCACCGCTACTTGTGGGGCTGCCTCAGCACAGACCTTCAATTCGGCCTACTTCACCGACGACTTTAAGTTCCGCCACACCTTGAACCCCGCGTTTGGCAATGAGCAGAACTATTTCTCGCTGCCCGCACTGGGCAATATTAGTGCAAACATACACGGCAACTTCGGCGTGGGCGACGTTATCTTAGACAACCCCATGTACGGACAGGGCAGCACGAAGAAGAAAACCACGTTTATGAACCCCTACATCTCTACCAGCGAGGCGCTAAAGGGCTTCAGCACAGGCAATAACCGCCTCACAGGCGATGTCGATATTACCTTGCTGTCGGCAGGTTTCAAGGGCTTTGGTGGTTACAACACCTTCGAGGTGGGCGTGCGCTCTACCTTTGGCATGGTACTTCCCTACGAGCTGTTCGAGTTTGCTAAGAACACGGGCAACCAGACCTACAACATAGGCGACATCTCGGCCAATGCTATGGCCTATGCCGAGGTGGCTTTAGGACACTCGCGCCAACTGAACGACCATCTGCGCATTGGTGCTAAGATGAAGTTGCTGTTCGGTGCCGGACGTGCCGACCTGAAACTGAAGAACCTGAAAGCCGACCTGGCACAAGACAACCAGTGGACGGTGAGCGGCGAGGGCGTGGCCAACGTATCGCTCAAAGGCTTCAGCTATGTTGAAAGCGAAGAAGAATATAACGACCCCAACAAGGGCACCTATAACAGGGTTGACGATGTTGACGTTGATGGTGCGGGGCTGGGCGGATTTGGTATGGCCTTCGACCTGGGCGCCGTATATAAAATTAACGACGACTGGACCGTGAGCGCTGCCGTTACCGACCTGGGCTTTATCAACTGGACCAACAACGTGCAGGCTGCCAACCGCTCAAAGAGCTTCACATTCAAGGGTTTCCGCGATACATCGGTAAAGGATGAGGGTGGCAACACTGTAGACGACCAGATGGATAAGTATGGCGACAAAATAGCCGACTTTGCCAATCTGAAAGACGAGGGCGACCAGGGCAAACGCACCACGGGCATAGGCGCTACCATCAACCTCGGCGGCGAATATACCTTGCCCATTTACCGCAAACTGAAGTTTGGTGCCCTCAGCTCGACCCACCTCTATGGCAAATATAGCTGGACAGAAGGACGTATCAGCGCCAACGTGGCTCCGCTGAAGTGGATTGATGGCGGCATCAACGTTGCCGTAAACAGCTTCACCACCAGCATGGGATGGATTGTTAACTTCCACCCCAAAGGCATGAACTTCTTCGTAGGCATGGACCACCTGCTGGGCAAACAGAGCAAAGAGGGCATACCTCTCAGCTCAAACGCCAGCATAAACGTGGGCTTTAACGTGGCTTGGTAATTAGCACATAGATAAAACAACGCTGAACAACAAGGGAACAACACTGAACAACCTGTACGACACTTTATGTGTAACACAACGTTGTTCAGTGTTGTTCCTTTGTTGTTTTTTGTTGTTTTCAACTTGTTTCTAAGTTATTTACACCTTATATTGAAATAGTCTGCGACACACTTTTTCACCTATACATTGCCTATTTCATCAAAAATCAGTATCTTTGCATCCACACACCCTTCACACATCATAAGAGAGATTAATAAAACAATAATAAAAAAGAAAATGAGAACGGTATACGAATTCTCGGTAAAAGAAAGAAAAGGCGGCACCATCTCGCTGAAAGAGTTTTCTAACGAAGTGCTGCTCATCGTAAACACAGCCACAAAGTGTGGTTTCACTCCCCAGTATGAAGAACTGGAAAAACTGTATGAAAAATATCATGCACAAGGCTTCGAGGTGCTCGACTTCCCTTGCAACCAGTTTGGCCAGCAAGCACCTGGCACCGACGAGTCGATACACAACTTTTGCAAGCTCAACTATGGCACCGAGTTTGCACGCTTCAAGAAAGTGAAAGTAAACGGCCCCGATGCCGACCCGCTCTTCCTCTTCTTGCAAGAACAAAAGGGCTTTGAGGGTTTCAATCCTGATCACAAACTCACCCCCGTGCTGGAAAAGATGCTGAGCGAGGCCGATGCCGACTATGCTCAGAAGGCCGACATAAAATGGAACTTCACCAAATTTCTTATCAACAAGAAAGGACAGGTAGTGGCACGCTTTGAGCCCACCACCAGCTTCGACACCATTGACAAGGCCGTAGAAGAGCTGCTGAACGCCTAACAGCACGCAGCACCAAACGTGCCATTATTGATTATGACATAACACACCCCCTACAACTATCCTATGGACAACAAAGAACACATTCGCTGCCTCATCATTGGTAGCGGCCCCGCGGGATACACCGCCGCCATATATGCCGGACGCGCAAACATGAACCCCGTGCTTTACTGTGGCATGCAGATGGGCGGACAGCTCACACAGACCACCATCGTTGAAAACTTTCCTGGATACCCCGAAGGCGTTGACGGAAACCAAATGATGATGGACCTGCAAGAGCAGGCCACTAAGTTTGGATGCGACATTCGCGGAGGCATGATTACAGCCGTCGACTTTTCAAAAGCACCCTACACCATCACTACCGACGATGGCGTGCTGGAGGCCGACACCGTGATTATTGCCACAGGAGCCTCGGCCAAATACTTGGGCCTTGACGACGAGCGCAAATATAACGGACGCGGTGTGAGCGCCTGTGCCACCTGCGACGGCTTTTTCTATCGCAAGAAAACCGTGGCCGTAGTGGGCGGTGGCGACACAGCTTGCGAAGAGGCTACCTACCTTGCTGGCCTCTGCCAAAAGGTGTATATGATTGTTCGCAAGCCCTATCTGCGCGCCTCTGACGTGATGCGACGTCGCGTTGAAGAGAACGAGAAGATAGAAATATTGTACGAGCACAACGCCACAGGCCTCTTCGGCGAAGAGAAGGTTGAAGGCGTACATCTGGTGAAGCGCAAAGGCGAGACCGACGAGCAACACTACGATGTGGCTATCGATGGGTTCTTCTTGGCCATTGGCCATAAGCCTAACACCGACGTGTTCAAGCCCTGGATAGAGATGGACGAAACAGGATATATCAAGACGCAAGGCCAGTCGACCTGCACCAATGTTCCAGGCGTGTTTGCTGCTGGCGACTGTGCCGACCCCACCTACCGCCAAGCCATTGTGGCAGCGGGTAGCGGATGCAAGGCAGCACTTGAGGCAGAACGTTATCTGAATAAGTAAGTTGACGAGGAGACGAGTGACGAGTTGACGAGGAGACTGGTGACAAGGAGATTACGCTTGCTTAAATATGAGATAAAAAGGAAAAAGTAAATTACATGAACGAGAACTTGGCTGATAAGAAAATTGCCGTGCTGCTTTCGGGCGGTGTCGACAGTTCGGTCGTGGTATACGAGATGGCACAAATGGGGCTGCACCCCGACTGCTTCTATATAAAGATAGGCCCCGAGGAACAGGAAGAATGGGACTGCTCGTCGGAAGAAGACCTTGAAATGGCTACGGCCGTGGCTAAACGCTATGGCTGCAACCTGCAGGTTATCGACTGCCACCAAGAATACTGGAACGAGGTGACACGATACACCATGGACAAGGTGCGCGCGGGCTTCACCCCAAACCCCGACGTGATGTGCAACCGCCTCATCAAGTTTGGTGCCTTCAACGAGAAAATGGGACACAACTACGACCTCATTGCCACGGGTCATTATGCGCAAACCGAGATCATTGATGGCAAGAAATGGCTCGTCACCAGTCCCGACCCCGTGAAAGACCAAACCGACTTCTTGGCGCAGATATACGACTGGCAGCTGCGCAAAGCCATTTTCCCCATAGGTCATTATATGAAAGACGAGGTGCGCGCCATTGCTGAACGCGAACATCTTATCAACGCCCGACGCAAAGACTCGCAAGGCATCTGCTTCCTGGGAAAAATAAATTATAACGACTACATTCGCCGATACTTGGGCGAACGACCTGGCGACGTGCTGGAACTGGAGACAGGACGCAAGATAGGACAGCACCGCGGACTGTGGTTCCACACCATTGGGCAACGTCATGGTTTGGGCTTCGGCGGTGGCCCGTGGTATGCCGTGAAGAAAGATATGGAGCGCAATATCTTGTATGTAAGCAAGGGCTTCGAACCTCGCACCGCCTATAAGAAAGACTTCCCCATTCACGACTTCCACTTCCTAACCGAAAACCCGTGGGAGGGACAAGGCACCGTGCGCGTGCGATTTAAAATTCGACACACGCCCGAATATCATCCCGCCACCCTTGAACGCACAGGCGATTCCTCGTTCATCGTACATGCCGAAGAGCTGATACAGGGCGTAGCACCCGGACAGTTCTGCGTGGTGTATGACGAAGACCACCACCGTTGCTTCGGCTCGGCAGAGATTACAATTTAAGAGAAAAAATAACCGTCGCTGCATTTGGCTTTGCTTTTAAACCCAAATGCAGCGACTTTTTTTGACATCATTCTATACCTACCTATCACCACCCTTAGGCATTTTATTAAACTTATAGCTTAGGTGCAGCATGCCGTAGCTGGGTATGGTGTTGTGCCACACCTCGGTGCGCCCTTGCGCGTTCACGGTATAGGTGGTGTTCGACAGTTGGTGTAAGAGGTCGAACACATCGGCCTTCAGCACCCATTTGCCCTTGGCAAACGAGCGAGAGAGCGAGGCGTTCCACACCAGGTCGTCGGTATTGATTGAGTGCTCGCCATAGCCACGACGGCTATATTGCCGCAGGTCGGTGGCGAGGGTGATGTCGAGAGGCAGACGACACGACAGCGTGACGCCATAGTCGAAGTCGTAGGTGTTCAACGTTTCAAAGTTGGCACGGTTGCTGGTGCTGTGTCGCCACGACAGGTTTCCGCTGCACGAGGCGTTAAAGTTGTCCTTCTGATAATTGAACATCAGTTTCTCGCCCAGCACTGATGTGTTTACCCTACTGAGCTGTGTAGCCACCTCATCGTAAGCAATGTCAAAGTCGGTGCTTCGGCTATAGTTATACGACAGGCGCTGGTCGATGGTAAGATGTTGCGCCTTATCAAGAGTTCGTGTAAAACCACTCCATGTGTTTACCGACCAGTTGCCCCCCTTCACGTTATCGTTCATATAGGTGTAGGCACCCGTGGCACGGTTGTAGGTGGTGCGCGTGCCCATATTGTTGCGCGTAGTGTTTATGCCCAATCCCAACGAGATATTTTGCTGATGACGTTTACGGCGGAAGCTGATGTCGGCAGAGATATTGCTCGACACCGAGCGTTTAAGATTAGGATTGCTGATGCGCACTGCCAGAGGGTTGAGGTCGTTGCTAACGGGCATGAGAGCCGTAAACTGTGGCAGCGACGAGGTGAGGAAATAAGAGGCGCTATACATCAGTTTCTCGCCATTGTAGAACACGCTGACGCCTGGGCTGAACAGCATATTATGGCGCGAGGCCACCGTGTCGAGCGCAGCCTGTTGATAGCAAAGTTTCTCGTTTTGCCATTTCAGCGGCAGCATCATTGTGAAAAACAATGTGTTATCATTATTATTGAAATTGATAACAGCCTGCGTGTTATATGTGCGCTTTAGGTTTACGTAGTGGCTACTGTTGTCGGCATCAAGCGCCCGAAGCAGCGAGTCGCGCGTCGACGGCAATTCGTGGCACATGCTGGCAGCAATGTCGGCCCAGCGTCCGCCCAAACGGTCGAGGCGATAGTTTAGGTTGTTGTTGGCCGAGCGGTTTTGTTGATAGCCAGCCGTTAACTTAAAGTAGAAGCCCATAGGCAGCGTAACCGAATAGCTGAGAGCCGTTTTATACTGATAGCTGTTGGCATGGCGGTCGGCAAACACGTGTCGGGCGTCATCCTCTTGCGTTTTCATATATTCGTTGCGTGTCAGGCTATGGCTGTCGTTAGGCTTCGACTGGCTGTAAGCGCCATCAAAGTTTAGTTCGATGCGGTCGCCCCACGGCAACTTATAAAAACCCCATAGCTGCTGATTGGCGCTGAACGAACGGTAGCGACTATACGACATGGCTTGCGAGCGGTTGGCCAGCATGCTAAGTAGTGGGTTAGCATTGGCAGCAAAGGTAGAGTCGAGCACGGCACGAATATCGCCATAGGCCGAAGGGTCGGCATCGTAGGTGGCGCTACGACTGTGAGCCGAGTTGCGACCATTGCTATAATTGGCCGATGTCCATGAGGTCATACCCACCTGTCCTATGCGCAAGCGTAGGTTGTTTTGAAAGCTGGTTCTGAAGTCGCGCTGGCGGTCATAGTTGGTTGAGCGTCGGAAGATGTTGCCGCCAGTGGCGAACGACTCGCTGGCCAACCGCGTTTCGTCTACAGCGTCGGTCCAGGAGGCGGTGAGGTCAACATTATCGGTCACCACCTTGTTTTTATCTTCTGTGTCGAGGTGTAGGCCCACCAGTCGGGTGGTAGTTTGCCCCTGAGGCATATTTGAAGGTTGCCAGTCGCCCTCGGTTCCAGGCGTTTGCGTTTCGTTCACATTATTGGCATTGGCAAAGAGCGACAGGCGCGTGTGGTCGTCATAATACAGGCCGAAGAGTCGAGCCAGCCATCGGTCTTTCGTGCCGCCAGCCACCCCAATGTTTCCCATCATACCGCGGTTATAATCACGTTTCAGGTTTACGTCCATCACATAATCCTTCTTCTCAACATTTTCGCCCAGCATCTCGCTCTTCTCGGTGGCTTTATGATACACCTTTAGGTCTTTTACCGTATAGTAAGGCAGGTTGTCGAGCATCACCTTATTGTTTCCCTTGAAAAAGTCTTTGCCGTTGAGCAAGAGGTAGTCGAGCTTTTGCCCATTGATGAAGGTGTCGCCATTGCTCTTCAGTTCGGCACCAGGCATCTGTCGTATGAGGGCGTCGAGCATCGACCCGTCGGGCAGGCTGAAAGCCGAAGCGTTATACACAATAGTATCGCCACGATAGGTCATCTTTATCTTGGTGCCCGTCACCACCACGCCATCAAGGTTTACGTCTTTGTAGATATCGTCGTCGGCCCGTTTCTTCAACAGCACGGGTGGCACCGTAAAGTTTCTGTTGCGGGCAATGTTGCGCAGAGTGAAGTCGAGATAGCCCGTTTCATACCCCTCGCTCTCGCCCTTAATGATAAGCTTGCCAGGCCGTGCGGGTATCTGAAGATACCAGCCTCCATCGCGATCCCACTGCCAGGCGGTGGTGGTATCGATTACGGCACTGTCGGCATCCATCACCGTGATGTGTGCCTTCAGCATCACCTTTGTAAAAGAATCTTTCACTGTGCCTTGCAGGTATATCGTGCGTTGCTTCTTGTTCTGACTTTGAACAGGAAGGGCTATGCCAAGCATGGAAAACACAAGCACAAGGAGAACAGAAAAAGCAGTATATTTATTCATTATTGAGAACCATTGAATGTGTTTTCAGAAAAAGGCCAAAATACTTAGTGTAAGCAAAAAGCGTTGTTTTCAAGTAAATCGCAACTTTTCAGCCGATTTTACTTAAAACAACGCTTTTTGCATATTTATTCATATGGTTGCATCTATATGCAGTTTTAGGCATTGGCTGGCATCTTCGGATACTTGCGGAACCATCCGTCCCAGCGCAAGCGCATCACACCGAAGAAGGCCTCGCCAAAGATGCCGCCGCTCATCTTACTGGTGCCCTCGCGACGGTTGACAAAAATAACGGGCACCTCTTTTATCTTAAAGCCTATCTTGTAGGCCGTAAACTTCATCTCTATCTGGAAGCCGTAACCCTTGAAGCGCACCTGGTCGAGGGGTATAGTTTCGAGCACGCGGCGCTTGTAGCATTTAAAGCCTGCCGTGGTGTCGTGCACATTAAAGCCCGTTACCAAGCGAACATATTTTGAGGCAAAATAGCTCATCAACACACGGCCAATGGGCCAGTTTACCACGTTCACGCCACTGACATAGCGCGAGCCAATGGCCACATCGGCACCCTCGTCATGACAAGCGGCATAAAGGCGCGGCAGGTCGTTGGGGTCGTGGCTAAAGTCGGCATCCATCTCAAAAATATAGTCGTAGCCATGCGCTAACGCCCACTTAAAGCCAGCTATATAGGCGGTGCCGAGGCCCAGTTTTCCGCTACGCTCTATGATGAACAGGCGGTCGGCAAACGTGTCGGCCATGAGTCCCTTTACGATAGCGGCCGTTCCGTCGGGCGAGCCATCGTCGATGACCAGTATGTTGAAAGCCTTCTCCAGCCCCATCACGGCGCGGATAATCCTCTCTATATTTTCCTTCTCGTTATACGTTGGTATGATAACGATGCTGTCGCTCTTGTTCATATCTTGTGTGATATATTATGATTGAATGTTAGTGTCGATAATTGATACATGCAAAAGTAAGACAAAAATATGACAGCATGAAATAAAACACGGCATATTTTAGATATATTTACGTAAATAATAACTTTGTTGCACAACTTTTTTGTAACTTAGTAGCCAAATTAAAAGCAGAAACATGTCAAATAGCATACTTCACACCTTGCGCGAGCAGAAAAACATGCGTATGAAGGGAGGGCTGTATCACAAAATACAAATAGACCTTACCTACAACAGCAACCACATAGAAGGGAGCCAGCTGACGCATGACCAGACACGCTATATTTTTGAAACCAACACAATAGGGGTGACAAAAGACGAGGCGCTGAATGTAGACGACATTATTGAAACCGCCAACCACTTTAGATGTATCGACTATGTCATCGATCACGCACAAGAGCCACTGAGCGAGAACATGATAAAACTGCTGCACAGCATGCTGAAGAGCGGAACGTCAGACAGCCGTAAAGCGTGGTTCAGTGTGGGCGACTATAAGCAACTACCCAACGAGGTGGGAGGTATTGAAACCTCGCTGCCCGAACAGGTGCATAGCCACATGATGGCGCTGATTGACAACTATAATGGCCAGCCCACGCATACGCTGGACGACATTATTGGGTTTCATCACGGCTTTGAACGTATTCATCCCTTTCAAGATGGCAATGGACGCGTGGGACGCCTCATCATGTTTAAAGAATGTTTAGCCAGCGGTATGGTGCCTTTCATCATCACCGACGAGTTGCGCTTCTTCTATTACCGTGGGCTGAACCAGTGGCCACGCATCAAAGGTTACTTGCGCGACACCTGTCTCACGGCTCAAGACGAGATGAAGCGGGTGCTCGATTATTTCAGAATTGAATATGAAAAATAAGCATATCGCAAACAGAAAAGAACAGGATATCACTAAGAAATGACAATTGAGCAAGCTCAAAACTTGCTATACAAAATAAAGAGAAGAAAGAAAAAAGATGGAATTAGAAAATATTAAAGAACGTCTGCGCCGTCACGACGGCCTATCAAACACCCTCGGCATGAACTTTATCTCAACACCCGACCCTAACCAGTGTGTGGCCAGCATGAAGGTAGACGAGCGTAACAAGCAGCCCTTCGGCTTCTTGAGCGGTGGTGCCTCACTGGCGCTGGCCGAGAATGTGGCTGGCGTGGGCTCGATGGTGCTGTGCCCAGGCAAAATTTGTGTAGGCATAAACGTGAGCGGCGAGCACGTAAAATCGGTGCTCGAAGGCGACACCGTAACGGCATACGGCCGACTGCTGCACCGTGGCAAGACATTACACGTATGGCATATAGAGATTAAAAACGAGAAGGACGAGTTAGTTTCTTCTGTTCAAGTAACCAACTTTATCATGAAGGGCAAGGAGGAGAAATGAGTTGTTTCGCCCTTTACCGCCTACCGCACGAGCACCAATACCACCGCTTAGTGCAACACGAAGACTATGCACTGCAACTGCCTTCGGTGGCCGAGGTAGCGCAATGTCGAGGCTTTGTGCTTGCACCCTTTGAGGTGTCGGCACAACAACCTGTGGTGGTTATTCGCCCCGACGAAGAGACGGTGCACGAGGTGCCCGCCACTGCCGATGCAGGATGGGGCAACGTAACGGCACTGGATGCGGAAGGAGAACAGCAAAGATACGGCATCGACTTCCGTAATTTTCATGGTCAGCTATGCCAGGGCACGTTCAAAAAAATTGTGTTGGCACGCTGTTCTGAGATGGAAGCCGAACAGGAAGGCTCTATCGAAGCCCTCTTCATCAAGGCTTGTCACGCCTACCCTCGACTGTTTGTGGCGCTGGTGTCGGCTCCGCAATGCGGCACATGGCTCATGGCCACGCCCGAAATTCTGTTGCAAGGCGATGGAAACGAGTGGCACACCATGGCGCTGGCTGGCACCATGAAGCTATCTGGCGCCGCCACCGACTTTGACACACCGGGCGGACACACGCAAGCCACCGACATTGTATGGAGCGAGAAAAACCGCTTTGAGCAACGTTTTGTGGCCGACTATATTGAAGAGTGTATCGAACAGTTTACGCCTTCCTTCACTGTTACCGACCCCTACACCGTGCGCGCTGGCAACTTGGTGCATCTGCGCACCGACTTCCACTTCACCCTACCCCACGCTTCAAGCCTCGGCGGACTTATCAACGCCTTGCATCCCACGCCCGCTGTGTGTGGCATGCCCAAGGCCGACACCTTCAGGTTTATCAGCAACAACGAGAGCCAACCACGACATTACTACAGTGGCTTTGCAGGAGTGATGAACGCCAATGGGCCTACCCACCTGTTTGTATCGCTGCGTTGTATGCGCATCAAGGGGCGCCACTTCTGGCTGTATGCGGGCGGTGGTCTGTTGCCCGACAGTAAAGAGGAAGACGAATGGAACGAAACAGAGGCTAAGATGGAAACCATGCGAGGCGTGTTTTGAAAGGCCATGTGAATAATAATAGGGAAAAGAAACAGATGTTTAGCAACAAAGAAAATATAAATATTCTTACAGCTCTGCTCATTAAAAAGGGAGTGACGCACGCCGTGGTATGCCCCGGAAGCCGCAATGCACCCATCGTGCACAATCTGAACGAGGCCGATGGCATTACGTGCCATCCCGTAACCGACGAGCGGTCGGCTGGCTTCTACGCCATCGGCTTGGCACAGGCTACGGGCCAACCCGTGGTGGTGTGCGTAACATCAGGCTCGGCACTGCTGAACGTGGCGCCCGCCGTGGCCGAGGCTTTCTACCAGCATATACCCCTTATCGTAGTGTCGGCCGACCGTCCACAACAGTGGATAGGACAACTCGATGGGCAGACATTGCCACAACCAGGCGCCTTCAGCACAATGGTGCGACGCACGGTGCAGTTGCCCGAACCGCACAATGACGAGGAACGCTGGCTGTGCCGCCGACTGATAAACGAGGCACTGCACCTATGTACCTGTCGGCAGGCAGCACCCGTACACATCAATGTGCCCATCACCGAGCCACTGTTCACCTTCAACGTAGAGCAGTTGCCTCAGGTATCGCTATACCACACGCACAGCATCAACACCACAATATGCACCCATAACGGTGCCCTACAAGCCTTCTTTGCCGCCCAAAAGCCCATGATTGTGATGGGACAAACAGCTAATGGCGTGGTGAGCGATGCCACACTGCGCGCGCTATCAACACGTTTTGTGGTGCTGGCCGAGCCGCTATCAAACAGCGGATACACGATAATACATGCCGACGAGGCAGCACGACTGCTGTCAGATGACAAGAATAACATTGGCGCAATGATAGGTAATGAAGACGTAGGGGTGCCCGACTTTATGCCCGACTACGTGCTCTATCTGGGCGACACCCTCGTGAGCAAGGCGCTACGACTGCTGTTACGCCGGGCAAAAGCCCCCACCTGCCTCATCACCCCCGATGCCACTCAGGTGCCCGACCCACTGATGACGCTGACCGACATTGTTGAATGTCCGCTTGAAAAGACTGACGCCCTGCTGGCCTCGCTCGCTGGCAACGAGGCGATAACGCCTTCGGCCCACAACTTTCACGACCACTGGCAAACATTGTTGGCACACTGCGCAGACCGTGCCGAGAGCTATGAGCCACCCTACTCGCAAATGGCTACGGTGCGATATTTTGAGAGCCAGCTTGACGACCTCGACATCTACCTGCACGTGCATTATGCAAACAGTTCGGCCGTGCGTCTGGCCAGCATCTATGCCGCCCACCGTGTGTGGTGCAACCGCGGCGTAAACGGCATCGAGGGGTCGCTATCAACGGCGGCAGGCTTCTCGCTCGGCACGCCCAACATGGTGGTGTGCGTCATCGGCGACCTCAGTTTCTTCTACGATCAAAACGCGCTGTGGAACAGCCAACTGCATGGCAACCTACGCATCATCTTGCTGAACAATCACGGCGGTGGCATTTTTACTACGTTGCCAGGGCTGGAGGCCAGTGCAGCGGCCCACGATATGGTGGCGGCCACACACCATGCCGATGCCCGTGGCATCTGCACCCAGAACGACATTGGCTACCTAAAAGCCAACAACATCGACGAGATGCAACTGGGCATCGTAACCTTACTAACGCAACAAGCCCAGCGCCCCATGCTGTTAGAAGTGTTTACCAATGCCGATGATGATGCACAAGCAATGAAACATTATTTAACCCAAGAATGATAAATTCGCACCCCACCCCATTATGAATTAAGAATTATGAATTAAACGATATGGCAACAAGAGAATGGAAAAAGATTGAGGATTTCGACTTTAAAGAAATTCTGTTTGAAGAATATAATGGCATTGCCAAGATAACTATTAACCGTCCGCGTTATCGCAACGCTTTCACACCGCGCACCACCTGGGAGATGTCGCAGGCCTTTGCATGGTGTAGAGAGGCGCAACGCATAGGCGTAGTGATACTAACGGGCGCTGGCGATATGGCCTTCTGCTCGGGTGGCGACATGAACGTGAAAGGACGTGGCGGATATGTGGGCGACGACGGTGTGCCCCGCCTAAACGTGCTCGACGTGCAGAAGCAGATACGCTCGCTGCCGAAACCCGTTATCGCCATGGTGAACGGCTACGCCATTGGCGGCGGACATGTGCTGCACCTGATGTGCGACCTTACCATTGCCAGCGAGAACGCCATCTTCGGACAAACAGGCCCCAAGGTAGGATCGTTTGATGCAGGCTTTGGTGCCAGCTACTTGGCACGCATCGTGGGCCAGAAGAAGGCACGCGAGATATGGTTTATGTGCCGACAGTATAGCGCCATAGAGGCCGAACGCATGGGCATGGTGAACAAGGTGGTGCCCTTCGACCGCCTGGAAGACGAGTGTGTAGAATGGGCCGAGACCATGATGGAGCGCTCGCCCCTGGCGCTGCGCATGATAAAGGCGGGCCTCAACGCCGAGCTCGACGGGCAGGCAGGCATACAAGAGTTGGCGGGCGATGCCACCATGCTCTACTATATGCTTGACGAAGCACAAGAGGGTGGCCGCGCCTTCCTTGAAAAGCGCAAGCCCGACTTTAAGAAATATCCTAAGTTGCCATAATGGTTTTGTCACATTGTGGCGTTGGCCAGCATCAGCATTGGCCATAAACGAAAAGAAAAACAATGACTTATCATGTAATGATTACGCCGCGCACGCTGCACTTTAAGCAGCCTGCTGGCACATCACGAGGGGTATACACCACGCGCCAGTCGTGGTTCATCACCATCACATCGCCCGACGCCCCCGACCGCAAAGGCATGGGCGAATGTGCGCCACTGCCCGACCTGAGCTGCGACGCCATACCCGAATATGAACGCATACTGACCTCAATATGCAATATGTTTGCACTAACGGGCAAGCTAAACCACGATATGCTGCGCCCCTATCCCTCGATGCTGTTCGGACTGGAGACGGCACTGCTAAGCTTTGAGCGAGGGGGCGACCAGCTGTTCGACACGCCCTTTGCACGTGGCGAAGAAGGAATTCCTATCAACGGGCTGGTGTGGATGGGCAACTATGACGAGATGCTGGCTCGGCTGGAAAGCAAGATGCAGGAAGGCTTTAGATGCGTAAAACTAAAGATTGGCGCCATCGACTTTGACAAAGAGCTCGACCTGATACGCCATATACGCTCGACCTTTACAAAGGAACAGATAGAACTGCGCGTAGATGCCAACGGTGGCTTTACGCCCGACGATGCGATGAACCGACTGGAACAGTTGGCAAAATACGACATACACTCTATCGAGCAGCCCATACGTCAGCATCAATGGCCTGACATGGCCCAGCTATGCAAGAACACGCCGCTGCCCATCGCCCTTGACGAAGAGCTGATAGGCGTGAATATAGTGTCGATGAAAGAACATCTGCTCGACACCATTCGCCCACAATACATCATCCTGAAGCCGTCGTTGCATGGCGGCATGACGGGCTCAAGAGAATGGATACGCATGGCAAAAGAGCGCGGCATAGGCTCGTGGATAACCAGCGCCCTGGAAAGCAACGTGGGCTTAAACGCCATCGCACAGTTTGCCTCTGACGTGTATGGCCCCGCCATCACCATGCCCCAAGGTTTGGGCACAGGCATGCTCTTCACCGACAACATTCCCATGCCACTTGAGATCAAGGGCGACCAGCTGTGGAGACAAAAATAATTATAATCGAAACAAAACGACATTGAACAACGGTTGAGAAAACAGACAACATAAGACAACAATTGTTGTTCATTGTTGTTCAATTGTTGTCTAATGTTGTCCGTTTTCTTAATTATTGTCCAATGTTGATGTTCCTTTTTACAAATCAATACGCCTCACGATATTTATTTTCGTCTTTATCGTTAAGCATTGAAAGATAGCTTTGGTATCGGCTGGCAGCAATGTAATGGTCTTCAACGGCCTTTATCACGGCGCAGCCAGGCTCATGTGTGTGGGTGCAATTATTAAAGCGGCAGTCTTTTGAGAAGCGGAATATCTCTTTGAAGAAGCCAGATATCTCTTCGGGTTCCATATTGAAGGTGCCGAAACCCTTAATGCCCGGCGTATCAATGATGTATCCGCCATCAGGCAACAGCAGCATCTCGCTGAAGGTAGTGGTGTGCATACCCGTGTTGTGCGAGTCGCTTATTTCGGCCGTGCGAAGGTTTACGCCTGGCAAGATGCGGTTGATAAGTGTCGACTTGCCCACGCCGCTGTTTCCGCTGAGCAGCGTAATCTTATCATGCAGCAGCGGCAACAAGGTATCTACGCCGTCGCCCTTTTCGGCCGAGATAGCCACACACTGGTAGCCCACGGTTTCGTACAGTGTCATCATCATGTCTTGATAGTGTCGCTCTTCCTCCGAGAGCAAGTCGGTTTTATTAAACACCAGTACCACGGGCACGCTGTAAGCCTCGGCCGAAGCCAAGAAGCGGTCGATGAAAGTGGTAGAGGTTTGAGGATAATTGACTGTAACAATGAGGAAAGCCTGGTCGACATTGGCCGCAATGATATGGCTCTGCTTACTCAAGTTTTGCGACTTGCGTATGATATAGTTGCGTCGGTCTTCGATAGCGCTGATGAAGGCGGTGCCCTCCTGGTTACGAATAATCTCAACGCGGTCGCCCACAGCCACGGGGTTTGTGCTGCGTATGCCCTTCAATCGGAAGTTGCCTTTTATTTTGCTTTCCACAATGTTGCCGTCGTCGGTCTTCACGGTGTACCAGCTTCCAGTGTTTTTTATTACGAGTCCCTTCATATATAAAGGTAAGAAAAATAAAAAAAGTAAAAAGGTAAAAAGCAGAAGACGCGCAAAATGTTCTTAGCACAATATGCCACGAAACCTTTACCGTTTATGCCTTTTTACCTTTTTACCTTAAATATATTATACGGTCATAATTTCTTTTGTCTTCTCGGCAAGCAAGTCGTCAACGCGCTTGATAAACTTGTCGTGAATTTTCTGCAATTCAGCCTCAGCGTCCTTCTCATTATCTTCAGAGAGGCCGTCTTTAATGGCTTTCTTCAGCTTTTCTTTAACGTCGCCACGCGCGTTACGAATTTCAACCTTGGTTTTCTCACCAATCTTGTTGCACTGTTTTACCAGCTCTTTACGGCGCTCCTCGGTAGGCTGCGGTATACCCAGACGAATAATCTCGCCATTGTTTTCGGGTGTGATGCCTACGTCGCTATCCATAATGGCCTTTTCAATATCGCGGATGGCCTTCTTATCCCAGGGACGGATGGCGATGGTGCGTGGGTCGGGCACCGATACGTTAGCCACCTGGTTCAGAGGAACCATTGAGCCATACGAGCTCACTCTTATTCCGTCGAGGATAGCCACATTGGCGCGTCCGGCACGGATGCGTGCCAACTGCTCTTCGAGATACATGGCTGCCATCTCCATGCGCTCAGTGGCACCTGTCAATGTTTCTTTTACGTCAATCATATATAAATTATCGTTATTGGTTTATATTGTCAAATCAGATGCACAAATTTAGTGATAATATCCGATATTCACAACTGTTTGTGCGTGTTTTTTCTTTTTACGCTATACGTGGTCTTTTTACGTTACCGCTTTGCCTGTTGTTAGCCTTCAGCGTGGGTAGTGGCGGGCGCAATGGCTTGCATCTCGGCCTCCACCATATTGGTGAGGGTAACAAACTCGGCCACCGAGAGCTGTTCAGGACGACGGGTCATAATGTCGTTTGTATAGAATTCGGGGCGAGCGGGTGTGCCTGAAAACACCTGTTTCAGGCTTACGCGCAACATTTTGCGGCGCTGGTTAAAGACAGCCTTGACGATGCGTTTGAAGAGGCGCTCGTCGCATCCCAGGTCAGTAACCTTGTTGCGTGTCATACGTATCACGGCGCTCTTCACCTTTGGTGGTGGGTTGAACACGTGCTCGTCGACGGTGAACAGATACTCTACATCATACCACGCCTGTATAAGCACCGACAAGATGCCGTAAGCCTTATTGCCAGGTGCCGATGCCATGCGCAAGGCCACCTCGCGCTGTATCATGCCTGTGCAGCAAGGAATGAGGTCTTTATAGTCGAGCATCTTAAAAAATATCTGCGACGAGATATCGTAGGGATAGTTGCCAGTGAGCACAAACTGTCGGCCTGCGAAGATATCGTTGAGGTTCATGCGCAGAAAGTCGTCGCCAATGATATTGTCGCGCAGCGATGGGAAGTGTTCGTGCAGATAGGCCACACTCTCGGTGTCAATCTCCACGGCCTTTACCTCGCGTGGTTTGGTAACGAGATACTGTGTGAGCACACCCATACCAGGCCCTATCTCAAGGACAGGAATATCTGGACAGGCATCAACCGTATCGGCGATGGCTTTGGCTATATTGAGGTCGGTCAGGAAATGCTGGCCGAGATTTTTCTTGGGTCTTACGCTTTTCATATCGCAAACTTACATATTTTTTTTCATATTTCAGATATTGAAGGGTCACAAAATAAAGCCACGGGCATAAAAAAGGGAGATGAGGCGTGTTATGGCTCCATCTCCCTTATGCTGTTTGCGTGTTGAGACGTAATTAGTTGTCTTTGTTCTCGCTGTCAATAGCTTTAATCTTCTGCTTCACCAGCTCCATATCGTCGCGCAGCTTCTGCACCTTGCGGTTCATCTCATCGATAAGGCTGTTGCCCTTCTTGCTGCTTACGTTAAGGAAGCCGAGGTTGTTTTCATAGGTCTGCACCTCTTGCTTCAGCTGCTCAAAGCGACGCATCAGTCGGCCACGCTCAGTATCGAGAGCATCTTCGCCACGCTTAGCCACATTCTTCAGGTTGTTCTTGAAGTTGTTCAAGCGGCGACGTGCCGAGCTTACGTTGAGCTGTTTATAAATTTTGTCGAGCACGGCATGATATTCTTCATACACCTTATCTTTCTCTTTATAAGGCACGTGTCCTACAGCGTTATACTCTTCAACCAGCTGCTGCACCTGCTGCTGAGCATCGTCGGCAGCGGCCTCGAGCACAGCCTTCAGCTTCTCGATCACAGCCTTCTTCTTGTCGAGGTTGGCGCGCTCTTCGTTGTGTACGCCAGCGTTGGCAGCGTTACGCGCATCGAAGAACTTGTTGCAAGCACCCAAAAACTCGGCCCACAGCTGGTCGCCCAAACGCTTGGGCACCTGACCTATGGTCTTCCACTCTTTCTGAAGGGCTATCAGCTTGTCGCTGGTCGACTTCCATTCAGTGCTATCTTGCAGTGCTTTAGCCTTTTCTACCAGCGCACGTTTCTTGTCAGCGTTCTCAGCCATCTGAGCCTTGACAGCCTTGAAGAACTGTGTTTTACGGCCGAAGAAGTCGTCGCAAGCCAAGCGGAAGCGCTCAAATATCTTCACGTTCATCTTCTGCGGTGCAAAGCCTATGGTCTTCCACTCGTTTTGCAGAGCGATGATTTGTTGTGTGCGTTTCTCCCAGTCAGAGGCGGTTTTGTTTTCTTCCTTTATCAGGGCCTCAACCTGTTCGCACAGCGCTGTCTTGCGGGTAAGGTTTTCTTCCTCGCGGGCACGCAGCTCTTCAAAATGCTGCTGGTGGCGCTTGTTGATAACGGTAGAGGCAGCCTTGAAGCGTGTCCAGATTTGTTCGCGAAGGTCTTTAGCCACGGGGCCAGTTTCGCGATACTGCTGGTGCAGCTCTTGCAACTGGTGGAAGGCGCTAATGATGTCGGTCTCGTCGGCCAACTTTTCGGCAGCCTCGCACAGGCGAGTCTTCGTTTCAAGGTTCTTCTTGAAGTCGTATTCGCGTGCTTCGCTGTTCAGCTTCAGCAGGTCGTAAAACTGCTCTACATACAGCTGATAGTTGCGCCACAGTTCGCTGGCCTTTTCAGCGGGCACGGCCTTGATGTCTTTCCACTGCTGCTGCAGCTCTTTAAATTCGGTATAATGGCTGTTGGCCTCATCGGGCGATGTGGCCATCTCTTTAATTTTCTCAATGATGTCGAGCTTTTTCTGCAGGTTGGCCTGCTTCTCTTCTTCCTGTTGCAAGAACAGTTTGGCTCTCTTTTCGCGAATGATGCCCATCTCGGCTTTAAACACCTCCTCGTCTTCGTCAGGCATCACCTGATAGGTTTCGGGGTCGCCGCCGCCATCAAGATACGCTTTCATGCGTGCCTCGCGCTCGGCAATGTGCAGCTTATAGAACGTTGTCTTCAAATGGTCAATCTCGTCCTTCGTGGGCGTTTCGTCATTGGCGACAATCTCTTTCAGGCGGTCGATGACTTCTTTCTTGGTTTTGAAAGTTTTTGCAGGTTCAGCAGTAGCTGTTTCCTGGGCCTCTTGAGCCTCACTGTCAGCCGTCTGAGCGGGAGCTTCTGTGTTTACGTTTTCTACTTGAACGGCAGATTGCTCCACGTTCTTTTCATTTTCAAATGTACCCTGTTGCAGGGTGTTCTCTTGAGAGTCCATCATTTCACTGTTTTAGTTTATGACAAGGTAATCTATCACATATATGTCACGCCCCAGCATTGCGTGGCATGCATCAGCTTTCTTTTTAACGAGCTGTGGCCTGCGAGGGCATGACAATTTCAGTATTTATAAAGTGCAAACTTAAATAAAAAAAATTGAATAGCAACGAAAAAACACATTTTTTTTCATTTTATCTCGTTATAAGGCTGTTGGCCAATGCTTACAGGCACCAATAAAGCCCCTTTTAGCAGACAATAAACGGGTTATGCCGTTGCTAAAAGGGGCTTTATGTATGCCAGTTAGGCATAAAAGCATGTATGGTTTACATTAATCGTTTGCGTCTGAGGATCACCCACGACACGGCCGACACCAGCACTGAGAGCACCATGGCAATGGCAAAGCCGTAAGGATAGTTTTCCATGCCATTGATAAGGTTCATGCCGAAGATTGACGATATGAGCGTGGGGAACATCATGATAATCGACACCGAGGTAAGGGTTCGCATCACGGTGTTCATGTTGTTGTTAATGATGCTCGAATAGGTATCCATCGTCGACTCTAAGATGTCGGCATAGATATTGGTGGTTTCTCGTGCCTGCGACATCTCAATGTTTACGTCTTCAATAAGGTCGGCATCAAGCTCATCCACTTGCAACTTAAACTTCAGTTTAGCCAGCAACGTCTCGTTACCACGAATTGAGGTGATAAAATAGGTAAGCGAGTCTTGCAAGCGGCTCAATCCTATCAGCGACTCGTTGTTCACACCATGGTCAAGGTTGTGCTTTGCCTTTTCAATGAGGGTATTGATTTGCTTCAAGCGCTTCAGATACCATACAGCCGACGACAAGAACAGGCGGAAAATCATGTCTACATAGTCGGTAAAGCCCTGACCACGTTTTTGCTGATAGCTCACAAAATCAATCATCATGTTTGTTTCATAATAGCAAACGGTGATGGTGACGTCGCGTTTATGAATGATACCCAGCGGAACAGTGGTATAAGGCGTGCGCGACCGTATTTCTTTTACATACGGTATACGTAAGATGATAAGCATCCAGCCATCATCATATTCGTAGCGAGCCCGTTCGTCGGTATCGCTAATGTCGGAAAGAAAATAGTCGGGAATATTAAATTTATCTTCCAAATACTGCTGATCTTCTTCTGTTGGACAAGTAACCTGTATCCAGCAGTTGGGTTGCCATTCGTTAATGGTCTTTAGTGAGGTGTTGATATTCCAATATGTTCTCATAAGGCAAAGTCTCCATGCGCTAACAAGATGGAGCCTTGCCTTATCCTACGGCAGACTCTATCTTGCTGAAATAATATTTTCCGCGTAATAGTCGTCCATAATGTTGTTAAAATTTCTATTTGCGCTGCAAAAGTACGAAAATAAAGTGAAACGGCCTATCTCTTCCTCATTTTTTTGTGTTAAGATGATGTTTCAGTGGCACGTTGTACCAATTTTGTGGCCAAGCGAAAGAAAAAAGTTCCATGGCTACTCAGTTCAAGGAGGAAATTATCCCTACTTCAATCTTACCTTTATACTAAATCAACCCCCTGTTCAGAACCAATACCGGCTGAACAATCAGGCGGCAGCCATGGAACAAAAGTATATATGCGGCAAGCATCATAGCAACAAAATGGCACTATTCGTCCCTATATATAAGAGGGTATGAACGCCCATTAAGCCAGCATGAGCCGTATATGCTCTCAGCACAAACTTATATTTATAAAGTATGAATGAAATTGACAGCAAAAACTTGTCTGAAAAAGAATAGTTTCGTTCTTTTCAAAGTGATGATGTCAACAAAGTATGATAGTGGTTTTTATCTATCTGTTTATCGGTCAGTTACTTTACGATATAGGTCTCTCTAATTTGGTGCAAATATATGAAAAAAAATCAATACATACAATTTTTTAAGTTTTTTTGAGCATAGAATTTACATTAAGGAGCGAAGCGTGATGCATATAACACAAGACAAATCGGGGCATATAATCGGGTAATAGCAGTGAGAAAATCGGGCGAAAGCAGTGAGAAAGTCGGGCGAAAGCATTGAAAAAGTCATCTCACACCGACCGTTCCACATGTTCATAACGGTCGATATAAACACGAGCAACGACCGTTCTCCATGTTCATAACGGTCGGTGTGAGAC
>ERZ1034753.70-NODE-70-length-35607-cov-8.395646_pt1 | contig 35607 bp, 30 predicted proteins | sample MGYA00520702_ERZ1034753 | MGnify/ENA primary metagenome ERZ1034753 (study PRJEB33766, sample SAMN09781700) | gut metagenome | biome: gut microbiome | host: Homo sapiens | place: Madagascar | study: EMG produced TPA metagenomics assembly of the PRJNA485056 data set...
TTATCTCCATATTACGATTCTTTTTAGTTTATGATAGTATAGAGGCAAATGTAACATCTTATATATAAGTAACGTAGCTTTTTCTCTTATATTATTCTTGATATTGTCATTTTTACCACTTGATGAATCTTTGCAACTTTGGTTTCAAGTCCTCATGCTTGGAATAGTCGAACATCAAACATTTATTAGCTTCCTTAAAAGGTATAACTGCATGGTATTCGCCTGCAGCAAAGCAATCAATTTGATAAGGATGATATGTCAAGACAATGCCTTCTGGCAGTACGGCAAAGTGAGTCAAAGGAAAATCCTTCTCGGTAAATGCCTTTTCGTTGTAACCATTCCATCCAGCCCAATCATCACAAGAATAATTATGTACAAAAAATGACCGCATTACATCGTCCATACCGCTTGTATCAATCATTGGACAATGGAAAGAGAAAATGCTATGCGTGAAATCCTCCCATGAATTTTCACGTTCATAACAGAAATCGTATTCTGTCTTCAAGCTCTCCAATGCTAAATGCCGAAACTGTTGTACCATCGCAGGTTTTACAGAATTGTTGACATCAAGCAATCCGCCTCTTCGCTTGTCATATGTGATATAATACTCACGAGGCAAATCATGAAGTCCTCCATTGTAAAGGCTTGCCCAATAATAGTATGTGGTATAGTCATCACAGTCTGCCACTTTCCTCACTCTTATATTGCAAGTCATTCTAAGCTCCAATGTATCTTCTATTTGATACTCTGCCCGACAAAGTTTCTCCCACAACACACCATATTTATCCAAAGAAAGCTGTAAATCCTTTAACGATGTACACTTCCCAACAGGAATGCCCCGATTGTTTTCCAACTGATAAAACGCATCGTCTCTAATAGCAGCCATCATCCATTCCCGAATAGCCTTGTCTGACTCAGCATCACCTTTCGGTATATCCAAATCAACACTAAATCCTGCTTCCATCCGTTCGTACTTGCTCCTTGGCTTGATATAATAGTTCTTTGCTAATCTTTCTGTTGTCGTATCGGGGGCATCGCTCTTTTTCTTTGCGTTGTATAAGTCACCGAATGAAACATCTTTTGTTTGCGCCCCTGCCACCAAAGTTACCATACCTTCTTTCTTAGGTTTGCGGCAAAATACATCATCTTGAAGTCCAACACATTTTCCATCAGAGAAGCAAATCGTATCAGAACTTGCAAAAAGGTGTAAGCTTTTCCACTGACCAAGATAATAAAGCCCCGAAGCACAGCATGGAGACGAGAACAATATCTTTCTATCCTTGATGTCATAAACATCATTGTCGTCAATGCTCACATAGTTGACGGTATTGTCAATAGAAGTGATATTTGTTGCTCCAATTTGAGGATAATAGAAGCCATTACGTTCATACTTTAGAAGGTAGCATGGTGTCTTTTCATCGGAATGCTCATAGTTCCAAACGATAAACAGACTGTCACCAATTCGTTCTTGAATAGTGAACGTATCACCATCCAAAACAAGGGTATCTTCGTCAATGACCTCCCCTTTTAATCCGACTCCCATACGCAAACCATGACAGCCAGTAAGAACTGCAAGCATAACAAGCATAAGGAATATAAACAGAAGTTTTTTCATAGTGTAATATCATCTGTTACTTTCATATCATCGTATTCGTCGTCCCAGTAAATCATTGGAGCTAAATCTTCTCTAAATTCTGGTTCTCTCAACTTTTCCAATTTGTTTTCAACCTCATCCTTTGATTTTGCAAATACAAAGCAATGCCACCAATAATTGTCGCTGAGATTATCGCATTCATCAAACCAAAGATGATGTCTCACGAGCTGCCCTACATATACACCATCCTTGGGCATCTCCTTACACGAATAGTCTGCTATCTCGTAAATATCCTTAAATGTAGTTCCGAGAACATGTATCTGCTCTGTAATCTTAATTTTCTTCATAACGATTTCCCTATCTGTGTCGGGCACAACTTTTATTAAATACTTGTGTTATTATTTTCATTCCGTTTCTACACCTTTAGGTTGTACAATCAGTTCCAATCGCTTGATATCGTCTTCTGTCAGTTGGATGTTACCTCCATTTCTGTAATAGTCGAGCACTCTTTCAGCACCATGGCGTCCCAATACAGCATGTTCTTCTGCTTTCATGTAATATTCCACAGCAAGTTGCTTGTTTGATTTGCCATTCTCATCAGACTCATAATACAGGTCGCCAAGAATCGAATAGGCAATAGGTACACGATGAGCAATTATGGCAAGTTTTGTTGCATCTGTTCTCAGTCTGCCTTTCCAGTCAGGTATGGTAATCAGCAGTTCAGCCAAGGAACAACCTTGTTCAGCCGCATCCTTAACCAAGTTCATTCCTGATATGGTGTCACCTTTATCTATAGTTATAATTCCAAGAAGAGTTTTAGCTTCTGGAGAGTCATTATTGCATAGCACATGTTCCACGCTGTCTGTACCTTCTTGAATATACGACTTATAACCATCCATCAATAAAAATAGAGTTTTGTATTCATGTCCATCAGGCAAGCCGTAGATATAGTCATCCATGCGATTGATAGCTCCACGCCACTCAGCCATGTGAGCCATAGTAATCATTCCGAAGAAATCCTTCTTCACACCGATACCATCTCGATAGCAATCTGCCAGTTTCAGATATGCCGAACCATCGCCCCAACGAGCTTGATTGAGCAATGACATGATTGAGTCCTGCGGACTGATAGTCATGCTTTTCTGTTCTGTCAACTTTGTTGAAGATGCCCTTTCTTCCATTATTTGTTGTTCAGAACAACTTGCAAGAAGCAACATCATTATTATATATAAGCACCAATTCTTCATATCTCAATACCCTAATCCGTGTCGGGCACAACTTCTATTTGTTTGTTATATGTCTGTTTATGAGAATATGTTATAAAGCACTACCGCTGTTTTGTATATATTTGTAGCTTTCATGCTGTTTGTAGTTAGTGGTTCAATGTTAATGTGTATTCCCCATAAATTGCCCAAGAAAGATGATGACATTGAAGCACTCGTCTATCAGCATATATATAAAAGGACGATTGGCATGAAACTCCACTTCCCGATATTTGGGAGAATCTGGAGCAGAGCCTAATAAGCAACACCGAGTTTCGGCGTAAGCCTCAGTTCCATATTCGTTGACATCTACATATGCCTTTTGTTGAATATCAGAAACAAATAGCGGAGCCTCTGACATATTGCTGAAGTTTGCCTTTATATCATCAAACATTGACGATGCTCCAAGTTTCTGTATTGCTTTGCTTAGACTTACATCTGTGTCGATTCTAAATTTTGGAATCTTTAGTTCAACCTCACAAAGGTCCATTTGTGAAGGAATGTATTCCAACATTTCGTTACCGAGCATGTCAGTTATCTTTGCGATGTCAACATTAGGATTTGGCAATATTATTCTCATGCAATAGCGACTTTCCCGATATGGTAAATCAACAGCCGAATAGTCTTTGTCGGATATGTAATAGAACAAATCACGTTGTGACATCATATTGACATTCTCATTGCTGGCATTACCGTAAAACGTTTCCACGGCAGTATACTCTTCATCGAAAGCTTTCATCCATTTTTTGCAAAATCGTACAGAGTTCACCAATGTGACTCCATCAATGTTTAGACCTTCCGTGATAGTTGCTTTGTATGTGTCATGCATTACATTAATGAAATCATCAGATAGTTTTATTCGATTGTAAACATCAATACGGTTGCTGATACTTAAAGGCAATTCTCTTATCAAGGTTCTGCAAATAGCATTCAAGTCTTGAACACAGAGTCCGCTTACACCAAGCGCCCTCATAATCTCCTTTTTTGTTTCGCCACTCGCACCATTTGCCAATATGCTCATGAGTAGCATAATGCTTATGGGAGACATTATTGTCGACTTATCGCCATTGTATTGGCGGTAAAGGTCAAACATAAATGGCGTTGTCCCGCTTATGCTTTTCCTAATTTCTTGATCTGTCATAACCATGTGATTTATTTTATGTTTCTGGTATATGCACGAATCGCCCAACCTTTTTACTCTATGTCTTCAGTCGCAATCACATCATAAATGCTGTCACCTTCCCAATAAACCATTGGAGCCAATGCCTCCGAAAACTTGTTGTGGTTGGTTTGAGGCGAGACACTCTTCAGCTCTACAAGTTTTCTATCCAAATCCTCTTTAGATCTTGCAAACACTATATTCCAAAAGAACCGGTCTTCTGATGCATAGTCTTCCGAGTCGAAACAAGGATATCGCTCAGCATCTTTTCCAACATATATGCCATTTTTGGTCATTTCCTTTACGGCATAAAAAATAGCCTCCTGTATATTCTCAAATTTCACTCCAAGAACATAAAACGAATTTGTATTCTTAATTGTCTTCATATCAGTTGATATTTAATATTTATTACATAAATGGTTCCATGCATAGCACAACTTCTAAGTTTGTTATTTGTCTATTTATGAAATATAGAGTATAGAAGTAACCATTTTCTATCAGAAAATATTTTTTTGTTTTATCTGCATCGTAAACAAGAAAAGCAGAAGACCATGACATTTGCAATACACAATCTTCTGCTCCTTTTAGCTTTGTTCTTTCTTTGAAACTATTATCCTTTAATCTTCTCCATCAAATATCTTGCAGCAAAATCCAATGCCTTAATAATATGTGGCACTATGTCCTTGGCTGATTCCTTATCTGTAATCTTGTGGTCATAATCCAAGGATACTTTCGATTCTTTTTTTTCAGACAACAGAACCTTGATGTACTTTACATTTCTATTCGTGTCGTTCACCGCATCCTTTAGCAACTCCTTATCTTGCGAGGAAAGTCCTGTAACCAAAGGAATACAAAAACGAATCATACTTTCGTCTTTACCAACCACATAGAAATACACTTGTCCGTTGTACTTGAAATGCCAACCTAACAAAGGCATCAGTATAGTTTGACCGCACATCCGGCGAATCTCATTTACTATTTCTTCCTGCTTCATATTATAATAGTTTTGTTTTACTATTTATGATAAGAGAGGAAGAAAAGTAACCATTTCCATCAGTCTAACATCACAAATGCAGCCCAATAATATGGATCAGGATGCCTCTGTCTGATGATTTCCTTAGCTTCCTCAAATGCCTTGCGTTTGTTCCAGGCATTCTTCTTGTCGGCAAGGCGTTCATAGAAAGTAGTCATAAATTCAGAGGTAATTTTGTCGCTCACACTCCACAATGACATAACAATTGTTCCAACACCAGCCTTTTTGAAGGCTCGTTGCAAACCATATAATCCTTCAGATGTCGCCTTGCCCTGTCCTGTCTGGCAAGCTGACAATACCACCATATCCGTATTGCTCAAATCCAAACGTGCTATATCATTAGCTGTTAATATACCACCAAGCACACCTTTTGGTAATTGTTTGCCTAACCAAGCAGCATTACCACCTGACATGACAAGTCCAGAAAGAGACATGGCATCCGTATAGCCTTTGAGATAATCTACATCCTCCGCTTTATTAGGTGTGTAATAAAATCCATGAGTGGCAAGATGCAATAATCTTGGGGCCTTACCATTCATATCGAGGAATGATTCTTCCGTACCGTTCTTTCCCATATATGGAGTAACTTGCCATTTGTTATCTTTCAAGATGTTTTCTATCTTCAAGATCTCTTCCTTTGTACCTTGTAAATCATGGAATATGGAATTACCACGAGCTATTTCTCCACGTATGGCAAGCAAGTTAGACAAATCATATTTCTTTGACTCTTCTGCCATTACGGTTGTCTCCACATCATATTGCAAACCTCCATACAGTACTGCAGTTTCATCCTTACAACCAATAGCATTGGACTTCATCTTCACCAATTCGCGAGCCGAAGACAATCTGACAAAATGATAATGGCTACCTAAGAGTGAACCGTCTGGCAATGGTAAAGATTCCAATGAAACCTGGAACAGCAACTGTGATGGAACATAGTATATGGTAGCACCTTCTGATACATTCTCTTTCAATGGATTCCATAACAATTTCAGAACATCTTCTGAATAATCCTCACTATAGTACATATCTGGTCTCACGATGCCAAGAGAATCAATCTGCCTTTCAGCAAACAATGCTTTTAGCAGCGGATAGCCTTGCATCTTATTTATAATATAAGCTGCATACTTTCTTCCTTGAGTTTGTGAAATATAGTCGGTAAAGTCTATCAACACTTCGTTTTGTCCCAATGCATGTTTCACCGCATCATAATCCACATCCATAAAGTCTGTACCATCGCTATATCCTTTGCATCTGTTAGCCAACTGGTTTTCCAATCTGGTTACTTTTCTTGACACACCCAGTATACTGTCAGCATTCGCCTTATAGTCCTTTTCCAATACCTTCACTTGGTTCTTCATAAAAGCCAATACTGTATAGTCGTGCATGTCCTCAGGCGTACCCATCCTCTTGATTACGTCATACATGGAACGTTCCGATTCCAAGAGAAATGATTTCGACATAACAAGTGCATCATAGCTGCTTTTAGTGAAAGCGGTTTGCATCTGCTTTGCCTCCAAAGCGTAGGGAGTCATCATCGTAAACAATGCAGATAGAGAGCCCCACAGTTCTTCACGTTCCGTACTGCTCATATATGGAATACGTTGTTTCATCAATGCCTTCAATAGCTGTTCAGCTGCAACATAATCATTGCAACCATTCGTTACATTCCCGGCAAAACCTTCGGCATTGGCAAGATATATTTGTGCATTGATATGTTCCAGACTTTTCTCACCATATAGAGCCTTAGTGTATTCAGCATACTTTCGATAGAGCTGTTCAGATTTTGCATAATTACCCAATTGATGCTCTACACCTCCCGTCAACGCCAATAATGAAATCCTATCACCATCTGTCTGTGGATATTTAGCAGCTAGCAATTCATCTGCTTTTTTATAATCGTCCAAAGCATACTTGTAATCCTTGAAAGCAAAACGGCATCTACCTCTTGTTGTATATAGAAGAGATAGTTCCTTTGGTTCTGTCATTCGTAAAGCCGTCTCAAAAAGTTTGTCGAGACTTCTGTAACAGTTTTCCTTATTACCTGCCAATCTATATATGTCTGCCAAAGCCATATAAGGCATATTATAGGTTACATCATCCTTGGTGGTATGCGCCTGAAATTCCTCTATGGCTTTCTTGGCATATTGTATAGCATCGTCATATCGCCCCATAGCAGCATATAAATTGCGCAAGTTGGAATAGCTCAAATGCCTGCTGGCTGATACAGTGTTTATATCAAGACGTTCTGCAAGATCTTTTCCACGCAAATACCATTGTTCTGCAATACCATATTGTCCCAAAACCTTAGTTTCATTGCCTTTCTGATTATAATAAGTGAACTTAGTTTGTAAGTCTGCCGTTACATCCACCAATGAATCTATACTCGCTGCATAAGTCTGTGCCTGTTGTACGTTACCTATTGTATTCCCTAAATTCCACAGCCCTTTCAGAATTTCCATCTGAACATTAGTTTTGCCAATCTGTTTTGCCAAGGCCAAAGCCCGTTTGTATGCTTCCTCGGAACCAGCCACGTCATAAAGAGTTCCTTTTATTTCGGCGATATGCTTCAATACAGAAACCTCATCTTTTGTTTTTCCAAGTTTCTGATAACCTTTTAGGGCATTTTGATAACATGTCAAAGCCTTGTCATACTGTTGTGACAAATGATAGTCTGCCCCCTCGAAGAACCAGGATAACGATATTTTAGGCATGACATATTCTCTTACATAGCCGTCAGCGTATGGAATAATCTCTTCCAATATAGTACGAGCCTTTACTAATTGTCTATTGTCTCCAGGCATAAAACTGGTGGCATACATATATCCGTTCATGGCATACAGATGAGCAACTTCTTTCTTTTCCTTCTCAGTAAGACTGCCCGACAGCAATTTCTTAGCCAACAGATACGCCTCTTCGTAACGTTTCAAGGTCTCATAACACATACAAGCCATTGTCTGACTGCATACATACACCTGATGCTCAACTTCATTTCGTTGTTGTTCCGTGTTCTTGCCAACAATGAGGAAAGCATCGAGTGCTTCCGCTGTCTTATTTGCATTGCTCAATACAAAGGCTTCATTCATCTTAGCCGTCACTTCCGCCTCGGTTAATCTCTGCGCTTGCATCTGCAAACCACAACAGAATAGAACTAACGATAAAAATAACACTTTATTCATGGTGCAATGTTATGGTGTCTGTTGATATAGAGTCATTGCTAATACTGTCTGTTGGCACCGTCATATCAAACACATCGTTTTCATCGCCACGCACATTGTCCGTAGGGGAGTTTTCTACAAACAGCGGATTGATGGCAAAGAAGCCTATAACCAATACGGCAGCAATGCTTGAAATCCAAAGCCAAGTCTTTCTATTGCTATGTTTCATTTCCTTTTGAAACTCTGTCATAGCTTTCAGCTTCTCTCCACGACTCACCATTGCCGCCTTTACATTCTTCGTAAACTCATACAGTTCTCTTTTCTCTTCATCCTCTTCTATTTCTTTCAGAAACTGTGCCTCGTCTTCCTCCGACATGGTTTCACCATGAAGCAAGTATTCGTCTATTCTGTCTTGAAAATTATTATTGTCCATATCCATCTGCCATTTTATGAGTTCAAATAGTTGTGATAAATGTTTCGTGCCGAAGTACGCAACGACTCCATGCACTTATGCTTCTTTGTTTTGAGAGCGTTCTTTGAATCTATTGTCGGAATTTCCAACAGGATTGTGTCCAAGTCCTTCTCCTCATAGTAAAACTTGCTCAATATCTCACAGCACCGCTCCGACATATGTGATATGACATCAGCAATGATGTCAAGCATCTTGTTGTCCTCCGAATCATATAGCATATTGATGTATTGCTGGGCATCAAATCCTTCTTTCTTTATCTTTCGTCCCATTTCTGTTTCTGGGTCAGCACAGGTAGGATGTTCTCTTACCCATTCCAAATACTTGATACGGGCAATCCCCATAAAATAGGTGAGGATGCTGCCGCTCAATGGTTCGTTGTTCTTGCCCATCACTCTGCCATCACTCACATAAATCTTCCTGCGCTCGATATTCTCCCACATCGCAATGAATGTGTTTTGGAAAATTTCCGTGGCAGATTCCTCATCAGCGAAGAACACGCCACGGTAGTTTGCCCAAAAGTACTTCGAGCAATAAGCATACAGTTCCGACTGTATTTTTCTATTCTTATCGTACATTCCAGCAACAAGCCGAGCTTCTTTCTCTTGTTGTGGTGTACGCATTAGTATTGTCTTTGCCATTTTATCTACTCAGAATGTCTGTTATATTGTATTTATTGATGTCTTCACCTGTCATTTCAGGCTGTTGTGGTCTGCTACTGGTATTGCGGTTCACAAACTTTCTGATTCGCCTCATAAACTCTTCGTTGCTAACCTTCCCGCTCTTCTTTTGTTCAGTCCACAATGCATATGTCAGTTTTCCGACAGCAGGTTTCTTCATCTCGGAATTCACTTGATCGCTTCTGCATGCACTGATAGTAATCCAACGTTCCGCCAAAGGCTTAGCTTTATCGTTAATGATCTTTTGCCTACTATTGTCACCCATAACAAGCGATCTTACCATTTCAAAAGCTTCATATAGCCCACGAGCAATCAAGCTATCTACCACCAAAGTGTCTTCCACACCTCTCACCACTTCGTCATCATCGCCACGAGTACCATCACCACTATGGCAAGCATCTATCACCACAAGCAGTTTGCCTCTTGCACCTATTTTATTGCGGATTACATTGAGGTAAACATTCAGTTCATCATCCGTCAGATGTTTCTCACCATGATATGTCTTACTAACCTTTCTGTAAGCATCATACGGAATCCAGCACTCATCCAGTCCGTCCTTCTCGTCGTTATGTACATCCGTCATCTGCTGTCCATGTCCAGAGTAGTGGACATACACCACATCTCCTTGTTTACACGATGCTGTCATCTTCTTGAATGCCCCAATGATACCAGTCTTTGTTGCCTGCCGATTCACCAATGTCGTTACCGACTTGAATCCTGCATTTTTCAACATTCCCTGCACAAGTGGCACATCCTTATCGCCATTGATTTTATTCCAAGCCTTGTCCTGCTGTTCTCCTAACCCTATAACCAAAGCTCTCTTTGTCTGTGCATGTAACGGCACAGGCAAAGAGAGCAATAGGAGAAGATATGTAATGATTCTTGTTCCCATTCTATATGAATAAGCATATTATATTAATTGGCAAAGTAATATATATTACTCGTACCACATTTCGTACAGTGTCCATCACCATAGCCATAGCCATTAGCATGAACTCCACTTGTTGTTGGCATGACCTTTGAATGAGAGAACGAGTTAAGTCCATTATAATTTCATTTTTACATAATTGTCAAGATATATATATTCCACACTTGCATTTACTAAAATAGAATGGAACACATTATTATTCTTTTCTATTGTATTTATTGAACAATCCGGGATGTAAAGATTCTCTATCTTAGCACCTTTAAACTGCATTCCATACTCACTTCTCAAACTTTTCCTGTAAATCTTCAATGTTCCGATCCTGCTGTTTCCAAACACATATCCGCCCAACAGCTCAACATTTTCAGGAATGCAAACCTTTGGCAAAACACATCTGTTGAAAACGCCTGATAATATTCCTACATCTAATTTCTGCCCTATTCCAACAAGCGACCAAGGCAAGCTTAATTTTTCTTTCACCTCGATATTGTTAAAAAGGCCATCTGCTATGTATCTTACATCTTTCTCATCGGCAGGTATGACAAGATGTTTAAGAACTAACATTCCATTCTCTTTTGATACGATATTGTCAGGTGAAGGCTCAAAACCCATCAATATGCCAGACTTACATACAAACTTGCCGCTTTGTGTCCAAATATAAATTTCCGATGTATATTTGCCGTCAGTTATAAGTTTGTTTTTGAAAGCCAACTTTTCATTTATGGTAGGTAGATTATCCATATAATCCTGATCTTCTTGATTAAAGATATATTTACCTCCGTAAGAATAACGTGGCCAATGCATGTTGTTCAATATCTCACGCACTTGCATAAGTGCAAATCCCAAAAGATTCTTTCCTTTCCAATTCTCAGGATTCTCTATCTGTGAATTATTGCGTGAACACCCTACGCCCCAATAGCTGTCATAATCACTGTCTTTTACCAATATTAAATCCTTGGTCGAAAGGAGAGCTTTCTTGCATTTCTCATTTTCTATGAATTTATGGTAATTGCCACAAACGGCAACAATATAACCTATACTGCGCCACTTTCTCTCATCATACCCACACACAGAATTTCCTAATTCCAATATTTCATATTTATCGGTAGTTGTCAAAATTCTGTTTCTCGTTGACAGATCACCAAAGACACGAGCCTTTTCCGCCTGCATGTATTGTCCGACGCTATTATATACAGTACCTTCTATTCTGACCTTGCAAGGCCACCATATACTAAGCATTGCTTCCTGTTCGCTGCTACATTCGGGGCTGTTAAAATAAAAGAAGGCAGGAATGTTTGCTTTCAACATTGCATTGCTATCAAGTATATATTCTTCCGGTTTGTCGCAACATAAATCAGGTATTTCATAATGCGTTTGTACTTTCTTCATCGTAAGATAAGGAAAACCATATGGATAGGCATTTATATACCTTGCTTTCCATTGAAGTTGTTCCAAGCTGTCATTGTCGCCATACTCACTGATAATACATCCTGTACACAGGTCATCAGCTATAGCTATAATGACATCTGCCAATTCCAAGTTATTCTTATAATACTGAGGGATAGATACCAATCCACAAGCGGCTCCCATTATATTTCCACAAATCGCACCAGTAGAATCGCTATCACCATCATGATTAACAGCAGCAACTACAGCGTCCTCAAAGTTTCTCCAATGGCGCAAAGAACAATATATTGCTATAGCAAGAGCTTCGTCACCAGTCCAGCCTTCGCCAATAATTCTAATGTTGTTATAATCACACCCGTCCCCTTTTGCCAATTCCATTGCAGTATTGATTGTTTTGCCGAGTTCTATAGCATAACTGCCACCATTAAAATCCGTTATTAATGCAGTACACGCATTACGCACAATTTCCTCGAATGTTGTTTCTGTCAAGTCTTCACTGCAATCCACAATATCACGTATTATACATGCAAGCATTCCTGCAGGAAGATAGCCCAAAGGATGCTTATGTGTAATGGCAGCACAGTCGCACGCATTGTCTATTGTCTCCTTTCCACGAGCCACCCCACTTAACAAGCCAATAGGAGCAGCTCGCATTACCCCTCCACAACCTTTACTGTTGTTACTTACCGCTTTTTGCTCTCTTAATACCATGAGAGCAGACAAGCATGTGTTTCCAGGTGCACGACGAGAGTTGAGTGCTGAGATATTACGAATCCAGCACGTATGCCACTCGTCCTCCAATGGAAAATCCATTTGGGTTTGCAGCCATTCATCATAAGCTATAGCTACATAGTTGAATAAATCAGACCCAATGCCACGCATACAGAATCTGGTAATACCATACAACAATCCATTTGCTGTAAACAAAGTCATTTGAGTATCATCCGAAATCTCAGCCACTCCGTTATTGTTCAATACAAATCGAGTAATTCCATTCTCTCCAAACAAGGATTTAATGTTGGAATATGATGCGAACTCAACTGGATAGCCAAGAGCATCACCTATAGCCCCACCGATAAGTGAGCCACGTATTTTATCTTTTCTTGATAAATTCATCTCCAAAGGTTTATATGTCCAATTAATCGTGATACCCCATCTTTAGTTATGTATTTTCCTATGTAGTCCATATTTTTCGTGTCCACAATGTTTGTAGCTCTTGTTGTTTTGGCACTAAATATGCCTTGGTGTAACTAATGATATTGTATTCTGTAGTTTCGTCGTCCGCATCTTCCTCCAAGTCACAAGTGACAGAGAAACTGGTTTTAGAAAGGAGAGGCTCAAAGCCAACGCTATATCTTACCCTTGTTTCTCTGGCATTTAATTCCTTGCAGAGTTCACGAGCGACATCAGCATGCATGTCGTCTATTACAAGTGCGTTCACAAGCGAAATTGCAAAACCATCACTTCTACGGGAAAAGACTTTTACTATTCCTTGCGGCAAGCCAAGATAGACCTTTCCTGTACCATCCTCTCTGCAATCACAGGTATTACACCTAAGGTTTTCTTCTTCCGCCAATAAGATGGCAAGCAACACATACGAATGTCGGCTTCGGATATCTCGCTTGTAGGAGCGTTTCTGAACCTTACTGGAAATCCAGCCAAAACCAATAGCTTGAGCTAATCCTATGACTACAAGCCAAAACAGTGTGGTAAACATGATAACTAACGTGGGTTCTTATTATTGATAAATCTTATAAAGGACGCATAATCCCCCTTGAACAGATTAATATCTATTCTGCCAGCATTATAGCCATCAAGAACACCTTTATCGGTTTTCTGCCATAAGTGCCAGTCAAAATTAGCAGGACCTTTCTCCGAATACTTGGCAATCCAGAAGTCGTACTTCTTCAGACGATCATCATTCAGATATTCGTTACGGATATTCTCCCTTGTATATATTATCGGACGAACATGCATAGTAGATTCTATCTTCCTTAGCCATTGAAGAGTCTTCTCCACCAAAAATTCCTTGCCATATTCCTTTATCTCTGACACCACTTCAATGTCAAGAGCAGGAGGCATATCACCTGGTGTCCAGTTTGCCGTTTCCACAAAGTTCTTTATCTGCTCATCTATCGGACTACCCAAATGCAGAAAATGATACGCCCCTTTCAGTACGCCATGACGCTCAGCCTCAATTGTGCGAACGCTATAAGTTTCGTCTTTTATAGTGGCACCTTCTGTAGCTTTCAGATAAACAAAAAACACAGGTTGCATATACTTTTTGTCCTTAGGCTTATCATTATATACATTACCATCCTTATCACAATACAGAGCCAGGTTGTCCCAATCAACATCTTTTTGATAATGAGAAAAGTCAACGCCATAGACACTTCCGCCTACACGATAGTTGACATCTGGTACGACTTGAAACACACCTTTATCATACCTACCAAAGTCCATACTACCATCCACCTTGACCGATCTTCCCAATCCTTGCTTATTATTGTTGTGCCAATTGCCTATGTACGTCTGTACGATATCACACTCTGCCATCCCTTGCTTTCTCTTTCTATCAATGAAGGCTTCAGAATACTCTATAATTCCGAAACCTTCATTGTTAAGTTCCTTGTCAAAGCGTCCACGGTAAACAGAAGAAGGCGTAGTACGTTGTCCATACGGCAACTCATCATTACGCCAATTACCTTCATATATGGTACTGTCAGCAGTTATCAATCGGCCATATCCCTGCCTTGTTTTGGTGCCTTTGATAATGGAGCCGTCATAACGGCTTCCGTCAGCCATAATCAACCCTGTAACTTCCACAAGTTGCTGCTCTTCCTCTTCAGAAGCCGCCTCACGCAATCTATCAAACAAAGGTGAGGGCACAAGCAAGCCTATAATAAACGAAACAATAGGAAGACTATACATGAGTATCTTCTTCCTATCAAAATCCGAACGAATCAGACCTCTAAACTTATCTATTAACATGGACTAAACATTAGATGATATCATTCATGCCTTAATAAAAACATTCAAACAGAAAAGAGACTATATATCATCATATGCATCTTCATCCATCTGATTTATAAGTTTTTTACTTTGATATATCAGACTAGCAGTATTTTTCTTTTCTATTTTATAATCTATACTCAATATTACAATGCCATCATCAAAATAACATAGTTTATTGTTTTGATTATCTCTAATCATTTTGCCTTCAACCTTGTCATACTTTGTTTTAACATTTTCAATGTTTCGATTATAAACATTAACAACCTCATCATTATCGGACTTTAAACCAAAGCCAACCAAATACAATGTATCTTTATAGAAATCAAATTGACATGTATCCCACTGTTCTCCTGCAAATGTTACATTTTCAATGTAATAACATTTATTCTCCTTATCATACAGACACTTATGTCCTAAATGCTTGAGATTATCCAATAACTGCTTCTTTGTTGTCACTCCAAGTTTACATCCAAAGAACGAATCTCTAATTTGTGCATTAGCGCACAAGAACAAAGAGAAAGCAATAAATAACAACACTAATCGTTTCATTATTTTTACCCTTTATTCGTGTCGGGCACAACCTCTATCATTATCAATACGATGCTTCGCTGAGCTGTCGCTCAAGTTCGGCAATCCTCTGTTTTTGTTCAATTATCATACGGTCATACTGAGGACGGAGAGTCACGCTAGAACACATATCTCTGTCATATACCATACCCTCCAAAGTCTCATAAGCCTTCTTTAACTCATATTGAAGATCCGATACACTCTTACCTCCGCTACCACCATACGATGAGTTACCACCACCCATCATAGCATCAGCTTGTCTTTTAGTTTCCATTATCTGTTGGGCGGTTTCAGCTGTCACTACTCCATTTCCGCCACATCCTGAGCAAGTTTGTTTAGGAGCCATAACATCACCAGGCATAAAATCAAACACGCCAGTTCCTCCACACATTGGGCACTGCACTTGTTGTGAACTCTCAGATTCGTCTACATAATCAGCAGATTCCTCTGTATAGCCCTGACTCGGCATATAACGACGACTTTGTGAAGAATCATTACAGGATACACAACCAATAATTCCCAACAATACAATAATATACTTCTTCATTGTCTCATACGCTATTCGTGTCGCGCACATCGTCTAAAGTTTTTATCATTAATGTGAAGACAGGTGTAAAAGTAACCAGCTGAATTTGTAATATGCTTACAAGCAAGCCACAATACTTTTTTACATAAAAGTAAGATAAAAAGTAATGTGTTATAATTATCTGTGATACCGAACACTTATTCTTTGTGCAAATTACAAATTATTGTCTGTTATAAAGAGTACTTGCTATTCGATATAAACTATCTTTTAGAGGCCAAAAGTAAATAGCCGCTTTACACTCACTATTTATAGGATTTGCATTTAAAGCTAAATATTTATAATACTGATAACTTTCATTCATTAAATCAATCCAACAATTGTTATAACCTAATGGAGACAAACCATAAATTTTACATATTTCATCAGTATCAGTAAATAAATGCTTCATATTATCAAGTATCTCACCTTCTATTGAATTAGATAAATCATTGTACATGATATTTTGTTTCCTTTCTTCTGAAATACCCAATACATTGCATTTTTCTATGTCATCACAATGGAACTTTGATAATAGGATAACGTCATTATGAATGATGTCTACATATCTTACATTTTCATTTCTAAAAATTACATTTGCAATTTCATTCAATATACAATGATCAACAAATATGAAATATTTACTTAAACCACTAAATAATATATGCTTTGGAATTTCTATTTCATACTTATTTATAAACTTCTGGGCAAAAGAAAATAAAGAACAAATAAAGAGTACTTCCAATTTTTCGTAGAGTTCATTATAGAAAAGCTTTTGCAATTCCATATCTAACAATATCAGAATCTTGTCTGTTGAGTCTTTTGAACTGTCTAATACATGAAGTACACATTCACGATTCTTATTGTCTAATATATTAATATTATTATAGATTTGTCTGAGATAGGCATTTGGGGGTGCATTCCTCAGTAAACTTCCATCTCCCATTAAATCATTTAATCCATAATTGATTATTATACTTTTAGCAACATTATTGTTATCACAATAGATAAAAGATGTATGATACTTATCAATATCAATATCTAAAAATGAGCTTGTACCAACTATATTTTTTTCCTTAATTGCATTTAAAAGATTAGCGTCCGAATCAACAAACGAAATTGATACATTGTTATTATTTATAAAAGAAACGGCTATATTCCAAATGTTTTTGTACCTTGCTTTTTCTTGTGTTGACATCCATGATGGAACAATTACATCAACATTAAAAGAATAGGACGCATAGCTGTATAATGATTTTGTCATCATCAAAAATAATAGCTCTTCGCAATATCGTTGGACAACCATTGGTTTGCTATTGATATATGATAGGACATTATAATAGTTATATGCAAAAGGATAATCTTGTTCTTCAAATTTTATATTGCAACCTTCAAACAATTCTGGAATATTGATGTTATGATTCAAACAAGATATTGTGGCAGGTATTCTTACATTATTATCATATAATGTATTGGATAATACAAAACCAAATGGATTTGTTCCTCGTAAATAATAAGAATCATATAAGGATTCCATTATAGGATAGTCCTTATTCATTGAGAAATGAGCGAAATTTCCAGACAAATCATCAGACTCGAAAATATTCGTACAAGTATCCTCTATATTAACAGAGAATCTTGGTTTCGTATGTATATTATTACCAAACTCTTTGAAAACCGGTATTAAAAGACCTTCTATTCCGTCTTTTTCAACTACTATAATATCCCATATTTCATCAGTTCTATAAGAATATGAACCATCTTCAATACATATCATTTTATGTTGTACAATTTGGTTTTCTATAGAATTGAAGAAAGCGAACAATATATTTTTCTTATTTCGTGTAATAAGATGGTGTGGGAGCTTTGGAGTATTATAAAAAGGAAGAACAGCAAGGTTGAAATCTAATGGAGAATCCATATCAATAATGTCTTCATCCATATACCAATGTTTTATTTCTATTTGCCCTCCTTTCACCGGAATAGTCAATCTAACAAGACATCCATTGTCCTGTGTTTCGATTCTAGTGAAATCGGACAAGTTTTCAATTGTAAAAAACTTTAAAAAAGTCCTTTTAATTGGAAACAGAAAACAATCTTCATTATTATTTCTAAGCATAGAAAAAGCACAAGAAGGAGAGTCTTTCCATTTTTGTAACCTTATTATATTGTTCTCAAAGAAATCTTCTTCTAATAAATATGGATATTCCAACATCGTACCAGGAAGAATTCTGTTTTCTATTGTATTAGAATTCCATATTGAGATTGGATTATTGTATTGTAACCGGATATTGGAGATATAATTGAAATTAATCATTCCATATTTAGGCAACAATAATGGTATGCGATTATCTTTATCGTATATTTCCCTTGTTGGCACAATCATATAATCACTATCCGCAACTTGTACTTCAGAAACCATATACATCAAAGGAATGTCATTGACGCGTAATGTATTCCCATTTTCGTCCATTATATTTCTTAAGTTGCTGATAAACGAAACACTATTGGCGTATTCATTAAGAGCACATAGATTTGAGCAGAAAGTATCAATATAATGTGCCAATAAATATGGCATCAAAAAATTATGTCTCAGATACAATAAATATGCTATAAAATCTTTATTTCTTTCATTTAAAGGTTTCAACGTTTCGTAACTTAATAAATTATGAATTTTTTCTTCATAATTTGGAGAAGAATACACTAATGTCAATGGAGACGTACCGCCAATAATCTTGTCTTTAAAAGAAAAAACATATATTATATGGTTGTCATTCGTATCAAACAAAATATTGCCATCTGTAGATATCAAATGTTCAAGAGTCTGAAACGAGTCTTCATTTTTCAAATCAGACAAATCATCTGTATTTATAGACTCAATTTCCAACATCTTACCATATAGAAATATCAATTCCAGCACATCAAACATTGCTAATATGATTTTTTGATTGGGATTCTGACTCAATTCTATATTATTATGTTGTTCTATGCTATAGAATAGATTTTTTAAAGCATATTCTGTCTCGTAAAGTCTTGAGAAAAAAGAAGGAAACTTCATAGTTGTAACTTTATGAATTTATGATTTCATTAGCAACTCTCATACTTGCAGAATTTATGATTTTAAAAAACATTTCCTCTGCAGGATAGTTTGACGCCTGTGTGTCTGTATAAAATTCTCTAAATGATCTATACATCTCATCCTTATAAATCTTCAATAAATTACCTCGAAATAAAGACATAAGTCCATGTGGTATATATTTCTTTCCGATTATTAATTCATTCAAACTTGTTGCATTGAAATCAAATAAATGAATATTACTTTTAGACATTTCATTGCACCAAGTTTTATATTCATTTACAAATCTATCAAATGCTACATATGTATTGTTTTTTAATTTATCATACAGCTTAAGTGAATTATATACTTCCCGATGCAAAAAATCTTGATTCATTTTCTGCCATATGTAACAAGACACTGCAAAATATGACAAATTCATTGCTGTATCCCCAAGTCCACACCTATATAGTACATCAATAGAACAATCTTCAGAATTATCAAAATCAATCTCGTTTTCTCGTCCATCATTATCCACAATACTCATAACAGTCAATGCTGCTCTGAAAGTAGCAGAATGTGCTGGATTAATTTGCTCTGCACCTCCTTCATGGTATGGATAGTATTGCGATTTTCGAGTTTTTATCTGAAATGTTTGATTAACACTGTTAGAATATATTCGATGGTAATAATCTATAAAGTTATTTGAACTATAATAAAATGGTTCATCATATTTATGTTTGTCCACTTCAAAATATGGCTCTACTAATACTACAGCCTTGTATAAATGCTGCAATAATTGCCTATTCTTAAACTCATTTAGTACTTCACATATTCCTGCTTTACCTGTAGCGCCAAAAGTAGACCCTATTATTATAATCATATCATTAGGGTTGGCTGACATTTCGATTTTTTCAAAAATAGAATTGCCAGACAAACTATAATCAAATGCTACACGAGCTAATTGAGCATCCACCTTTTGGAAAAAACTATGTATGGTATCATAGCGTTCTTCATTATATCCAAACAAAGAATCTGTTAATTTCTTATACTTATACCTATCAAATATAAGTTCGTTATATTCAAGTATATCTATATATTTTTTACGATACAATAACGTAGAGCATTCCGCAATTTCCCAACCATTATTAATATCAACCAATTTGGAGTTAAATACCCCAGATTGGTTATTTATAAGCCCATGACATTCATTTTGAATCTGACTATATGATGATAGCAAAGATAATGTTTGGTTTTTATTTCCATTATTTTCATCCAGGTCAATTAATATGGGTATAATTTCCTTTTGAGGAAAAGCACCTGATGCCATTAACATCAATATTGATCGCATTACATTTGCCCCCGTACCGCCAATAGCAAAAATATAAATCTTCCCCATAATATTATTTTTCATGCATTAGTATTTAATAAAGCATCATAAATATTTTAAGACCCCGTATTAATTTACTCTTTTTCTCCTGTTCCATTACAACTGCTACATTTGTAACTGCCGCTTCCACCACATGACATACAGGATGACATAAACATTCCATAACCAACGGTTCCCGTACCAGAGCACCATGTACAGGAGATTTCACCTGTGCCATGACAAATATTACACTTGCCTGCTTGTTCTACAGTAATAGTCCAAGACTGATTGTCTTCATAGACTCTTACTTGTCCGGTGCGATAATCATCCGAGTTACTACTTACACGGACAATTAAATCACCAGCATCAGAAAAAGAAGTTTGAATAAAATCAGAACTTTCTGCACTGAGTTCACATCCATCAGTCTCAATACTTATGGTTTGGCTTCCACCTGATTTTCCAAATTTCAAATTGCTTTTTGAAGCACGAACAACTGTTGCAACACCAGATTGAACAATAGCTACTTGTGCCAATAACTTTCCGCTCTGCACAGTAATCGTTCCTTCACGTCTACTGCCTGTTAGGTTTTTTCCAACAGATAATTCAAAACTATTCTCGTTTTCATCAATATCAATCCAATCAGGAGTATGGTTGATTGTCCATACATATCCATCATAATCGACATCCACTTTTATCTTGCCTCCTCCTTTTGAAGCGACTAATTGATTAGGTTCCACACGTAGATAAGTAGCTGCATTGTTGACATAATGTACAAATCCTACAAATGCAACAACAAACACGACAATACCTATGATTACCTTTTTCAGACAACCACCTTTTCTTGGCCTTACGGTCGGTGTTTCTGGTGTTCTATTGGATGAAGTACAACTCTGTGATACAGAAACTTGATTGCTAACTTTATTCAAAGCAACTCCACAATCCGTACAGAAATTCATGGAGTCATCATAATGCTTATGACATTTTGGACATTCTTTCATCGTTTGTATATTTATTCTTATTCGTTCTTAATTCTACTTACTTCCGACAATCCCATATTTATGAGAATCAGCACGACAATCCATACAATGATAGTCAGGGCAATCGGTACCATATAAAATTCAATTCCAATAGCAGAAAGAGGGGAATCCCATGTGCCATGTAGTACCACCGGTATAAGAAATAATCGTAAGAACTTGCCGTCAGAAAACAAAGATGTATCTATCTTTCCTTTAGCCTTAGCTGCAATAACAAGTGCAGCACCAGAAATAGCCGCCCATGTAACATGCCCACCAGGAGCAAGAAATCCTCTGAGAAATATGCTCTGATTAATAGCTTCCATCATTGCAGAGGCATCAAGTTGTTGACCGTATGCGGCATAATACCCTGAGTTTTGAAAAAATTGTATAACTGGTTGTAGAGCATATCCTGCCGATTCAAATGCTGCAAAACCAGCACCGACACTTGCGCCAATAAGTAAGCCACTCAATATACTCAGCTTGCCCAGTCTTCTGAGGAACCAATATACTATGACAACTTTTCCTGTTTCTTCAACAATACCAGTCATGAATGCCCCAAAGAAGTCAAGTTCGTGAGCACCAACAATTGAGAATAGGAATAATGTAGCCACCAGCGAGGCACATCCACCGACAAGAAAAGTCTGTATCAGCTTATACAAACTAACGTTCTTCCAGGCGTTCATCTCCAAGAAAAGAATCATCGTAGAAAGTGGAACAGTAAATGCTCCTACTACTATCATGCCAGGCAAGGCATTCGGATTACCAAACAAATTGCTGCAAATCCATAATAATGCAAAGGCGATGCTAAACATCAGAAAAACTCGACTATATAGCCAAGGATGTGGCCATTCCTTTGATACTTCGTATGAGGATGGGGTTGTGTTGTGTGTACCACAAATGAAAATGTCCTCAGCCTCTTCTACAGTATGCTTTTTAAATACATCTGTAAACAGTACTTTCCAATTTAAATCTGCGGGTCTGTCATTACCTACATAATCATTCAATGAGTCAACCCATGAATTTCCTTTGGAAGAGGCTGTTGATTTTTGTTGATAAGAACCGTTGTTTGTTCTTTGGTCTTTAGTCGTATCAAGCGGTCTTCCGCAATTGCCACAGAACATGGCACTATCTTGATTTGCGTGCCCACAGTAGTTGCAGTATTTCATCGTAGTTTGAATTAATAATAACAAAAGTAAGCACAACTGTCAATCTGTTTAAGAAAGACAGTTGCACATTTACGTTAAATCCAGTCAAGCAAAGCACTGATGATTATCAGTACTCCAATAATCTTAAGTATCGTTGCTACGATACCGCGAATATTCAACCATGCTGGAACTCTCTCAATAAGTAGCCATCCTATGAGAATACGGACAGCAGTATGAATTAATGCGTTAATCATTTTTGTTTATATTTTGTCGTGATAAATTCTTATATAATCTCAATGCCTATATGGTGGCGGAATTGTGGATATTGCTTGAATATGTTTCGCCCTTTACTATCCTCATCATGCTTATCATCATCGGTAAGTTGTCTTTGAATATAATCAATAAACTCATCAGAGAACCCACCAATACAACGGGAATAGTTGTAAATAAAAGCTTGAAAATAAGGGGAACGTTCTTTTAAATCCAAAATATGGTCTTGGTGTAGATAAAGTCTATTGTTTATACATATATCATATTCATTATTTGGTATTGTTGCAAATCCAGTGAGTGGTGAAGAATATGCTATCAGTTCTTTATTTCTTACAGAAGATATCATATACATAATTCCGTCTTCGAATAATCTTTTTCCAGTTTGAGTATTTTTAATTGCCAACATATTATAATTCTCCGAAGATAAAACACATTCACTGATATTTAATACATCACATACTTTTGTTTTCTGGACTTCAAAGAATAATTCCCAAAGGTCTAAACAATATGAGCGTAGCATCTTTGCTTCTTTCAATCCCTCTGCTTTATGGCAAAAAGACAGATTAGTTTGTTCCCACCAAAATGAGGGAGAAGGTATTTCTAACAGTGAATTATCAAAAATATGCGGAGAAACAGTTTGTGAACGATTATATTTTTCTTGTGAGGCCTTGCTAAATGAGATTTTCATATTAACATTTCTTATCGCCTCAACAACCTCCTTCAACCATAACTTGCGTTTCTCTTCAACTGTAAGACCATTGATTTGTACTGATGTGGTGTTGATATTTTTAATGAAATTGTCTAAATATGGATTTGTATGACTAATGCGGAAATGGTCAATTGGTATAGAGTCTATAGTGGACTTATACATATTTATTATAGCATTAATATCTTTACAAAGAACATCATCAATTGAGTCGCACGTTATGTCATTATTTCTAATCCATTTTTTTATGTCACTATTATGTTCTTTGACCATATTGCTAAGTTGTAGCAATAAGTCCATTTTATACAAACTATTAGTTACTGAAGGAGAATTTAAATCTAAAGGTGTATAATATAAGTTATTCTTATTATTGTTGGTTTCTGGTATGCAGCCTTTATTTACCGATTTTTGATCAAGTATGGCAACTGCCGTTTGCTTTATCGTCATGCCAGATTTGTATTGGTCTGTACGGTCACCAACAACAATACTGTCTGAAACATCAACAAAACAATCTATTAAAGTTTTGTTTAGCTCACGTTTTTCTTTATCTATTGTATATTGATATTCACAGATATGACGTAAGGTTATATTACATTTTGAAGAAATCAAATCCTTTATATAAGAGTATGTAGCTAACGACGACGGATTGTCTGTTGAAGAAACTATCGTTACTATGTCACCACTTCTTAGCCTATCGAAATCGAAACTAAGAATTTGCGAATGCAGCTTCCAAACAAGCTGAGCAGAATGAGTATTCGCACCAAATAATAACTTGTTAGTTTCTTCTTTATCTTCTTTTACATCTAAAACTATTGGTGTCATTATCTCAATTCTAAATAAATCGCAGTCAAATGAAGAAAGCTTTTTACGAGAATTATTATAATGCTCTATATAGTTATTGATTTCTGAAGATATTTCACCCAACATAACAAAACAAACTCTCTTATATTCTTCAATAAATCCACCTGCAAGTACACCTATAATATTCCGTACTAACAAATCTGAATGATTAGAAGATTTTAAGAAAATATAATTGGTTGATGTTTTTGTCATTTATTCGTAAAAATTAGAAAGCCAACAAACGTAATTAATAAAAGAACAATACATACAATAAGTATCTTACATTGTTTTTCTGTCTTTGCAAGTGTTTTTTTTAATCTCTCGTTATATTCAAGTGTCTGTTTATTCATATATTGCAATTCCTTATATTTCTGACTAATATCGTCGTATGATGTGTGCAACGCTTCTGTCGGATTCACAAAAGCCTCTTCTTCAACAATATCAGAATATACTTCTTTTTTGGCATAGAAATTTAATAGTTCTTCTAATGTCATAGAAGAGATGCCCTTCTCACGAAATAGTTTAAGGAATTTTTCTACTTCTATCTGTGAAATACTACCTTTTTTGTCTATTGTCTTTTTAATCTCATTAATTATCTGTTCCATCATTATCAACATTTTATTTTAGACAAAAGCTTTAATTCCATAGTCTCATTGTCCATACGTAGAGAGCCAGGAACAGATGTTTTTAGATGTTTTGTTTTTGCTGCACTTTCGCTCACATCACAGAAATAACGTATTCTATCAGTTACAGGATTTTGTTTTTCAGGATTAGTTTCGAATTTACAATTGACACCTTCGTCAATGAAGTCTGCATAGAAATCCATTTTTGAAGAATACTCATGAAGCAAGAGCCCCATTGAAGGACGTGTAAATGATAAATGCAACTTGCCCACCGTAGATTTGTTTGCAACATACTCCTCGTAAGTAAAATCATTTCGTGCATCAATTACTTCATGTACAATAGATGGTGTTTCCAGTGAGATATGACGCAATGGGTAGGTAAGATAAAGAAGATTCTTACCTTGAGGTATACGTTCTCCATTTCTATAGACACGAAAAATAGCACTATGATCTACACTCCAAATATTACAACCATATGGTTCAAGTATATCTTCTGGATGAAGAGCTGTGCGATTACTAGAAATGACAAAGAAGCGCTGTATTCCGGCATCGTTCTTGCCCATATACAGCAAACGCAAATGCGATTCTCCTAGGCGATTATCATATTCATAAAGTGAAATGATATTACCCTCTGCAATATTTTCAAGCATAAGTGACGGATAAGTAGTTCTGCGCGTCTTATTACACAACCCTACTGAAAGACGCACATCGTCAATAAATTTGTCTATATTGTTTTCCGTCATATTCTGCCAACTATCGTATTTTCGAATTTCTTCACGAAACAAAATACGATCGGTGGTACGCATTTGGCGTAACAACAACTGGAAAGATCGGGTTTCCGAGGAATACCCAATCTTTCCAACAATGTGCTTTATAATGTATTTTCTTATTCGGTCGTTAATATTCTCTTCCATATGGAATAACTATTTTCCACCATAAGTTTTAACATCTTTAAGTTGGTCAAGAGCATTGCGTACTATCATGATGTCTGTACCAAAATTCAAATTTCCAGTGGCATTTGAACCATCAGAATTACCTGCCACACTTTGGGCTATTCCGACTACTTCACCATTAAAATTACAGATAGGACCACCACTGTTACCTTGAGTCATAGATGCATCTATCTGAATTTTACCAGCTTCCTCATGAATATTTGTTACCTGTCCGGTTGTATATGTTGCCAATAAACCTCTTGGATTGCCTACTACTCCTACGTCAACTCCTCTTTCAGGACGTTGGCGAGCCAACTTCAAGTATGGACTCTTTTCACCAGGGTCAAGCGATACGACGAAGATGCACCAGTCGTATTTGCTGCTGTACTGTACCACACGCAAAATGTTACGGTCGCGGTCGGCTGTGATGTTTCCTTTTTCATCACAAAGGAACACCCTGCCCGTTGAAGCACCAGCTAACACATGATAATTGGTCAAAGCAAGACCATTTTCATTGATAAAGAATCCGGTTCCGATTGATGTCCCCCGTTCACTCTCTGTCTGTATTAGGAATGTAGACGGAGCCATATACTTAAACAGGGTCTGCTTCGTGAAAGGTCCGTCAGGAACAGGGTGACCAGGGTCTATTACTAATGTGTCCTTATCCTTATAATTCACATAGCTTCTGTAAGCAGCAATACTGTCCTGACAATATCCTTCATTAAGTATTGCGAGTTGTTTAAGCAACAGATATCCATTAAGTTTTTTATACTCCACGTTTTCTGTCACTGTTACATAAGTACGAACAAGATCTGTGCTTGCATGCGTGAAGTAAGGTTTCGTATCGTGACTGTCGGCTATAAGATGTACGTTTTTGCCTATCACATTGGCATTAAGGAACTCGATAGTTCTGTTGTTGGCCGTAATGCCAAGCAACTGTACCTTCAAGCCATTCTTTAGAATGAGTGTTCCGTTCTGGTCAACGCTCTGCACCACTCCGTCGTAAGGCAGATGGTGCTTGTTTGGGAACATTGTCTTGTAAGAATACCATGCAATTCCTGCCAGTATCATGACAATGGCGGCAATGATAAGCGGTTTCTTGTTGCCGTCGTCTCTTCTTCTTCTGCCTGAAGCAGAAGGAGTATTACTTCTTCTTGCCATAAAATCTATGATTTTTTAATATATTTTTATTTGAATCTTTTGCTTTAATATCCAGTAATTCCCCGACAATTCTAATTCCCCTTCATGTACCGTTACTATTTTTTGAGGAATTCCCTCGGGACGAGACAATACGTCCACGCAGTCTGTTTGATAATAAAGCGACGAAATGAATCCCTTCATAGCCTCTATGTCAGGATTAAGTTGCAGTACAGCCTTAGTAGCACTCTTCACCAAAAGGCAGTAGAAGTAGCCCTGTGATTGTTCTGAGAGGTCGTCCAAGGCGAAGCGTATGGGCTCCACTCCCGAAGGAGACGACACATAAAGCCTCTTGCCTGGCTGCAACAACTGGGCGCGCTGTTTTTGCCGCTCGTCCACGACCGTATTCTTATGCACAGCATTGGCAGTCCGAGAGGTCCGTTTCGTGCCGGAGGATGTGACTGGCGCGCCTTTCTCCGTTGCCAAAGCAGACTGACGCGCCATCTCACTCTCCATCTTGCGAATTCTTTTTTCTTGTTCACCGACAGTCCGCGCAAGCGTCTCAACATAGGATTCGAGTCCGCTGTTGGCCTCTTCAAGCTTTTCGACACGCTTTGAGAGAGCCGTCACATCGGAGTCAGCCGTCGGAGCAGGGCGTCGTGATGTCTCGCGCCGCTGCCTGACACGCTGGTCGGTCGCGTTGTCAATAGCCTTGCGCAGATCATCAACCAACTTGTAAAGTTTTCCGTTGGCGGCAAGCACCACGCAAACCACGCCCAAGACGACCAGCAGCAAAAATAAAATCGTCATATATCCTACTTTTGATTGTTTTTATACTTTGTTACCTCAGTTCAACCACGGCTTTCTTCACGATGGTCCAGCCATTTCCTGTCTTGCGTACACGTCCCGGCTTCACGGTGGCGATAGCCTTGGCGCTTGCCGACTTCGACTTTACCTCCACTGCACTTGCCACGGAGTAGGCGAAGTTAGAGATGAGATAAAGTTGTGCGTTGGGCGCGTCGTTCACCTTGAATGTACCCTCATTGCCTAACACGGTGAGAACAAACACCGTGTACTCATCGCATGCCGGCTGCAAGTCGTCACTCGGGAACACCATTCCGTTGAGAATGTTAGCATAAAGTTCAATGCTGCGTGGCCTCTTGCTGACTGGCACATCGTTTTGAACTTGCGGCTGCATGTTGTTGCTTGCAGCCTGTTGCGAGCGCAGTTTCTCCAACTCATTTCCAAGTCTTGTGTTCTGCTGCCTCAACGCTTCAACGTCAGCTTCAAGGCGTGCCACGCTTCCACGCAAAGTAGCAATAAACTTTTTGTCAGCATTGTTTTCTTCCGTAGTAGGCTCAGCTGAACGTTTGTTGTTGACTGGCTTTTTGCGTAATGCAAAATAAATGATGACAATTAGAGCCACAGCCACTATCAGCCACATCTTCATGTTTCCCGCCCCTCTGCTTTCCTCGTCTTTGTCGGCATTGGCATTTAGAGTAGTGGTGGCGACATCAATTGTAGCAGTTGTTGTATCGACGGTTGCGGTATCAGCATCTTGATGTAACGGATCTACCTCCTGTTGTTGCTGTCCACCAGAAGCACGGTCCCTATAGCCTTGTCTGTCGGCATTAGCCTCCTCAGTCATCAACTGAGCGTCATTAGTGTTTACGTTAGGTTTGCCAGGTGCCTTCTGTTTATTCTTAGCATCAGCTTGAGTCTTCTTTGCAACATTAGGTTGCCCAGCCTTCTTGTCCACTTGAGCTTTGGCATTGCCTTGCTCTTGCTCCATCATGCCGCTGCCATTAAAAGCAGCGACATGATTGATAGAGAGAAATAATGCGAAAGCTATTGTTGAAAATAAATGCTTCATAACCGTTATTATTTAGATGCCTCATACAAGCCATTTTTCAATGGCCAGAAGAACATGGTCTCACTAACATAGTCGGCAGCAGGGTTCTTAGACATGAGGTCGAAACTCTGTGAAGCCTCCTGTTCTAGTTTTTCTATAAGGCTGTCCTTAAATATAATGCCAAACTCCTCCTTGAAAAATCTAACCACCCTCTTGTTACGCACAAACGCGTCAAGGAATGCCCCATACGACCTAATAACATCATCCTTGAATTTAGGAACATCCGCATACTCAAGTTCATCGTCAATCTTCTTGTCAATGCCAAATACACAAAGTGGTTCCTCCTCATACTCACGAATCTCTTGAAGGGAATCGTGGTTGACAAGCATGGCACCTTGAGCTGTAACCTCCTTGGCATTTGCCTGGAATTTCACTTTAAAATTCCTTGGCATATTGCTTTTTCCCCCACCCGAAAGTGACTCCATGAATGTTGACAGAAGCATCTTGACGATGTCCTTCACATCTCTCTCGTTGTCGCTTATAATGTGTATGTACTTTGCTCCCATACCAGAGAAGGTTATGGTTGATGGAATGGTGATGTGGCGTTCGGTGAGAACCTGTGCCACATGATAAAGGATGGCACCGAGATGCACGCATAGAACTGGCATGAGCTTATCCTGGCTCTTGCGGATGTAACCAGTATACTTAAACTCATCTTCATAGCGGAAGATGTAGCTCATCAAGTCGGACGATTTCTTCACCAGACTCTTATACTGCTCATATCCCTTGCAGCGGTCGTTAGACACAAGAAGCGAATGGTTGGCAAGTTTATCCTCAAAATCCTTGACAAACCCGTTGTCCTTCTTTTTGTTGTCAACGAGATGCTTGCCATCGCCCCAGATGTCGTCGCCGGCAAACTTGGATGACGTGTAATAGAAGGTCTTGTTCTCAACGTCAGCAAAGAGCATATCCGTAGTACCGCCACCTATATCAATGTTGAGTGCGTTATCCGTGAAGTTGCCATCGTTGGAAATCATTGAGAAGTAAGGTGCAATCGACTCTGTCACACGCTCCACCTCCACGTTTCCTTCGCCCATAATCTTATCGAAAGCCTCCTCCCAATAATCGGCAATCTCATTACGCACAGTACGCTTCATTGTATATGGGAACGTTATGAAAACCTTGAAGCTTGTACGCGGAGTAGAAAGCAACATCAGCTTGTTCTTTATCATCCACGCGTTTTGGTAGCAGAAAGCTTTCACACGGTTTTGCTTTACGGTCAACGGCTCGTCCGTGTTGCCTTCCTCTATGTCCCACTTGATGTTGGTGTTATACTTCTCCTTAGGCAAGTCGACAAACTCATTGAGGAAGTTGAAGCCGATGTTGATGTCGGCAAACAACTGTGGGCTGGCAATCTTGTCAAAGCCATTCTGTGAATCGTTCACTTCACATGTCACCGTACGGAACGGGTATGCCACATTGCTCTGCTTGCCGAGAAGCAACGGAACAAACTCACGGTCAAGTGATGTGATGTACGGACTCATCATGTACATTGAGTTGCGGTAGTCATCGCCATAGTTACCCTTGTCCAAGTTTATCTTGTTGAGCATGAGCACCTGCATGTCATTGCGTGTTATCTCCAGACTCTCGGGGGCTCCACCGCCGTCCGTCGAGAAGCAGATGTAAGTATTTGTAGTACCGAAGTCGATGCCAACAACCGTGTCACCACCACCGTCAGCAGGAGTGATTTCCTTGAAGTTAGGCAATAATAGAGCCTTTGCGCCGTTTACCTCCACCTCACAGACGTCAAAAGCCTGCTTCAACTCGTCGTAGCGTCCGCCGTTTGTTAAGCGGCTTTTGCTTACGACATCAGCCACAACCTCAACCTTGCCGTCTTTTAAGGCATAGTAGCGTGTCGTCACTTGCTTCTTGGCGTCGAGCACAAGAACCGAGTAGATGTTTGGTACCGCGTTGCCCAGGATGCGATAAGACGGGAAAACACCTACGGAGAATACATTAGGATAATTCTTCAATTCTACGATATCATCCTTATAATAGGTATGCACAAGCTCTATATACGGACGGTCCTTAAACTGCACTGGTATGGTGAGGTGTACCTTCACCGTCTCCTTGTCCGATTCCTCAAGTTTGATGGAAAGTCCATGTACACTGTCGTCTACGAAGTCGGATGGCTTAAAAAACTCGAATATTTCCTTTCGCAACGGCAACAGATAGTCACCGTCGCCAGCCGTTTGGATGCCGAAGGTCATAAAGTTATCGGTGTCAACCTTATAGCCAACCTTTATTATCTTTTCCTGAAGGAAGTCGATATCGGTGAGATAAGGATATTTTATGTTCTGTCCGCCAGGGAGTATGCGGCTATCAAGCGGTTCATCCGGGTTGCGCACAATATCTACACCGTTCGGCAAAGGTTTATCGGCAACATAAGTGGCACCAGTTATGCCGCCCTCGAAAAGAACAAGAGGACGATTGACATTTCCGTTGTCCACGGTCGCGGCAATCTTGTAGTCGTCCGAGATGGTGGCATTTGGTGACGGATCTGGGCCTGGATTTGGTCCTGGTACTGGTGTCGCTGTCTTTGTCGCAAGGAACAGCGTTTGTGCACCGCCCATACCTAAGATATCGATCTCTGTCATATTTGCCTTAACACAAGCATAGTCGTTGCGGAACATCGCCACATCATACGGGGCTTCCCCTGTTATGTCTGCAAAGTATTTCTTCATCTCTTCGTCATACATATATTGGTTGCGATATATATACTTGAAGAACGACGTGGCACTCATACCCGGTACATCGCAGAAAGCCACATAGTATCTTGTGAGCATCGTGCGGAATCCGAGGTCGCGCTTGTATAGCGGCGTTGCCACTGTATTTGGCTGAGAATAATCAGGAAACAGTTGGTTGCCAGCAAGTCCACAAGCGTTGGTAATGTTCTTCACGCGCTGCCAATTGGGTGAAGTGTAGACGAGCGTGAACGGTGAAGTGCCGCCAATGAGCACACCATTATAATAAAAAAGGTATATGTCCTTCACGCCGAGATTGAGCGCAAAGTTTTCAAGACTCTTGCCGAGTATCTTGTGACCCTTGCTTGGACTGTTCTTCAAGGCTGTTATGTTGCCGTTAACGTTCCATGTCTTCAGATTTATTGCGTCTCCATAAAGATAGATGAACTCGAGGAAGTCAAGACATTCTGATACGAGCTTGCCATATGCCGAATTATCGTCAGCCCCGTCTGCCGAGCCGTTTACCATCTCAAAGGCTGTCTTGAAGAGAAAAATGCGTGCGAACGGTGTAGGTATGGAAGTGCCCATCTTAGAGAGCGCAATGCCTGACCCTACAGTGTCGGTGATATGTGGCACACGGTTGGTATCGTACGCCATGGTATTCTCCCAACCGCTCAAATCAAGATTTCTCTCGGCTGGATAAAGAGACTTATTTATATTGTTGAATATCTTAGCCATAATTACTTATTCTTTTAGATTTCACTAAACAGTTCATACATCTTGCCAGATGCCTCATAGTAGGTTTTAAACAGTATCTGCTCATCGTTGTCCCATGTGTTGGATATCTTCTTAAACACCTCATTACAGTAAGCGGAGAAGTCCTTATAGACGGCGCCCTTTCTGAACATACTGCCCTTAGGAGCATCGTAGTCCACAACATACTCATAGAGATCATTGGCGACAATCGCTTGCGAGTCGTCCTTGCGCGGCTTGTGGTAGAAAGGCTTGAATCCGTCCTTTTGGCATGCCATCTCGTCGAGCCAGCTATTGAAGTCGTCGATGAACTCCTCCAAATTCTTATACATTCCGTGTCCTACCTTTGTTCTAAGACCAAGTGTCCCATAGTATGATACGTCTTCTGGTATTTTATTATTTGCCACATAGTCCTTGTAGTACTTGAAAGTGAGCCCCATTGTAAAAAGGAATTGCAGATAGTCCTCATAGTCATCAGCGTCAAAGTTTGTAAAGTTGAACTTCTCGCCGGCATTTATGTTATTAGGAAGACCATACTCGCGATACTTGGATGCCTCAAGCGTGGCTCTGTCCTTGCAGATAAAGTCGAGTACACTCAGTGCAGAGAGGAACTCTACTATATGGGCATCGTTCTTCTGCGTGTCCCGACCTTCTGAATAAGGCAGGTTCGTCGTCTCATCGTCGCCGATGAAGTAGGCGGTCGTCAGCTTGTCATAAATACTCTTACCGTTCTGGTCTGGCTGTGCGTAGTATGACAATGCTGCCTTCTGCTTCGAATTGAATATGTTAGAGTTGATAGCACCTCCCTGCGGAGTATTGACCTTGAAGTAGGGCATCACGATGCATCCTCCCACCATCGCATTGTCGAATCCGGCAATGTCAGAGCAGCGTATGGCATCAACGATACGCGGGAATCCCGACGAGCCAGTGCCGCCGAAGATGGAACTGATGATAAACACACGATCGCGTGTTGCATCGAATGTGTTGCAAAAGCGCTTAAATTCGGCATCCTCCTTAAGGTTTTCAAATACAATGCTACCAATGTTAGGGTTGCCCTTGAAGCCCATGGAAAGCTCAAGGTTAAGCTCCGTGAACGGATGCGAGCCTTCAGGAAAATCCTGCGGCTCGTTATTGTAGAGCGAGGCGAGCAGGTCCTTTGTAAGGTATGTTTCACCCTTCATATTGGTGTAGTCGATGTACTCTGCAAATGTTCCCGCATTTGTCTGGTCGTCAAGACCGAAGGTGAACTCATAGCTCGGCCTAACTCCCACGTTCGCCCTTCCGTCGAGCGTGGCGACATCAGACAGATGGCGTATTACGGGATGGAAGAAGTTGCGGTCGCCTGCGTTGAGTTCCACTCCCTCATACGCCTTATTGCGTATGGCTGTATAAATGTCAAGGAGATCGATAGTTCGCTTCTTGTCGCCATTATCCTTGTCGTAGTCTATGATGAGCGGGATGATGTTTGTTCCGTCGGGTATCTTCTCAATGCCCGATGCGAGACAGAACGTGAGGCTTCTTAGCACTCTTGCACCAGTTCCGCCTATAGCAAAAATAAATACGTTCATAATAGTTGTTTTATTGTGTTTATTTAGGTTCTTAGAAAGGAATATGTGTAGCGTGTGTTGTTAATTTCTTAACACATAATGAGATAACAAAGAAAAGAACAATAGAAACAACGACATTACTTATGTTTAAGCCGTATGTAACATCACAGCCATTAGAAAGAGTGTCTATAATCTGTGTTGTGGTGTTAGACAGACTATCTTGTCCAGCTGTGTCATTTACTGGTATTTGGGTACTGAGTTCACTTCTATGTTCTTCAATACTTTTAAAAACTCCTGTCATAGCATCACTATTGCCAATTACCGACATCTGGGTTATTATAAAGGTTAATACGGCATCCGCAAAGAGAGTTGCCAACCAAACACCAAGATTGGCAAGGCGATTTACTGCCATGCCTATCCAACCGTAAAACACTATAGCTGCCACGATTGCAATAGCAAGAGCGATGAGGAAGGCATGAGTAAAACCTCCATCTGAACAGAAGTAATGTTCAAGATAACCATTTGGGTCATTGTTGAGCCATGTCTCACATTGTGAAACTAAAAAATAGATTTGTTCCATTTCGTTTTATATTTAAATTGATTTTATTTACGTTTAAGTAACAATTCTCTATCGTAGATATTGAAGTCAGATGATGATAGAACTCCGTTCATTATACCATTTATGAAATAGTTGAAGAAAAAAGTTGATTCGTCGGCAAGTCCCTGTATAAAACGCAAATCGTTGTCATTACTTACAATCGTACTTGTTATCCATGCTGGTGTAAAGTAAGGAATAGTGATGTGAACCTTACTGCCATCACTTGTGCCTTTGAGACGATTTTTATCAACCTTCACTATAAGAGCATTTCGCAAACTGTCTGCAATAGCTTCAGTTTTATATTCTGTACCGTCAATCTTTACTTGAACATTCTTTGCAAGGTCTATTCCAGAGTATTTATAATTCTTGAATGCATCAAAACTTATTTGGAAATTTATATCCTTGTCACTCTTTATTTTGCTACGGTCGTAAACAACCGTATTGTTCTTATCTATAGAGAGCACAACATTTCCATCCGTTCCTGCATTTATACTAAGATATTGATTTATCGGTTTGGACTCTATGAAATGTATTTCGTTTTGAGGACGCAGCTTAAAGATGCTTTGCTTCTGTCGCTTGATTAAATTCTCCTTGAAATCTGCCACGACTTTGGGCTTACCTATAGCTATAATATAGAAAGAACGCAAAGCATCAATTGGCTTGTGGGAATTATCATAACAATAATATACACCTTTAAAGTCGCTTACTAAACGATAAACCGAAACACCTAATTCTTTCCCCTTGAAAACATCAGAAATGCTATTTGTAAGATCCTGACGATGATTAATGTTATAATTCGAATCTTTCCTTATCTCTGAATCTGGACCACACATTATACCATCAGTAACAAAGAAGGCTATCTTAGTCTTCTTCATCTTATTTGCCTTTTCAATATCACTGACAATATACTCCAAATCATTGTTCAAGAGTGATTGACCCACATAATTAATATCATTATTAGCAAGCTTGCTAATCAGTTCTGACCCTTTCTTTATTACCATTGCAGAATTGCTCATTAGGCGAGCTTCTGTATTAGGATATATACTCATAAGATCAGCAAGGGCATCAAGATATTGGATACCTTTCACATAACCTTGCATACTGACAGAGTTGTCGAGGTATATTGTTGCAAGTTGTGGTTCGGTTCCTTTAGTGAAATATACTTCTTGAGGTGGTGGCGGTGGTGGTG
>ERZ1034753.71-NODE-71-length-35588-cov-8.605353_pt1 | contig 35588 bp, 63 predicted proteins | sample MGYA00520702_ERZ1034753 | MGnify/ENA primary metagenome ERZ1034753 (study PRJEB33766, sample SAMN09781700) | gut metagenome | biome: gut microbiome | host: Homo sapiens | place: Madagascar | study: EMG produced TPA metagenomics assembly of the PRJNA485056 data set...
TTCCGAGCTTGGACGTCAGGCCGTTCACCACGTCGCCGAGGTTGCCCATCTCCTTGCTGGAGTCGGCGATCTTCTGCTTGTTCTCGTCAAACTGGTTGTTGAGATTGTTTAGCTCAGCCTCGGCGTTGTTTAGGCTGGCCTGCCACTGCATTGTGCGCTTGTCTGCCTCGCCGTATTTTTCTGCGTACTGCTGCAATGCGGCACGCAGATACTCGATCTTTTCGGTCTGCGTGGAAATCTTGCGCTCTAAGACGTCATTCTTGGCGTTTAGGGCCTCTACGCTGTCCGCGTTCTGCGCGTAGGCAGAGGATACCTTGCGCATTTCCGAGTCCAGCACCTTCATGCCGCTGCCGATCTCGGAAATGGCCTGCTTGTATTCTTTTTCGCCCGAAAGCGTAAATTTTGTATTGATATTCGGCATGTTAGGTGCCTCCGTTCAGATAGGCCGACAGGCTCTGCGGCTGTTCCTGCTGCTTTTGCGGCGCAAGCGCGTCAAGCAGGAGCGTTATGCGGCGCGGGTTCATGGTCTTCCAGAAATCCCGCTCCGGCAGATGCAGCCGGAAGAGCCAGATTGCGAGGAAGCCGGGGAAATCAAAGCCCAGCTGCTTCGGTTTCCCCGGCGGTGTCAGTTTTTTTCGTCTTCCGGCGTTTTTTCACCGAGTTCTTCCTCCGGCGGCGTGACTGCAGCCTGAATCAGCGGGTAGATCCGCGTCCCGGCCTCGAGCGTCTGGTGCATGGTGATCTTCCGGCCCAGCTGCTTGCTGGTAAAGCGCAGCGGAAGGCCGTTTTCGTCGGTGATGCCCTGCGTGTCTGCGGCGTCGGTCAGCATGGCGGCCAGGAAGGCCAGCGTGCTTTTGAGGCCGTGCACCGTATTCAGCGCGCGCAGCAGATTGCCGTCGTATTCGTCCTGCACGTCGGCAAGGACGTTCATGTTGCAGGAGAGCCGGTATACCCGGCCCTCGAATTCATAGTCAATGGTTTTCAGTTTGGTCGTCTCCATCAGGTTTCACCCAGCTTTCCCTTGATCCATGCGACGGCTGCCTCTGCGGTGTCGACGGTTTCAGTTTCGAGCAGCAGCTCGTCGGCGGAGTCGTCTGCGAGGAATTCGCCGGTCGTGGTCGGCGTGTTGAACTGGATGTTCTCGCCCTTGGTCTGGTAGCTCAGCGAGGGCGGTCCGAACAGCACCTTCGGCACCCACACGCAGGTGTACTTGGTCACGCCGTCGATCTTATCCGGCGCGTAAAAGCCGACACCGACGTAATTCGCGATGTCCTTGGCCGAGAATTTCAGATTTTCCTTGCTCGTATCGGATGTGCAGCCGTAGAACATCGCCTGTGCGGCCCTTTTGATGTACTTGACAGCCAGCGAGATCGTGCCGCCGGTGGCAAGCTTGATATACTCGGCAAGCTTGGATTCTGCGTGCAGGCGGCCCTCGGCGAACTTGAGTTCCAGCTGCGCGCTCATGGCGTCGCCGACGTCGGTCGGCTCTGTGTAGGTCACGGTGCCGGACGTGTTTTTATACTTTCCCGCCCGGATGCCGCGTAAGTCAAAACTAGGCATTACAGTAAGCCCCTTTCTTTCAGCTTTTGTGTGAGGATTTTTTCGAGTTCCGCGTCGACGCGCTTTTTCGCGTTGCGGACGCCCTTCGTCCAGAAGTATGTTCCTTCGATTTTTCCGTATTGCTCATGGCGGCCATAATTTAAAACAAAAAGCACGGTCGCCCTGCGCGTTCCGTGCTCGTTTTTGCCGACTGCCGTGATGGTGATATACGGATCTCCGTTTTTGTCCTGCTTGATGGTTTTGCGGTATTTCACGCTGGAGGCGTAGGCTTCCGTGCGGAACCCGCTCGCCCGGACGGCATTTTGCAGTTCCTCGACGATGATATCCCCGGCGGCGTATAAAAGTTCCTGCTGCGTTTCGTCGTCAAATGCGTTTGCCTTTTGGAGCGTCGCAATGAGCTCATCCGTGCCTGAAAACGAGATCTTAGCCATATTCCGCGCCCTCCGTTTCGGCGATGAGCGCGATCTGCGTGCGGCTTGTTTCCTTGTCGTAGATTTCCATGTCGACAGTGGCGATGTAGCCTGCTGTCTCCAGCGCGGCTTTTGCGCGCTTCAAAAGTCCGGCGGCAAAGCCCTCGGCGAAGATGGAAACGGCGTACTGCACGCCGGTCTCGGCCTCGCCGCCCTCGGCGTAGAGCTGCCCGGACTGGCCGAGCAGCTGATAGGTAATGTAGGTTTCTTCCCCGCCCTTGTATGGCGGATGGCAGACCGGAACGCCCAGGCTTGATAGCGCCTCGTAGATCATCATGCGCCGTCCCTCCGTTTGCAGGTCAGCTCGATTTCCTCTGTTTCCTGCCCGTAGCTGCGGACGATGTCAAACACGTCGGAGCCGCAGACGAGCTGCTGCTCGCCGCCGTATTCCGCGCTGTGCATGCGGAAAATTGCGTCCGTGCGCTTGCCGGCTTGCGCGGCCTGATAATACTCTGCGCGGTTTACGGACTTGCGGGCAGCCCAGACGGTGGTCTCCCGCTCGAGCTTTTCCGCCGTCTGGCCGTTTACGATAGGGTAGGAGAGCAGGCGCAGCGTGATTTGCGTATCAAAGATCACAGCACGCGCCTCCTGTTCCGCCGCTGGCCGGGACTTCCCGGTAATCGTCCGAGAGTCCCATGGCGTCGCGGATATCTGCAAAGCAGGTCTTCCATTCCTCGCCGCGGCCGCAGAAGTCATGCTGCCAGCGGACGTAGGCGCGGACGGCGTCCTTTACCAGCGGATCTTCGTCCGCTCCTTCTGCGCCCGCAAGGTGCAGGCGCATGAGGCAGGCGTCGATCTCGTCTTTGAGCTCGTCGTCAAGGGCGTTTGTGGTCAGCCGCAGGGCGGTTTTTGCAACGTTGATTAAAGCCAATTGTCATCCCTCCCTGTTGGCCGCGCTTTGTCAGGCCTTCTTCTTGGTCAGCGTGACGAGGCTGTTCGTGTCGACACACTTGCCATCGACAAGTGCCAGCGCGACGGTCACCTCGTCGTCGGTCGCGTTGTCTGTGTACTTGCGGAAGGTCATTCCGAGGTTCTCGTTCCAGAGGTAGTCCTTGAAGTTGAAAATGAACGCAAAGATCGTGTCCGCAGTCACGCTCACTGTGAAGGACGGCAGATAGTCGCCGACGAGGACGACTTCGCGGCCAAAGAGCGAGTAGACCGGCTTTCCGCTGAGTCCATAGTTGACGCGGGCGACGGGCTGCTTCTTGTCGTCCACCATGCCGACGATCTGCTCGAAGAAGGTCTTCTTCGACATGCACCAGACGGCGTCTGCGTCGTAAGCCTGCGGCAGCGCGGCCTCTGCCTTGACCAGATCGGTGTACGCCAGCGCGGTCGTTGCGGCAGCGATGTCGATGTTCTGGCCGGTCGGCGCGGTCTCCTTGGTAATACCCTTCGGCTGGCCGGAGCCGGAGCCGCTGATGATGGCCTGTTCCTCAGCCTTGACCATGGCCTCGGCCACGTTGGCGACAAACTGCGATTCAAACATCGGGTAGGTCACGATGGAGACCTCGAGCGACATGGAGATCGCGCAGCGCAGCTTGTGGTATGCGAACGTGATGGAGCCGAGCGCCTTCTTCTGCTTGTCGGAGCCTGCGCCCTCGGCCACCCAGGAGGCCGTCGGCTTGGCCGTGCTGGTCGGGACGGTCACGCCGCCCTTGTAGGACGTGTGCGTCACGCGCGGCAGGATCATGCCGGTCGCTTCGATCTTTTCGTAGATCTTCTGCAGCGTCGTGGTCGGGATGGCCGCGCCGACGTCGGAGGTCTTTGTGTTCGCGTCCGTGTTGGTCAGCTCTGCCGGGATCTTTTTGCCGGTCAGGACGTAGTTCATAAAGGCTTTCTTGTACTCGTCGGTGTCGTACCGGTCGAGCACGTCCGGAGTCTTCTCCGTGCCGGACAGGTCGACGGACTGTGCCGCCGCGGCCGGGGCCGCGACCTTCTGGCCCGCAAGGGCGTTGAGGTTCGCCTGGATCTTGGCTTCCTCCTCAAATTTGGCGTCGAGGGCCTCGACTTCTTTCATCTTGGCCTGCGCCTCTGCGGTCTTGCCTTCGTCCAGCAGCTTCTGGGCGTCGTCCATGAGCTTCTGGCGCTGGATGTTGTAAATTTCCTTCGTCATTTCAATTCTCCTTTGAGTTTTAAAAATTTCAGTTTTGCTTCTGCCTGCGCCCGTTCGGGCATAAAAAAATCAGGCTCTGCGGCCTGACCTTTTAAAAAGTTTTCCGCGCGCCGGAGCGCGTCTTCGCTGAGCATGCCGGAATAAAAATCCGCTGCCAGCGGTTTCTGGCCGGTATCCGGCTGCATCACGCGGTCGACGAGGCCGAGCTCTACGGCCCGCTCCGCTGTGATCCATGTTTCGGCGTCCATCATGGCGGCGATCTCCGCTTCCGGCCTGCCGGTCTTGGCGACGTAGGCCGAGATAATGGCGTGGTTGGCGTCGCGCAGCGTCCCTGCGGTGTGCTCCATCTGGCGGTAATCGCCGCTGGCCTCGGTCTGGACATTGTGGATCATCATCATGCCGGTCGGTGTCATTTCCGACTCGCCTGCCATGGCGATGATGGACGCGGCCGAGGCTGCGAGGCCTACAATGCGGATGTGGACGCCGCCGGCGTAGCTGCGCAGGGCGGTGTAGATCTCGCTTGCGGCGAAGATCTCGCCGCCGCCGGAATTGATTTCGACTTCGGCCCGCTCGCCGTTTCCCTTGGCAAGCGCGTCCGCTACGGATCTCGGGCTTGTCGCCTCCATTCCGTAAAACTGATAGAAGCGGTGCTGATTGCTGGATACGATGGGCCCGCGAATGCTGATTTTCATGTGGTTTCATCTCCTTTCTGCGTGGTGTTCCGGTCGACCGGCTGCGTGTCCAGCCTGCGGATCGGCTTGTCTCCGCCGTCTACCGGTGCAAGATTGAACGCACGCCGCCATTCATTCGGCGTCAGCGCGCCTCGGTCGACCAGCTGCAAAAGGTTCAGCTTTGTCGATGTCGAGGCGAAGTCCCAAGCGGAGGCCTCGAATACGATGCGATTCCCGCATCCGCGCTCGCGCCGGGAGAAAAGCTTGCGGGTGTACTCGCCGCTGAGCTGCTTCAGCACCGGCTCGATCTCGGCGTCAAAATACGCGCTCTGTTCGTCCTCCGTCGCAATGGACGTGACGATATGCGGGTTGGTATTAAACAGAGCGTAGATGCGTTGCGTGGTTTTGTCCATCTGGGCCGCGTTCGGGACGTAATCCTTGGGGTCGATCTGCTTCGCCTCTGCCTTTGCGTCTACTGCTGCAACGCCCGTGCCGTTAGTCACGTTCAGGAAACTGTCCGCGAAGTCCTGCGCGCGCTGCTTCACGTCCTCCGGGCGCATGGACGCGGCGAACATCAGCAGCCAGCGAATCACGGCGCTGTTTCGGATGGCCTTTACAATGCCCTGATCCGTCGTGGTGACGATCTCCATGAGCGGCACGATGGCCGGAGCAATGGGGTCGCCGAAGATATCATTCTCGTAGAAATCCCCGCGCAGGTGGATCACGTCGTCATAGGCAAATGTCAGCACATTGCCGTTCTGCATATAAAATTTCAGGTACAGGTTCCCGCCCGCATCGTAGACGGCGTCGGCCTGCATGGCCGCGACCGGGAAAATGGCGTTCGGCAGGCCGTTTTCATCCCGCAGGATCACGGCAAACGCGTTGTTGTTGAGGACCAGCTGCGCGGCCAGCTTCTCCTGCAGCAGCTGGCCCGTCATATACTGGTTCGGTTCCTCAAGCAGGAACCGGATATACGGCTCCGGATTTACGGCGAGCTTCCGCGACGAGGCCGTGACTGTCTCCCGGATGTGCTTTGCCGTCAGCTTGCCGATGGCCTTGATCTTCGGCCGGATGCAGGCGCGGACGATGTCGGACTGATACATTTTGCCGTTGTAGCTGTAAAAGCCATTCCCGCGCTCCTGCACCATCTGAACGGTCGAAACGCGCTTGGTGGTCGTGATATTCGTCAGGAGGTTTTTAAAAAATCCCATTGTCTCACTCCTAGAGCATACTTGTGTATTCTGCCTGCTTCTGATCGTAGATCGTGTAGGCATCGAGCAGGGCCGCCGTTCCGTCAATGCGGCGCGTGGACTTGCTCGTTTTGTGCGGCTGGATATTTCCGTTTTTGTCCTCGTCGTAGGCGGTGTTTGCGAGGTTCCACTTGTCGATTGGGTGGTTGTTGTAAATAATGCGCTTGGATTTGAGGTCGTTTCCGCAGCGCTTCATTGGCTCGGACAGCGTCTTTACGCCCTGGTGCACTGGGATCATGGCTTCTGCCCCGAAGTAGTCCGCCATGCTGTCTACCCAATAGGCCGCAGACCAGGCGTCGTATCCGAAAAACGGCAGAAAAATATCGAGGTCTTCCTGCACCTCGACAAACCATGCCTTGACGTCCTCATAGCGGATCTTGTTTCCCTCTGACAATCTGAGCAGCCCGCGCTCATTCCACTTGTCGTATGGGATCTTGTCCTCCGTGACGCGCTTTTCCAAGAGATCCTGCGGCAGCCAGTACATCTGCAGCACAAACAGGATCTCCGGCAGCTCCGGCACTTGGAACAGCACCTTCGCCGCCGTCAGGTCGGTGGTCTTAGACAGATCCGCGCCGCCGATGCCGTAGCGCGGATAGGACAGGACGCGCTCCTGCACATTCCCGTCCGCCATGTGGTGCTGCCAGATCAGGCGGCGGTTTTCCCTGTCGAGTTGGAAGGTGTCGCGGTTGTCCAGCTGCTCAAAGTTGAGCCAGGCTTCGCTGGAGGTCTCTCGGATGTTGAAATCCTTGCAGACGAGGTTTCGGACGAGGGCCGGGTTTTTCTCCGCCCGCTCGACCCGCTCTTTGAGGGCCGTGTAGGACTTTATCGTCCCGAGGCCCGGATTTGCCTTTTTCCAGCAGTCCGGGTCCGTCCACTCACTGCGTTTGTCGAGCTCGTAAATAAACGCGATCCGGCGCGGGTCGTGGTACCCGTCCGGATCTTCGTAGCCGTTTATGATGCGCTCTGCCTCTTCGTATTTTTCGTCGTAGATGTCCTCTCGAATGGTGCCGGCTGTGGAGGTGATAAATCGCAGCGGCTGCGCGCGGGCCTGATCGCCGTCGGCAATGATGTCGTACAGCGGTCTGCCGTTTTTCCACTGATGGATCTCGTCCATCATGGCCCCGTGGATATTCAGACCGTCGAGCGTGTCGCTGTCCGAGGATAGCGGCTTGAATACGCCGTCGTTATAATCGCTGTCTACCTCGCCGACCAGACAGCGCGTCCGTTTGCGCAGCGCCGGTGACTTCTGCACCATGCGCTTTGCTTCCTGCCAGATGATCTTCGCCTGGTCGCGCTTGGTCGCGACGGCGTAGACTTCTGGGCCTGCTTCGCCGTCCGCAAGTTGGAGATACAGGCCGACGCCGGATGCCAGCAGCGATTTGCCGTTTTTCTTTCCGACAATGAGGATCGCTTCGCGGTACTGGCGGTTTCCCTCGATGTCGATAAACCCGAAGACAGTCGCCAGCAGCGCTTTTTCCCATAGCTCCAGCTTGACGAGTTGTCCGCCCGCCTTGCCCTTGGAGTGGTGGCAGTAGTTCTCAAAAAACTCCAGGACGTGATTGGCACGTTTCGTCGAGTAGTAAAACTCGGAGTTTTCCGCTTCCAGCTGCTCTACAACGTGCCGGTAGGTCTTCTGGACTTTCAGGCTGACGGTCTCGCGGCCCGACTGGATAGCCTGCCAGTATTCTAGGATGGGGTTGTAGGTCTCCGGGTAGCGCGTGAGCTTCATGCCTCGTCACGCTCCCGGACAAAGCTTGCAAAGCCGTCGTCCTCCTGCTTCGGCGCGGTGTCCGGCTTCGGCAGGAGCGCGGTCAGCTGCTTGATGATTTTCTGATAATTTGCGTTCGTGGAGTTGTATGCCTGCCCGATGGGCCTGGCGCGATCATAGGGCTCCAGTCGCTCCGACTGTTGGAATTTCTCCGTCCAGCCGTTTTCCCGCAGGTCGTCCGCCATATCCTCGCACTCGATGCGCATAAAGGCTGCCTGATCGATGAGTCCCGCGACAGTCCCGGCCGCTTCCTTCGGCAGATTCCGGTAAAGCTTTTTCAGGCGCGCTTTCTCCGCGCGGATCCGCTGTTCTTTGGTTTTTTCCCGCTGATTCGCCACAGAAAACGCCTCCTTTTCGCGTGATTTTTGCCGTCTGTCCGCGCGTGCGCGTAGATTACTTATCGCCGCGCTTTTGTAGGGGGGCCTCGCGAACGGCCTGCGTATTCTTCCGAGGTAGGGCGTGCGGTGATTCAGCCGGCGCCCCGGCCTCGCGCGACGGGGGGGATCGGGTCGCCGGCGGCGTCGAAGAAAATTTTTTGCGTCAGAGATTTTGCGACGCCGTGCCCGTCAAACTGATCGTGGCAGTCCTTGCAGACGAACTCGAGGTTGGAGTAGGACAGGCTGACGTCCGGGTCTTTGATGTTGTCCGGCGTGAGCGCCCGCTTGTGGTGGACGATATAGCCCGGCTTGTCCCTGCACTCCTCGCACAGCCCGCCGTCGATGGTCCGGCGGAACTTGATATACCCGGCGCGGCATTTCTTCCAGCGCCCGGACGCGTAAAAGCGCGCGGCCCATGGCTGCATCCTGTTCCCTCCAATTCTTCACGTTATCACTGTAGCATATTTCTTTGGCCCTGTTGGCTCAATTTTTGCAATAGCCAAGCTCCCGTGCCGCTTCGTATACAAAACGGCTGTACATGCGCTTGGCTGTCGACTGGCTTACATGCACCCGGCGCGCGGCGGATTCCAGGCTTTCCCTCGGCCAGATCCATGCGTGCAGGCGCACGACCTCCAGCACGTCGGCTCCGTCCCGCCATGTCTGTGCTGTATTGATCGCGGCTTGCACGGCAGCATAGTCCTCGTACTCCCGCGAAGATAAAACGCGCACAGCGATATCCTCAACGGCGCGCCCGGAGGAATGTCCGCCCGGCTGTGCAGAATACCCCGGTGTGATCTTCTGACGGCTCATGTCCCGAACCTGTCTGTCCAGTTTCGGGAATTCGCCGATGGTGCGGCAGACGTTCCAGTACCACCAGTATCTCGGCGTTGACACTTTCCCACTTCCTTTCTGCTTCGTTCTAAAACCTTACGCATATACAAGGTTTAATTTAAGCGGCTCCCGTTCCGCTTGTGCTCTTTTGGATCGACTACATATTTATAGTATTGATACCCGTACTTTGTCGTCCGTGCCTCGACGAGGATATAGCCTCGCGGGGCGACGGGCGGATGCTTGGGGCTGTACTCGCGCACGGCCTCGGTCGCAGGTTCCGGCTCGGGGCGGATGCAATTTCGCGTCGCCTTGTACCGGTGGCCGCCAAATTCTTTTCTCCAGTGCGCATGCAGGTAACTGGCAAGTGCTGTGTAGTCCTGGCCGTGGTCGACCTTGTTTCCCTGCTCATCTATATAATAGTTGTGCTTTCGCAGGTGCCGAACCTCGATCACGCTGCCGAGCCCCCAAAGCCCGCCGATGGCTTCTTCCGGGATCCCCTCTGTTACCAGGTGCAAATGGAAGCGGTTGGTTGTTTTTCCTCTTCCGTAGAAAGCAACGATTTTGGCCTCCGGATAGTGATACTGCATGCGGCGCACAAGGTTGTCGCGCACTCTGCGCATTTCCTCTGCGGTATGTACCTCGTTTTCTGTATCCAATGTCAGGGTGGAATACAGGCTTGTGGGCGAGAAATTGGCGTTCATCAGCGCAACGAGCCGATCCAGCGACTGCTTGCTGTTGAATTCATCGCGCTCCGCCTGCGTCTGGAAGCGCGGCTTGCGCGGCTTGCTGGTCTTTTTGTCCGCACCGTCGGACACGGTATACACGATCTGCGTACATACCGCCCCTGTAAACAGGCGGCGCTTGTGCCTCTTTGCCATCATCCACACCTCTTTCTCCCGGGCGGACAGAGCCGTCCGCCCCTACAGGGCCATCTGCCCGCTCAAAGCGTGGCCGGAGGTTCCGGCCATGCGTTCAACTGGCAGTCCCTTCTTCTGTGTACCCGCACGCCGTACACGTACACGTATCTGTCTTTTCGTCCCAGCGGCAGCAGCCCACAGCCCAACATTCCGGGCAGATTGGCCACGGGCCTTTTTTCCCGGCCGGATCTGGACCCGGTCCGATTGGTGTCTTGTTTCGCAGTGTAGCCGGAGACTTCGGCCACATTTCGTCAAGCAACGCGTCTATCCTGCTTTTCAGGCTCCGCAGTTTGAAAAACACCAGCACGCCCAGCGCGATCCACTCCAGCGCAGCAGCAAGCTCCAAAATCTCAATGATCATTTTCTTCTCCTTCCACTCCTTCCAATTCTCCTTCGCAGTATGTGCAGCGGCTCGGCAGGCTCTTTTTCAAACCGCCTTTTTTCCAGAGCTCGATGCACGGTTTCTCCGGTCTGCCGCAGTATGGGCAGCGGTAGACACGGAAGATATCATCCCAGCGCCAGACCATGCGGACTGCGTTTTTCTCCTTCAAGTCCCATCACCTCCCTCATTGCTTCAACCAGCCTCTTTTCAAGTTTGTCCTGGTCGATCTTCACTTCCATCGTTACACCCTCCTGCTCTACCCACACGCCGTCCGTGCGCTTCGTAAATCCTGCTGGTGCAAAATTTCTGGCGTGTTCCAGCTCCGGCGTATGCCTGCACGTTGGATAGCTGCATTTCTCACAAGCCTTTCTGTCGCAGAGGAACAGGATATTCCGCTCTTTCGCCCGCGATACGCCGTTCGGCAGAAGAACGACTGGCTGCCCAATCTCCGCCGCAAGCTTCTCCTGAAGCTTTTTCCGATCTCCGTCACGCAGTGCGACTGTGCATTCCAGCAAAATCATTCCTGCGCCGCCTCCATTTCCTTGCGCTCCTGCATAAAACCGTGCAGGAACAGCTCCAGCAGAGCGGCGGCGCGGTTAGTCAGCTTGGTAAAGTCCTTTTTGCTGATCTGAAGCTTGCCGGTCGTGACGACCTCCGTGTCCACGCTGCCGATGATCTGGATCGTCGGATTCGGCTCCAGCGTCTTTGAGCCGTCGTCCTCCACCCGGTAGAGCGGCGGCGTAGACCGCTCCATGATGATCCGCGGCGGGTAAGCCTCGCCATGGAAACTCGCATCCCAGAATTGATTGTCGTAGTCCTCGACAAACTCATCCAGTTCTGACGCGAACAGTCCCATGATTCCTGCCATTTTGATCTCCTTTCATACTTCCGCGCACTCATCGGCGCGGATATTGATTCTTTTTCCGCCGGACTCGATCACGTAGCCCGGCGCTTTGAACATTGGGTACCGCTCCGCCCGGTATGTGGCTCCGATCCTTGGCTGGTATTCCGGCCATACCGGAACTTTGGCCGTTATGCGGATTCGGACGAGCCTGTGCGGCAGGCGCTTTTCGCCTTCCGGGCTCTCGGTGCGCAGGCCCTCTAGCTCCTTTGCAAGCTCCCGGCGGCGCTGCTCCAGTCTTTCTGCCTGCACTTTCCCGCGGCACTCCTTCGAGCAGCACCTTGTCTCCACCGTGATTGCGCTCGGCACTTTGTAAAATGTGGCCCCGCAGACCTGGCAGACCAACGCGACCTTGTTGGATTTGCCCATAGTTTCACACTCCTTCGTCTGGGGGCCGGTATTCCGGCCCCCGTAGGCAGGACGGACTTTCACCGCCTGCGCACCGGCGCGCCGCGCTCGCTTGTCAAACGCTGCGCATTTCCGGGCGAGCCGCCCTTGACTGCCATCAGGCGGCTTATAAAAAAGGAGGCAAGCGATGCACGGAGGCTATGCGAGACCCCCGTGTGGGGTAACGTTGGCGGGTTCCGTTCGCGCGCGCACGTTCCACACGCGCTTTTTATCCCCGGCGCACAGAGCTTGAGGGAACTTTCCGTGCGCCGGGTGCAAAGCCGGGGTTTCCTTCCGCAGCCGTCTCATGGCGGAGCGCCTGCGGCATAAGTCCGATAAAATATGGTCCCCGGCTGATTGCCTATTCCTTGGTGCTGATATCCTTGTGCAGCAGGCCGTCCGCGCCCTTGACGAGCGGCAGCGCCCTGCGCCGCACCTGCTCATCCGGATTCCAGCCGCATTTCAGGCAACAGGCCGTCGTGCGGCTCATGCAGGCGTTCCCGCTTTTCGGCAGGCCGCACGGCATTCCCGTCCGGCATTCGTTTTTTTCTTCCGGCATTTTTAAATCTCCTGTATATCGATTCCAAATTTTGACCGCATGAATTTCCGGTTGCGCAGATACTCCTTTGTCCGCGTCGGCTTGGACTTCACATCTTCGACGACGAGCTTGCCTCCGAATTTGTACGAAAAGTCCGCCGTGTACCGCACTGCGCGAATGCGCTCGCCTGTTTCGGTGATGTAGCTCTCCTGCAAGGTGAACTGCTGTTGCAGGCGCAGATCGGAGATAATGCCAGCCCGGAGCATCACCATCAGCTCGTCATACCGCCGCGCCTCCTTCTGGCTGTCGAAGCGCAGCTCTCCGCGCTCGGCGGGCGTGCTGTGATACTTCGAGGCCTTCTTCGGCGCCGCGGCAGCCCCCGGCATCTGCTGCCGTGCATACAGCTCCCGCATCCGCGGCGGCATGTCCGCCATCGATTCAAACCGCAGCCCGCTCATTCAGCAGCTCCTTTTCTCTCGCCCCGACTACAATAATCATCTGGGCTTACGTTGATGATATCATGCAGAGCGCACCAGATCCCGGCTTGATCCCCGGTGTGAACATTGATAGTTGGCCTCACATATTCGCAGTCCTTGCACCGCACCACCTCCGCAACGTCGGCGGCGGGCTGACGCAGCAGAAGCGTTTTCACTTGCTGAGGTGTCCAGTTCGGATTTTCCGCGTTGCAGGATTCAAAGTCTTTCAGCGCCGCCTCGCGGCTGATGTATTCGTCAACCATCTTCGTCATCTCCAAAGTGCTCGTCGTATTCTTCTGGCGTGATGAACTGAATATCGTCGCCGGTATAGCCGAGACTGTCGAGGCACATCAGCTCAACCAACATATCCTTGTTGACACACTTGCACAGATCTTCATACGGGATTGTGTTTTCTGCCTCGAAGCTCATCTGCGCTCCGAACTCTCCTCGGACGGTAAAGCACACACGGTTTTCAACCATCATCCTTGTCCTCCCTTTCGTCCAGCGCCTTTTCCGCCCCCTCGCGGCTCAAAAATACGGTCTTGCCGATGTCCTCTGGTCTGATCGTCCCGAGACCTAGCGTATTCAGCACAGTTCGCCCGTTCAGCGTGCTCACGTCCGATACGGTAAAACTATATACCCGCTTAACCGGGTGATTGCAGTATGTCCACAGTTCATCTCCCTGCCTGCACGGCAGCACCACCAGCCGCCCGTCCTTGTCGGCCTCAACAAGCTCTACGAGCCTGCTGATTGGCGTATTGTTGAGCGTTTCGAGATCAACCATGTGCTTTGCGGCCAGCGCAAGCTTAACCGTTTCCACTGCTTCCGGTTCAAGCCCCGTGTCCTCGTAGGCTTTCAGCCGTCCGTACAGATCGCGGGCCATCTTGCGGAAAATATCCTTGCCAAAGCCGTTGCTCGTTGGGCCGTTGATCAGCACGTTGAGCGTGCTGTCCCGGCTCTGCTTCCAGTCGATTTCCTTGCCGCCGATCGCGGCGTGCAGAAATCGGTCGGTGCCCGGGTCTACGTTGATATTAGGACTTGTCAGTCGTTCTATGTCTCTTCCTCCACATACCGCCAGCTCTGCGGCGGGCGGGTGATGGGCTTGGGTTTTGCCTTGAGCGCTACCTCTACCTCATTTGGCACAGCGTAAAATTCCCGCAGTTCGCGCGGGGTGTCGTAAATCCTGAGGTTGGATATGTGCCAGCCGAAGCTAATGTTGCTGATCTCATCGCACAGAAATTCCCCGATGACTTTGCCGTTTCCGCATTTGTAGATGTAGCACCTAAACGGCGTATCCATCTTCGGGCGCGTCTTGCGCACCTCGATCGTTTTCTGCCCGTTGATGATCTTCTCACACCACTCCGGGCGAATGCTGATCAAAACAGCTTTACTCATTCCTTTTCTCCTTCCTCCCGCTCAAACCGGATTTTCATTTGTGCGGGGCAAAGATCGACCTCCGGGCGGCGCTTGCCTGTCCAGCGAGGCCCGCCAGCCCGTCCTACGCACTTCCATCCAGCCGCCTTTAAGCTTGTCCCCGGTTCCGTATCCAGAATGTAAGTAATCAGTTTGCGGTATCCCATCGCCCGGGCGGCGCGCCATGCAGCGGCATACAGAATAGAGCAGGCATTTCGAGTTCCGTCTGTACAACAGCGGTTTACCTCGAGCGTCCATCCATCATCCAGATACCGTGCAACGGGTCTCCCGACGATCGCCACGCCTACGATTTTCTCTCCATCGGTGCAGCCGATAGAAAACTTATGCCCCACCACCGGCTTGTGGTGCCGGTGGTGCTCCGCGACAAAGGCGTTTGCCTCTGCCAGCGATACCGGGCAAATATCAAGCATCTGTCTTGCCTCCTTCCTCCACGCTGATCCACTGCGGCACATTCTCCCGCAGCGCCGCGTTCTCGGCGGTCAGGCGCTCGATGAGGTCGGCTGCGTCCATTCCAACCTTGTCAACGTCGCAGCTTGCCCATGTATCCGTTCCCAACTTCTCTTTGAGCCGCCCGTTCAGCCGTTCTTTCTTCCAGTATGGGCACTGCTCGCAGTTACTTGCATGGTCGCCCGGTGTAGACGTGCACCGCAGCGCCTGCACGATTTCCTTGTTTTTCATGGTTTTCCTCTCCAATACTCATTAAATTTCTTTCCCGTAATAATCGGGCGGCACCATTCGCGCTGGAAACGTCGCCATTCCGGATCATACTTGCCATCCTCTCCGCGAAACAGCATGGCATACGGCACAAATCCGGCCTGCATGGTCTGGGTCAGACGCTTTTCTGCGTCCGCAAAGCTGTCGCCGTCGTAGCCGCACAGCACATAGCAGCACATGGCGTGTCGTGCCGGGCTGAAACCGGCTGCCCGCAGTTTCCTGCCCATTTCGATGATCGGTTCCAGATCGTCCTTTGTGTCATAAGCTGTATAAAGCCGTGCTGGGTTTACCTCGTGCAGCAAATCCGCCTGCCACTGCTGGAGCAGCGCCGGTTCCAGTCCGCCTGAGAATACTGCTGGGCGCTTCTGCCGCTTGAGCATGTCACAGACTGCCCGAAAATGTGCTTCTGACGTTCCCAGAATGTTATCATCAAGGATGTTCCATCCATCCACAATCGGCAGCTCTTTGATTTCCCCGTGCGCGCAGCGCGGCACGGAGCAGAACCAGCAGTCCTTTGTGCAACCGCGCGAGGTGAAGATCATTCCGTCCCGCAGATACATCCTGGGCGTAAAGTCTCCCATGCGATCATCAAACGCTGGGCCGCCGACCTCCACCGGAACTCCGAGAACCTGCCATGCGTAGTACAGATCTTCGGTCTTTTCGAGATCCCATGTAAACGTTACGGAGATATGTACCTCTGTCACGCCCGCCTTGATGCAGTCGGCGATATTTTCGATTGTCGGCTGGCCGAAGAATGCGAGCGCATCCGTTGGGGACATGGCCGTTTTACGCGGGAATACGCGGGCGATCATCTTGCCTCATCCCTCCCCCGGCGTAAGCTTGGCCAGCATGATCTGCCCCAGATCCGCAACGTACACCAGCCGCCCGCGGCTGTACGCCAGCAGCTTTTCGTCCTGGATTTCCATCCGGTCTGCCTCGATGTTTGTCAGATCGTGGCAGCAATCGCAAACAAATCTCATGCCGGTGTTCCTCCTTGCTGTGCAGCCTCTGTTATTTCTCCGATTGTCATCTGGCTTCCATCGAAGTTGGCCGCTTCCTTGTTTCCCCTCGTTCCGGCAAGCATTTTCTCTTTCGCTGCCAGATAGAAGCTTTTATCAATTTCAAAGCCGATTGCGCTTCTGCCTTCCTCCGCAGCTGCGCGTAACGTCGAACCGGAGCCGCAGCACGGATCGATCACAAGCTCGCCTGGATCCGTAAAGATCTCGATCAGACGTCGGAGCACCTTCACCGGCTTCTGCGTGGGGTGGATCTTCGGAATGTCCTTCCCGTCCCGCTCCCACTGAAACCAGTCGAACACCATTTTCCCAGTTCCCCGAATGGGCTTCCCGTCCTCTCCGATCTGCCGCCCGTTGTTGAATTTCGGCAGCTTATCCCGGTACAGGACAACCGCGAATTCCGTCGCGCCGACAATCCGCATATTGGCTTTGAGCACCTGCGCGGAATAATTCTTGCAGAAGAAAATCGGATACCAGTTTTTAAAGCCGTACTGCGCGCCGTATTCTGCGACTGTATGTATCTGATCGAACGCGCAAAATACGATCATGGCTGGGGCTTTTCCCTTTTCCTTCGGCTCCGGCTTCAGCAGCCGGGAACAGAAGTGCATATACTCGGCGATCTTGAAATAGCCGTCCGAATTAAAAAAACTCTTTTTTGCGTACTTGCTTTCCCCGTTGGCGTTGTCACCGCCCTTGTACCACATAGGATTCGAGCCATAGGCGTCCGCGCCGATGTTGTACGGGATATCCGCAATCACAAGCTGTGCTTTCGGCACGTTGTACTTCTTGTAGTTCTGAAAATTATCGTGGATGATCTCGCAGCGCAGCGGCTTCCCCTGTGCGCTCATACCATCGCCCCCTGCCGGGTGTCCGGCTGGTATCCGAGCTTTGCCACGCTGGCCGACTGATGGTATTCCGGCCGCTTGAAGCTGTAGCCCCATCGTTTGGCCGCCCAGAAAAGGGCCGCCGTTTCGTCCGCGGCGTGTACCGTCAGCTGGCGGCCGGAATAATTCACCACGAAATAATGCTTGCCGGTATATCCCGGCTGCTCGACGATGTCCGCGCGCTTCGCGGCCCGCTCGCCGGGGTAATTGATGCTATTTTGCCGCATAGCTTTTGCCCCTCCTGTCTTTGTTTTCCGCCCGCTCAAACTGCCGGGCGGCGGCTCTGTCTGGCTCCAGACTGAGTTTGTCCTTGTGATTTACGTCGTAAATGTAATTCCGGATGCTCTCATAGAGCGTCCAGCTGCAGCAGCGTGCGCTGCATCCCGGCTCCCGGCCGGGGCAGTCCTTCGCGCACGGCGGCGGGATCTGCCGCATGCGCGGCGCGTAGATCTGCGCCGTCATAGCGCTTCGTCCTGCACGCACTGGAGCCAGTACGCCAGCTTTTGCAGCCGCGTCTCCTGCGCCAGCAGCGCGTCCGTCGTCTCGTGGTCGATTTTCGGCATTTCGTACAGTAGCGCCCTGTCATTCTTGAGATCGTCCGCGTAGGCGTTGACCGCCTCGATCACATCCGCCAGCTGATCCGGGCGGAAGTTGACCGGGATCCTCTTTTGCGTCAGTCCCACAGGCATACCCCTGTGAGAAACGTCGTGAGCGATACGCCGCCGAGGACGGCGGCAATCTCCGTCGCGTGGGCGCAGCCTGCGATGATGCACAGCGCGAAGCCCACGCCCGACAGCCAGATGCACCCCAGCCGCGCCAGACGCCGCATGGCCTTGCGCCACTGGTAGATCGCCATGATTCGCGCCCGGCGCTCTTCCGGGCTCTCTTTCTCGATTTCCCGCGGCGGCTCATAGCCGATCCGCCGCTCTGCAAGATTGGTGTTCATTCTGCGTCCTCCTTCGTCTCCTGCATCCGCCTGACGATCCGCGCCATACGGGCATTTTGTGTCACGAGCTTCTGCGCGTCCAGGTCAAGCCCCTTGCGCTTCAGCCCGTTTATGATCTGCGCCGCCTGGCACTCGCAGACCAGCGCCGCCTCGATCAGATCATGCAGCTCCTGCGCATCCAGCGTCAGGGTGTAGGTACGGGCATTTGCCATGGTTAATAGCCTCCTTCGTGTTCCAGCAGCCAGTTTTTCAGCTGCACCTGCGCGGTTGCGAAGCACAGCTCCGCGTCGCAGTCCTGGACGTTGACGAGTTCTTCGTCGTCCCCGTCGTAGGCGGTTCCCCTCCGCCACACCCGGACGTCCCAGTCCGTCACCTTGCTATAGGTGATCTCAAGGTGCATTGGGTATGTCCGCACCTTCTCGGCAAAAAACTTGAGGAAATCATCCATTCTTCTTCGCCTCCTTCTGTTCCTGTTCCCGGCGGTATCGTTCCGCCGCCCAGCGGGCGAGGGCGTCGATCACGGGCTCGCCGTTTTCTTCGCCGGGACGCTTAAATTCAAAAGTTTCGCCGGGGAGAAATCTCCCGTCCGGCCCCCGTTTCCCAAAAACGGCGATCATGATCTCACGCCTCCTTCCGCTCCTCCTGCTTGCTTTCCTTCGCCAGCGCCATGCCATAGGCGATATCGCTCAGACGCTGCATCTGCGCGGGCGTCAGCTTCTCGGCATTTTTATTCAGGCTTTCAACTACCTGCTTGGTTTCTTCTGACATTTTGTTCACCTCTTTTGTGTTCTCGCTCGTTGCGTATTGTTGACCTTGTAAACACAATATAGCATCTAATTGCTCACATGTCAACAGCATATTTAAAATAATTCGAAAATATGTTGACTGTGTAAACACATCGTGTTATTATACAGTTACAGCAAGGAGGTAACCTTATGAATGATCGAATTAAACAGGTTCGGCAATCCGTAGGCTTGACGCAAATGCAATTCGCCGAGAGACTCGGCCTTTCGCGTAACTTTATCGCTATGGTTGAGACCGGTGGTAGGGTTCCTAGCGATCGTACAATTTCTGATATTTGTCGTGAGTTTAATATCAATGAATCATGGCTCAGAACCGGCGACGGTGACATGATGCGGAAACTTACACGAGATCAAGAGATTGCTGAGTATATGGGTCGTCTTATGGGCAATCCCGAAGATGACATTAGAAAGCAGTTCATTTTGAACGTTTCTAAGCTTGACGCCGATGAAATGCGTCTTCTTGCGGAAATCGCCGAAAAAATGGCTGGGGGCAAATGATTGTCCCCAGCCATTTTTGTTCCTGCGCCTATGCGATCAGCGTCCGCATAAAGCGCCAGATCAGATCTAACTCCGTTTCCGTGGCCCGCCGTAGCAGGCACTTGATCTCTTTCAGCAGTAAATTCCGTTCCATTCCCGTGTTTGCCTCCATTCTTCCACAAAAAATCCCTTTCATTTTTGTATATTATTGCCGTTGAGGTTTGCTTCCATTTGTTTTACAATTCTAAGTAAGATATTTTTTCATCGCATGATTATCATAGAACATCTGTTCTAAGATTACAATTATGAGATTTTACAAAATTATCTTATAATAATTGGAGGTTTTGCCATGAGGCAAGCATGGCGCGCGGCTCTGTATGCGCCGTGTAAGGATTGCAATCCATAGGAGGGTTTATGTACTGTAACAAATGCGGCAACGAGATCGACGATAAGGCTTTGATTTGCCCGCACTGCGGCTGCGGCACCGTGAATTATATCCGCGATCAGGCAAAGGCGGAGGCCCGCGTGCAGGTGCAGGCCTCACCGGCGCGGAAAAAGCGCTCGACTGCTCTGCTGCTTTGCATTTTTCTTGGTGGCCTTGGGGCGCACCGGTTTTATGTCGGCAAGATCTGGACGGGGCTTCTTTGGCTCTTTACGCTCGGCTTTTGGGGCATTGGCACGCTGGTTGATTTTTGCCGAATCTATGATAACAAATTTCCAGATGATGCAGGCCGCCCGCTCTATGACGAGTATACGGATGGTTTAACGCCCGAGGAATACGAGGAGGCCGTCGCCGGGCCGCGCAAGGTGCGAAAGATCGTGATCGTTGTTGCGCTTGCGCTGTGTGCCGGCTGCTTCTTGATCCTGCGCGTCATTCCGAGCCTGATGTACGCACTCGGTTTTTGAGATTCGCCCGCGCCGCTGGCCGAACAACGGCGCGGGCTTTTGCTTGCGCAGGCGACCGGGAGCCGTCTGTAACTATATGGTAGCCTACCCATGGTAGACTTGTAAAGATGTGGCAGTTGCTTTTTGCAGTCAGACGTCTTGCTTTTTTGGGGGGAATGACATGTTTTGAAGGAAAAATTATCTGATTTGTGCCGTGAGCAGAAGCAGACGATCACTCCGCACAAAACAAATCAGGACGTCGCCGAAAATACCGACCTTTCTGTCGGCACCGTCTCCCAGTTCTTTCGCGGCGACATCAAAAATCCGTCTGTTTACACGGTCGGCCCGATTTGCCGGGAGATGGGCGTTTCTATGGATGAGTATTTCGGCATCCCGCATGACGAGCCTGCCGAGCCTGCCGATCCTTCCGATGCTGAAAAACTCCGCGCCGAGACCGCGGCGCTTCGTGCGCAGCTTGCCCAGCAGCAGAAGTCCCTGCGCATGCACCGGCTTGTGACGCTCATCCTCTTGGGTATTCTTTTGCTGTGCGCCCTTGCGCTTGTGGCCGACGTGCTCATCCCATCGATCGGCTGGATTCGCACATGAAAATTACCGCCCCGGCCCGATCAGCCGGAGCGGTATCTTTGGAGGCTTTTGTGGATAATTTGAATCTTGCCAACGTCGTGATCTACGCCCGGTATTCTTCCGCCGGGCAAAACGACCAATCCATAGACGGCCAGCTTGCCAAATGCCGCGAATACGCGCAGCAGCGCGGATACCGCGTCGTTGGCGAATACTGCGATCGGGCGCTGTCCGGGCGATATGCAGAGACGCGGCCGGAGTTCCAGCGGCTGATCGCCGACAGCGCAAAGCGCGCGTTTGATTTTGTGCTTGTGTGGAAGCTCGACCGCTTTTCCCGCGACCGGTATGACAGCGCGATCTACAAAAAGAAACTGCGCGCGAACGGCGTGCGCGTCCTGTCCGTCACTGAGGGCGTCGGCGACAGCAGCGAGAGCGTGCTGCTCGAGGCGATCCTGGAGGCCATGGCAGAGGAATATTCCCGCCAGCTCGCCCAGAATGTCCGTCGCGGGATGCGCCAGAACGCCGAGAAGGGCCTGAGCCTCGGCGGCCTCGCCCCGCTCGGCTACCGCGTCGTGAATAAGCAGTACGAGATCAACGAGGACGAAGCCCGCATCGTCCGCTTTATCCATGAGCAGTATGCCGACGGCGCAGGGCAAAAGCAGATCGTGGCCGACTGCGCACGGCTGGGCTACCGTAATCAGCGCGGGAACCCGCTCACATTAGCCTCGGTAAAGCGTATCCTTGCAAACGAGCGGTATGTCGGCAGGTACGACTACCTCGGCGAGATCGTGATCGAAGACGCATTCCCGGCCATCGTCTCAAAGGATCTGAAAAAGCGTGTGCGCGACCGGCTCAAGGCGAATGCCAAGGCCCCCGGCCACGCAAAGGCAAAAGTCGAGTATCTGCTGCATGGAAAGCTGTTCTGCGGCGAGTGCGGCGCGCCGATGATAGGGGAGTGCGGGCGCGGCAGGCACGGCGCGACGTATTACTATTACACCTGCGCGGCGCGGAAGAAGCAGCACACCTGCAAAAAGCGCAATGAGCGCAAGGACGAACTCGAAGCCAGTATCGTGGATTATATCGGCTCCTGCGTGCTGACGGACAGCTGGATCGACGGCGCAGCCGAGCGCGTTGTGGCGGAGTATCAAAAGAGCTATGACGCATCCGGCATTAAGCCGCTGGAGAAGCAGATCCGCGACGCCGACAAGGAGATCGATCAGCTTGTCGACGCTCTGATCTCCGCAACGGCGGAAGCCGCCCGCCGCAGGATCAACGAGCGCATTGAAACTGCCGAGGCCCGAAAGCAGGCGCTGGAGGCCGATCTTGCATCTCTCCGCATCGCCAGCCGTGTCCAGATCAAAAAAGAGGACATTGTCGTATGGCTCAACCAGTTCCGCACCGGCGACCGATCCGATCTGGAATACCGCAAAAAAGTCATAGATTTATTCGTAAACGCGATCTATCTGTATGATGATTCGTTCAAATTATTCCTGAATGTAGCCGATTCCGCCCAAGTAACCTACGCCGACGCCCTCGCCCTCGCGCCGCCTTCCGTTTCGGATTTCGGCGCGTCCGGTGTACCAGATATGCACTTATCCGAACACATCATATTTATAAATGGTGTTATTGGGATGATCGTGCAAAGATAAAAAGATTCCTCTCCAAGTCGGAGAGGAATCTTTTTATTATTTTACCACATGCTCATAGTATTTCATGAGCTTGCGCTCCGGGCCGGGGCCGTCTTTATCGAGCAGGAATGCCTTTGCCAGGGCGGCGTAGAATTCCGGGCGGTTGAGTCCGAATTCTACCGCGACGGGGTAGTAGTCCGAGTACATCATGTTCATGGTTACACCCCACGCCCAGTGTGGGACCACAGGCGCCTGAATGCCCATGCTCTCGGCAACGGCCGTTGTCTGTTCCATCGTCCAGTGCGGGCCGGTCGAGCCGTCGGCATTCTGCATGCGCTCGGCCCACTGCATGGCCGTCTCTCGGTCAAACTCTGCCGCTTCCGGCTGGTCTTCGCGGCAGTCCAGCTTTTCCAGCCTGCGGATCGTCTTCGCGTACAGGCCGACTTCCTCCGCGCTGCCCAGCGTCACGGGTTTCTCCATGGCCTCATGCAGCTTGTGATAAAGCTTTTCCATATACTCTTTCATGCTCACACCTCCTGAATATATTTGTAAAGCTTGTCTACGTCTGTCACGTCAAACCGCATATCTTTGTCCTTTATTGAAAACAGCTTAATCTTTTTTCCGTCGATCTCATCCCGAGCGTATTTGTATAAACGATCGATGTCGACGTTTCCCTCCTCGTCAAGCGCCCCAGTCAGCTGCACAAAGAAATTGTCTTTCATTGCAAGCAGCCGCTCTTTCCCGCCGTCCTTTGCCATCCGCATAAGTATAGCCGCAGCCACGCCAATACCTTCCGGTAGCCGTGGAATCAGTTCGCTATTCGCGAATCGCTCTAAGCCATTTAATGCCTGATCTATCGTCACTGTCATTTTAGATGTCCTCCTTTAAGGATGGGGGCGGCTATTGCCGCCCCTTGCATTTAGCCCTCGCTGGCCGTCGCTGTGCCGGTCGGAGCCGTCCAGCTGTTATACCGCTGCATCGGTTCCGGGCAGATGTTGGCAATGGGGATAACCGTCTTGGTCATGCCGGAAAGAGTCGCGATCTCGTTCTGCATGCAGGACAGGTTCGCCGTGGTCTGCGCGTTGATCACGCGCTGCTGGCAAAGCTGCTCTTCGATCGAGCGCATTCTGCCGTCCGTGTACTGGTACACCTCGAGAATTTTCTTGTCGGTGTAAGCGTTCGCGTCGCGCAGCTTCACTTCCGTTTCCAGCTCTGCGATTCGTGCGGACTGACCAGCCTCATAACGGCTGACATAGTGGTTGTCACTGTTACCCGCAGCCATAGCCGCAGCTGCAGCAGGATTCGCGCCGAATCCGCCGAGAATGCCGCCGAGACCGCCGTTCAGCACGCCGAGGCCCGTACCGATCGCACCGAGCGTCACGCCCAAATTGCCCTTGCCATTGCTTGCGTATTCCATAAAAAAATACCTCCGGTAAAAATAAGTAAGCTGGCCAGCTCCTATCCTCAGTCTACCGGCTCCGCGCTTTTTCTGGGGGACATTTATGGGGCATTTGTGTACGAATTTTTTTATTTTTTTTGCATTTCCCTCTTGACTTTTGCGCCCAATGGGCGTATAATAAGACCATAAGATAAAACAAGGCGATAAACCGGGAGGTACATAAACATGGAAACCAAGATCATCAACAACCGTTACGAACTCATTGCTTGCACTGCCATTGCCACCGAGGCTGGCGACACGGAAGAACAGTCCGCGATCCTCTGCCGCGATATGGACGCCTGCCTGGGCGACGCATTTTGCGTGTACTTTGGCTACACGCTGGACGAGCTGGCGGACAGCATCGAAGACGCTGACTATCCCGATTTCAGCGACGATACGCTCGCCACCGTCCGCATCGACGGCCAGCCCATCAGCGCGTACTGCTTCTGATATGAAGGGAGAAATCGGAACCACCGCCATTTGCGAGATGTGCGGCAATGAGTACACCGTGACAGGTACACGCCAGAAATATTGTTTGGCCTGTTCGTCAATTCGCAGACGCGAGGCCGCCACCGCCAGTTTTCATCGAAAGGCCGCTGGAACTTCTAGAAAAATCGGGTCTGCGGCTATTTGTGAGCGCTGCGGATCTGAATACACAACAACCGGAGGAAATCAGAAATTTTGCCCATCCTGCGCACGCAGCCAATGGGGCCGTGGAGAGCATCGCCACATTGGAAGCGCTGCAACCTGTAAGCGCTGCGGCGAATCGTTCATTCTGACTGCTACGGGGCAGAGATACTGTCCTGCTTGCGCCGCTCTAAAGAGATCGCCGCGTGTTGATGATTCTTTGCTCGATTTAGATGCATTTTGCACATTGCTGAAAAAGCACAGCATCACACAAGCTGATTTCGCGCGCCGTTTTTGTATCAGCTCAGCTCTCATTAGCAGATGGTGCTCAGGGGAGCGCAGATGCCCGACGTACGTGCTTTCTATGGCAGACGAACTTCTCTCCATCGACGCCGAAAAAAGAAAGAATCAAAAGGAGGAACCTACATGAAACTCACCCCATTTATCCGCTCCGCCCTCTACGCCGAAACCGGCGCATACGCTGACCGCGACGCCTATATCTCCGATATGGCGCTGTCCAGCGTCTGGGGTGACGCCGAGGACGCTGAGGTTCCGATGGAACGGCTGGCGCTGCTCGGCGGGATCTGGGACGGCACGCACTGCACGATCCCGGAGCTAATCGAGAAATACGGACTGCCGCAGACCGGCTTTGCGCAGTATTTCAACGTTCCTCTGCGTACCGTGCAGCACTGGTGCCTCGGCGACCGCGCCTGCCCGCCGTATGTGGCCACAATGGTAGCCGAGATTTTAGCCTTGCACAATCGATAAAAAAGCAGGCGCCGGATGGGCTTCCGGCGCCTGCTTTTTTATAACTTTTTTTCATTTTACTCTTGACTTTTGCGCCCAATGGGCGTATAATAAGACCATAAGATAAAGCAAGGCGATAAGCCGGGAGGGAACAAAAATGAAACAGTACAAATACTTCTACAAAGTCACCGATGAGAACGGCCAGATCATTTTCAACCATCGTTCCGATTATGCATACCGTCTTCTGGCGCTTGCGAACAAGGAAAGCTGCGACAGCGACGGCAATATGCTTGCCGCATGGTACTTCGGCAAGGTTGAGCACAACATCCCCGAAGACGTGTGGGAGCGTGTGCAGGTTTACGGCGATAGAATCTGAGGTATCAAAGATGACGGGCTATCAGCAAGCGATCCTCATGCTGCTCGGCGTTGATACCTGCGGCAAGTTTCTTGTTCGCTGTGTTGATCGGTGGTACATCGACGCGGTTGCCGAGCTTTTCCCAACCGCGCCATACCTCCAGCACCGCGCAGACGGGAAGAGAGACTTTTGGGTTGTGAAATCCGCGAAGGTGCATCTTCTCCCGTCCCTCGCAGACGTGACGGATTGGCAGGGATTTTGCCGCGGTGTGTTGGAGCTGCAAGCTTGCCTTGATCTCTGGCCGCACAAGGTACGTGGTAAGCCCATCAGGACACCACGGCTGCGGGTTTACGGGCAGCCTGAGCTTTTAACGCAAGTATCCTCGCATTTTCCGGCAGGGCCGAAAAAACTGCAGTTTCGGCGCACGCAGACCGGCGAAACGTGCGTCCTGTACTATCAAAGCCCGGCAGAAGTCGCCGATATTCTCAATTCGCTGCACGGCGAACCTTGCAACCACGAACTCTGGGCCCGCTGGGACGCGCTCATGCAACAAAATAAGCCCGCAGGATAACTGCGGGCCTGATACAAAAAGCACCCGTGGGACGAATCCCACGGGTGCTTTTTGCGTTATGCTCCTGTCAGACGGCGGGCGATATTGTAGATGTGCGGCAGGCGGCGGGAGATGGTTTTGCGGTCGATACCGATTTCACCGGCCGCGTCCAGCTGCGGGAGCCTGCGCACGATATAAAGATTCACGATCTGCTGATCGATCTCATCCAATAAGCCCTCGTCAGCGACGCGCTCCCAGTCGCTGCGCGTGAGGTGTTCCAGCTCCTTCGGCAGAGCCAGCCGCGCAGTTATGCTTTCGTCACTCCCTTCGGCCCGCCGCCGGGCATGGCTTACTTATCCTTGTGATTCAGCACAGCGATATTGCCCTTGTTGCTGACTTCGAGATCCAGCGCGGCGGCGATATCGCGTACCTTGATGTAGTTCGTGCCGTTCTTCAGGATGCGTTCAACGGCGACTTCCTTGCCGTCGACGATGATCTTGCTCTTTTCTACCATTTCGGTTTCCTCCTCTGCATTTTTTCCATCTTCGAGGGCCATCACGGTATGGCCCTCGCTTACCAGCACGTCCCCGCGCAGGAGATTGGCGTCCGTCGTCAGATACTTGCTGCCGGTCAGCAGCACAAAATCTCCCGTTGCTGGCCAATCGTGCAGCATGCAGTATGTCGTGCAGCTGTTGCCCTGCCGACGGTATAGAGCTTCGACCGACGCGCAGCCTGCGGCCACGGCGCAGAGCATCATGAGCGCGGAGCAGTCCGTCTCCACAGGCTTTGCGATCCTGCTCACGTCCCACCCGACGGCTCTGGCTGCCTCATACGCCGTGTTCCTGTTGTCCATGTCGTATCCGATGTTCCGGTTCTTAATGGCCGCCTCGCACGTCTGCGCGGCCCGCTCGGCCTTTTTGCGGCTCTTGTAGCGCAAGATGCCGAGCCAGCGGCCATTGTACCAGTTGGAGATATTCAGCTCCCGCCCGGTCTGGTTGCCGGGCTGCTGGTTGCGGCCGCCCGTCTCGCCGAGACTGGCCTGCCCGATCTTGATGCTCATTTCTGCGCGTCCTCCTGCGGTTTGCCTGCCGCATCGATGGCGTCCTGCGTTTTCTGCGACTGCGTGCCGAAATAGAACGTGATGACCGTCAGGAAGATCGTGAGAAAGTCCTTTCCGGTGATATCGCCGCGCAGGGCGAGGACGGCGAAGATGATGGTCAGCCCAAGCGTGACGATGGACTTGACGCTCAGCAGATTGCCGAGCCGCTTCTTGATGTTTTCCATTTTTGTGTACCCCTTTCGTTATTCGACTGTTTCATTTTTCTTCGCAAAAACCCGCTTGAAGGCAAGCAGGCCAAGCTCTGTGATGGTTGCCCAGCCGGTAAAGCCGAGCACGTCGGACAGGTCGACCGACGCGCCGAGCTCCGGGCTGCGGATGACTGCAATTAGGACGGCGACGGTTTTCAGAGCGCAGGCCCAGACGATTACCGTCGTAATAAGCTGGAGCAGATACACAACAATGGTTCGCGCCATTTCGCCCTTGCTCCACTTGCCTTTTACCCGCATATCTGCCTCCCAATTTATTGCGCACTGCTATGTCCGCATTGCGCCTCCAGCTGGTGCAGGAACTTTTTCACGTCGCCGTTTCCGCCCATCTTTTTATACTTCTCTCCGGCGATCAGACGCTCTGCCATAGGCATCTCTTCTGACATGATGGTAAGCCGTAGAATTGCGAGATACTGCTCGTTCTGATGCGTCTGCATCTTGTCGAGCTTCTTGTCGATCTCGCCGAGGTGCTCATCCTGCGATGTGGCCTTGCCGCGCTTTTTCTGTATCGCGCTGACGACGGCGTTTACTACCGCCGTAAGCGCGGACGAGCCGAGCACGGCGCAGACGAGGGTGACGATGATGGTTTTGGTGTCCATGGTTTCTCCCTTCTGCGTTATCAGATCGGCACGAAGGCCGCATCCGTCCACTTTGCCGTCGCGCCTGCCGTGCCCATCCAGACCTTGATCTCGCCGTTGTGCGTGTAGTAGGCGTTCTGGATGAGCGCCATCCCAGCCTCCCACGCAATGGGATTGTCCGCCGTGCCGAACTTCACGGTCTGCTCGATGTACTCCTGCCGGACGAGAATGTCGTTGACGTAGATGTTGCGCCAGTCGTAGCCCAGCTTGTCCGACTGGATGGTGGTGCTGTTGATGCCGCCTGCGGCCTGCACCAGCTTGCCGTCCTTGATGGCGGCTTTGAGCTTTTCCAATTTATCTTGCGTCATAGACTGCCTCCAATTCTGCAAGCGCGGCTTCTGCCTCGGTCAGTGGGATGGCTGCACCATGCTGTTTGTAGCTTCCGACCGGCTCCGTTCCTCTCATTGCGTGTCCCTCCGTCCGGTACACTGTATCGGTCAGTGTTCTGTATTCGTTTCCTTCCTTATCCGTCTGTGTGACGGCCTTTTGTGCGCAGAATCCTTCTGCTTCGTTCTCCCCGCACGGGACATAGCAGCCATTTTGATGCAACCTGACCGGGATAACTCTGTCCGCGTATCCGGCAAACGCCCCTTCGCTTGTGATGATATACATGCTTCCCCTCCGATCTTTTCCGCGTATATTTGTTTCAGCCGACTTGTGCTTGCGGTACGCAGCCGGTTTTTCCAGTACCCGTTTTCCTGCCCCGGCCATTTGTCATCCGCAAAATCTTCACCGCAACCGTGCTTTGCATACCATTGATAGAGGCGTTCAAGCATTTCTTGCCGCATCGCGCCCTCTGGTGTATTCTGCCTGAAATGCTCCCACCCGTTTTCGGATGTCGCAGCGCATATCCGCCTGCCGTCCGCTGCAAACAGGAACCCTTCAATCTCCGATACCGCAGTTCCATATCGGAGATTAAATTCTCCATCGATGCCATTCCCGCGGAAACGCTTATACACGATATACTCCATGCGCTTTTCCCTCATACGCAAAAGCCGGGTGGGAAGCCGAAGGAAGCGCGCGCGGTGCGGTCTTCGACTGTCCCGTTGGTGTTCACATTCTCGAAACCGTCGGAGCTGCTCGCAAGCGGAGAACGGAGCCACCAACGAGCGGCGGTGCTCGTTCCGTTGTGCTTGTACTTTACCTTGCTGTTTCCAGCGGAATAATAGGCGTACTGCGCTTGCTTACTCGCCTCGTTCGAGTTTGCTCTCGAAATGCTCCCGAAAACCTCAAACTCCGAGAGGAGGAAAAAGTAATCCTTTGTCGCCGTGACCGCACTCGCGGATGTGCTATTATTTCCCGTATTGTCCGTGTACTTGGTAACGGACTTTAGGACTGCACGGAGCGCCGCCGGAATGACTGCGATAATCGTTCCGGAATAGCTCGAGAGGCTTGTCCCGCAAATATTTGTACGCATTTGCGAGCTCGCCCATCCGCCGGAGTTCGTTGCACTACTGTTCATAGAGAAATAGCCGGTTGTCGAAACGGGCGAGGTATAGTAACTGTCGCAGAAACACACGTCCGTACCGCCGGAGAGCGCCGTTTTGCCTAACTGGAAATGAATACGGTTTTCCCCTTCTAGGCTCGCATTATGGTTGAATCCAATGACAAATGCGTATATTGTGTAATTAGATAGTGTAAGATGTCCAACCGTGCCGTTTAGCGTTACCGCCTTTCGGTCGCCAATGCTCCAATAGTTCGCGCCCTGTCCCGCGTCGGATATATTTTTTATTGTTTCCCAAGTATTTTTATTCAGTGTCGGATATACAAAATTAAGCGACACCGCGTAACTGTCCGTGATAGTTACGGCTTTTGTGTCAGATGTTTTCCCGTCCAGCGTCGCGGATACGCTCCATGTTCCGGCTTCCGGTACGGTAAGCGTGCAAACGCCGGTGCTGTCAGATGTTCCTCTGATCGTTTTGGAGCCGTTTGTCGCTGTGACCGTCGCACCGGCAGATACTGTTACGATCAGCTGCAGAGCGATTCCGTTCTGAATCGTACCGACTGCTGCGGCAAGCCCTTCGATGGTCTGTGCCGCAGGGGCTGTGCCGCCTTTGGCCTCCACTGCGTCATACGCCGCGCCGACTGCCGTGATAATGCGGTCGATCTCGGTCTGTACGCTCATGTCTGTTCCTCCTTTAGATCGCGGCGAGGGCGTTTTCGATGTCGTCCGTCAGGCTGACTGTGCCGCCGGAGGTATAGCCTGCGGGGATGTCTACGCTGGTCTGCGTGAGGCCGTCGATGGTCTTCGAGATCGCGCCGTTGTTGGCCATGGTGCCCTCAGCTTTGCTGCCGTCTGCCAGCACGATAAACTTGCCGTCCAGCACGTCAGCCGCTCCGGCAGTCACGCCGGAAACGTCCTTGTACTTGTCGGGAATCGCTCCGACCTTGACCTTGCCGAGAACTTTACCCTTCGTGGGCGTGATGTCCTGCGCGGCCTCGGCAGGCGTGGCGGACTTGGTTTCCAGCACGACGGATACCTTGCCCGCGCCGGAGTGCTTGCCCGCCGGGACGGTGTATTCCTGATTGCCGGCCGTCGCGTCCAGGACCTTTTCGACCGCGCCGTTGTCCGGCATGGTGCCAGCCTGCGTTACGCCGTCTGCATCGATAAAGACTTTATTCGCCAGCACGTCAGCGGGCGCGGCGGTCGTGGCGGAGACGTCCTGATAGTTTTCCGGAATCGCGCCGACGTTTACGCCGGACAGGCCGTAATAGCCCTGATCGGGCGTGACGGCCTGCTGCTCCTTGGTCGGCGTTACCGACTTGGCTTGCAGCTGGTAGTTGCCGCCGCCTCCGACGCCCTTGACGGTGCCGGTTCCGTCGTGATAGCCCTTCGGGACGGTATAGCTCTCGCCCTCCTTGACCTGCGCGTCGACCGCGCCGTTATTTTTGATGGCCGATGCCTTGTCGGCCAGCGCGTCGAGCTTGTCCGTGCTCGCGGCGAGGCCGAGGCCGACGAGCCATGTGCGCAGCTTGTTCCGCGCGGTCTGCAATCTTGTAATTTCAGTCTGTGTGCTCATAAAATCCTCTCCTTAAATCGTCGCGAGCAGCGCGTTGATGTTGCCGACCTCCGCAAACACAGCGGCGGAGGTGACAGGCTTGGTGTTGTCCTTCTCCACGATCTCCGCCGTATCAACGGAGAGCGTATTTGTTTCCGCGTCCAGCTTCAGGCCGGGGCCGATCTGATAGCCTCCGCCGCCTCCGCCGCCGGACTGGCGGGCTTCGTTGATGGCGGCGACGAGGTTGTCCTTGTTGTAGGTCCTGAGATCGTCCAGGTCGCCGATCTGCTTCTGCAGCTGCGCCCAGATCGGGAGCGTCGGCTCCGCAGCCGGGTCTCCGGATGGCTCCGCCGCAGGCTGCACCTTGCCGAGCGTCACCCATACCGTCGGGAGGACGACGCCGGAGGCGTTGGACCCGTACACACCGACGCGGGCGATCAGCCCGGCGTCAGCAAGGATCTCATACGGTACGATCAGACGGTTCCCGTCCCACTCGGATTCCAGCACGTCTACAGTTTTCTTCCTGTTTGTAAAGACTGCCGTCTTCGTCAGCCCGTCCCAGTCGGATGAAAGCGCGAATTCGACGCTGACGGCCTTCGCCATGCCCGCCGTCAGAAGCTCCGGCGGCGAGCACAGATGCGCGCAGGCTTTGGTGATGTGGATCTGGATCATGTTATTTCGCCTCCTATGCAATCACAGTGCCGTTCACAAGCAGTTTCCCGTCGCTGTTGCACCTTAATGCTGCGTATTTGCTTGCGTTATAGCACAGCCAAACCCTATTTGCAGCCACCCCGTAAAACGGCACATTTGTCGCGCCAATGCTTTCATTCCCGTAAAGTGGCAGCAAGAAATTGTTTTTGACGTACATGCCGTAACTATCTTTTTTGATTCTGTCTGGTGGAGCGCTCTCTCCTCCGCTCCCGCCGCTTCCCGGCGGCCCGACAACGTACTCGACGATATAGCTGCCGGAGATCCGCGCGACCTTGACGCGGTCTCCCGCGGCGAAGGTGGCCGACGTGTTGCACTTGTAATGCTTCGTCGTGGCCTCGGTCTGCCCCTCGAGGATGAGGGACAGGCCGTCGTCATAGACCGCGCCGACGGTCGCAAGAAAGGCTTCCGGCAGGTTTTCGTCCGGGATCTCGATATTCGTCACAAACAGGCTGTTGATGCCCTCCATTATGCGATCACCGTCCTTTTTGCAGAGTGTGTCATGAGGCTTCCGGCCTGCATCGTGACCGACCAGCCGGTTTCAAGGTAAATGCCGTCGATCTCGTCGTGCGTCAGGGCCAGGATATCTCCGACGCCGTGCCCCGGCTCATTGAGCGTGTAAAATGTAATGGCGCGCGTAGCAAGCAGCGACTCGTTGCGGCGCTTGTCGGCGTAGGCCTGCAGCTCCTCCTGCGAGGCGATATTGTCTACCCGCTCGACGGAGGTAATGCGCATGCCGCGCTTAAAGGTGGACTTCTTGGAGGCCGGATTGTCGTTGACGGCCGTCGCTACCATGGCCGCGTCCATGTCCGGGTTGTTGCAGGTCACGACGAAGACGTTCGGCGCGTCAAAAATGTCCGTTTCGTCCGACCAGTCCGGCCCCGGATGCTTCTCCGGGAGAAACAGGTCTGTCACGCCGTAGCGCCAGTCGATGATGGCGGCGGATGGCTCCTGATACGGTTCGAGCCTGCACACGCCGTCCGCGTCAAACCAGAGGCTTTCATAGTTGATCTCCGAGAGCAGCGTGTTGATGATCGTCAGGTAGCTTGTTCCGATTGGCCAGTCTTCGCGGTCTGTCGCCAGCACAGCTGCATTCGGTGTTGCGATCACGAGCGAGATGCCGCAGGCTGTCAGCAGCTTGCGGATCTCGGTGATGTACGACGAGCCAGCGGCAAGATGCAGGATCGTCTCGGTTTTTTGCGTATACACGCGCCAGCAGCGGTCGTATGCTTCGATCTCTACGCGCGTGCTGCCCGCGCTGCCTTTTTGGCTGACGGTCGCAGCCTGATAGATGCCGAGAGAGTGCTCCGTCCCGTTTACGATGATCCATGGCCGCAGCTCGTCCGATTCCCACGCCGCTACGGCATTGGGAAGAAAGCTGCCCTTGAGCGTGCCGTGGATGTTCGCGGCGCGGTCGCTCATGATCTGCGGCGGGCTGCCGGTGGCCCATTGCAGCTGCGTGATGGGCGCGCCGTTGCGGAGCACGTCGACGCGGAAGCGGACGTCACGGGTCAAGCGTGATCGCCTCCTCCCGGTGGGTGTGCGAGACGGTAAAGGCGTAGCGGCGCATGAATTCGTCGCTGTTGCTCTCCAGTGACGGAAGCGTACCGATGGCCATATTGCCGTAATGATCTTTCAGGCAGACGAGGCGGCCCACAAGGGCCTCCAGCGCGAGGGCGGCGGCCCGCTGGCTGTGCGGCCATGCGCAGGCGACGGAAATGGCGCGGTCGCGCTGTTCGCTGCGCTCTTCGACGGGGTAAGCAAGCCCGGCCAGATGGACGGTCGACACGCCTGCGGTGAAGCTGGCGCGGTTCGTGCGCAGCTGCGTCTCAGACAGGCGCATTTCGAGCCATACGCCGGTTTCGAGATCGCAGATCATGTTGGTCTCCGGCATAATTTCGACGGTGGCCGAATTGGATACACCGTAATTATCGCTGTCGGCATAGCAGCCGCGCACGCGGTACGTCACGCTGCCGATGCTGGTGTGGTCGACGTACTGCTTCTGCGCGGTGCGAGCGATGGCGACGCCGTCCCGCTCGATCAGGTAAAAGTCATAGCTGCCTGCGGTCTGCCACGTCAGCGCGGCTTCGTGGCCCGCGTCGACCGACAGGGTGATCGCCTCGCCCTCGGTGTGCGAAATGGGCAGAGCCGCCGCGCTCCACTCCGACCACATCCCATACTGATTCTGCACGCGCACGCGGACGGTATAGCTGCCGTCTGCGAGATAAACAGGGGAGCGCCATGCCTTCTCTGTGCCGTAGACCGTGCCGGAGGCGTAGCCGTTGGAGAGCGTCAGCTGGTATGCCTCCTGCTCGGAGGTCTGCCAGCTGATCTTCGGTCGCGGGCCTGTGGACTGAACGACGATGGACGGCGCGGATGGGGCGTTGATGGCGATAAACTCTGCCTTGTCGCTCCATTCCGACGGCGTTCCGTCTGTGTTGTAGGTGCGCACGCGCCAGTATTTTGTTCCGCTTGTGAATTTGTTCGCCGGAACGTCATAATACTGATTTTCTCCCGTTACGGTCGCGAGGGTATTCCACGTCGTGCCGTCGGCGGACCATTGCAGCTCCGCTTTACTCTGCGGCGTGCCTGTGGAAATGATGTGCTGCCACGAGAAGCGGTTGGCGATTGTCGCGTCAATGACGATGCCAGAAGGGGAGACGGGCTTGGCCGTCGGGGTAACGTCTGTTGTCGTGATCTCCTGCCATGCGGACGTCGTTGTCGTGCCGCTGTTTGCCGTCACCTTTACGCGCCATTCGAGCGTTCCGGACGGGAATGTGTTCGCCGGGACTGTGCAAGAGGTCGTCGCGCCAGATACGCTTATCGTTTTTGATGTGCTTGCGTTTTTTACGCGCCACTCAAAAACAGCGGAGGTTTGTTTCACCTCTGCGAAGCAAACCTCCGTGAGATCTGTGTCATCCTCGGCGTCCCATGTAAATGTGTTTTTTTGCGCTCGATTTACGAATGCCCCTGCCGATGGTGATAAATTGTCTGCTTTTATGCCGACATTATCATTCGAGTGTTCACACGTCAGGAATGGCTTGCGTGTTGACTTTTCTCCGTAAAAAACAGCTTCGCTTGTTCCTGATACAGCGCCACGAAACGCAACGACAAACCCGTTTTTTATCCCTTTTTTTACTTCTTCCTTCTTGCTCCTGTATCGTGCCAGATCAAAAACCGCGTTCAGCTGCACAATTTCGTTTAACGCAGTCCACTTTCCATCTGCATGCTCTGAAATCCCGGTATATGTTTGGCTGATTTCCGGGCGCGTTGCATACGTTATCACGCTCGTATCAAATTGGCTTTCCAACGCATTTACATCCGTCCAGATTTGCTTGTACCCATTTCCGCTATCTTTTGTCGGCTGTGCGTAAAACGAAAGCGTTACTTTGCTTACCCGCTTAAACTTGTACGCATCTCCCGGCACAGGGAATTTGATATATATGTTATCCCCTTGTTTGACGTTTCCTGCTTCCCCCGTAAACGGGTCCGCAAACAACTTGTACTGTGCAAGATTTGAGTAGTTTGTATTCGGGTGGTTCTTTGCAACTGCCGTCGACCCACTCGCCGGTACTGTAAAGGTTGCCATTTACTTCGCCCCCATTCTGGCTGTGATGCGTGCGTTTTTGGCGATGCGGAGGATGGTGTCTAGGTCGTCCACATGATCAACGTAGACGGTTGTGTTGTAGGTATCGCCGGAGGTGTAGCGCGTTTCGCTGGCTGTCTGGATGCGGGAGCCGGACGGCAGGAAGATCCGTTCAAGCCCGTTTTCGTTCACCCGCGTCCATCCGCCTCGCCAGTTGTCCGTTCCGGCGGCGTTGCCGCCCAGATAGCGGCGAACCCATTCGTCCTCTGTGATGCCGATGGTGGATGGGTCGCCGCGGGCAATCGCGTCCTCGTAGGCTTTGGAGAGGTCTGCCGCGCTCTGCCCCCACTGCTGCTCTGTGTAGCTATCGAGCAGATTTTGGTAGTTGTTTCCGTTTCCGCTGGAGTAGCCGAAACCGAGCGCGTGCGTCATCTGTCCCCAGCCCTCGCTGATGTGGCCGGTGCTGAAGTTGATAACGCCTTTTAAAAGCTCCGCCGCGTCGGCCATGAGCGCCATGACCTTTGCAAGCGGCTGAAGCGCTTTCGTGAGCGCCGGGACGCGGTTGTTGGATAAGTCTGACATGGGGTTCAGGATATCTCCGACG
>ERZ1034753.73-NODE-73-length-35585-cov-7.462201_pt1 | contig 35585 bp, 28 predicted proteins | sample MGYA00520702_ERZ1034753 | MGnify/ENA primary metagenome ERZ1034753 (study PRJEB33766, sample SAMN09781700) | gut metagenome | biome: gut microbiome | host: Homo sapiens | place: Madagascar | study: EMG produced TPA metagenomics assembly of the PRJNA485056 data set...
GTCTGTGCATTCTGTGGGAACTACATACAAAAGAACTACAAGTAAAATTATACGTCCATTATACGAATATCAAGATGCCAACCTCCACGATAAGCCCCAGTTTGTATCACTCCAAATATCGGAAGAACAAAAAAAGACTCATAGATCATATAATGGTCTATGAGTCTCGTAAATTTAAGATAAACAACTATCCTCACAGACAATCGTTTTAGACCATCCTCACGGATGAACCCATTTTTTATCAAACTGTTATTACCATGTGAACGCCAAAGTTAATATAAAAATTTAATATGAACAAATTTTTTACTTGTTTTTTACACAATTTATGCGAAAAATTGATTTAATAATAATCCATTGTTCGGCTACTTCTGAGGGCAAGGACTTTCGGACTGCCGACATCGACCGCTGGCATCGTCAGCAAGGTTTCAAATCTATTGGCTATCATTTCGTGGTGTATCGAGATGGCAGCGTGCATGCAGGAAGACCAATTGCCGAGGTGGGCGCACATTGCAAGGGACACAACGCCACGTCGATTGGCGTTTGCTACATCGGTGGCCTCGATGCCGACGGCAAGCGACCGAAAGACACTCGAACAGAGTATCAAAAGAAAGCTCTCAAGGCTCTGCTAACCCTATTGAGGCTTCGCTTCCCAAACGCAGAAATAAGAGGACACCGTGACTATGCAGCAAAGGATTGCCCATCGTTTGACGCGACCGCAGAATACAAGGATTTGTAATCAGTCATTTTCAGTCATTAGTCATTTAGTCATTTTCGATTTCTGATTATATAGTAGCGGAGGTCTCTGGCCTCCGCAGCACCAAGTAGAATACAAATCATCATTAATAGTTTGTATCATTGATTGCTGCGGAGGCCGGAGACCTCCGCTACTATATAAGTAGGTGTTCATAATTATTTATATAATAACAGCATCACCTAAGTATGCGCTCATAATAAGAGCGGCAATCTGTAGGAGGGTATGGCATCCCTGCCATACTCTCTCTGACATGATAGTATTGCCTATTTAGTGGGTATGGCAAGGATGCCATACCCTCCTACTAAATGTAAAGATAATTTTGAACTGTTACTTAAAGAAAACATTTGCTTGGTGTAAGTAGACACCAAAAGCGTGATTTTATTGTATTTTTAATTCTTATCCCTACCTGTTTTGTGGATTAACAAAAATACTGTATCTTTGCACTATCCCTTAGGAATGGGGACAGGAAATCATTCTTTAAGGTCAAGTACAAGAAGGCTTTAAGTACAAGGACTGAAGGCTTTAAGTACAAGGAACAAGAAGGCTTCAAGTACTGGAACAAGAAGGCTTTAAGGACTGGTACAAGAAGGCTTTAAGTACAAGGAACAAGAAGAAAAAAAACTGTAGATTTTTATGATAAGCAAGAACAAGATTAAATACATTCACTCGCTAAACCTGAAGAAGAACCGCGACGCCCAGGACGTTTTTGTGGCCGAGGGCTCGAAGATTGTGGGCGACATTCTGGCGCGCGGCAACTCGAAAGTGGAGCTGCTCGTGGCGCAACCGGAATGGCTGGACCAGAACGCGGAGATGCTGAGGAACGTGAGATGCGAGATTGTGGAGGTATCGTACGACGAGCTGGCTAAGGTAAGCTTCCTGTGTCATCCGCAGCAGGTGATGGCCGTGTTTAAGAAGTTTGACGGCTGTTTGGACACCAGCCGTCTGGACGAGAAGCTTACGCTTGTGCTTGACGGCGTGCAAGATCCTGGCAACCTGGGCACCATCATACGCATAGCCGACTGGTTTGGCATAGAGGATATTGTGTGCAGCATGGACACGGTAGACGTGTACAACCCAAAGGTGGTGCAGGCCACGATGGGAAGCATAGCACGCGTGAGGGTGGAATATAGGGAGCTGGAGAGCTTCCTCGACTCGCTGCCCGCTACGGTTCCCGTGTACGGCACCTTGCTTGAGGGCGAGAACATCTACAAAGTACCCCACTCTGCCAACGGCATTATCGTGATGGGAAACGAGGGCAAGGGCATATCGCAACCTATACGCAAGAGGATTAGCAAGGCTCTGCGCATTCCTAACTATCCCGAGAATAGAGAGACGGCCGACAGCCTGAACGTGGCTGTGGCAACGGCTATTATTTGCTCGGAATTCAGACGACCATTCAATTAATACTAAAATGATAAACGATATTTTTAAAAACAGGAGTTGTTTGGGATGCCTTAGCGCTTCCCTGGGTGTTTACAGCACCAATTTCGCTAAGATATTGCGTAGTACGTGGATATGGGTGCTTGCGTTGTCTGTAGTATTGGGATTGGCAACCTTCGTGTCGCCCTTGGCTGTACTGGGGGCTAATAGCGTGGGCCAGTTTGCCGGCACGATAGCTGCGGGCTGTCTGGTGGCCGTAGCGAGTGTGGTGTTAGACTCGGTTGTCAAGTCGAACGTGGTAGTAATGCTAAACGACGAGAAGCGTGGCGTGGCATTCAAGAAGATGCTCAAGGTAGACGTGTTCTCGATAGTGCTGTTTGCCGTATGCCTGATGGTGTTTGCAGGCTCCACCTATCTGCTGATGTCGATTGAGAGTGTGAGGACTCTGCCCGCCTCCACCTTCACGGTAATGTTGCTGGCCGTTTACCTGTGCCTGTTCATGCTGCTCGCGCTATTGGCGTCGCCATACATCTATTCGGTATCAAAGTACATATTTAATAAGGATACCAAATTCAAGAATCTCGTGGGTAGCGATTACGCCAAGGGCTACAAGAAACTGGGCTTCGTGTTCTCGATATTGCTGCTGCTGATACTTGTGGGCGCTATGGTATGCGCCTTCTTGTGCCTTCCGGGCATAGTAACCAACGCGGCCTCGAACATCGACACGATGGGCGTGATGCAAGGCGACGAGACGGGCATTCCTACTTATTTCGGGTGGCTCAACTTCCTTGCCACAACCATCTCCACCTTCATCATGCAATACGTGTATCTGTGGGGCGTATTCGTGTTTGTGTACGCCTACGGCAATGTGGAGGCAAGCGTGAGCAACCCTAAAGAATAACTTTAAAATAAACTAATATGGAAGAAACAAAACAGCAGAGACTTTTGTTTATAGACCGTGATGGCACAATTGTGGAAGAACCCTACGACGAGCAGGTAGACTCGTTTGAGAAACTGAAATTTGTTAAGGACGTGATAAAGAACCTCACGTTTATACAGCAACATACCGACTTTAAGCTGGTGATGGTAAGCAATCAGGACGGTCTGGGTACAGACGCCTTCCCGGAGTCGGACTTCTATCCCGTACACAACTTTATTATGCAGACTCTGGAGGGCGAGGGCATCGTGTTCAGCGCCCAGCATATAGACCGACATTTCCCCGAGGACAACTCGCCCATGCGCAAGCCGGGTACGGGAATGCTGAAGGAATACATGGACAACCCGATGTATGATATTGCGGGATCGTACGTGATTGGCGACAGAGAGACCGACGCGCAATTGGCTGCCAACCTGGGCTGCAAGGCTCTGATATTGGGCAAGAACGGAATGACGTGGAACAAAATTTCGGAACTGTTGTTTGCGGGCGAGCGTAGGGCAAAGATTAGTCGCATGACCAAGGAGACCGACATTGCCATAGAGATAAACATGGACGGCACGGGAAAATGCAAGATTGACACCGGACTGGGGTTCTTCGACCATATGCTTGAGCAGATTGGCCGACACGGAATGATGGACCTGAACATCTCTTGCAAGGGCGACCTGAACGTGGACGAGCATCATACTATAGAGGATACGGCCATCGTGCTGGGACAATGTATTGACAAGTGTCTGGGCTCGAAACGAGGCATTGAGCGCTACGGATATTGCCTGCCTATGGACGACTGCCTGTGCCAGGTGGCGCTGGACTTTGGTGGACGCGCTTGGTTAAACTGGGATGTGGAATTCCATCGCGAGAAGATTGGCGATGTGCCTACCGAGATGTTCATGCACTTCTTCAAGAGTCTGAGCGACGCGGCACACATGAACCTCGACATCTCGGCTCGAGGAACCAACGAGCACCACAAGATTGAGGGCATTTTCAAGGCGCTGGCAAGGGCTTTGAAGATGGCTGTAAAGCGCGACGTTATGCACTTTGAGATTCCTACAACCAAAGGCACTCTGTAAGGGTTATGCATAATATTCTTATTGCTCTGGGCACGAATGTTATTGCCGACAGAATAAGGTTTGTTGAGACGTGTCTTGAGCAAAGTTTCGAGGAAGTAAGGTTCACGCAAACCATCCCCACAGAGCCAATAGGCGAGCGGTTTAAGGGCAAGCAATTCTATAATGCCGTGATGGCGGGCAAGACCTTCATGGCGAGGAACGAGGTTGTGGAGCAGCTGAAGCGTATTGAGCAATTGGCGGGCAATACCCAGGACAAGCGCAACATTGGCGTGGTGGAAGCAGACATCGACCTGCTGATGTACGACGACGAGAAACTGCACGAGAAGGATTGGCAAAGACCTTACATCAAGGAATTGGTGGAGGAGTTAAGAATTACTTAAGAAAAATAAAAATATGAAGAAGAATATATTATCGCTATTCATGATGTTGGCGTCGGGTCTGGGCGCAAATGCCGCGGCAGACGTAGACTTTGAGCAGAATTTTTGTGATTCTACTCTGCGTATAGATTACACATTTCTGGGCAACGCTACCACGCAAAGCATAGCCGTAGACAAGCTGAACATGATGCCAAGATGGTACGGCAAGCATGCGCATCTGGACGAGCTGCCGGTGGAGGGCAACGGACAGATTACGGTTCGCAAGCATGGAACGTCAGAGGTTATTTACCGCAACTCGTTCTCTACGCTCTTCCAGGAATGGCAGTCGTACGACGAGGCAAAGAACAACGTGAAATCGTTTGAGAACGTGTTTCTGGTGCCCATGCCGCGCGATACGGTGGACATAACCGTAGACCTGCGCAACAACCGCCACGAGGTGGTGGGATCGCTAACCCATACCGTGGCGCCAAAGGACGTGCTGATAAGGCACATCGGATTTGGCAACACCACGCCATACGTTACTCTGCAGCAGGCTAAGGACACAACCAAATGTATCCACATTGCCTATGTGGCCGAGGGCTACCAGTCAGGCGAGATGGCAACATTTGTGGAGGATGCCAAGATTGCCACAGAGGCCCTGTTCGAGCACGAGCCATTCAGTTCCATGCGCGACAGATTTAATATCGTGGCTGTAGAGTCGGCATCGGTAGACAGCGGAACAAGCGAGCCGTCGAAGGGTGTGTGGAGAAATACGGTATTGGGAAGTCATTTCGACACATTCTATTCCAACCGCTACCTCACAACGCTCAACCTTAAGTCGTTGCACGACGTGCTGGCTGGCGTGCCCTACGAGCACATCATCGTGCTTGTAAACACAAGCGAGTATGGCGGTGGCGGAATACTCAACTCGTACAACCTCTCGATGACCCACCATCCGCAATATCGCCAGGTGGTGGTGCACGAGTTTGGCCACAGCTTTGCAGGTCTGGCCGACGAGTATGCCTACGAGGCCGAGCAGATTCCGATGTATCCGCACGACGTGGAACCTTGGGAGAAGAACATCACAACCCTTGTAGACTTTCACAACAAGTGGGAGAACCTGATTGAGCCGGGAACACAGGTTCCGACGCCTATGCCTGAGGATAAGAGTGAAAAGAGAAAAGTGAAAAGTGAAAAATCTAAGGCTGATGGGGAAAGAGAAAAGAGAAAAGTGAAAAGTGAAAAATCTGAGGTGGTTGGCGCCTACGAAGGAGCTGGCTACAGCCTAAAGGGCGTTTATCGTCCCTACCCCGACTGCCGTATGCGCAGCAATCAGCACAAGGACTTTTGTCCGGCTTGCCAGAAGGCCCTGCGCGACCTGATAAACTTCTACACAGAGTAAATGCCAAGGCTTATTCTTACGATAATAATGATGATGTGTCTCATGACGCCAAGCTTTGCAGATATTCGCAAAGACGCCTCGAGCCAGTTGCTGACAAGGGCGATAGAATATTTTCAGAGCGGCAAATATCATGAGGCACTTCTTCTGTTTCAGAGGCTGGACAACAAGTACAAGCTTAATGCGCGCTTTCAAGGCTACATCGGCGTGTGCTATTTCTACGATGGCGATTACAAAAAGTCTGTGGCCGTATTGGGCAAGATTTCGCCCAATCTACAGCTGTTTGCCCCTCAAGAAAGGGCCGTGTACCTGTATTGCATGGCCGAGAGCAACTTCAGACTGGGGCATTATCGCAAGGCGCTACCCTTGTTTGAGAGCCACATACTGTTGTGCCACAACAACGAGAAGGGCGACTCCCTAATGCGCATTGGCCTTTGTTATCTGGCCCTGGACAAAACCAACATAGCCGACGAATACCTTAACGAGGCGACATTATACTACAGAAAGTTTAATGATGCCAAGAAATTGGAGCAAATGGCACATTATTTGCAAGGCTTAAAATAAAAACGTCTGATTGGACAGGCGGGATTAGAAGTTAATTTAGAAGTTAGAGAAGTTAAAGAAGTTAGAGAAGTTAAAGCCATGTGCTTTTCTTCTTGGAAGTTAGAGAAGTTAAAGAAGTTAGAGCCATGTGCTTTTCTTCTTGGAAGTTAGAGAAGTTAAAGAAGTTAGAGCCATGTGCTTTTCTTCTTGGAAGTTAAAGAAGTTAGAGCCATGTGCTTTTCTTCTTGAAAGTTAAAGCCAATATATATATAATGACGAATCAATTTTCAACTAAAGTTTCCACAATCCTTGCATTCAGCAGAGAGGAGGCGTTGCGCATGTCGTGCACACACGTAATGCCGGAACACCTATTGTTAGGTATGTTGAGAGACAGACAGAACCCTCTCCTTGATTTGCTGTTACGCTCGGATATTGACGCAAATGATATAAAGACAGAGCTCGAGAATAGTGTAAACAACAACAAGGAGGCCGAGGGCGAAGGCTCAATAGCCACACCTGCACTTGACGAGAAAGCAAGCAACATCCTGAAGCTGTCGATACTTGAGGCGCGTCTGCAACACTCGCAGATAGTAAACGTGGAGCACGTGATACTGGCCATTCTGCACGACCAAACAATAAACGGCGCCAAGCAGGTGCTGGAGAGCAAGGGATTGAACTATAACACAGCTATGAAACATCTTATGCAAACAACCTCGAAACCACAAAACGGAATAGGCATTTCGGAGGAGGAAGACGAAAATATAATGTCGGGAAACAACACCCAAGGCGACAAGAAGAGCCAGACTACAAGGACTACTGTGGCCGACAGAGGAGGCAAGACGCCTGTGCTCGACAAATTTGCTACCGACCTGACCAGGGCGGCTGCCGAGGGCAAGCTGGACCCCGTTGTGGGCAGAGAGAAAGAGATAAAGCGCGTAACCGAGATTTTGTGCCGACGCAAGAAGAACAACCCTATCCTTATTGGCGAGCCGGGTGTGGGCAAGAGTGCAATTGTTGAGGGACTGGCGCAGCTTATCGCCCAACGCCACACCTCGCCCCTACTCTTCAACAAGCGCATACTTCGTCTGGACATGACATCGATCGTGGCGGGCACAAAGTATCGCGGACAGTTTGAGGAGCGCATCCAGGCCTTGCTGCGCGAGCTTGAGGAGAATCCAGACATTATCGTGTTTATAGACGAGATTCACACCATTATTGGTGCCGGCAGCACGCCAGGCTCTATGGACGCGGCCAACATAATGAAGCCAGCTCTGGCACGCGGACTTATACAATGCATCGGAGCCACAACACTTGACGAGTATCGCAACTCGATAGAGAAGGACGGAGCCCTGGAGCGCAGATTCCAACGCGTTATGGTGGAGCCTTCTACGGCCGAGGAGACGCTCGAGATTTTGCACAATATCAAGGAACGCTACGAGGATCATCACCACGTGCATTATACCGAAGAGGCCCTTAAGGCTTGTGTGGATTTGACGGCAAGATACATAACCGAGCGCCAATTCCCCGACAAGGCAATCGACGCCCTTGACGAGGTGGGATCGTGCGTGCATCTGCAACATGCTGAATTGCCGCCAGCCATCGTGGAGAAGGAGAAGGAAATACAGAATGCCGAGCAACTGAAGCGTGCCGCGGCGGCCGACCAGAACTTTGAGCTTGCTGCCAACTATCGCGACCGCCAATGTCAGCTTGAGGCCGAACTGAGAAGGCTTAACGACGAATGGGCTTCGAGCGACGACAGCAATCGCGAGACCGTTAACGCGTCGGATGTGGAGGGCGTTGTGTCTACCATGTCGGGCGTGCCCTTGCAACGCATCTCTGAGAAGGAGAGCGACCGTTTGCGCCGTCTGGGCAGCACCTTGAAGGGAACCGTAATAGCCCAGGACAAGGCTGTGGATAAGATTGTACGAAGCATACAACGCAACCGACTGGGCCTGAAAGACCCCAACCGACCAATTGGTGTGTTCATGTTCCTGGGCCCGACGGGTGTGGGCAAGACCTATCTGGCACAACAGCTGGCCTTGCAGATGTTTGGCACAAAGGACGCTCTGGTGCGTATCGACATGAGCGAGTATTCGGAGAAGTTCAACACGTCGCGTCTTGTTGGAGCGCCTCCGGGATATGTGGGCTATGGCGAGGGCGGACAGCTTACCGAGCGTGTGCGCCGTCATCCCTACTCTATCGTGCTGCTCGACGAGATTGAGAAGGCACATGGCGACGTGTTCAACCTGTTGCTGCAGGTACTGGACGAGGGACGTATGACGGACGGCAACGGACGTATGATTGACTTTCGCAATACCATAATAATAATGACGTCGAATGCCGGAACACGCCAGCTTAAGGACTTTAGTCATGGCATAGGCTTCAACGCCTCGTCGATAAATGGTGCAGATGGCGAGAAGTCGAAGGAGTATGCGCGTTCGGTTGTGCAGAAGGCCTTGTCGCGCCAGTTTGCCCCTGAATTCCTCAACCGCCTTGACGAGATTATAACATTCGACCAGTTGGATGCCACGGCAATCCGACAGATTGTGGATGTAGAACTGGACAAGCTGACGAAGCGAATAGCAAAGAATGGCTACAACATCAAGGTTACGGATGAAGCAAAGGATTTTCTTGCTTCAAAGGGATACGATCCGCAGTTTGGCGCACGTCCTCTGAAGCGTGCCATACAGACTTATGTGGAGGACGAGATTTGCGAGAGCATGATGGCTCAAGACATCGAACCGGGTGACAGTCTGGTTGTGGACAAGAAGGACGACGAGGAGAAACTGGGGATAGAGAAGCTAAGGGAAAAGTGAAAAGGGAAAAGTGAAAAATCCAATAGTTAAAATAATCGGACCTTCATTTACGTCCTGTTGGATGTGAATGAAGGTCCGATTTGTTTTTGTATGTTATAAAGAATTATTCGCTCTTTTGCGGCAAGTGGAACTCGTACGACTTGTCGAATACCTGGCTCACCTTGTTAATCTCAAGGAACGTTGTGCCAGTAGGATTGCCCAAACCGAAGCTTCCGCTAAGGTAAGCAATCTTGTCGTCGAGCGTGATGTAGCCCTTTTGACGAAGCATGCGCAAGGCAGCCGTAAACATGTATTCGGCCGTAGCCTGCTCCTTCTGATGGATAGGAATAACGCCATAGCTGAGGTTGAGCCAACGTTGAGTCTTCTCCTTGTAGCAGATAGCCAGAACCGGATTAGGACCACGGAAGGCAGCCAAGTGGCGAACAGTCTCGCCCGTAAGCGAGTCGGTAATAATGCCAGCCACACCCAATCGGCGTGTAGAGTCGATAGCCGAATGAGCCAGGAACTCGCGCTGGGTGCAATTGTCGCTAAGCGGAACCTCCCACTCGCCCATCGCGTTACGGTCTTTCTCGGCCTGCTCGGCAATGGCAGCCATAGTCTTAACGGCCTCAAGCGGATACTTGCCGCTTGCAGTCTCGCCCGAAAGCATCAAGGCATCCGTGTACGAGTAGATGGCGTTGGCAATATCGGTAACCTCGGCACGTGTAGGACGCGGATTCTTAATCATGGTGTGCAACATCTGAGTAGCCACAATCACAGGCTTCTTCTTCATCACACACTTGCGTATAATCTGGCGCTGGATGCCCGGAATGCGTTCGATAGGCACCTCTATGCCCAGGTCGCCACGCGCAATCATAATGCCGTACGAAGCGTCGATAATCTCGTCGATATTGTCGACACCCTCCTGATTCTCAATCTTCGAGATAATCTTGATGTCGCTATTGTGCTCGTCAAGAATCTTCTGAATAGCCAGCACGTCGTCGGCCGAACGCACAAACGAGTGGGCAATAAAGTCAATATCCTCGTCTATGGCAAGCAGAATGTTTTGATGGTCCTTCTCGGTAATAGCCGGCAAGGCAATATGCTCGCCCGGCACATTTACGCTCTTGTGGGCGCCAAGCACGCCATCGTTTTGCACTTGAGCCACAAGCATAGGTCCAACATTCTCGACAACAAGCATGTCGAGCTCGCCGTCATCAAACAGAACATGGTCGCCAACCTTAACATCCTTGGCAAAGTCTACGTACGAAACGTTGACAATATCGTGTGTGGTAATCATTTCGGGACGGCCGAAAATTTTAACCATCTCGCCAGTCTTATATTCTATAGGAGTCTCGACGTCGGTTGTGCGCACCTCAGGACCTTTAGTGTCAATCATAAGGGCTATGTGTGGAGATACAGTACGTACGTTACGCACAATTGTGCGTATTCCGTCTGGTGTGGCATGTGCTGTATTCATACGCACTACGTTCATGCCTGCAAAGAAGAGCTTGCGGATAAAATCGACATCACAACGGCGGTCACTAATAGATGCAACAATCTTTGTCTGTTTCATTGTAAAAAAATATATATTATGTGTTTTTTCTAATTATCTGCAAAGATAATCAAAAACGAGCACATAATTATCTACTAAATATAAAAATATTATTAAAGATGTAATTAATTACCACATGTCAGCCACACGCTCGTGCGGAACGAGAGTTATTTCGGTTGGAATCTTTACCCATTTACGGCTAACCACGATTTTCAGTCGGCTGCCACCAGTCTGTCGCAAGGTGTAGGTATTCTGCTTAGGGTCGTAGGTAAGCGTGGCCGTAAGGTCCTCCGATCCATAATCGTTTATTATGTCGAGCGAGGCCTTGTTGGTTCCGTCGAGCTTGGCCGATGTAATGAGCCACTTGCGCGAATCGCGGCTTGCCCCAAAATATCCCGGCACGTTGCCGAAAATGTCCTGACCAGGCACTTTAATATCGTTGTCGTACAGGTTAAGGTCAAGATAAACCATATACTCCTTATTATATATATAGGTATGGAATGGCTTGGCGGCTGCCGACTTGGTGTCTTGGGCAAAAGCCACAATCGAAATGGCAACGCAGACGATTGCAAAAAAGAATCTTCTCATATAATACTAATATTTAATGGTTATTTATTTATTTTCTTGCATATTGTCGATAGAAAAACGTGTGTTTTGCTTATTTTTCTGCAAATGTAACGAATTTACATCAAGAATAGACACTAAAACTGAAAAAATGATAGAGAATAATCGTTTTTTAGCAGTTAAAATACTATATTTGCATCGATTAGACAGAAAAAGCCTGGAGTATAGGCTTTAGGCGTGTTTATGAATAAATCTATGCAATTGATTATTTAACTTCTTTATGAAAAAAGATAGACTATTTCCAGACTACATTTTTGAGTCGAGTTGGGAAGTTTGCAACAAGGTTGGCGGCATTTATGCCGTACTATCAACAAGAGCGAAGACCCTTAAGGAGAAGCTTGGCGACAACCTTGTATTTATAGGTCCCGATTGCTGGGGCGAAAATGAATGTCCTTATATCGAAGAAGATACTAAACTGCTGCAGGCTTGGAAAAAGCAAGCAGCTACAGAAGGCCTTAACGTTAAGGTGGGCCGTTGGACCATTCCGGGCAAACCCGTAGCTATTTTGGTAGACTTCAAGCCTTTCTTCGAGAAGAAGAACGAGATTTATGCTGACATGTGGAACAAGTATAATGTAGACAGCCTTCACGCTTACGGCGACTACGATGAGGCTTCGATGTTCTCGTATGCAGCAGCCCTTGTTGTTGAAAGCTACTACAACTACTTTATAAGCAAGAAGAAACGTGCCAACAAGACCGTTTATCACGCCAACGAGTGGATGACCGGACTTGGGGCTCTATATATAAACGACCGCTTGCCGCAGATTGCTACAATATTCACAACCCATGCCACAAGCATAGGCAGAAGTATTGCCGGCAACAACAAGCCTCTGTACGAATATCTCGAGGCTTATAATGGCGACCAGATGGCCGACGAGCTGAACATGCAGAGCAAGCAGTCGATTGAGAAGCAGACTGCCGCACATGTAGACTGCTTTACAACCGTTAGCGAGATTACGGCACGCGAGTGTGCCGAGCTGCTGGACAAACCAGTAGACGTGGTTCTGCCTAACGGATTCGAGGACGACTTTGTGCCACAAGGCAAGGAGTTTGACCATAAGCGCCAGGTTGCACGCAAGCGCTTGCTCGACATAACACGTGCCTTGACTGGCGACGAGGTGAGCGACGATGCTGTAATTATCTCGACAAGCGGACGCTACGAATGGCGCAACAAGGGCATCGACGTATTTATCGAGGCTGTAAACCGCTTGCGCCTTTCGGCCAACGAGCTTGACAGGGAGGTTGTTGCATTTATCGAGGTTCCGGCTTGGGTAAACTGCAAGCGTGACGACCTTGCCGAGCGTCTGCAGAAGATGGCTCAGGGCGAGAAGTTTGACACGCCTCTCGATACTCCAGTAATAACACATTGGCTCAACGAGCAGCAGAACGACCGTGCCCTTGGCATGATGAGCTGGCTGGGAATGCGCAACCAGAAGGGCGAGAAGGTGAAGATTGTATTCATACCTTGCTATCTTACTGGCGACGACGGCATAGTGAACCTCTCCTACTTCGATGTAATCCTGGGCAACGACCTTTGCGTCTATCCTTCCTACTATGAGCCTTGGGGATACACCCCGCTTGAGGCTGTAGCATTCAAGGTGCCTTGCATCACAACCGACCTTGCTGGTTTTGGCTTGTGGGCAAACTCGGAATGTGGAGGCAAGTCGACAATAGACAATGGCGTAGAGGTGGTACATCGTACCGACTACAACTACAACGAGGTGGCCGACGACATCAAGCAGACCGTAATCAAGTATGCCAACGCCACAAAGAATAAGCAGACACGCATGCGCAACAACGCACGCGCCCTATCGCAGAAGGCTCTGTGGACCAACTTCATCGAGTATTACTACAACGCTTACGACTTTGCCTTGCGCAAGGCCGAAGCAAGAAAAGAGAAATAAATATAAAACGACAATATCAAATTATTAAATACAAGAATCTATGAAAATTAAAGCAGATTACACTAACGCTCCCCAGTGGAAGGAAGTTACAGTAAAGTCTACCCTTCCTGCAGAGCTTAAATGTCTTGACGAGCTCGCTCACAATATGTGGTGGGCATGGAACTATGAGGCCCGCGATATGTGGAAGAGCCTTGACAACGCCCTCTACGATGAGGTAGGTCACAATCCAGTTATGCTTCTCGACCGCTTGAGCTACGAGCGCAAGGAGGCTATCGTTAAGGATAAGGCTATCATGGAGCGCGTTAAGTCTGTATACAAGAAGTTCCGCGAGTACATGGACGTTGCTCCTGACGCAAACCGTCCTTCGGTAGCTTACTTCTGTATGGAGTATGGTATCAACCAGGTGGTTAAGATCTACTCAGGTGGTCTTGGTATGCTTGCCGGCGACTACATGAAGGAAGCTTCTGACTCTAACGTAAACATGTGTGGTGTAGGTTTCCTCTATCGCTATGGTTACTTCAAGCAGACTCTGTCAATGGACGGTCAGCAGATTGCCCAGTACGACGCACAGAACTTCAACTCTCTCCCAGTAGAGCGCGTTCTCGACGAGAACGGTCAGCCATTGGTAGTTGACGTTCCTTACATGAACTATCAGGTTCACGCTTATGTATGGGTAATGAACGTAGGCCGTATCAAGCTCTACTTGCTCGATACCGACAATGAGATGAACTCTGAGTTCGACCGCCCAATCACACACGCCCTCTATGGTGGCGACAACGAGAACCGCTTGAAGCAGGAGATTCTCCTTGGTATCGGTGGTATACTCACACTTAAGAAGCTCGGCATCAAGAAGGACATCTACCATTGCAACGAGGGTCATGCAGCTCTCTGCAACCTCCAGCGTCTTATCGACTATATCCATGAGGGAATGTCGTTCAACGAGGCTCTTGAGCTCGTTCGCGCTTCTTCACTCTATACAGTTCACACACCAGTACCTGCTGGTCACGACTACTTCGACGAGTCGCTCTTCGGCAAGTACATGGGCGGTTATCCTCAGATGCTCGGCATCTCTTGGGACGAGTTCATTGGTATGGGCCGTACCAATCCTGACGACCACTCAGAGCGCTTCTGCATGTCAACCTTCGCTTGCAACACTTGCCAAGAGGTTAACGGCGTAAGTAAGCTTCACGGTTGGGTAAGCCAGCGCATGTTTGCTCCTATCTGGAAGGGCTACTATCCTGAGGAGAGCCACGTAGGCTACGTAACCAATGGTGTTCACTTCCCAACATGGACAGCTACAGAGTGGCGCAAGGTTTACGCCAAGTATTTCGACAAGAACTACATCTATGATCAGAGCAACGAAAGCCTCTGGCACGCTATCTATAATGTACCCGACGCAGAAATCTGGGAGACACGTATGGCTCTTAAGAAGAAGCTCGTTGACTACATCCGCGAGAAGTTTGCCGCTACATGGCTTAAGAACCAGGGCGATCCTTCACGTGTAGTTGCCCTTCTCGAGAGCATTACTCCTAACGCTCTCTACATTGGCTTCTGCCGTCGTTTCGCTACTTACAAGCGTGCTCACTTGCTCTTTACCGACTTGGAGCGTCTTTCTAAGATCGTTAACAACCCAGAGCGTCCAGTTAAGTTCATCTTCTCTGGTAAGGCTCACCCAGCTGATGGTGCTGGTCAGGGCTTGATCAAGCGCATCTTCGAGATTAGCCAGCGTCCTGAGTTCCTCGGCAAGATCATCTTCCTCGAGGACTACGATATGGAGCTTGCACGTCGCCTTGTTTCGGGTGTTGATATTTGGATGAATACTCCTACACGTCCTCTTGAGGCTTCGGGTACATCAGGCGAGAAGGCAGAGATGAATGGTGTTGTAAACCTCTCTGTACTCGACGGCTGGTGGGTTGAGGGTTACCGCGAGGGCGCTGGTTGGGCTCTTAAGCAGGAGCGCACATACCAGAACCAGGGTTACCAGGATCAGCTTGACGCAGCAACAATCTACTCTCTCCTCGAGAACGAGATTTTGCCACTCTTCTACAACCGTAACGAGCAGGGCTATAGCGAGGGTTGGATCAAGACTATCAAGAGCTCTATCGCAACTATCGCTCCTCACTATACAATGAAGCGTCAGCTTGACGACTACTATGACAAGTTCTACACCAAGCAGGCTGCCAACTTCAAGAAGCTTGCTGCCAACAACAACCGCCTAGCCAAGGAGCTTGCTGCTTGGAAGGAGACTGTTGCTCAGCGTTGGGACTCTATCCGCGTGGTTAGCAAGGACGACTCTATGCTCTATAGTGCCGAGACTGGCAAGAAGTACACTCTGCGCTACGTTATCGACGAGCAGGGCCTGAACGACGCAATCGGTCTGGAGCTTGTATCAATCAAGACTGGCAAGGACGGCGAGGAGCACATCTTCTCTAAGCGTGAGTTTGAGGTTGTGGCTCACGAGGGCAACAACTACACATTCGAGGCTACATTCGAGCCAGACGTTGCAGGTTCATTCAAGAGCTGCGTACGTATGTACCCGAAGAACGAGAACCTCGTTTATCGTGAGGACTTCTGCTACGTTAAGTGGCTTGACTAATACTTGCGGGTCTATTTGACAATTGAAAGTTTATCTGACTAATATCGTCATTAAATAATCAATCTTAATTAAATCCCGGAGCGATTCCTTCAGGTTTTGCTTCGGGATTTTTTGCAATAAATAAACAGAATAATCCGACCAAATATTTGGCCTAAACAAAGAAAACTTCTTCCATTATGAAATTCATTGGCATTATTCCAGCCCGTTACGCTTCTTCGCGCTTTCCGGGCAAACCTCTTGCCGTACTTGGAGGCAAATACGTAATACAACGTGTTTACGAAACCGTTAGCCAAGTGCTTGGCGAGGCTTATGTGGCTACCGACGACGAGCGCATCTATAATGCCGTCATCGGGTTTGGCGGCAAGGCCGTAATGACTCGTACCGACCATAAGAGTGGTACCGACCGTATTGAGGAGGCTGTAGAAAAACTTGGTACAGATGCTGACGTTATTGTGAACGTGCAAGGCGATGAGCCTTTTATCCAGCGCTCGCAGATTGAGACTGTGTGCCGTTGTTTCGACGATGCCGATACTCAGATTGCCACTATCGGCAAGCCTTTCGAAACTATGGAGGCTGTTGAGAATCCCAATTCTCCCAAGATTGTTCTCGACAACCGTGGCTACGCCATGTATTTCTCGCGCTCGGTTATCCCCTTTGTGCGTGGCGTGGAGCGTGAGCAATGGCTCAAGAACTATCCTTTCCTAAAGCATCTCGGCCTGTATGCCTATCGCAAGGAGGTGCTTGGCGAGATAACCAAGCTTCCACAATCGTCGCTCGAGAAGGCCGAGAGTCTGGAACAGCTGCGTTGGTTGCAGAATGGTTATAAGATAAAGGTGGGAATAACCGACTTTGAGACTGTAGGCATAGATACTCCAGAGGATTTGGAGAGAGCCGAGCAGTTCTTGAAGGAAATGAAATAAAACAATAAGAGGTACGGTTCGGAGACCGTACCTCCTATTGTACACCCCAGTATCGTTTTTAGTATCAGCTAACTGGTACTGCAGTTTATATTATATGGTACTGGAGTTTATATTATATTAAACTGCGGTTTATATTATATTAAACAGGGTTTTATATTATATTAAACAGGGTTTTATATTATATTAAATTGCTGTTCATAAGTAACAGTTCAGAATAATCTTTACATATAGTAGGAGGGTATGGCATCCTTGCCATACCCACTAAATTGGCTGTACAATCATGGCAGAGTGGGTATGGCAGGGATGCCATACCCTCCTACTGATTGCCGCTCATATATAAAGATAAATATGAACACATACCGCAAATTTATTCATGCGATTCAACCAAAACCATTCGTATAGCCTTCTTTGTGTCCTTCGTTATACGGAATCGGTTGTCGGCACGTTCTTTTACGAGCCAGCAGATTCTGCCTTCTGCATCCTCAACCACAAGTTGTGCACGTTTCTGGAAGATGTTTTTCTTGCGGTCGGTTAGATAATCGCTAACAAGTTTCATTCCATTCATACCAAACGGCACAAAGCGGTCGCCTTGCTCAATTGTGCGAAGCTTAAGCGGAAATTTTATTTGCTCGGCATCAAGGCACACACAATCGGGTTGGCGGCTTGGCTTGCTGTCGGCCCCCCACTCTTCCACAACCACCTTAAGCTTAATGTTCTCGTTATAAACATACGTGCCAGTCTCGGGAATTCGCATACTACGTAGCGTGGCGTCATTCTGCTTCTTCTGTACAATAATTTGTCCGCGGTCGAAAGTAAGCTCGTGCGAGTCCGACTCAAATACCTTGCCCGTAGCACAACGCTCAAGCGAGGCGAATATCTGCTCGACAAGCGAAGACGAGAAACCGCAAGGATTAAGCGCCTCGTAAAGGGTGTATTCTGGCGATGCCTGCTGCTGTAGTTTAGCTACATCCATACTGAAACCGCCATCCTTGTTAGATGTGCAAACCACCTCGGACAGACTCTTCTGAATAGCCTGGTCAAACACTTTTAAAGCCTCTGCCACCCTTAGCGAGGATTCGAATATAGATTGTGGCGCACTCGGATTAAGTTCCTTAAGCAAAGGTATTACGTCGAGTCGTATCTTGTTGCGTTTCACGTCGTTATGCAGATTGGTTGAATCGGTTACATAACCTTGTTCAAGCGCTTCCAAATAGCCCAAAATGTCCTGTCTGCTTACCGAGAGCAAGGGTCGGATGATGTTGCCGTTGCGAGGCTGAATGCCACGTAGTCCGCGCAATCCCGTGCCACGCACAAGGTTCAGCAGAACCGTCTCCACACTATCATCGCGATGATGAGCCACACAAATATCGCGAGCCTTAATATCGTGTCTAAGATTCTCGAAATAAGCATATCTCAAGTCGCGAGCAGCCATCTCCACACTAACGTGATGAAGTTCGGCATATGCCAAAGTGTCGAAATGAATAAGATGAAAAGGCACGTCAAGACGCTGGCAAAGATCCTTGCAAAAACTCTCGTCGCGCATCGATTCCTCTCCACGCAGATGAAAGTTGCAATGGGCCGCGTCGATAGTCAGGTTCAGGTCGTGGGCAATAGTCTTCATCACCAACAACATGGCCACACTATCCGCGCCTCCCGATAGAGCCACAATATACCTGCCCCCTTTAACAAACAAATCGTGGACGGAGGCGAACCGTCGCACCCTGTCCACGAATTTCTCTATAGTTTCTTTATTATTCATATTTACTCCACATACAATACCAATCCCTTGAGGTATTCGCCTTCAGGATGATAGATGTTAATAGGATGGTCGGCAGGCTGATGAATCTGATGCAGGATGCGCACCTTGCGGTTGGCCTGAACAGCAGCTGTAAACACAGCATTACGGAAGTTCTCCTTGGTAACAATCTGCGAGCAGCTGAAAGTAAAGAGAATTCCGCCCGGCTTGATTCGCTGCAACCCCTTGACGTTAAGGCGCGTATAACCCTTTAGGGCATTACGCAAAGCACCACGATGCTTGGCAAAAGCAGGCGGGTCGAGAACAATAAGGTCGTACATCTTGTCGTTTGCGTCGAGATACTTGAAAGCATCCTCGCAGAAGGCAGCATGGCGGTTGTCGCCAGGGAAGTTCATGGCAATGTTCTTGTTTGTAAGCTCCACAGCCTTGGCGCTACTGTCAACCGAGTGTACAAGCTTGGCTCCTCCACGCATGGCATAAACCGAGAATCCGCCAGTATAGCAGAACATATTTAGTACCGAACGTCCATGCGAGTAAGTCTCAAGCAGATGTCTGTTCTCGCGCTGATCTACGAAGAATCCTGTCTTCTGTCCCTTAAGCCAGTCGATATGGAATTTAAGTCCATTCTCTATAGCCACGTCGCTACCCATCGAGCCATAGATGAATCCGTTCTCGTGCTCAATATCGGCTTTGAATGGCAATGTTGTTTCGCTCTTGTAGTAGACATTGGCTATTGTGCCACCAGCCACCTTGATTAAAGCCTCGCAAATCTCGTTGCGATAAACATGCATTCCCACGCTATGTGCCTGCATAACAGCCGTGTCGCCGTAGCAGTCGATAATAAGTCCAGGAAGATTGTCGCCCTCGCCATGAATAAGACGGAATGTATTGTTGTTGTCGCGTCCAATCAGGCCAATAGCCTTGCGCATCTCCCATGCCGAAGCCAATCGTGCCTCCCAAAACTCAGCATCGATGGTTACGTCGCGGAACGAAAGCACGCGTACAGCTATGCTGCCAATCTGGAACATGCCGACAGCTATAAAGTCGCCAGCCGATGTGAAAACACGTACAATCTCGCCCTCGTCCACGTTGTCGTCTACGCTGGCTACCGCGCCAGAGAAAATCCATGGGTGGAAACGTTTAAGGCTCTCTTCCTTACCTTTCTTTAAATATAGACTTTTATACATATATTGCTTATATCGTTATTGCTTATTATCGTTGTTTATTCTGCTGCCTTAATCGCCTCAGGCTCAGGCACTTTTACAAGATTGTAGTCGTGTGTTGCCATCAGTCGCATAATCTCGTCGTATAGGTTGATGCAAGCCCATGCGTCGATGGCGGCATACTCCTTCTGCTTGTCTGTAAGCACGTCGGCCTCCCAATTGGTAAGGCGTTGGCGCTTGCTAATCTTCTCGCCAAAGAGGTTGGCATACAATTTCTGAAGGCTCTTGTCCTCGATGCCAAGATTGCCAATAATGTCTTGCACATCGATAAACCATCCGGGTGCAAAGTCCTCTCGGCGATGCAAGGACATCAAGTCGTCGTGCCATGACAGACCTATCATGGGCACCTCCTTGTTGCTAAGAAGGCGCAAGAGCGACTTGGGCAATCCTAAATAGTTGAGCCTAAAAAGGAAGCAATGGTCTCTTGTGGCTACTTGCAACAAGGCCACCTTGTGGTTTTGTCCCTTTCTGAATACTGGGCGTGTCTCGGTATCCACTCCTAAAATGTCGCACGACAGGAGATAGTCGACAGCCCTTTCGGCCTCGTACTCGTTTAGCACAACCGTAATCTTACCAGGGAAAGCCACCAAGGGCAATGTGTTGATAGTTGCCTTGTCAAATTTGTTGTATATTGTCTTTTTCATCCTACTTCATTGAAAGATTTTGCAAAATTAGAAAAAAGTTATGAATTTATGGCTCTTTACGAGTTTTTTCCACTAATTTTGTATCTAATAAGCCTTCTTGAGTGAGGTGTTTGATTATTAAAACGCAACAATAGACATAAAACTTACAATAATGGCAAAAAAGAAAACAGAGCGCAAGCCTTCAAGTCTTACCGAAGCGATAGGCTTGTCAAGCTTTCTGAGAAGTGAGAGAACTGACTTCCTCTTTGGAATGATAATAGTGTTGTTTGCAATCGTTACATTCATAGCGATGTTCTCGTACCTTAACACGGGAGCAGCCGACCAAAGTCTCTTGGAGAGCTTGCGTCCGGGCGAATGGCTAAACACGGACAAGGAGTTCTGTAACTATTGCGGTTCGTTTGGAGCTATTATTTCCTATTTGTTTATAACCGAGAATTTTGGTTTTTCAGCCTTCCTCATTCCTGCCTTCCTTATATTGGTAGGCGTAAAGATGATGCAGATATTTACGGTTAATCTGTGGAAATGGTTCTTCGGGATGGCTGTCAGCATGATATGGCTGTCGTTGTTCCTGTCTAAGGTTTTGTCGCCCTTCATGACCGAGTGGGTGTTCAATCCTGGCGGCAACCATGGTGCCATAGGTGTGGAATACATCGAGAATGTTATTGGCCCTCCCGGACTTACAGCCGTACTGTTCTTCTCGGCTATTGCCTTGCTTACGTTTATCAGCAAGCAGACCATAACTTGGGTTAGACGCATATTCAACCCCTTGAAGTCGGTAGCCAACAAAGCTTCGGAGATTGTAACCGACAAGCTCAACAATAGCGGGTCGGATGCTGACGAGACCGAGGCTGACGACAACAACGAGCCTGTAAGCCAAACGCAGCAGTTTGCCAATGCTGTTAAGTCAGATAATACTAAGGTGGCAAAGACTAAGGAGGAGGACAACGCGGCTCCTGCCGTAATCGACCTTACCGACCTTTCTAATCTGGGAGGCTCTACCAAGAAGAAGCCTGCGGCAAATGCAGCCGAACCTATTGCGCCCAATGTTTCTAATCCCGCAGCAACCAATGGCGCTCCGGCAAGCACACTTACGGTCGAGGTGGGCAAGGCCGAAAGGGCATCAGGATCAGATATTGCAAAGGATGTGTTTGATACTCCTATCAATCCGCTCGAGCCTTTTGTCAACTACAAGCATCCGGGACTGGAGCTTCTGAGCAAGGACGACAACGAGGGCCGTCCATATGTAGATATGGAGGAGATAAAGGCACACAACGAGGAAATTGTAAGAGTGCTCAAGAGCTTTGGCATAGAGATACGCGAGATTAAGGCAACCGTTGGTCCTACAATCACCCTTTACGAGATTACGCCAGCCGAAGGCATCCGTATCACAAAGATTCGCAGTTTGGAGGATGATATTGCCCTACGTCTGTCTGCCCTTGGCGTGCGTATTATCGCGCCTATACCGGGCAAGGGAACTATCGGTATTGAGGTGCCTAACAAGAAGCGCCACAACGTGTCGATGGAGAGCATTCTGAACTCGCGCAAGTTCCAGGAAACCAAGTTCGACCTTCCTATCGCCCTTGGCAAGACCATTACCAACGAGGTGTTCATGGCCGACCTTACCAAGATTCCTCATCTGCTTGTTGCTGGTGCAACCGGTCAGGGTAAGTCGGTTGGCTTGAATGTCATCATCACGTCGCTACTATATAAGAAGCATCCTAACGAGCTTAAGCTTGTGCTTATCGACCCTAAGAAGGTGGAGTTTAGCGTCTACGCTCCTATAGCCGACCATTTCATGGCCCAAGTCGATGACGATGACGAGCCTATCATTACCGATGTAACCAAGGTGGTGCGCACGCTCAAGAGTCTGTGTACACTTATGGACCATCGCTACGACTTGCTTAAGCTTGCTGGTGCACGCAACCTGAAGGAGTATAACGACAAGTTCTTGCACCATCGCCTTAACCCCGAGCTTGGCCATGAGTTTATGCCATACATAGTTGTGATAATCGACGAGTTTGGCGACTTGATTATGACAGCCGGCAAGGAGGTAGAGATGCCTATAGCACGTATAGCCCAGCTTGCGCGTGCCGTGGGTATACATATGATTATTGCCACACAGCGCCCAACAACGTCAATCATCACGGGTAACATCAAGGCCAACTTCCCTGGTCGAATTGCCTTCAAGGTAAGTTCGATGATGGACTCGCGCATCATTCTCGACCGTCCGGGTGCCAACCAACTCATAGGTATGGGCGATATGCTCTACCTCAACGGCAACGAGCCTACACGTGTGCAATGTGCCTTTATCAATACGCCTGAGATTGTAAAGATTAACGAGTATATTGCCAAGCAGTCGGGTCCTGTTCATCCTATGGAGCTGCCTGAGCCTAAGGGCGAAGATGGTGGCGATACGGGTTCGGGCTCTAATGCTGGCGACATGGGCAACCTCGACCCCTTCTTTGAAGAGGCTGCACGCTCTGTTATCATCAGTCAGCAAGGCAGCACCAGTATGATTCAACGCCGATTCTCTATCGGATACAATCGTGCCGGACGTCTTATGGACCAACTCGAGAAGGCTGGCATCGTGGGAGCTGCTCATGGCAGCAAGCCACGCGACGTGCTTATCGCAGACGAGGGTCAGCTTAGCACAATAATGGCGCAGCTCAAGAGATAGGCTCCAATAAGGTTGGTATAGAAAAAAATAACAGGATAAATTAGAGTAGTAAAACATACACTTGAACATTCAAAAAAAAACAATAAAAACATGAAACACAGATTGTTTAAAATGTTGTTTGTCGCAATTCTCTTCGTTTGTGGCACAACGGCAATGGCACAGAATAATGCGGCTAAGGCCCGCGCCATACTCGACAAGACAGCCAAGGTGGTTGGACGTGCGGGCGGAGCAAGCGCTTCGTTCACAATGTCGAGCGCTTCTACCGGAACCATATCAGGTACTATAGCTGTTAAGGGACGCAAGTTTAACGCCCGCACCCAGCAGGCCATTGTGTGGTTCGACGGCAAGACCCAATGGACGTATATGCGCAAGAACAACGAGGTGAACGTAAGCACGCCTACTGCAGCCCAGCAGCAGATGATGAATCCTTACACATTTATTAATATATACAAAAGTGGATACAAACTTGCCACACAGGCTTCGGGCTCAAACAACCATGTGCATCTTGTGGCTCAGAACCGCAAGCTAAGCATCCAGGAGATGTACATTACCGTAAACAGTAAGACATACGTGCCTTCTATGGTTAAGATGAAGCATGGCAACAAGTGGTACACCATTAGCATAAGCAAGTTTGCCGCCAAGAACCAGCCCAATAGCGCGTTTGTCTTCAACTCTAAGGATTATCCCTCGGCCGAGGTTATCGACCTCCGCTAACAACCACATCTATTTATGCAGTCTCACCTTAGTTTTATAGAGACGTTGAAGACGCTTATACGTCATCGTCGTCTTGCCGACAGTCGCAGCTACAGCTCTGTACAGAACAAGTTTGCCAAGGCCATGATATACGTGTCAATGGCTTTGTGCGTGGTTTATCTTATAGGTCTATCCATCCCGTTTGCGATGATAGCCAACGAGTCGCGCTCTACCACATCGGTCGAGCTATTGTGCGTGTTGCTGCCGTTTATACTGTTGCTCGATTTTGGCATGCGCTTCTTGGCTCAGCAGACACCATCCCAGATTGTGCGCCCCTACCTGCTGTTGCCACTCTCGCGCTATGCCTGTATCGACGCTTTTGTATTCTCGTCTCTGTTCAACTGGGGCAATCTGATATGGCTTACGTTTGTATTGCCGTACATCCTGATGTCGATGATATTCAGCTATGGCTTGCTCACCTCGTTCCTTGCCATAGTGTTTGTCATCATAATGGTGCTTGCCAATAGTCAATGGTATTCAATAGCCCGCACCCTTGTCAACGACTCGTATCTATGGTGGCTGTTGCCGGCAGGCGTCTACGCCTTGTTGGCCATGCCGATGTATGTTGGAAGCGATGCAGGATTAGACCAGTTTGCCAATTTCTACTCGTATACAGGCGAACTCATCGGGCTCCACTCCCCTATTCCTCTTATCCTTGCCCTTGTGTTCCTGGCCTTACTTGTGGCCGTAAACCGCAAGCTGCAACTTGTCTTTGTAATGCGCGAGCTTATGCGATCGGAGAAGAAGACCACGTTGAAGAAAATCAACAACTACAGCTTTCTTGAGCGCTATGGCGAGATAGGCACATTCCTTCAGCTCGAGGTAAAGCTGCTTATGCGCAACAAGAATCCGCGCAAGGCATTTTTCACAGGCATCGTGGCCGTACTGGCTATTAGCACTATAATTATCTTTACAGATATGTACGATTCCAGCGGCACGACCACGTTCTGGGGTCTGTACAACTTTATCCTTCTTGGAGCCAACATCCTTGTAAGAGGCATGGGCTACGAGGGCAATTATATCGACGGACTGCTTGTGCATAAAGAAAAGATACTAACGCTTTTGCAAGCCAAGTACGTGTTCTATTCCGGTCTGTTGTTGCTGCCGTTCGTGCTTATGTTGCCCGTGGTAATATCGGGCAAGTGGTCTATCTATATGCTGTTTAGCTTTATGGTGTTCACAATGGGATTCCAGTATCTCATGTTCTTCCAGACAGCCGTATACAGCAAGCAGGCAATCCCACTTAACGAGAAGCTTACAAGCAAGGGCGGACTCGACGGCAACTACATCCAGACCGTTATAATGGCAGTTGTGTTCATAGTGCCTAATATTTTGGTAGGCTTTCTGCAAGCCTACTTCAGCAGCAACACAGCCTACACTATATTATTAATAATAGGTGTAGTATGCATTCTCACCCATAAAATATGGTTGCGCAACGTCTACAAGCGTATTATGAAGCGCAAATACATCAATCTGGAAGGCTTCGCAGCCTCACGTTGATACCCATTTCGCCATAAGCTTACTATTTCTCAACAGGCTTATTTCTTTATAAGTATCATATTTCCCAAGGCTTATAGTTGCAAAATCGCAATTATAAGCCTTATTTATAGTTAATAATTAAGAATTAGCACTTAATTGTTAATGCATTTGTTCTTTCTTTCAAGCTTTTAAACTAACTTTGCCATCGACAATAAACAAAACAATTTTGTCCGCGACAATTAATAAAACAAATTCATTATATGAAGAAAAGAACGATTTGGACTATTGCATCAATAATGGGGTTCTCGTTTCTGGCCCTCTTGTTCTTGCAACTGAAATATATCCAAGAGATGGTGGACATGAAGAAGGAGCAGTTCGACGAATCGGTCAACCGCGCCCTTTATCAAGCCTCGCGCAATCTGGAGCTCAACGAGACCTTGCGTTATCTTGAGAAGGATGTAAACGAGACAGAACGCCGAGCCTTCAAGAAGGACTCGCTTGGCACACGCACAGGCAAGTTGGACGGCAGCATACAGCAGTCGCATCAATACTCGGTTACGGGCAAGGATGGAACTATCTACTCGTCGTTCGAGCTTAAGACCATAACCACCAAGCCCTCGCAAATGCCCAAGGCTATGATACTTCATACCGACAAGAACTCGATTAGCGAGGCATCAAAGTCGCTTCAGGAGATTGTTAAGAACCGCTACATCTACCAGAAAGCTTTGCTCGACGAAGTGGTCTACTCCATTCTCTATTCGGCTTCCGACAAGCCTTTGAAGGAACGTGTCAACTTCAAGTTGCTCGACCAGGACCTCAAGGCTGAATTGATGAACAACGGCATCAACATACCCTACCACTTCACAGTATGCACACAGGATGGCAGAGAGGTATATCGTTGTCCAGAGTATTCGGACGAGGGCGAGGAGTTCACCTATTCGCAGGTTCTCTTTCGCAACGACCCACAATCGAAGATGGGCGTAGTAAAGATTCATTTTCCCGACATGAGCGCCTATATCTTCTCGTCAGTAAGGTTTATGATTCCGTCGGTAGCTTTCACCATCGTGTTGCTCGTTACCTTCATCTTCACAATATTCATAATCTTCAGACAGAAGCGCTATACCGAGATAAAGAACGACTTTATCAACAATATGACGCACGAGCTCAAGACTCCTATCGCCAGCATCTCGCTTGCAGCACAGATGATGAACGACGAGAGCGTTACCAAGAGCCCAACGATGATGAAACATCTTGGACAGGTGATAAACGACGAGTCAAAACGTCTGCGATTCCTTGTAGAAAAGGTTCTGCAGATGTCGATGTTCGACAGAAAGAAGGCTGTATTCAAAAAGAAACGTCTCGACCTGAACGAGATGGTAGAGAATATTGCCAACTCGTTCACCCTGCGTGTAGAGCATACTGGAGGCAAGATTTATACGGAGATCGAGGCTATCGACTCGACAATATACGTAGACGAGATGCATTTCCAGAACGTAATAAACAACTTGCTCGACAATGCCGTAAAGTATCGCAAGCCCGACCAGCCGGTAGACATCTACCTGCGCACATGGAACGACGACGAGCATCTGTATCTCTCGGTTCGCGATACGGGTCTTGGACTTAAGAAGGACAATCTTAAGAAGGTGTTCGACAAGTTCTATCGCGTACATACAGGCAACCGACATGATGTAAAGGGCTTTGGTTTGGGTCTGGCATACGTCAAGAAGATTGTTATGCTGCACCATGGCGACATCTCTATAGAGAGCGAGCTGGGCAAGGGCACCAAGTTTACAATCAAACTTCCGGTAATCAAGGATTAAACCTTTTGCCACAACAAACGTCTAAATGACATATCAACAAGAAAAAAATAATAACAAATAAAACATTACAACTATGGATGAGAATTTGAAAATTTTGCTCTGCGAGGACGACGAGAATCTCGGTATGCTTCTTCGCGAATATTTGCAGGCTAAAGGCTATTCGGCAGAACTCTGCCCTGATGGCGAGGCTGGCTACAAAGCATTTATGAAGACTAAGTTCGATATCTGCGTGCTTGATGTTATGATGCCTAAGAAGGACGGATTCACCCTTGCTCAGGAAATTCGCCAGGCTAATGCAGAGATTCCTATCATATTCCTTACTGCCAAGACACTAAAGGAGGACATTCTTGAAGGTTTCAAGATTGGTGCCGACGACTATATTACAAAGCCTTTCTCAATGGAGGAGCTTGTGTTCCGTATTGAGGCTATCCTTCGTCGCGTTCGTGGCAAGAAGAACAAGGAAAGCTCTATTTACCACATCGGCCGCTTTACATTCGACACCCAGAAGCAGCTGCTGTCTATTGGCGAGAAGCAGACCAAGCTTACCACTAAGGAGAACGAGCTCTTGGCTTTGCTTTGCAGCCATGCCAACGAGATTCTTCAGCGCGACTTTGCCCTAAAGACAATCTGGATTGACGACAACTACTTTAACGCCCGCTCTATGGACGTTTACATTACAAAGTTGCGCAAGCACCTTAAGGACGACGACCAGATTGAGATTATCAATATCCACGGCAAGGGCTACAAGCTTATAACTCCTGAGGATGATTAAAAACAATAATATCTCCCCATTACACGAGGGTGTGCATTCGATGTTTTTACACAAGAATGCACACCCTTTTTTGTGTAAAACCAAAGTAGGAGGTACGGTCGCCCTTAACTATTTGATTCTTCACTCTTCATTCTTCACTCTTCACTTAACTCCTGTCAATTAAAACAAAACCTCCAGCAAGGCACAATAATTAATATGATATCACGTTATATTAAGTATGAAAATTAAAGTTCTGATATTACAGATATTTATGCTTTGCATGGCTATGTATGCCCAAGCGCAAAGCTTCACGTTGCAAGGCCGTGTTGTCGACGAGTCGGGCAGCCCAGTAGAGTTTGCATCTGTCTCATGTCTAAAGCAAGGCAAGATGACCATGACGTCGCTTAAGGGCGAGTACAGCCTACAGCTACATTCGGCCGACTCTGTTGAGGTTAGGTTCTCCATGGTAGGCTACAAAACCAAGATACGCGTGTTGCGTCGTCCGCGAGGCAAGCAGACTCTGCAAATTGTATTATACAGCAACGACAACGAGCTTGGCGAGGTTACGGTTACCGGCACACGCATACAGAGCGGACAGACACAAGAGCTAAAGAAAGAGCATCTGAAGAACCTGCCATCAGTAAGTGGCAACGCCGTAGAGGAGCTGATACAAAGCCAGGCAGGCGTGTCTACCCATAGCGAACTGTCGTCGCAATACAACGTGCGTGGCGGATCGTTCGACGAGAATAGCGTATATATAAATAATGTGGAAGTTTATCGTCCGTTCCTTGTGCGCAGCGGACAGCAAGAGGGCATCTCCGTAATCAATCCCGACATGGTAGAGAAGATAGAATTCTCTACAGGCGGATACGAGGCACGCTATGGCGACAAGATGTCGTCGGCTCTCAACATCACCTACAAACGACCCAAACCCTTCGAGGCATCCGTATCGGCAAGTCTGCTTGGCGCAAGCGCATACGTAGGCGTAAGCAACAAGAAGGTGTCGTGGAGCAACGGATTGAGATATAAGACAACACGCAACCTCTTAGGCTCGCTCGACACCAAGGGCGAGTACAAGCCCACGTTCATCGACTATCAGACTTATTTTACCTACACCCCTAACGAGCGTTGGGACATCAACTTCCTTGGCAACATATCCAACAACCACTACAACTTCAGCCCCGAAGACCGCGAGACCAACTTTGGCACTATGGAGAATGTCAAGTCGTTCCGCGTATATTTCGACGGACAAGAGAAGGACGTGTTCCGCACATTCTTCGGATCGCTTGGCATTACACGCCACTTTGGCAAGAACACAAGCCTCTCGCTTATAGCATCGGCCTTCAAGACACGCGAACAAGAGAAGTACGACATCCAGGGACAATACTGGCTAACCCAGACCGAGACAAGCGAGAACCTTGGCGTGGGCACCTACTTCCAGCACGCGCGCAACTATCTCAACGCTCATGTGGAGAGCCTAAAACTCTTGCTCAAAACCAAGCAAAAGAGACACGACATTGAGGGCGCGCTTACATTCAAGAAGGAACACATAAGCGAGAACTCTGTGGAGTACGAGATGCGCGACTCAAGCAACTACAGCATTCCGCATACGGGCAAAGACCTCTATATGATATACAGCATGCGAGCCAAGAACGTGCTCGACGCCAACCGCATAGAGGCCTACATACAAGACACCTACCGATTTGGTGGTGGCGAGGGCCAGTCGCATTACACCCTCAACTATGGCGTGCGCTTTGCCCATTGGAGCTACACCAAGGAGACAATCCTAAGCCCACGCGTCTCGCTCGGAATAATCCCGGCTTTCAACGAGAATGTAACCATGCGCTTTGCCGCAGGTCTATACTATCAGGCACCATTCTTCAAGGAGATTCGCGACACAACAACGGTCAATGGCATTACTTATGCCAAGCTCAACAACAAGGCAAAGAGCCAACGTTCCATACACTTTATTGCTGGCTACGACTACCGCTTCAAGCTAAACAACCGCCAGTTTAAGTTCACGGCCGAGGCTTACTACAAGTTGCTTGGCAATCTGGTGCCATATAGCGTCAACAACGTCAAGGTGGTTTACTATGGCGACAACGAGAGTAGCGGACATGCAGCAGGTCTTGACTTCAAAATATATGGCGAGTTTGTGCCCGGTACCGACTCGTGGCTATCGCTCTCGCTTATGAGCACAAAGATGAAGCTCAATGGCGTGTCGATACCTCTGCCTACCGACCAGCGCTATGCCCTTAACTTGTTCTTTACCGACTATTTCCCAGGTACCGACCGCTGGAAGATGTCGCTAAAGCTTGCCTTTGCCGACGGTCTGCCTTTCGCGGCTCCACACAGGGAACTTGAGTCGAACTCGTTCCGCGCACCAGCATACAAGCGTGCCGACATAGGTCTGAGCTACAGACTGATAAATAATGCCGACAATCACAACAAGAAGAATCCGTTGCGCAATCTGTGGCTGGGCGTAGAGTGCCTCAATCTGTTTGGCATCAACAACGTCAACTCCTATTATTGGATAACGGATGTTACCGGACAGCAGTATGCTGTGCCCAACTACCTTACTGGCAGACAGCTTAACTTTAGAATTTCTGCCGACATCTAATCGTGTAGAATCTGTATGAAGAATATCCATCATAGCATCATATCTTTGGCGTTGGCTGCCAGTTTCTCGGGCTCGGCCAACGCCCAAAACCATATTATAAAGTCGAACAATATTGCCTCGCTACAGGTTGTGGCGGGCAACAACTGGCTGTCTATGCCCGTTATTAAGCTTAATGGCACAGACCCTATCAACGTGTCGTTCGACGACCTAACCCATCAATACCGCCGCTATGCTTATAAACTCGAACATTGCGAAGCCGACTGGAGCGTGTCCGAAGGAATTTTTGAGAGCGACTATTGCGAGGGTTTTGCAGATGGCAACACTATAGACAATGCCGAGGAATCCATCAACACCAACACCCTTTACACACATTACAGCTTCTCCATTCCTAACGAGCGTTGCCGACCCAAGATTAGCGGCAATTACCGCCTTACGGTTTACGACGAGAACGAGGGCGACACCATATTTACCGCCTGTTTTATGGTGGTAGACCCACTCATTAATGTGTCTATGCAAGTGACATCAAACACAGACATCGACACAAACAAGAGTCATCAACAGGTGGCTATGGCTGTGGGCTATCCTTCCCTAAGAATAACCAATCCAAGTGAGGAGATAAAGACCGTGGTTCTGCAGAATGGCGACTGGAACAACGCACGCCGAAATGTGCCCTCGCAATATCAGACGGTTGACGGAATGAAGTGGCAACACAACAAGGCCCTGATATTTAATGGCGGCAACGAATATCGCAAGTTCGAGATTCTGTCGGTATCCAACCCAACGCTTGGCATAGAAGACACATGGTGGGACGGCAGCCAATATCGTGCACGCGTATGGACCGATCTGCCACGCCCCAGCTATACCTACGACGAAGACGCTAACGGAGCTTTCTACATTCGCAATAGCGACAATATAGAAAACGACCGCGCTTCAGAATATGTGATTGTAGAGTTTCGCCTGCTGGCTCCACGCCAGAGGGGCGACGTCTACATCAATGGCGCATGGACCAACAACCAGTACATCCCCCAATATCTTATGACCTACAACGAGATTGACAAGATGTACGAGGCCAAAGTAAGGCTTAAGCAAGGATATTATTCGTACCGATACGTGGTGGTAGACAACGACAAACCTCAGCCAGTTACGTCAGAAGGCAACTTCTTTCAAACCGAAAACACGTACCAAGCATTGGTGTATTATAGAGCTATTGGTCAGCGAACCGACTTGCTTTCAGGGTATTGCGAGGTTGAGTTCAAGTAAAGTTTTCTAACAACCCCTCATATTCAATCTATTTCTTAATTCGTTTATGTAGCTTGCCGTTATACCCCACAACAACCTCCACCATGTAATTTATGGACGATTCAGGGATAGCGAGTATAGCAAAGAAGTGTAGACCCTCCTTGTCGGCATTAACGAACGTCAAATCGCTGAACACGGCCTGCTTTACAAACGATTCGGGCACAACATCCTTAAACATCTCCTTGCGCATGTCGCTTGAGAACAAGCTGGTCGCTCCCTTATAGATGCAGAGGTTAATAATATTGTCGTAATACATATTGTCTACCTCCACGCCATCGTCGTTGTACGAAGCCTTTGCTACCTTGTACGTTGTAGGATTAATCTGCACGTAGCAATGGTAGCGCTCGTCGCCGTAATACATAATGGAGTCGCGCTTAACAAGCTTGTTCTGGTTAATGTGCAAAACCGTCTTAGTAGCAAACAAGTCGAGGTAAGACATGTCGTTGGTCTTCTTCAGCTTAACCTTATCGCCATTTTGATTTACAAACACAAACAAGTGTGGTGTTTGCTTCACGATATGATATTTCACAGTATTGCCGCCAAAGAGCACAAACGAGTCGCGCTCTACACGGAAATATGTAGGTGCACTTGTGGAGTCGGGAAAGAAGATGGTGTCACCCTTAACACGAAAGGCCACATCATCATCGTCGTCGTCAAGCCAAATTCCTTGCAAATTCTTCTTGGCAGTCAAGTCTTCTTCGGTCTTTTCTTGTTTTGGGGTTTGTCCAGAGCACGCAAACAACGCCAAGGCCAAATCGATACACAAGAAAGGCATGTATATCTTTCTCAAATTAAACATATATAGGTTGTCTTCTTTTATGCTGTGCAAAGATACTATTTTTCGTGCGTAACTGCAAACCTATAAATAAAATTTAATCATTTCTTCGCTATTTTTCGCATTTTAGTTTGCTACTCGGTTTTTATTTCGTAAATTTGCACTATGACAGATTTAGAAAGACATATAGTAGAGCTGCTTTTGGACAATGACTGTGTTATTGTCCCGGGATTTGGTGGCTTCATGGCGCATAATCTGGCAGCAACTTTTAACGAGAAGGAGAATGTATTCTTCCCACCATCACGAACCATTGGTTTCAACCAATGCTTGACGATGAACGATTCGCTCTTAGCCCAATCGTACGTCAATTGCTACGAGATAAGCTATCCCGAAGCATTAAGAAAGATTGAGCAGGAGGTTGACGCCCTAAAGCGTGAGATTGAGGAAGAAGGCAGCCACACAATATGCGGATTAGGTAAGATTGTTATGCTTGAGGATGGCAACTACGATTTCATCCCCGAAGCTTCAGGATTGATTTCGCCCTATCTCTATGGTTTCGAGTCGTTTGAAATTCAGAAACTTAAGGTTGAGGAAGAGGCGATGGCAGATAACAACGTTGAGGCCGAAGCCAAGGAACAGGCTATTGGCAACAGCGTTGTTATTGGAGCCAACTCTATTTTTGCCGCCAATGGACCGCTGCAGCAGCCCGAAAAGCAAGAGATTAAGAAAGAACCCAAGAAGAAGGACGAGATAGCCGTGCGCATTCCGATAAACGTTATAAAGCACATTGCTGCGGCATGCGTCGTGCTCTTCGTATTCCTATCGTTCCCCTCAAAGCTTGGCGAGGCAAGCACGTCCAACCTAAAGCACACGTCTATAGACACCAATCTATTGTACGAGATTATGCCTAAGGACCTGACAAGCGGCAAGCCCAAGAGCCTTAACGACGCCCAGCCGTCCGACTCGCTTGCAAAGATGGCAAAGACTGCTGACGATATGGCAGCAAATGCCAAAACCGTTGGGGCCGCAACAAGCAACAATGCCTCTATACCCTATTACAGCATAGTTCTGGCAAGCCGCATAACCAAGAAGAATGCCCAGGCTTATGTAGAACAGCTGCATAAAAGAGGAATGATTGACGCAAGCGTACACACGTCGGCCGGAATGACAAAGATTATATACAAGAAGTTTGGCAACCGAGCCGATGCCAACAAGGTTCAGCGCGAGCTGGAGAGCAAAGGCGAGTTTGCCGGATGCTGGATTACAGAGATAAAATAACATTTCATACAACAGACAAGCAAGAATGAAGCGAGTAAGATGCCCTAAGTGTGACAACTACATCACTTTCGACGAGAATAAATACAAGGAAGGACAGTCATTAGTGTTTCAATGCCCCCAATGCGGCAAGCAATTCGGCATACGTATAGGCGTGTCAAAATTGCGCAACACGCAGAAGGAGGACAATCCCGACGATAATGCCGACGGCAACAAGTATGGCTACATCACGGTTATTGAGAATGTGTTCCACTACAAGCAGGTTATTCCACTACAGATGGGTGTCAACGTTATAGGCAGATACATGAAGAATAGTGGCGTAAACTGCGCCATCGAGACCAACGATCCCAGTATTGACATCAACCATTGCTCTATAACCGTTAGTCGCGACAAGAAGGGCAACCTAAGATACATCCTTAAGGATGGACCCAGCTATACCGGCACATTCGTCGACAACGTTATATTGGGCGACCGCGAGCAACGTGTGATAGAGAACGACACCTTGTTCACAATAGGCGCCACAAGCGTGATATTGCACACTCCCGATGGCGAAGAATAAAAGAAGAGCTTATAAAACAAACAAATTATAGGATATAAAAACAGGCGCAGAACACAAAGCCATCATTGCTTCATGTGTTCTGCGCCTTTGTTTATTTATCCACGCATTTGCCTTAGCAAGTCCTTCTGATGCTCGGTAAGGTTTGTAGGCAACATCACGTTATAGGTTATAATCAAGTCGCCAAACGTTCCGTCTCCCCTATCATATCCCTTGCCACGCAGACGCACCTTAGTGCCGTTCTGTGTCTCAGGTTTTACCTTCAGCTTAAGCTTCTGTCCGTTGCCCAGCTGTATAATCACCTCGCCACCAAGCAAAGCCGTGTAGAGGTCGATATTAACGCTTGCGTTCATCTCGCCACTATTCTGGCGTGCGCTGTTGCGTGTGCGCGACGAGCGACCTGCCTTGGCTCCAAAAAGGTCCTTGAAGAAACTTGAGAAGCCACCCTCTCCAGCTCCGAATCCCGAGAAGTCGAAGCCCTCGAAAGGAGAGCCTCCTCCACTTGCTCCACCATCCGAGCTCCAGTAGAAGTTGCCATCAGTTCCGCCAGCTCCACCTTGTTGAGCATAAGCGTCAGCCTCGCGCCATTTCTCGCCATACTGGTCGTACTTCTTACGCTTTTCCGGGTCTGAAATCACGTCGTAAGCCTCGTTAAGAGCCTGAAACTTAGCCTTTGCCTTAGGGTCGTTAGGGTGTAAGTCGGGATGAAACTGCTTTGCACGTTTGCGGTACGCCTCGCGCACCTGGTCTTGCGGTATATTGCGGTCTACACCAAGTATCTTATAATAGTCAATAAATGCCATAACCAATCCTCCTTATCTTTGTTTTTCGTTGTTTGTTCTATCTTATTCGCCAGCTGTGTCACCACAGCAGTCCTCAGAGATTAAAGAGCAAATTTTGTGCCAGTAGAAGGATTTCTTTAAACACTTATAACTGGTTCATCTGGAATATGGAGTGATAGAAGTGTAAGTTGCTGTTTATCGGGGAGAGGCTCTTGTACTTGTATTTCCTTTGCTTGTAGTTCCCACAGAATGCACGGATCACACAGAAGCCTACGGGATTAAGTTTTTTTTAATCCACAGAGCGTATAGACGCTGCGCGTCATACGACAGAAGGCACAGAATTGAT
>ERZ1034753.75-NODE-75-length-34926-cov-10.049669_pt1 | contig 34926 bp, 27 predicted proteins | sample MGYA00520702_ERZ1034753 | MGnify/ENA primary metagenome ERZ1034753 (study PRJEB33766, sample SAMN09781700) | gut metagenome | biome: gut microbiome | host: Homo sapiens | place: Madagascar | study: EMG produced TPA metagenomics assembly of the PRJNA485056 data set...
CATTGGGTTATGTCATAGAGTTAAAGCCTTTGGGAAATTTCTCACATCAGGAGGCAGAACAGTTGAGAGAAGAACTCGTGAAGCAATTGGGTATCATTCTCTATACGAAACCAAAGGCTTGGGTGGAGGCATCTGTTTTTGTTGGAGACAAGAGAGAAATACCTGCCTCATGTCTCTACAAACAAAGAAACAGGTATTGGGCTGGGGGGATCCTGAAAATGTTGCATGAAGAGCATGGAGGTAATGATGAAATCGTAACGATAGGTTTGACGCATCGAGACATCTCTACTTCTATTCATGGACAATACAACTATGGAATCATGGGATTGAGTTTCCGGCCAGGTGACGCCTGTGTGGTTTCAACCTTCCGATTGAAACGAAAGGATGACTTATGGAAAGTAACAATCCATGAATTCCTGCATTCTCGCGGTTTGCCGCATTGTAAGAAGGATGATTTAAAGTGCCTGATGCAGGATGCCCATGGCAAGAATACTTTCTACATGAAAAACGGACTGTGCCAAGATTGCCAAAAGTCATTAAAAAACATCATTGACAATCAATGAGAGTCCAAACCAACCAAGATTTTTGCTTATAATTTTGTCGCAGGAGTTCCATAATAACCATACAGAACCCAAAATACAAAGTAAACTATCATAACTATACATTCAACTTTCTAAGAACTGATAAGGTCTATTCTTAGGGTATGCCCCATTTTGGTGTACCCTAAAGAATGGACTGCTCAAAAGCAAGCATATAAAAAACAAAAAATCCCCACTAAATCAACCCACTCCAGATTCATTCAAAACCACAACCAAGTGGAAGAATAAAGAACCTTTGGCCAGATGTAAGAGTATGAACACTACACCTACTTAGTTGGGAAGTGACACAGCTCTTTCCCAAACCAAAGGTAGAAAGGCTGATGTAAGCAACAAGGTTAGTACTCGATTGCCACTATGCAAGTATATCCTACATTTAGTCGTACATACTTGGGAGCAACCTTTCTTTAATGCAGTTGGCACTTCTCAGTCAGCCCAATTCCGGCCAATATCCAACTGCTATGCAAAACATTGGTGGACAAAGTAGGAACGTAGCTATGACCTTCCACCGCAATCCAACGTTTCACATGTAAACCACCGATGGACGAAATTACCATCATCAGTCCTTCAAATAATGAAGCCGCCAGACTCGATTTTTCTGCTCTTGGTGGTTGACAGTTGCAAAGATACAACATACTTTGAAATCACAACACATTAAAGCGTTAATCTTTTGTTAATATTTGAATATCCCTTTTGGTTTATAACAATTGATCAATGCATTTAATAGTGCACCATCAATAATAAAATACATAGGTACTATCAAACAGAGATTATCCCTTGTTGTAGTGGAAGATGGTTTCGTACGAGATGTAGAATTAATCTTCTGTGAGTGTAAGGCAAAGTCTTAATCCTTGTTGTAGTGGACAATGGTCTTGTACTCCTTTATTAAGGAGCATTTGAGACCTACGTATGGGTCTTAATCCTTGTTGTAGTGGACAATGGTCTTGTACTGAAGCAAGTCGAGGGGCTGATATGGATATTGATATGTCTTAATCCTTGTTGTAGTGGAAGATGGTCTCGTACAGGAATGGACTGACCTTCAGACTGATGGAGAAGTGTCTTAATCCTTATTGTAGTGGACAATGGTCTCGTACTGTACTTCAAGGACTTTGACCGCAAAGAGTATACGTCTTAATCCTTATTGTAGTGGAAGATGATCTCGTACAGGAAAAACTTGCGATGATTGTGCCAAAGCCTACAAGTCTTAATCCTTATTGTAGTGGAAGATGGCCTCGTACATAAAGCTCGCAAAGCCTTAGGTGCTCCAGAGTTGTCTTAATCCTTGTTGTAGTGGACGATGATCTCGTACGTCTTTTGGTCCTCAGGTACAATTAAACGCTCAGGAGTCTTAATCCTTGTTGTAGTGGAAGATGGCCTCGTACAAATAACTTAAAAGTTTAACAAAATGACTTCACTTGTCTTAATCCTTGTTGTAGTGGAAGATGGTCTCGTACTAGAGCATTCAGATTCCATATCGGCGGCGACATACAGGTCTTAATCCTTGTTGTAATGGAAGATGGACTCGTACAGCACCTGGAGTTTGCTATGCTTCAGTGGGACTTGTCTTAATCCTTGTTGTAGTGGAAGATGGTCTCGTACTTAACATTATTCTTCGTAAAGATGATGTTGGAAGTCTTAATCCTTATTGTAGTGGACAATGGTCTCGTACATTATAAACATTTTAAAAATTAAAACTATGGCAAAAGTGTCTTAATCCTTATTGTAGTGGACAATGGTCTCGTACCCTCGTATGGGCATTCGATCCTGAAGTGATCATCCAGTCTTAATCCTTATTGTAGTGGACAATGGTCTCGTACAGCGTAAGCAAGTTATTATGTCTATGAGGCAATTGCTGTCTTAATCCTTATTGTAGTGGACAATGGTCTCGTACTCGTCCTTATAAGACTATACTGATTATCAGTAAGTTAAAGAACTCTGCTAAACAAATATTCACCTTTCTTAACCGAAAATTAACTATTTCTTAGCGGGTGCAAAGGTACGACTTTTTTCTGAGATATGCAAGCCAATTATCCTTAAATATTTAGCCATTTTCTGCCCAAAAATTAAGCTCCATTAACCATTGTACGCTCTTCGCTATAGAGTACAAATTCAACAATCAACTTAAAGAAACGCTAATCAATAAGCCAGTCACCACGAAGAGCATGAAAAACTTACTCAAAATTTACTATTCAGAAACTTTACCCAAGGTCCGAAACCCCATATTTATCCAACTCAAAAACTAAAAAGTCCAAGAAATAAAATGCATGATTCATGTATATAATAGGTAGAGAAAGTATGCCAAAACAACAAAAAACAAGAAAAATGAGCCAGTGAAATATCTTTTCACTATATACCCTTACCTTTGCACCCAGAAAACCAAAGCACCTATGGTTAAAGTTAGGAGCACAACAAAAAGAATAAAGACTATGAATACAATGATCAAGAACATTTTAACTAGTTGGGAATCTTCCCTCATCCGCTTCCAAAAGATTGACTGCTGGAATTACTCTGAGAATCTGGCAACATTGGGATGGTACCTACATAACAATGACTGTACAATAGAAGAGTACTACCTGATCAAGTACATCAGAGACAGCATCATCGGAGTGAACTTCAACGTCAAGAGCGTACTCAATGCCATCCAAAAACTCATGAACCTGGAAGCAGCAAAAGAGAAAGACCTCACAACCATGCTGGTGAAAATGGATGGAAACAGAGTTGTCCTCAATGGCCAGGATGTTCGCTTCAAGAAAGAGACCGAGAAAATCTTCAAGGAGAAGCTCAAGTTCAAGAAAGGAATGCTGCTCCGTAACTTCGACATTGAGACGGAAGCACCCCATGACTCCAAAAAGGTACGACGCATCATAGAGAAAAGAATGTGCCAGGCCTATCACCGGATGCACAAGAAGGATGAAGGCTATAAAACCAGCAACAGAGAGAAGTACTGGATGGACAGAGCCACAGCCTTCCAACTGTACAACATCGGACAGAAGGAAAAGACTAGAAACACTAGAAGAGGCGAGTCCACTCACTGGAAATGGAAGAAAGATCCTATCACCAATGAATCAGTCCTCAAAAAGAAGATGGGGTACAAAAACGAAGAATCTGCACAAAAGGCTATAGCCCAATGGAAGATTAATCACCCATATGATTCCAGAGAGATGACAGCTTACAAATGCAACTACTGCAACAAGTGGCATATCGGGCACAAATCCAAAATCCAGCATCATCCGGCTATAGATTCCATGATTCCCCAAATGCAGACTTGTTGCTAAGCAATGAAAAAGAACAAAGAGAAATATGTGGAGTCTACTTGCCAGCGTTGCCAATGTAACAGGAATCAGTGACTATAGCCATCTTCCATGTTCACCAAAGTAGCACGTGGCAAATGAAACATTAAGCTGGAGCTAACCAATGCATTCGACTTTTTCAAGCCGAATGCATTGCAATAAGTCCGCTCGACGTACGAGCAATACCTCTTAATTGGGGTGATATTTACCTTTTTGGAATACCAACATAATGAAAAAAATATTTTTTGCTGCATTCATAATGCTTATCGTAACAGTATTCACTGCTTGCACTGCTAAACAACTTCCAGAAAGCACCATCAATCTTCAGTTGCAGAACTCTGTTGACAGCATTGTAAAGCAGGATATGAAGGAGTTTGCTGCTCAAGAAGGTATGGTAATCGTCATGGAGACCTCCACAGGTAATCTCCGGGCAGTAGTAGGATGGAAGGAAGATAAAGGGAAAGTAGTAGAAGACACCACCCTACTCTCCAAAGCCCGTGAAACTTTCCTTTTCAGAGGGGCATCCCTGCTTGCAGCTCTGGAAACCGGAAAAGTTACGCTGGACGATATGTTTCATACTTATGCCGGTATTGATGTTATCGGACAGGATACCATCTATGACCATAACTGGCGAAAAGGTGGATATGGAGAACTGACGCTTCTGCAGGGGCTGGCATACAATTCCAGTATTGCCATTGACAAGGCTGTAGATGTGGCTTATCAAAATAAAGATGTTTTCTTGCAAAAGCTACAGCAAATGGGATTGGAGAAGGATTCTACTTTCAAAGGTTCCTGGCCTGTTTATGCTCTAGGCTTCCATCATAGAAGACCAACCAGCATGGTGAGCTTCTTCAATGCCATTGCCAATGGTGGAAAGATGGTTAGTCCAAAAATGCAGGAAGGTTCCGCCATCGTGGTTGACTCTATGATAGCCAAGAAGAAGAACATTGAATCAATGCAGAAAACACTTAGATTCTTCGTCACAAACGGCTTGGGCAAGAAGGCAGAAACAAAGATGGTCAATGTGGCTGGCATCTCAGGAAGTATCCATACGGAAGATGGCATCTATGCAGACTTCTGCGGCTACTTCCCTATCGAGAAACCGAAATACACGGTATTCGTCAGCTATAAGAGACCAGGGACACCAGCTCCTGGAGGAAACATGGCAGGACGAACTTTCAGAAAGATAGCAGAGTTATTGGAAAAAAACATCAAATAAAAACAATACATATGGAGACTATTATTTCAACAATTGTGATTATAGCTTGTACTTACTTCTTTACTCGAAGAAAAGCAAAGCCTACAGAACAAGAGCCAGATGTCAGTACACAACCTGAGGCTTCTGCAGACATACAGCAGGAAGAAAAGCAGGAAGAACCTCCACACACCAAGGATTTGTGCATAGAGCTACTGAAGCAGTTAAACTGTGAGGTATCTGTTGAAGAAGAGGACGAAAACCGCTTATATTTTCAGTATCAGGGAGAACATTTCATCATTGATGCCACCAACGAGAGTTTCTTCATTGATATTTGGGATCCAAGGTGGTATATTGTTCCATTGGATGATCTAGAACAAATGTCCAATGTACGTAAGGCAATTAACACTATCAACAGCTGGTGTGGAACAACTATTTTTTATACCATAGAAGAAGAAGGACAGAAATTTGTTCTCCATTCCAAACGCCAGTGCATTCTGACCAAGGAAATCCCTCATGTGAAAGAATACCTAATGGCGCTATTGAATGATTTTTTCACAGTTCATAACAGGCTGCGTGAAGAAATCGTTCCACAAAATAAAGAGAACTGAGATATCCTGTGGTTAGGCAAATATTTTATTTATAATTTTGTCGCAAATGTTCAGTAATAACCATACAGTACCCAGAATTCTAAAGCAAACTATCATCACGCAACAGTTCAATTATCTAAGAACTGGTAAGATCTATTCTTAGGGTATGCCCCAATTAGGTGTACCCTACAGAATGGACTGCTCGTAAGCAAGCATACCTTAAACGAAAGAACTTCCCATAATTGTGCCAAAGCAGAATCCTTCAAGAACCTCAAGCAAGTAAAAAAAGAAAGAACCTTTGGCCAGATGTAAGAGTATGAACACTACACCTACTTAATTGAGAAGTGACAAAGCTCTTTCACAAGCCAAAGGTAGAAAGGCGCAGCTACCATCGTACCCCCTAGTCTGCCTTTCGTTGGAGCAGGTGCTGCCGCTCCAAACCTTTCTTTTATGCAGTTGGCATTTCTGCGCAATCTCATTCATTGCGAATATCCAACTGCCATGCAAAACATTGGCGGTAAAAATGAGAACGTAGCTATGACCCTCTCCCTCAATGCAACGTTCGCAATTGCAAAGTTATATTTTTCCATTGAAATCCCAACACATTGAAGCGTTAATCTTTTGTAATATTTGAATATTCCTTTTGGATTATATCAATTTATCTCTACATTTAAAAGAAAAACACCATCGACATTAAGCTATAGTGGAACTATCGAACAGGAATCATCCCTTGTTGTAATGGCCGATGGTATCGTACTTTACAGTAATGAGAAGTTAAGTAGAATGATCTACCAAAGAATATACGTGCCCCTCTACGTCATATTTAAACCGATGCCTTGCATCCAGTCTCATGCTAGCTTCAATGGACGATTTCGTCGAATTTGGGAAAAACACCTTCACTTGCTGATATATTTCCATAAGCGACAATGGCTTACCGGCCAGAGACAACACCTCATAAATTTTGTCTACCATCGTCCCCCAATAGATATGCTCCCAAGATGCCAACCCATAGTAGCCTGACAGTCCAATGGATTTCACTTCCTTCATTTTAAGCAAATAAGCGCGGATGGTATTAACTGTAAGATGACGATAAGTAGGACACCTTCTTAGAAAAATGTCTCTAATTTCCTCCGCTCTCATTGGTTTGCCTCTTTCTTTCAGTATATCTAGTAGCTCATAAGTAACGGAGATTTTGTTTCTTTCAGCCACAAAACCACCTTCACGATCCACCTCCAAACCAAAGATATCCAACATCAGATAAGTAAAGAAAGAAATGAAATGCTCCTTACCACCTAATTTCTGAAGATCCAACTCCTTTAAAAACATACTAGCCTGATAATGCTCATCCTTGAAACGAATGGTAACCAACAGTTCTTTCATCTTCTCAACCAGCTTGGCTATTTCTTTTGTATCAAACAGACATGCATTAACCAATATAAATCTATCTTGATAATTGTACTTTCGAAACTGCTTATTTAAAGGATAGCAAGAATTTCTCAAAAATACCAGTTCCATCAGCCCAATGACATCCTGCAAATGCTCTTTTTCCAAGATATTCTTACAAATAGGCGAATAGAATCCAATAAACGGCATTTCATACAAAAAGTCGTAATATTTCCAATGTTCATCCTGTGTAATTGGTTCAGTATTCTCCCCTATAGGGAAAAAAAGATACTTCTTAAGTTTATATGATTTTATATTGTAGGCTTTCATCAACTCCTGAAGAGTTCTTCTTTCTGTCCCGATTCCTTTATATTCTAAGAAAAAACACCTTCTTTCATTCCACATTCCACTATTCAGATAATCCGTAAAAAGAGTGAACATCGGATAATAACCATTTGCCCGATGAAAATCAATCACAAAGGATACCTTTTTATCCGTCATGAATGGAAACAATCCTATTGTGCATAAACAGGTATGTTCAAAGTCTATGGATGTATATGCCTCTACAAGAAAATCAAGCAAAGAAAACGGATAATGATCGTTCAAGGAATGTTCAAGTTTATATTCAATGTCAAAACGATATAATTTATTAAAGCTATGATATGTCCATGATTGGAACATTTCAACTTCATATGTCAATCTATCCTCTACGAAAGGAAATATCTGGACAAAATCTAGCCCTTTAAAGTTCTTTTTAAAGACAGCATAATGCAATTCCAACAAGAACCTGTTCTTATTAGAAAGACGAGAATAAAGTAACGTTCCCAATGCATCTTTACCCACCTTATGCATATATTGCTTAGCATTATCTTGAACATAAAAACTAAACTCGTTATGAAGATCATGCATCAAATATTCCAGACAAAGTAAGAAAACATATAGGCATGAAGCTGCCCTAGGATAATTATCCACCATCGACATTAAGTGAGATCCCTTCATACAAATGAACTTCAGTATATCTAACGAAGAAGGGAATATTGCCTGAAATTCCTTGCTATCTTCAGCATTCTCACATAAATGAGCATAACAGATGACCATCTTTTGCATGATTTCATCACCACAAAATTGCTTTACCTCCAAAAGAGGATCTTGAGAATTAATCGTAGCAAAAACATGCTCTACATCATTGATAACCTTCAATCCTATCCCTGGTATTGCCCACAACTTTTTTATCCCCATAGCCTGAATGTCTCCAACAGTGAACAGTGAAAGAGCCCACAGTTTGTTGTAAGTAAACGTTGTTATCAGCTTATCGCCTAATAATCTGTATATCGATGTATCAATAGTATACATAATTCTTTTTTATATTTCATTGTTCTTGAATTTCTTGACATAAAAACCATCAAAGAAACTCACATAGTTAACAGTAAAAGTTCCATATTAAACAGCTTACTCTTTCTTGTCAAACGTAGAATACATAGCTATCTGAAACAAGTTCCTCACTTCAGAATTATCTGACTTAAGCCAAATACCATCCTTGCTAGCCACATAAACAGCCAACACCATAAGAAGAAAAGAGTACAAGCAGTTAAGCCCAACCTGAGCAGATGTCAAAACAGCACCAACCCAGAGCAAAGGGATTACCAGAACATTTCGCCTGTTTAACCATTCATTGAAAATATAGCTATTCATTATTATAAGTTTAAGCACTTTTATACAAAGGTACAAAAGTATTAAAAATATAATAGAATACCAACTTTTCGATAGGAATTTTACTGATAATTCCTCAAAATACATGAAAATGAGGCCATTTCTTTAAAAGAAATCTATTTCAGTACCCCCTTAAAAAGTATCTCTAAGAAAAAAGCACGTTGAACTGTCCACAAGTCTTTAGCACGTAGGCAGTTCAAATTAATCCTTGTTGTAGTGGACAATGGTCTCGTACTAACTTCATTGAGACAGTAAGTCTCGAAGAAATGAAGTCTTAATCCTTATTGTAGTGGACAATGGTCTCGTACGCTATTAACGTCTATCCTAGTAAAGAGAAGACTCATAAGTCTTAATCCTTATTGTAGTGGACAATGGTCTAGTACAGCTGCCTTGGCATCCATAGTTAGGGTATTCTATCCTTATTGTAGTGGACAATAGTCTCGTACAAAAAACCGTAAAAGGCAATGAATCCTCAAATCCAGAGTCTTAATCCTTATTGTAGTGGACAATAGTCTCGTACATACTTTCTTATTGCCGTAATAAATATGATAATTCAAAGTCTTAATCCTTATTGTAGTGGACAATGGTCTCTTACTCGACCTTATAAAACATTACTGATTATCAATAAGTTAAAGAACTCTAGTAAAGAAATATTCACTTTTCTTAACCGAAAATTAACCATTCCTTAGCGGGTGCAAAGGTACGACTTTTTTCTGAGATATGCAAGCCAATTATTCTTAAATATTTAGGCCTTTTAGACCTCACAATTTAGTGTTGTTAACAACAAATCAAAAAGTTAACCCCAAAAGCACTCTTCAGCATAAAAGTAAACTACACCATCACAATATCATAAACCAACAAATCAAACTACAAAAAACTATTCCTCACATATATAATAAGGTATTATATGCACCCTAAACAACAAAAAACAGGAAAAATGAGCCAGTGAAATATCATTTCACGATGTTCCCCTACCTTTGCACCCAGAAAAACCAAAGCCGCTATGGTTAAGTTGTTAGCGACACAGTTGTATCCATTCATAAAAATGGCATAAAACAAAAGAAAGTAGCAAAAAAAGGGAAAATTGAGTGAGTGAAATACCATTTCAAACTCCCACAGTACTTTTGCAAACGAAAACAGGAACAAGAAGTTAAACCCATTAAAATTGAAGAATATGAATTACGAATATCGCTACCTCATGGAATACCTCCCAAAGAGATACTCCGCTACAATGAAACAAGAGAATGACAGAGAAGTCATCTACGACTTCAAAAACGGCTACTGCAGCCTTAGCTTGATGAACACAATCGTAGAATGCATCAAGGAAATAAAAAACGAAATAGGTGGCTACAACTGGAGAGTATGCTTCATACCAGCATCCACCCACCACAAGACAGCTTGCCGCTACCAAAAGCTCGCAGCCTTCATCAAGAAGGAAACAGGAATTGCCTGCGACTACCATACCATCCTGCCAATCCAGGACCAGGAATCAGGCCACATCACAGGCAAGAAGACAAACCCGGCAGAGAACTTCAACATCAAGACAAGCGACGTTGCCGGCAAGAACATCATCCTCATAGATGACGTCATCACAAGAGGCATGACATACGTGCACACAACCAACAAACTCATCAACAATGGTGCCAACATAGTAAAGGGACTCTTCCTCGCCAAAACAATCAATCCTGACTGGGTAAGACATTCAGCATAGCCCTTCAGAGAAAACAAGAGAATAAACGTAAAACATATAAAGATCATGACAAAAGAACTCAAAATGAACGCCATCCCAATGACAGAGGATGCAGCATCAACAGTACAGGCTACCAATAACCTGGAGTACGTAAACCTCATGGAATATCTCCCTTTGAGATACCCTCCAACGCTAGAGGAAGAAAAAAATCGCAGGATTGTGAGCAACTTCAAGATGGGAAGATGCTCACCGGAACTGAAGAATCAGTTCACCGATGCAATCAAGCAACTCAAGGAAGAACGCAAGGACGTGAAGCTGAGAATCTGTTTCATGCCGGCCATCACAGCAGACAAGACAGCCCTCCGCTACTCACAACTGGCAACTGCCATCGAGTCAGAAACAGGCATACCAAGTGACTACCACACCATCCTGCCAAAGCGAGCAACAGAACTCATGGCAACCGGAAAAACAGATCCAGCAGAGGACTTCCTCTTCAACAAGGAGCAAATCGAGGGAAAAGACATCATCCTGATAGGTGACATCATCACCACGGGAACAAACTTCACCAAGACAAGTCTAAAGCTTACAGAACTAGGCGCAAAATCAGTCATCGGCCTGTTCTTGGCAAAGACCATCATTACAAAGTAACAAAAAATTAAATCAAAAATACAAGAATAATGAACAATTATCAATATCTCAAAGAATATCTCCCAGTGAGATACCAGGCAAATGCCCAGCAGTTGGCAGACCGTCAGACTTGCTATAACTTCAAAGACGGCTACCTCAACGACGAAGTTAAGAGTGGATTCCTGAACAAGATCCAGGAAATAACAAATGGAGAGAAGACAGGTTGGGCCATCTGCTTCATCCCTGCATCCACCAAGAGTAAGACACAAACCCGCTACAAAAAGCTTGCAGAAGCAATTCAGGCAGCCGGCTACAAGGTAGCAATCAATGCCATCTACAATGAGCACGACCATGAAGCTGGCCACCTCACAGGAAAAACCGGCAACCCAATCGAAGGCTTCGGCTTCAACGCCAGTGACATCGCAGGCAAAAAGATCATCGTCATTGACGACATCATCACAAGAGGAAGAACCTTCCAAATGGTTGCAGAAAAGCTGGAAACCATGGGGGCAGCAAGCGTAACAGGACTGTTCCTGGCAAAGACCTTCAACCCAGATTACCATCCTTACTATGATCCGACGGACGATTACGATTCGGAAGACTACTACGATCCATCAGACTACTACGAGGAGGAAGAGACATACGACAACTACAACGGTTCATACGCCCAAGACGTAGAAGGCTGGAGCGACCAGGAGATAGACGACGTTTTCGACGGCGATCCTGATGCCTACTGGAACATCGACTAGTACAAACAGAACGTGCAGCTGCATAACAGAAATAATAAAAAAGAAATAGAACATAAAGAAATATGGCACTCAATACAGAACTCATTTTGACATTGAAAAACCTCAAAGGGTGTGGAAACAAAACCGTTCTCTCCATAGCCGAGGTTGCTCCATCCCAAGTGCAAACCATCGAGGACCTATGCCACTTCTGGCCAACACTTAAGGGCAAGAAGTTCGAAAAGTACTCTGCCACTGATCTCCAGGAAGCCAACAGAAAGGCACTGACCATCATCAACGATGCAGAGAGAGAAGGTGTAGGCATCATCTCCTATTACGAAGAGGCCTTCCCTCAAATCCTGCGTGAGACCATCAATGAAGATGGCAATGCTGACGCTCCATTGATTCTGTTCTACAGAGGCAACATCAAAGTTCTCCAAATGCCGGGCATCGCCATCATCGGTACAAGAGAACCGACAGAAGCAGGAACCCAGGCAGGAATCTACTTCGCAGAAAAGTTCGCAGAACAGGGTTTCAATATCGTATCAGGTCTTGCCATAGGATGTGACACCACCGGTCACCAGGGAGCATTGAACGTGAAGGGAACCACCACGGCATTCCTAGCCAATGGCTTGGATTGGGAATCCATCTACCCTAAAGAGAACCTGGAACTGGCCAAGAACATCGTGGAAAGCGGAGGGCTGCTGCTTTCCGAGTACCCGGTAGGACAAAGAGGCAACCGCTATACCCTGGTGGAGCGTGACAGACTGCAGGCAGGACTCTCATACGCTACCATCGTCATCCAGACAGGTCTTAGAGGAGGAACCATGCATGCAGTAAATGCCACCCTCAAAGCCCGAAAGCCACTCTTCATGATCAAATACAAGAACATGGATGGACAGGTAGGCGGAAAAGCAGAAGGCAATAAGAAGTTCCTGGAAGATGGAAAAGCACACGCCCTGACATCTGGTTCATTCGAAGATGCCCTTGCCGTCATCAGAGAATCAGTAGAGAAGATCAACAAATCCAAAATCAAGGATTCATTATTCTAGCATATGATAAAAGGAGTGATTTTTGATCTGGACTTGACCCTTGTAGATACCACAATACTGGAAAATGCCAGAAAGATGAGAAACTGGCACGAGGCATATGGGCTAATCCCATATACCTCCATGTATGCAGGAATCCAAGAAGTCCTAGACAAGATAAAAGCACTAGGAATCAAGATGGCAATAGTCAGCACCTCACCACGTCCCTACGTGGAAAGAATCGTTAGCCATTACCAGATTCCAGCAAGTATCATCGTTGGCTACCATGACGCCCATCCCATCAAACCTCATCCAGCCCCTATGCTAAAGGCATTGGAGTTGATGAACGAGAAAGCGGAAGATGTTCTGAGCTTTGGAGATAGGGCAATAGACATGATTGCAGCTAAAAAAGCAGGCATAAAAGCCATTGCATGCCTTTGGGGAACTAAGGAAAGAAGTATGCTGCTTGGCACCGCATACGACCAAGCAATTAGTTCTCCACTGGAGATTCTCCCATACCTACAATGAAGATCGCAGAGACATTGAGTATGGTATGATATCCTCTCATCAGGTTCCACTAGACATCCACATTTCTAATGGAACCTTTTTAAATCACTTACACCCACCAAATACAAAAATAGAGTAAGTGAAATACAATTCACTATTTTGCAATACCTTTGTGATCATAGCGCTCTTTTACACTTTTACGTGCCCCCTATTATAAAAAAGAGATTACTTGATACCAATATAGAACAAACTGATTCTATTTGTAGGTAATGAGTCTCTGCCCGGTCTCCCATCCACCTTTACGGTTGAGCATGTCCGGTTCATACCATTTGTTGAAAATCACATAGTCACGCTTTGGCTGACGGACTATTACAGCGTTGAACTGTACATTGGTATGGGTCTTCCTCCCCCGGAACGGAATATACTGTCCTTGGTAGGAATGAAGCCCGGACACAAAGGTTCCACCGCTATTCTGGTCAATGCCCACACTTGTAATGATGATGGTGTTTGGCACATACGTCTTACCTTCAAAGCAGGAACCATAGTAGTTTCTGCAGAATATTTCCAATACATACTTGCAGTCTGCTGCCGAGAGCTGCGCCTTGCATATCCCCACATACAGGATAGCAAGAAGAAACAAAATTATCTTCTTCATATTTAAGATGTGTTAGTTATTCATTCTATTGATATCAAACAATCACAAAATTGCGTACAACATCTACCGTGGTGGTATTCAGCAGGGCAGCAGCCTTGGATTGAGTGATGATACCGCTTGCCAATGCTCTGTAAACCCTACTCTCTAACTTTGTGACCTTCTCCTTGGTAATGGAGCCTGGTTCTGATTTCTTCGTGGAATCAGCACTGCCAAGGTTCTTGCAATAATCGGAATAGTGATTTGAAGAAACAACACCGAGATATCTTGCCTTAGACATCAGAGCATCCACTGAAATGCCATACTCACTCTGTAGATATTTCAGCTCCATCAAGGCTATCTCATGACGTTTTTCACCTATTACAGAGAGGAAAACATCATGTGGAAGAAGCATTTCGTTGGCGAAGACGCTGCAAAAACGCTCTTTCTTTTTGTTATCGATACTCTCATCAAAGTAAAGAATGGCATGCGCCAATTCCTTAAGGGCTGCAAAAAGAAAGTTTTCTGTATCCATGTTGCTGTTGATGGCAATCACCGGAATGGTGTCATCCAGAATAGCATGTTGGCTTATGAATGGATCAAGAGCATCAATTTCTGCTGTGATTACGCCATTTGATTCCAAGAGATTTATCACATTGGTGATAGCTGCACTACCAATTTTCCATGCCTCACGAAGTATGGATGCAGCCTGGTAGATATCAGAAAGTGTCTTTACCGGCTGTTCTGCAGGAATAGAATTGAACGAATGTTCTCTTCCACAGATATTTTCTATCTCACCAGTTCGTTCTATTGTATTTTCAATGATACTGATGATAGTCATTTCTTCCCTCTTGCTCAATCCCTGCAGCTTACCATAGCGTATATTTTTAGGAGAAGAGCTTTTGTAGTTGAAAAGATAATCCGGGTTTATCTCCAGAGCATCGCACAGGGCTATCACTATGCCACTTTTAGGCAGCATCACTCCTTTTTCATACTTGAATAGAGTTTGCTTGGTGATAATGTTGCCCATCATATCACATAGCTGCTGCATAGACAATCCTCGCATTAATCGAGCGTTATGCAATCTTTCTGCAAAGCTTTTCTTTAAGTCCATTATATTATTATTTTGGAATAGTTACCTTTTGGCAAGAAGATTCTTACTAAGAGCCTTCAAACTTATTAGTTACTAATATTTGTTCCATAATCTTCCCCTTTTAAACGTTTAAAACGTCTTTTTGAATATACAAAGATACATGATCCCCCTCACACAGCCAAACTTCTTGCATTATTTTAACGCAAACGATACGTAAACACTTAGAACAACAAGCTTGCTTGATTGTTATGCAGAGGACAATTTTATCCTAGAAGACCAGGAAGGCAATGAACTTGATTTCCTCCTTAATAGCATTCCATTCTCATATAGTAGATCATTTCAGATGGATTGTCTGTGTTTTCTCCGTAATATCAGTTACCACGGCGATCCCCCCATCACGAATCTCCACCTTCTCATATTTTGCATCAACTATCACCTTGCCTTTTACTGTCATAACACCCCAATGTCTGGGAATCTGTTCAAAGGCGCAATAGGCACCGACTGGTTGCGCTATACTATGGTAGAGAGGTGGCACGATAACTTTACCATCTACCTTCACACCCCATTTCTTTCCTGCTTGATACAATTCTACATGCCCTGCCTCCGACTTCTCTTGCATCAGCAATAACTCCTGTTCCTCTTGCTTTTTCCTGCGCTGCATTTCCATGTCATAAACTTGCTTGCCAAGCCGAGGCATCGCAACCATCAAATTCTCGCTTTCTGTTTTGGGTTGATTGCAACCTATATAGGTCTTTTTCAAGTTGGAGTCAACGTAGTAATAATCCTCATGGCTGTCCATGACCACTATGCCACTGTCGTATAGGTCGGCACATAGCCAATATACATGAGTATGGTCGCCACGTAAAAAACAAACCTTTTCACTGTTTTCTTTATGCATTCGCATAGAGCCGCCATCCTCCTCTTTATATATCCATTCCTGACAACCACTGGCTGTAGAGCGTTGAAAGTTGTAGATTAAATAATATCCATAATTCCATAGGTCATATTGGGAAGGGCGAAAAGGTAAAGCAAAGTACTCGTAGGTACGAGATCTGAAGAGACCATTATATTCGACGAACTCCCATTTATTGATGGTGATTACCTCGGGAGCATCTTTCGCATGAATGTCCTCGTCTATGACAACTCTCGCCAAGAGGTCGTAGTAACATACAGTCTTTCTGCGAGGTCGATAGGACAAGATATTACCTTGCAAGAACTTCATGTCATAATAGTTGCCTGGTTCTATCACCTGTTCGCCTTGCCGGTTCACTACCGTCATCTTTCCATCAGGCAGCTTGATGATGGCAAACTCCCCTTTGCTATCCACAAACTCACGATACTGTATTGTTTGGAGCAATTCTTCATGGCTCATCACCATCATCATTTCCGAGTCTGGATGAATCTGAATACCGTCTTGCACTTCGTTCATCAGGAAAAACTCTCTTTCCTTCGGAGTCTCCTTTCTCTTGCCAACTTTCAGCTTTCCTTCGAACATCGCATTCCAGTTCCATACTTGTGAAGGCAACCCGAACACCCGATACAGTCCCACGTTATCTATAATCACGCAGTTCTTCTTTCCCTTAGCTACTCGCAATCCTCGTCCCACCATCTGTAGATACTTGGCAAGCGACAATGTTGGTCGTGCCAACTGTACAAACTCCACATCCGGACAGTCAAATCCCTCCGAGAAGATGTCCACATTCACCAGCACTTGGATGTCACCTTTCTTGAAGGCTTCAATGTCTTGCTGTCTTTCGGTGGCAGGTGTCTTCGAGTCTATGGCTATGGCTTTCACGCCATGTTCCTGATACAGTTTTGTGATTTTCTGAGCATGAGAAATATTGATAGCATACACGATGCCCTTTCTGTCTTTACCAAATTCTTCCAAACTCTGATAGAGCCTTTCGATACTCGGTTTCTTATTCAGCAACATATCCATTTCCTTGTTCTGGTAGTCACCATCAGCCCCTCGCTTCTGCAAGGAGTCGATGAGCCGTTGCGTTACACCATCCGATTTGATGCTCACAAAATCGTATGTCGCCAATCTTTCCTTGCTGATAAACTCAGGAACACTCCACGACTGCACCAAGATATCAAACAAATCCGAGAATCCCTTACCATTCAATCGGCAAGGAGTAGCCGTCAGTCCCAAGAACTTAGCATTCGGGAATCTCTCCCACATCTCCTTATAGGTCTTGGCAAGCGCATGGTGCGCCTCGTCAATCACTATCATTCCCGGTTCTTCCTCTATCTCGTCATAGTGTCTCATCAGCCACTGAATGGACATCGCCTTGACGGATGACAATAGGGAAGAGGTGTTTGATGCGGAATAGGAATGGAACTTTCTTACGGTTTCGTCTATCTGCGAAACAAGCTCTCTTCTATGGGCAACTATCCATACTTTCTCCTTTGGATTGTTGCTCACAAAAGAGTCAATGACTGCTGTTAACAGGTATGTCTTACCTGTTCCCGTTGGCATTTGTGCCATCACGGACCGATGAAGGCGTAACGCCTTCTCAATCCGTTCCTTCATATCCTCTTGGTAATCAAATAACTTTATTTCCTTCATAGCAAAGAAATTATTTCTTCAATAGATTCTCGATATCCTTGATGGCTTTATCAAGGTCAAAAGCCCCTTTGCCTTTAAAAATCTCCCAACCATAAGACTTCAATTGCTTCAATGTCTTCACAAAGGCTTCTCGCCAGTTGGATGGGTCGTGTGGCAATGTCTCCATTGCCACCTCAAAGCCATCACGCACAATCTTTTTCATGCGAGTAGCCTGTTTCGGATAGTCAGCGATATACCAATCTGAGTAGTTGGCACCACTGAAGACAATAGAAGAGGCGATAAAATGAGCATAAGCATAGTTGTTGCCTTCTATATAAACATGCGCTTGCTTCATCCAACCTTCCAACACACGCAGACCATAGTTGAGGTCAGTGGAATCTTCCTCCAGTCCAATTGGGGTTGTCCGAATCTCTTACCCAACACACCAGCATGGGCAAAGCAAGTCTCCACCTGCTCCTTGTAGTTACCACGCTCCGGCTTCCAATACTTTTCCACCAAAGCGGTAGCGAAGTCCTCATGCGTAGCTGCATACTGACGAACAAAGCCTTTCATCTCCTTGCCCGATATTTTCGAGAGAACTTTATCTATCTTGTCTATTTGAGTGTTCGTGTTCATAATTATCTATAATCATTAATTTTAGAGGCAGTTATAGCCTTATTCCATCTCTTAAACGGAAAAACCTTTTGCTGAACATTCATGTAGTTAAATTGTGCAATATTACTAGCTTGTTGAGGACACTTTGGTCCAATTATTGCAGAAGAAAGTGATAAAGGAAAATTACTGTTGCCTATTTCAAATAGACATAAACTACTTGCAATACTGTTTGATGAATCCATAATCCATTTACGTTCTATGTTTGATTTTTCAGAACGGATATAAAGTAAACGAATTTCCTGTTCGTCCTTGAACAAATAAGATTTAAAGAAATGCTTCCAAATATGCCACCTGTTAAATTTAAATTTCCAGCCATTCTTCTTCCATCGAAGAATTTTCAAAATAAAATCTAATTCTTCATGCTTCTTTTCTGATTGTCCATAAGAAACAGGAGCAAAGAAGAAAGAATCATTATCTATGAATTCTTCTTTTACGTCATATACCAAGCATGTTCCCATTGCGTTTTGTCCATAAAGCCGCCACATCGTCAAATCATCGATTTTATTAGAAGCACAACATGAGAGGATATAACTATTGTTATTCTCTTGTATTGTTGTATAAGTTTCAGCATAAGCACCATATCCTATCCAATTATCTGCATATGAAGTTTCTCCAATGTCGTTCATACAAGTCAGACTACAAAGACAATGATGTCTTCCTTCCAGCAATAAAAAAAGATTGTTGAGACTAGTATATCTACACACCTTTGAGACATTCTTTTGTGGAAGAAGTGCTTTAAAGAAAGAGTCTTCTATATTCTTTTTAAATTCTACATCTCCTGTAGAATCATTGAAAATAAGATTTTCCTCTACAAACAGCTTGTTTAAGTTGCCATGTAATTCAACTTCGTCAATACTATCGGGTAAACACCCCAAAATTTCTACAGCCAATTCATCTATACATAGCCTTTCGCCTACAGGTACATCTTGTTTTATCGCATTAATGACACTCGCAAAATCAAACACTTGGAAACGATATTCACCTTTAGCCCAAAAATAGAATTGGTTTCCTTTACCAAAATAGTATATACCATATTTAAGATTCACTTCTTGAAATTTACTATAGAACCATTCTGGTTTTAATCCAATATGGATTGAACTTGCGATCCCTTTATACTCGATTCCTACAAAAGGGATATTATTTCTAAATATAACCAAATCAAAAACATTCTTTTTACTGAAAAAGAAAGAAGACGAAACTTCTGTGTACATTTCGACTTGATATTCATCACCCAGCGCTTCTGAGAAACGTTTTTGCAGTTTCTCTATATCTTCTGTATCTGGAATTATTATTGACATAATTAATTATTTTCTTTTTCTCTATAGAATCTAACCTTTTTCAAAACAGGATAGTTATCAACATTTCGTTTATCCAAAGGAATTTCACCTTTTATGATGGATATGCATGTCTTTACATCATCACTATTAGTATTTTCTAAGATTTTGTCGATGATAGCATTACTTTGATAAGATCTATCCTCTGGTATTCCAAAGACCAAATCATTATAAAAGCGATACGGCTCAAAGCAATATTGTTCATATCTTTCATCTTTTCCCCAGTAAATACCCAAGAGCAGCCATTCAAGCCGTTTTGAATCAGAATCAAGATACTTACATAAGAAATCCTCAAATTCATCATTCAGCTCACGCATCATCTTCAATGCATGACAAAATGCCCAATCCTTTGGATTAGCAATAGAAGGAAAAACTCGCTTTATGTTCTCATTGAGTGTGTTAATAAACAAATCTCCTTCTCCTTTAAAAAGATAATATTGGCTTTTTCTCAAATCTCCCATACCATTAACTAAAATCATCTTCTCCCATAAGAAGTTACCGTTTTGCAATAAACTTACAAAAGCTTCTTTGCTAATAACAGAATGTTCTGACCTTATAGTTGTAAAGTACAAATATCTTAATGGTTCCAAGTCATACTTGATAATCTGGTTTAGATATGTAAATACATTATGTATGCTATGATTTGGTTCGTTACACTTACTTTCTGCATATAGCCTGGCACTCAAGAATACTTTATTGAATAGCCCGATAATGTCCGTATTGCTTTCGTCCTCTTCCATATAAGTACGTAATTTCTTGAAATATGATTCAAATTTCAATTTGTTTTTCTCATTTATAAAGAAATCCTTTATGTTGTCTTGAGAATGGAAAATGCTGTTAAATTCAGGCAAAGAGATTTGTTCTTTGGATAGAGAATACAAAAAATAACTAGTATAGGAGATACTGTTTCTCAACATGCGTTCTTTGTCCCCACGCCGTTCTTCTAGGAACAATACATCCAGCAAGTGGTGAGCCACATAATTTCTCTGTTGAATCAGCTGCTTGTCATTTTCCTTTAAGTCTACTTCTATTTTCGGCAGTTTTTCTTCCTTATCATCTTTCTCTTCATTTCTTAGAGAGGCTATGCGGTTAAAAAGCTTTTCCATTAATTCGTTTTCTTCCTTTTGGATAAAGTCTTTCACTTCCTTCCTCAAAGTGTATTCATCTTTACTTGGCTCTAACAACGTATCTTTTCTAGAACGAAGCATTTCATATAAGTCAGGCCGAACATATTTCAACAACTCTATCAATATAAAGTCAGCAACATCAATTTCATTTTTCCAACATTCCACTTTATCTTGATTGGCAGACAAAAGCATCTTTAAGTCAAGCGAAAACATGGAAATAAAGCGCTTTAAATCTCTATAATTAGGAAAAGCGTATTCCAAATAATCAATAGATAAGATTTCCCTCTTGGGCAACATTCTTTCAATAAAAGAAGTAACAATTGTTTCTCGCTCATGAGCATCAGAAATTATAAGCCTTAACATGCTATCAATACTTGAAGTGATAGTACTACGATATAATTCTGCATCGTAGGCAGGAAACATCAATTCAACGTTTATGATTTTCTTTAAATATTCATCAGCATCAGTTATACTTTTATTTTGCTCCAAAGTCTTAACCATATAATCCTTATCGTAAAATAACATAAAGACAACATAGGGGAAATTACCCGTGTTTCTTATCAATTGGATTATCATTGCCAATTCTGATGCCTGGAGTCGATCCACATCATCTATAAAGACGACTATTTTCTCTTTGCATATAGAAAGTTTTGCCTTTATCTCTTCATACACTTCACAGATTGATTTTTCATTCTTCAACAAATCATCAAAAGCTTTGATTTTATAAGCATGTTGAACATCCAGTATGAGATCCTTATAAATACTCAGCAGTTTATTTATCCCAAGCCCCATTTTGCAACCAATCACACCAGATATACTATGAAAGAAATCCTTTACGATTTGTCCATTCGAAGTGCAAGACCATGGAGATATACAGACATAGGAAGTTTTATGCTGCTCCAATAGATTTTGCATTTGAATCATAAAAGACGTTTTCCCCATACCATACTTAGCATTCAATCCTATTGTGTAAGCACTTTGTCTGTTATCCAACATGATGATTTCATTGACTAAAACTTTGGCAAAATGCGACCGCCCAAAAGAATCTTCTGCAGTAGCACAATCTTCAAGAAACGCTCCTTGTATATGTCTGTCAACTTTTGCTTTAATCTTATTCTGTGCACAACAGACCAAGTCAACTACAGGTACTATCAATATTGCCAAACAATAGTCCAGATACTGACAGAATGAGAAATGATAGAATGTCAGATATTGATGACACTTTGAATAGATGCAAGAACCTATAATAAGTAGTGACAGAATCACTTCTGTTCGTGAATAACTGATTCGTTCCCGATTGATTTTTATGATAAAGAACAGCTCTACAACCATGACAATACAGATGGTAATATCTGATTGCCAACAAGCATCTGGCAAATAGCTCACAATATGATCTATCAATGTGTGTTGTAACAGATTCTCTATCTGATGGTACCACACTATATACAAAGCAAGAGCCAATCCTAACATCCATTCTTTAATGGATACAGTTAGAATTTTCTTCCAGATCTTTCCCAACCACAATTTTAAGTTATTCATTTTTTCCAACAATATTGACTCCATACACTTGACCAATTTCTTCCAACAGGTCATGCTTCAGTTTACTCAAAGGGCGCTTGTCTTGATTATCAGGCAACATTTCTGTCCCAAACAACATTCTGTATATTTCTTCTTTTGTCATTGGCGCAAAGTCCTGTAGTACATTCTTAAAAAGGCGATCCAAGTACGTTCCATTATTTTTCAATGCCAAATTCAACAATTCAGAAACCTCTAAATTATCATGGCAGTGATACAACTCTCTTAGATGAAAGTCGTCAAGCATTTGTTTCTCTTTTCCATCAGTAACATCAATGAAATCCACAGTCCATCTTTTCCCATTAGTCAAGTAACTAAATTTAAACGTAGGATTAGGCTTTTCATTCAAATAAGGGTGAATATGCGTCTCAAATTTAAACAAAGCATCTCCTTTTACCGAACTGTTGCAAATGGTGCAACTCGGTATAAGATTATAAAAGCTAAGCGACATGATAGGATATAAACTTTCAGGAAACCAATGGTCTAAAGCAGGTCTTGCAATTCGAGAGTCATCATTTTCTCGTTTACCATTTTTCAAGTCCTTGATAACAGTAAAAGTATATTGGCGGTTACAATAAGTGCAAACATCTTGTCCTTTCATTTTTGTAAGCCAATATGACCTGCTCTTATTTTGTGAAAGCGCTTGGCGATAATCGAACACAGTAAACAAGGTCTTCAAAAGAGAATATTTTTCCATCAACTGATTTTCTGCATCAGTTCTGTCATCTTTCCTTTTATGATTTGCCATTTTGAGATTTTCAAATTCCTTGTCATCATACCCAGGAATTAGCTCTTTCATGATTTCCAAATGCAAATCATACAAAGGCATTGGCTCATCTTTGAGCAAATGCTCCAATCTGCCATCAGTAAAAACATTCTTTTGTTCTTCTGTCAACATATTGGAATTTTTGATTCTCTTAGCCAGGCCATTTTTTAACTTGCCAACATATTCGTCAAGTATATCTTGATTTACTTTTTTTAGATACCACATCTTCTTACTGATTATCTTTTAATTTAGCTTCCAATGCAGCTATTGCACGTCTGTGTTCGTTTATTTGGGCCTTCAAAGCCAATTCTTTCTCGCCGAATATTTCATAGTATTTTCGCAGTAAAGCCATTTTTGCTAATGGCTCATCTATCATATCAATTAAATACCCAATATAATCTTGCGGATAGTCATGCTTGATGGTTTCCATGTTCCAACTTTTAGAATTTTCTTGCGCCACTAGATACTTATCCATAAATTCCTCGTCTACCTCATTTTTTTCGTTTCCACCATTAAGCATATTAATCCCATATTGTGGATTCTCATATACTTTTAGTATCAATATAATACGCCCAATCAACCATTGAGCAAAATCACCTATCGTACTATTGTGCAAAAAGAAACTAGTATTCAACATATCATAGATATTGGCTCCAAATGTTTGAAGTTCAGTTTTTGATTGCATCCCATTCTCTAATGCCAAGATATTACTTGTCGGTATATCAGACAAGACAAAAGGAGAATGTGTTACCATCATCAATTGTATTCCCTCAATGTGCACAAAAGACATCTGTTTGATACCATCTAAAATATACTTGATGAGATTCTTTTGAAATTGAGGATGAAAGTACAATTCTATCTCTTCGAGAATAATACAAACATTGCTATAAGCTATTCTGTTCTTGTTATTGTCTCGGAAGACAGACTCTATGTTTCCCAAATGATACAAGATAGAACTTACTACAAACGCTTGCTGTTTTTCGCCCGAGCTTAATGTTTCAAATGCAACATCATTACCATTTTGTTGATCAACCAACTGTATCTTAACATCAAAAATTGGAGGAGGAACCAAATCATCTATACCATAAATAAATTGTTTCCCAAAGGGATTACCTTTTGCATCTTCTTTATCTATGATTTCTTTTGCTTTGTCGGATAATACTGAAATATCATATTCCAACTGACTTTCGTAAAGTCCATAACATATATAAGCCAGGATGTGTCTTATCTTTCTAGTTATATGTGATTTATCTAGGGATAGTCTTATAACAAGAGCCTGCAGTTGCTTTTCGTCAACCTTACTTCTGATATTACGATGACTAACGTAGAAAAATCTTTTATACTGACTATACAAAACAGATATTTTTAAAGTCTTATAAGTCAAGTAATCAATCGCCTCTTGATAATACCGTCTATTCTTGTACAAACTCAAATCTTCCGCAATCACATCTCCCCACATTTTGAGAAGTATATTTTCAATCTTATCAAATCCAGCTTGAGTGAGGTTTTTGTAATACCCTTTATTTCGTACTCGCTGGGCATCATAGACATATTTTTTACGAGAGATTGAAATGCCACGAACTTCCAAGTGATTATTGATAACACGGAAGTTCTGTTTCGGCATAATCATCAAAGCCATTAAACGTTCCTTCGACAGTTCATTTTCCAAATTGATATTGATGTTGCCTTTATCCCTGTAAGGAGACAGTACTAATGGCACCTGATAACCATCATTTTTATGGAATATCCCGTTTAGCCAACTTCGCTCATCATCGGTTGCATATTTCTTTTTTCTAATCTTTGCTTCATATTCCAAGGATGTATTCTCTTCCTTGTAATCAAAAGAGTTATAGGCATAGATGGAATAGTTGTTAACCAATGTATAAAAGAAAAATTTGCTAAGCTTTTCTTTTATTGACAAATCCTCGTTTTTTCGATCTCTCCATTCAGATATGGGCGACGCATCAACTACAGGTTCTCTAGACTGTTCGTTATCAAATATATTAGGAGTGTTGTATGCACAAAACTTTTTTTCATCCTTATTCTCCTGCTGGAGACTGAATGATTCCAATGTAACACTTCGATTTTCGACACTGACCATATGTGGAATGCCATCTATTGAAAAATACAATCGTCCCTCTACACCATCAATGTAATGCAAGTGCTCAAAAGCCAAAGTCATATTTTGCTCACCAAAGATACTCGTTGCAAAATTATTGATTAAGCGAATGATAAACTCCACTAAAGAGCTTTTACCAGACCCATTTTCTCCAACAATAGCCGAGATAGACAAAGATAGTCCGTTTTTCGATTGCAGATATTCATTGTAGGGAGACTTGTATAACAAATTTTTCTTAGAGCGTATGATTTTACTGCCCTCAAAATGCCAACCATCGCAGAGGAAGTACGGAGTAAAGGGTTTTAACTTACGCTTACCCACACTACCTTCTGATGTAACAACTACTGCAAAAATATAAAATTCTGTCATAAACTAATCTATAATACTAGAAAAAAGAACTAAGCCCCATCTATTAAACAAACTCATTATAGGGGCGTTGTGACATTTTTGGACGCTTACAACCCAATCACATCATTCATTAAATGGCATAGATAAGAGTCAACTGGAGAATGTTATCTTTGACTACATAAATTATCATTTACTACTATCAATATCTATTCCCCAATAAGCACATAAGGATTTTAACCCATCGTCATCATCATGCTGTTTAGTCAAAGCAGATAACTTATTTGTAAAGTCAGACGTATCATCCGCCTTCTTCATCATCTGTTTTACAACACTCTTGTTTTCTGACACCAGTTTTAATATTTCTGGGTCATCCAAAAATTCTGAACGTAGAATCTTATTCAAAGACTTTTTAGAGCCTTCCAAATTACCATACAAGAAAAGCCATTTACCAAAGTACCTCAATTTGTCTTTATTGGCACAAGAGTTATTAACAAAGATATCTCTCACTTCCTTGAAGACTATAGAACAGTCATATCCCATATCGTTCAAAATCGTGATTGCTTTTTCTGTCAATTCATTCGATATCGAAGTATCAGAATTACCCAGTGCATAACCACGCATAATCTCCTTGAAAGCATCAATATAGAACGCAAGTGACTTTGGATGATAAACGCATAACAATTTAAAATTATAGTCATTAGAAACAAGACTATGTTTCCATGCTACTTGATCTAGAGATTCAAGATACTCCTCGACCATTCCTAAACAATGCTTAGAAATTTGAAGCTCCGAGGAATTCTTCATATCCCCAACGAGACTAATGGACAACGATGGAACATCTTCCAACGTTACAGAAGAAATATATTGTTTCCAATCGTTGAATCTAGTAAGAATGACATGCGATTCTAATTTTAAGTTCTCATGTATAGTATCATAATTCACCAATGCCTTTCTTACATCCATAGTTGAAACGCCATACCTACTTGTCGTCAGTTTTCTTGCAACATCTGCAACATACGGCACAGCACTAAAGTTGTCTAATTGAAGCAACAAATCACCATAACAGATATAGTATTCTATGCAGCTTGAAACTTTCTCTGTTTGTTCTTCAGTCAAAGTCCCCACACTATTCTGCAAGAAACTACGTATATTACCACTACTATTAGAATATCGAGAAATAGCCATAGCTAAAGCATCAGGATATAATTCTTCATCTTTCGACAACGCATTAAGCATATTGTAAATCTCACTATCATTAATATAGTCAGAAATATCAATCGGTCTATCATTCTTAATTATCTCTTTCAATCTGCAAAGCAGTTTAGTTTCAATTTGAATATTCGAGGTGTTCTCTGCAACTAGCAGTTTAATTTGTTCTTTATATCTTGGAAGTTCTACCTCATTTTTCAATAAAGGATAGAGTTTCATATCTGCGAGTTTATCTACATCTAAATTTACAAGATAATTATCCATTTTTTCATCATCTACAGCAAGACCATACTCGTCGAAATTATCTTTTCTACTTTCTACTAATTGCAAGTATTGTTTTGGTGAAATAATTGTCTTACGGTCCGATATTTTTCTATCTTCTTCGGAAATAAACTCATGTAATTTATCAATACCATTGATGTAATTTTGCAAATCAAAGCCATCATAGATATTAGCATGATAAACTGTTAGCAAGTGCGCATAATATTCTTTTTTCTCCGATATATGCTTTAGTAAAATACCATGATATTCCTCGTATTGTTTATCTCGCGTTGCGCTTCCAGGGTTACTCCTCATATACAAAGCATCCCATATTAAAGACGCTTCATGAGAACTATTATCTCCGAAATGCTTCTCCAATGCCAAGGCTGCATTCTCTATGTTAGATACCTCAGTTATTGAATGATTCAAGATTTCCCAATAATTTGCTTTTCCTCTCAATTGATCAAGAACTTTCACGTTGTTATCATCCAGCTCTGCAGTCACCTCCCTTGTAAAGACCACATCCATAGCCTTATCCAAAGAGAGTTGATAATACAAAGAAGATATATTGCTTGCCATGTTTTCATCATCAGAATACAGAAAATTCAATCCTTGCAAATACGATGGATTCAATATCTCTTCAAGAGGATTCTCTATGATTTTACTCCTTCCAAAGATATACAATGCAATATATTTATCATCAATTCTCTCATCACATAAATTACGAATGGTGACAAACTGATTGATAAAGGCAATTATTTTGCGAGGACTTTGCTCTTTGGTCAACATATCATACACTTGCAAAACACTATAATCCACAATAGCACTATTGCCAAAAGCCTCTTTCCATCTATCTTTGAAATAATGCATCCAACCAGACAATATTGGAGGTGGAACAGTATAGACTATGTAGAACGTTTTATTAATAAAATCATCACCATACACAGTTATAGCATTATCTTTACCATCACACTGTCTAACCAGATTCTCAGATTGAAAGGCATTACGTATATGCAATCTATCGAATGGGACTATTATTCTTATATTAGTATACTTTTCCTCTGAGAAACAAGAATGAATTGCAGCCCAAAGTTCTTGTACTTTCTGCTTGGGCAATCGATCCATGTTGTCAATAACCAAAACTAAAACGATGCCATTATTTTGTTTCAGCCCATCATCTATTTCATGTATCCAGTCTTTGAATTGTTTGCTAGAAGGTTCCTTCTCTGAAATCGTTTCAAACTTTGTTTCTTCTTTAATATCGTCTTTATAAATCAAGAAAAACTCAGAAAGGCATTTTTCCCATGTAAAATCTTGCTTGTATTTATCTTTCATCTTACCATAATGACGATACCCGAAAAAGCCATAAGCTGCGACATAAGGTATAACTAGAACAGCTTGCTTTAACCATTCTACAGAAACCAGAGAAGCAAGATGAGTAACAAAAGGAGTCAATAAGATAGTGAACAAACTCACGATAGTACCTATTCCTATTGCAGGAATTGTTTTTGTACTCGTATGTTTCTTCTTTGCTAAAAGATTCTCAAGACTATCCTTCCAACTATTTTCATTCAAGATAGGCGTTTGTCCTTTCACTAAGTCTGAAGTAAGTTCTTCAAGAATCGTTCGTCTCTGAAGATCGGTCTGATGTCCCCAAGCATCATAGGTAAAGAAATGAAACTTACCACCATTCGAACCCATGGACAGTTCTTTTTGTATCATTCCAACAAGGTTGGATTTACCAGAACCCCATCCTCCATCAATACCTATAATGGTGCAATTATCATCATTGCGTATCTCATCGGAAATTTCTATAGCCAGCTTTCGATGAGCACCACCTTCAAACAAGTCATCATTACAAGGTACCTTACTTAAAAGTTTACCTTTTCTCATAGCATCCACTTATAAAATGTTCAAATATTATGTTTTTACAATCTTTTCATACCACCCTACCATGGTCTTAGCCTTTTCATCCCAAGATAATTCAATCTGTCTCTGCTTGCAGTTTTCAGACATTTGTTTCAACAAATCTCTGTTACCTTCAAATTCATTCAAGATAGTTGCGAAGGATTGAGAGGACTTAGAAGGATTGGTAAAAAGAATCTTCTTGCCTACTTTATCATTTACAGCATCACCTTGTCCACAAGTATCAAAGCAAACAATAGGAAGATTATTACCTATTGCCTCTAAAACAACATGCGGTGTTCCTTCGGCAACGCTTGTAAAGAAGAATACATCTGAATTCTGCATGATACTTTGCACTTCATCATGACTTACTGATCCATGCCAAATACATTTGTCTTTAATACCTAAGGCATTTGCCCACTGTTTATATGGTTCAGCATCACCACCAACAACAATATGAAGTCGAATATTTTCATTACCCGTAATAGCAACGCTCTGCAAAGCTATACCTAACTGCTTTCTGAAGTCCAGTTTGCCTATCCAATACATCAAACGTTTCTTTCTGTGACTTATCAATTAAAGGATGTTCCTGTACATAGCAACCTGTCTCATTCAATAAAGGAGAATCGATAGACATATAACTCTTTAGAGTTCGAAGATGCCGAAAAGATAACGGATGCCTGGCTAGCCGCTTGACGAACACGTGTAGAGTATTTTAACTGCCACACAGTCAATTACTCACCCAGTTCCATTGCCATCCTAGGCTCACTTCCCATCCCAGGCGAGCAAGCGTAAGCATTGATTAAAATCTTAAGCATGATTTAATATTGCAAAATAACAAAAACATCACCTTATCAATACTGCATTCCAGATAATAGGAATTTGTGTTCCTATCCACTTAATGATGTCATCAGCATTGTTGATTAAATATGGCAACACAACAATAAGGGCAATGTTCCATACATATTTCAAGACCTTGACTCCATACAATTTGTCCAGTTTCTCAATATTATCAAAAGCCTTGTCATCATTCTGCAAGAGCAACTTTTCTCTTTCAACCTTTTTGGCTCTATAAAAAGCTTTCAAAGATGATATATACAGTTTTGCACTCCATCTGGCATGATTTACCCTCATTATAAACAACAGAGATACAATAAACCAAACCCATCCATTGGCGAACTTAAAACAAAGCCACAAGACAATGAGAATCAAGCCTTCATTATAAACGAACGTCTTAAAAAGAAAGTTGTGAATCTTGGCAAGTCCACCATTATGGTCAGGGTTATACAAATCGATTTTTAACTTTTGCTGCTTTAATGCCTCAAAAACAGGAAAATACAAAACAGTCATGTTGTATACATAAAGTAGCGACGCCACCATCATCACCCCACTTAGCACAAATGCAAAAGAATATATATGAAAAGACGAGTTAGAAAAGTAGTTAAATACAACTAACAAACTGATTCCTATCAAACCGCCCAAAACAGAACACTTATAAGAACTAGCTTTCAGGTTTCTGTCCTTTACATATTTTATCTGACTTAGCATATTGATATTGCCAGTAACATTTTCGAACAAGCTCAAATTGTAAGCCCTTTGAGCAAAGTAATTGTAAAATGAAGCCAGTCTTATTCCGCTCCAAAGAACCAACATCAACAACAAGAGATAAGGCAATACCTGTTTATACAAACAAACCGTTTCCTGATAAGTCATTCCAAAGAACTCTTCAGTCCAGGGCTGTGCCAGACGCAGCAACAGATAAGACAATAAAACGCAGAATATAGAGATAAGGAATGGAACAACCGATATCAATTCTTGCTTAGAAAGCAAGTAAAATTCAACAGGTTTAATCTTCACATCATCTACATTTTGTACATTTACAATCCTCTTGAACATTGCAATATTTTCATTGGCAGAAATATCGAAATCTTCAATCACCCGAGAACATCGTTCCTTGTCATGCTTGTCAAAACAACGCAAAGCAAGCAAGAACACATGTTCAAGCGGAAAATGTTCGTACCGTATCATAGGATAATCAAAAGCATGATGAATAACATTGTCTCTAAAAGCCAATGCCTTTTGCTTCCAAGAACCTTTTCCTTCATATACCGCAATAACATCATCACTTATTTCCCTGCATTTATCATCGGTCAAATAAAAGTCATAATGCTCCTTGCACATATAGTTTCTATATATGCGATGATTGCACCCGGGAATGTTGCAATGTTCTTTGTTGTATTTCATATACTTCTCGCCTTTGTATATTGGGGAAACTATTGAAAATTGCATTGTTTAAATCTCATCTAACTTTTTCAAATGATACTGTGGTTCACAATTATGTTCAGACTTTATCAACTTTTCTACATTCAAATTTTCCAGCAGATTATACTTTATCAGCATACCTTTCATTTTCGGAAAACAAAAGCTATTGTAAAATATTACCAGTAATTCCTCAATAGACATTTGCGCTTGCACAAACTGCGCATATTCCAAATATTTGTTTTTCACAGATTGCTGTTCATCATTCCTTACCATATTTAGTTCCCTTGTTTCATTCAACTCTATGAATTTTAGAATTCGATATAAGTGGCGAAAGTAATGGCCACTATTAATTCTACGTGAAAAATATTTTTCATAAACAAATTGTATCTTATTTTCAACACTTTTTGATTTATATTGTAGAAATTCTGTTTGTGAAATTTTATATAAATCATTAAAATAAGCAGCCAAGGCAGTATTCTTACCCTCAAGAATAGACTCTTCGTTTTCTAATTTCAGCTCATGAGGTAAATTTTCTCCATAATACAAATTGTCAGCTATCTGCTCCATCATATCACCAACTGCTTCAGAATCGTACTCTTTATGAAACTCTTTACTATCTAAAGATTTAAATAAAATTTTCAATTCATAAACTGCCATTTTAAAAAATTCATAACCTCTAACATTGGTGTGAATCTCCTTTGTCACATCATTTTTTGCAAGCCCATGAAAATCAATGTATAAAGAACTCGTAATCTCCCTTTGTTCATTCAATAAGTTGAATAAAGTATTTTCAAATCTCTCATCTTGCATAAAACGGATTTGCTTATCATTTGATTTTTTCTGTTCTATAAGCGTCCAAATAAGTAAAAAGATGCTTATCAAACCTACAATCGGAGCGGTTGTACCTCCTATAGTATCACCCACGGCTCCAGTATCTTGGTTAAAAGAAAAGAATTTGCACAAAGAATTCATACACAAAACACTAGGAGCAAAGAATACAACCAAAAGCACAACTATTATTAAAAACCAATATTTCACTTTCATAATCTTTCTATTTACACCACCTCAGCATTTCCATAAAGTCTCACATCAACCTGATGTTGTCCAAACAAATCAAAAGTAAACCACCAATACAGCGTCCTCACTATTTATCAGCGGGGTAGCCGTACCAGTATTTTTGAATAAAGTTTTGATTTTCTAAAATTTAACAATCAAGCGACGGCTTGGGATGTCTTCGTTACCTCAGCATCCGTACCATCTTCAAAATGGCGAACATAGTCACATGGCAGGAACGAGGCATCAACCTCCTCGCCACAAAGAATGCGAGTAAGGATATCCTCAATGTACTCACCAAAGTTCACTTTGTTCAATTTGCAACTTTCCAACAACCCGAACATAAATGCCAAATTCTGGGCAGAGAAGTGACTAGCCATACTATAATCGTCAGCCTGCATTTCTTCCAAATCAAATACATCTTTATATTCTGTAGTCAAGATATTTACGTCTAATTCATTTCTAGCAATAGTCAAGTTCAGAACATCTCCATTATATGCGGCAGAAACCTTATAATCAAAATCTTCATAAAAATTACGGTCTACCTTACCCAATTCACCAACACCTATAGCATACAAATATTGCTCGAAATTAGACATGCTAAAAAATCTTGAAGAGCTCCCTGCAAATGATTAAGTGAGTCTACTTCCCAGACATCTGTCAAATCCTGAATATTAAGGATGGTGCCTGTTTCAAAATCTGGCAACTCTATGGAAAAGTGTGAAGCTACTGAAGACATTTTTTCTTGAATAGTTGCTAATGGCACAACTTCCAAATCTGCCATAATTTCATTGATTCTCTTTCCTGGTGCATTGAAGTCATTCCAATTTACCTTCCAAGAAAAAGCATCTTGTCCATCTTTATGAGTGTACATAATAGCTTTACTTCCAAGCCTATTCAACGCAAACCTACCAATGCCTTTCGCACCAGACTTGATACGTCCATTGGCTGTTTCTATATTCTGCTGCTTGTTGTCAGTACCAATCTGCATCCAGCAATCATTAATAGTCGGAATATCCATACCACCTCCAAAGTCTATGATATAGATATCTGAAAAATGCTCATTTTTCCCATCAAAAAGGATGTAACAACTTGGCGAATCAGCATCATAAGCATTCTTCACCAATTCGATAATTGCTCCTTCGGGATTAGAAAAGTTCTCTGCTCCTATGAGCATAGCTGTTCTAGCCGAAGCTGTAAATGGAATTTTCATATCTAGTTATAATTTTATTAATTAGAAGTTATCTGTTTGCTAATCACGAGACACATAAATATGCAACATATCATACCTCATTCTGGTAATTCATAAGAAGCTTCCTCATTACCTTTACTAACATTATTGTTATCATTTCTATAATCAGCAGAAAATCTATAACACAAAAGTTCTAATACTCTAACAGGTTTACATGCGAAAGAAAGGTAATCCAACAGCTTATTTACTAGCACTGTCTCAACATTATCTTGTGATTTATCAGCAGAAAAGAAGACTTCTTTATATACTCCATCATATCTTAAATCACACAAGTCCTTATTTTTGCTTCGTATTGCTTTCTTCGTATTTTGATAAGCAACATACTCTTCAGTTAACTGAACATCCAAGTACTTGACATAAACAGTCGAATACAACCAATTTATAACAATACGCATCACTATGGGAACAAGAAACACCAAAATTATCAATATTCTTGCCAAGAATGTAATAGATATATTTTTAGAAATGGCAAAGTCTTTCATGCTCAAAATTTTCAGAGAAGCGTTAGAAGTCAAATATAGCCAAACAAATGCAGCTATCACTGCAAATATGTACCTAAACCAGACTTCCCACCATCTTTTCCATTCAAAAGCCCCTATAATATATAATCCAAAAACCATTGCCATATCCATCAATATAACAAAACAACATATACATTGATTCGTCTCTGACAGCAATCCTTCAAAGGCAAAATATATCAAAAGAGAAACACAGAGCATAAGATAAAAAGCCCCTTCTCTTCTTGCGCTTGTATCAATCTCAACAGACCTATTTTTTATTACATTTAGAAGTTCTTGCTGCTTTGGCGTACTCAAAGCGAAATCAAATTTTTTCAAGGCATTTTCCACAACAGCAAAGACATCCGGAGTCCAAAAGCGATTGAACATCATATTATCTATAGCAATTGTCACATAAAGAGCAGAGAAGAATTGTACTATAGTATTCAAATCACTTAACATAACTTACTTTTAAAAAGTTGTTCTATTATTTTTTGTGTTTCTTCATTGACGGTATATTCATATACACCTTCTACATTTTTATTACCATCAGAAGTTATCTTAGCCTGATAAGAAGGATAATCATTACCTTTAGATTCATTATTTTTCCAATTTAGAGGTCTTAGATTTTTCACATCATCTATCAAGGAAACATCACTTATGCTTTCTGACAATTTTGACTTAGGATAAATATGATCAATTTCCCAACCAAAAGGGGAAGTTCTATCTCCATACTTTTCTCTAATCATCCATGCCCCACAAGCATCCTTTCTATAACATTTTTCATTGTAGCCTTTAACTACTTGACCTTTATTCCATATCACATCAAGTCGTTCCTTATCATTTTTTTCCATATTTCCTTATTTTGTAAACCACCAATACAGCGTCCCTACTATTTATCAGCGGGTTAGCCGTACCAGTATTTTTGAA